>Ga0123353_10002205_pt1 | contig 24101 bp, 19 predicted proteins | sample TergutLab28metaG_3_FD_92763 | JGI IMG/M metagenome (GOLD analysis project Ga0123353, IMG submission 92763) | Labiotermes labralis P3 segment gut microbial communities from Petit-Saut dam, French Guiana - Lab288 P3 | ecosystem: Host-associated > Arthropoda: Insects > Digestive system > Gut ... | reverse complement strand
TACAAGCAGTCGCTACCTGCCCGCCTAGTCAACACTATATTATACCATAGTTAGCACAAAGAATCAACATAGAATTTTAAAGTGGTATAGCCATGTGCCAGCCTGCACGTTGGGCTGTAACAGATTCCTCGGATGCGGCGTCCTTACCGCGCGCTATTGGCCTGCGCCCCGGCTCAATTCCCTCAGTGAGAGCTTGGTATACTACCGCATAAAGCGCACTCTCGGCATCATATGTTTTAACGAGCGTACCCAGCGGAGGTATGGCGTACAGTTCGTAGCTTTGAGCGCTAAAGGATATGGTGCAAGCCTCTATTACTTCACCCAGACGCATTTGCGATATTTTTTTCATTTAAGACCTCTTCTTGGTTTGTTCTTTGCACGCGGCTTAGAGCCATCTTGTTTTTTTGCTGCGGCTTTTAGCTGATGACGTGTAGTCTATATGCTCATCCGAAAGCCACGTCACCAGTAATTGCCGGAAGGTGTTTTTGTCCGATTCGCTTACCACTGCTTGTTCGTGTGATTCAGATAAAGCGATCGGGTATCCGCTTCCGCGCAGGCACTGGTCGAATACTAAAGCGTGAGTCTGATCTAGTTTAAGCTCATCTTGCGCTATCCACTGCGGTATTTCCACGCGCGCTATTTCGTCTTCCAGCTTGAGATAGAAGAAATAAACGGCATGCTCGCCGTATTTTTCCCTCACGATTTTTGCCCGGCTGATGAACACCGCCGAGCGCTCTCCGGTACGGAGCATATCAAGGAATAAATCTTGGTCCCGTACTCCTGATAATTCATCGCAATGGCGTTTATCGCTTGGTTTGCCGCCGCAGTATCTCGCACAATCGGCAAGCTCATGCGGGCACAGCCCAATGCGCAGTGTATTAACAACATTCATCGAGCGCGGGAAACTGATGTAACTTGCCAGCGACAGGGGTTGTTTTTGGGCAAGTAGCCGCATACTGTCTAGGTATTTCATAAATCCGTTATCCAAAAGTTCTCTTACTACGAAGTCGGGATACTCATTGCCGGAGAGCTGCCACATAATCAGGGTGCCGTCAATAATGGCGAGCGCCGGTTGTGTGGGCGGCAGTTCTGCCGCCATTTCATTTAAGTGGCGGCATTCTTCGACAGAGCGCTTGATACCGAGCAATGGTCCTTCAACTGCGATACTCTGAATCCCGTTGGATATGACGGCATCCTTGTCGCTTGTGTATAACCGGGGCAGACTATCCAGCATGGCATGAGACGTATCGCCGTAATCCAGCCGTACGCGGCCTATATTAATCAGGTAGCAGCGCGTTGATTGGTGCCGATCCACATCAATCTGCGAGCCGTCGGTTGCGATAATACTGAATGGCGCTGAAATGGAAATAGGGGGCTTACAGGTTGAGAATGGCTCCACCGGCCCTGCCAGAAGGAAAGGAGAAGTTTTCTGGCTTCTTATGACCTTATCCTGCAGCTTGGTAAAATCAAGCTCTTGGCTTAGCATTAGGCGGCGAGCTTTCTCAACGCGCGCGCGTCTGTCGTCGCCGCCGATTTTGAGCTGCTCTACCATGTTCCCCATTTGTTTGGCTAAGTGGTTTAAGTCTAGCATGTGGCTTATCTCTTGGGATGAAATCAGTATAATTGATTGGCTGCGGCTGACTCAAGCAGGATTACTTTCCGGGCGGCTCTTCGGCAATAAGTTTTCCGGCGTAAGCTAACCCCTGCTGCCGCGTGGTTACCTCGCCTGCGGCTTGCGCTTCACGCAGTTCTTCCAGTATCCGGCCTAGCTGTCGGCCCGGTTTAAGCCCGAGCTCATTTTGCAGGTCATTCCCGTCACACAACAGATGCATTTTTGCAGGTGAAGGAGCTTTTTCATACTCATCCGTAATGCGGCGTACGTTATTAACATGCCGGTCCCAATTGCCGCGCTCAAGATTGGGCCCGCGAGTTGCGAGATGGTCGGCTAAGCTGAAATATAGGGCGGCTATTCCGGCCTCGTCTAAGTCACGGCGGTAACGATAAATAGCGCGTCTTGTTGGCGGGGCTTCGTTTTCTGTCATCTGCACCGGGCGTAAGTGATTACGTACAATGGCCTCTATGAACTTGCTCTCGCGGTGACTAAAGCGCAGTCTTTCAAGGATTGCGGCTGCTATCGGCGCGCCCTGTTGCGGGTGTCCGTGGAAGCGCACTTTGCCGAGTTCGTTAAGCATGCGTGTTTGAGGCTTGGCGATATCGTGCAGCAGCGCTGCCAGTTTGGTTAGTGTGCTGCGCGAGGCAGGCGGACTTACTATCTCGTCAAAATATGAAAGGGTGCTTTTACAACAGGGAACGCTTGCGAGCACATCTTTACTACAAAACTCCCACTCTGCGCGGCGTAAAATGAAATCCATTGCCGCAATCGAGCGGGCTGAGTGTTGAAAGACGTCCCATGTGTGTTCCGGCGGCTGCTTGAGCCCGCATGTAGGCGATAGTTCCGGCATGACAGCCGAGAGCAACCCAAAACGATTCATGAAATCCACAGCTTCATATGTGTTTGTAAGGGCGAATATCTGTAGCAGCTCATCGCGTACGCGCTCGGCGGCGGCAGTGCTTATGAGGGCGCTGTCGCGTTGCACGAGAGAGAGAGTCTGCTCATTCATGCTTAATCCGAGCTCACTGCTAAGGCGGACTCCTCGTAGCAGGCGAACCGGGTCGTCGCGGAATACTTGCGGCGATAAGGCGCGCAGAGTCTTGTTTTGCAGGTCTTCTGTGCCGTTTACGGCATCCAGTATGAATGCGACTAAATGCCTTTTTGACAACTGCATTTCAGCTATATTGATAGCCATCGCGTTGACGCTGAAATCGCGCCGCATGATGTCTTGCCATAGTGTTTCTTGCAGTGTGGTTATATCTATTTGCCAGTCATTCCCGCCGCCTGGCAAGAGCCGCACTATTCCGCGCTCGCCGTCTAACACGACATAATGCGCATTGAGTTTGTCTGATAATAGTTGTCCGATAGTTAAGGCATTGCCGTTTACGGCGATATCTATGTCCGCTTTATGGCGCTTAAGCGTCAAATTGCGCACCATCCCGCCTATGATGTAAGCCTCGGTGTTGAGCTCTTTTAACGCTGACTGCAACTGCGTCAGTATGCATGCTGTGGATTGGTTTAGGATGGCTTTGATAAGGTGGCTTTTCACGCTTTCAGGATAGACCATATAGACAGGCTTGGCAAGTGATGACCATATTATTCCGGTGCTTTAATATAGCGAATAAACATGCCATTTTCGGATGGTTGAAGCTGTATCTTGATTTGAAGATTCACTGCCGGCGATTCTGGCGAATCACCTCTATGCCTTTTTCGGTAAGCCTGTATTTTTGCATTTGGCTGCTTGGTTTATTGGGGATTGTCATTTCAACGTAGCCGCCGATTAATAACGGCTCAATATTGCGCTTGAACGATCTGTAATCGCTGCTCATTCCAATTGCTGCAAAAATTTCCTTGCGCGATAAAACTGTATGATTCAGGTTCATTAATACGGCAATCGCTGTATCGTTCAACGTGACTTTGTGCTTGACTTTGTGTTTGGCTTTATGCTTAACCATATGCTTTTCTTGTAGCGCAATAATATTATAAATCGCCGAAAGAGTGAATTCGATGAAAACGCGGGAATCATTGGATTTTCTTGCTTCTTCAATCGCTTGATAATAGCGGGGTCTGTTTTGGTGCAAAGTCGTTTCCATTGGAATCCATGCGAATAATTCATTCCATTTGGCAAGCACAAGAGTTTGCCACAATCGTCCTATGCGTCCATTGCCGTCTGCGAACGGATGAATGGTTTCAATTTCATAATGCAGAATAGCGCTTTTCAAAACAGGATGAAGTTCTGACTCTTTCGCCCAGTTAAACAAATCTTGCATCAATTGCGGAATAAATTGCGGGCGCGCGCCGATATGAACCGCTATGTCGCCGTCAAAGACGCCGACGTCGCCGCTACGGAAGCGGCCGCTTTCTTTGACGAGGTCTTGAGTTATCAGCTTATGCGCTTCCAAAAAATCATTGATGGCATACGGGTCGTACGTCATAATTTTATCGTATGCCTCGTAGGCGTTTTTTACCTCTTTGATTTCCGCTTGTTTTCCGGCGACGAGGTTTCCTTGTATCACAGCGGTTACTTCATCAATAGAAAGGGAATTGCCTTCAATGGCGAGAGAAGAATGGATTGTTCGTATGCGATTTTCCCTGTGGAGTTTTATATCGCGCTTGAAATCCGTTCCTAACTCAAGGCGGGTCACAATCTCGACTATTTTCGCCAAATAATTGGCAGCTTTTTCTGTAATGGTGTACGGAGGTTTGCCGGACACTATAATATCCTCCTTTTGCCAGATGCGGAAAGGCTTTGGAGGGCTTTGATAAGATTATCTTTCACGCTCTCAGGATAGACTATATACACAGGCTTGGCAAGTAAATTCGTCGAATAAGAGGCATTTCGAAAGTGCGATTACAGTCCGATTGGATCTACATCCACGGCCCACCCGGACGGCATGTTTATTTTCTCCAGTAATCTTACGGGCTGCGCTCCGCGCAGTGTCATTTGCCAGCGGTAGCGTCCGCGCAGGCAGGCTATGAATGCCGGAGCGGGGCCGCTTATTTGCACGTCTATAATACCTGCGGCGGCTATATGCGCGCTCAATTGCCGTTTAAGTCTTTCAGCCTCAATCTGCGCTGCGGTTTCGTTGATATGGACATATGTCAGGCGTACCAACTGCGAGAATGGCGGCATGCCAAGCATCATGCGGTATTTTATTTCTTGATTGTAGAATGCGGCGTAATTTTGACGCAGCACTGCTTGTATAGAGTAGTGTTCCGGAGAATAAGTCTGGATAATAACTCTTCCCGGTTTAGTACCGCGCCCTGCTCTTCCAGCTACTTGTGTAAGTAACTGGAATGCGCGTTCGCCTGAGCGGAAATCAGGCAGATTGAGAGCGGTATCGGCGCTTACAACGCCAACAAGCGTCACATGCGGCAGATCAAGCCCTTTGGCTACCATCTGTGTACCGATAAGAATATCGGCTTGCTGTGATTTTAGTATGTGCATAATAGCGTCATGAGCATGGCGCGAATGAGCCGCGTCGCTATCCCAGCGCAGCAGCCGCGCCTGCGGAAATTCCTTAGCCGTTTCCTCCTCCACTTTTTGTGTGCCGATGCCAAGAAATTTAATGCGCCGGCTGTCGCAGCGGGGGCATAACGATGGAACCGGTTGTCGGTAATTGCATTGGTGGCATACTAGGGATTCTTTAGCTGAGTGGTAACTCATGGGAATCTTACAGCGGCGGCATTGCACGACCATACTGCATACTCGGCATTGCACGAACGAAGCGCTGCCGCGTCGGTTGAAGAATAAGATTATCTGCTCACGGCGTGATAATGCCTGTGAAATGGCTTCATGCAGGCGGCGGCTGAAAATACTATGGTTGCCGTCTTTCAATTCTTTGCGTAAATCCACGAATTCAATATCTGTCGCCGGCTTGTTTTGACCGAATGTAATACGCTGAGGCATCTCAAGCAGGGTGTAGGCTCCGTTTTTGGCGTTGTGGTAGGTTCCTATGTCAGGCGTGGCGCTGCCGAGCACGACTGTTGCCCCGCTTAACTCAGCCAATTTTATGGCGACGTCGCGCGTATGATAGTTTGGCGCGGGCTCCTGCTGCTTATAGGTCCATTCGTGCTCTTCATCGATGACAACTAATCCCAGCTGCGGTTGCGGGGCAAATATGGCGCCGCGGGCGCCGATGACGACATCAAAATCTCCCTGCTGTATGCTGCGCCACTGGTCATATTGCTCGCCAAGCGATAGATGGCTGTGTAGTACGGCTACTCTATGCGGGAAACGCCCGGCGAAACGCTCAATAGTTTGCGGGGCGAGGGCAATTTCCGGCACTAACACCAGCCCCTTTTTGCCAAGTTCAACAGCCTGAGCCAGCGCTTGCAAATAAACCTCTGTTTTGCCGCTGCCTGTCGCGCCGTGCAAAGCGAATATCCTGTGACGTTCGGCTCGCATGTTACTTACGATGGCCTGCAGCGCATCTTGCTGCGGCTTGGTAAGAGTAAGCGGGTGATTATGAGTGATGTTCTTATAGTCTATCGGCTCGCGTTTGCTCTCGACTTTTTCTATAGTTACCAGACCCTGTAACTCAAGTTGTTTGATTATAGCGCGTGAAAAGCCGGCGTCTAAAACACTTGTTATGGACAATGGATCTGTTTGCTGCCGCAGATATTCAACAAGCCCCTCCTGTTTTACTGCTCTGCGGCGGTGCAATTGCTCGCGGGCGGACTCAATATCGGACCCATAATTCAGTCGTATTAAGCTTTCGAACCGCGGTTTGATCTTCTCTTCTTCCATCTCGTATGAACGCTCGGCCAGCTCATACTCTACCAGCCGGCCGACGCATTTTTGAGCGGTTTTTTTGCCGAGCGTTTTCTCTAGTTGCTTGAGATAGACGCCGCGGGGGTGCTGAATTAGCTTATGAGCTTGGCGAGCGCTTTGGCTTAGCGAATCTTCTTCCGAGGGTTCTTTGCCAGTGGAGCGTATGATTGTTAGCGGCTGTCGTTCAAAGCCCGGCGGTAGAAAAAGCGCAATAGCGGAGAATAAATGAGAGTGATAATAGCGGCTTATCCATTGCGCCAGCGTTAGATGCGCAGGTGATATGATCGGCACATCTTGTATAAGGCTGTTGATGGGGCGGACGGATGGCACTGATGGATATTGGCTGATAGATACGACAATACCCTGAAGAACACAGTTGCCGAAAGGCACCCATGCGGCTTGCCCCGGGCGCACCTCTAAATGACGCGGAATCGAGTAACTAAAAAGTTGCTGCTTGCCGGCAGGAGAGTTAACACTGACTTCGGCATATGACAAAGCCGTCGCTCCTTACGTTTCAACAAGCTATGTTTTTGAAAGATACTACTTATGCCGTTTGCGTTTCGGACTCATCCGCGACAGTGGTGTCATCAGCATCAGAGACAAACTCATCTATAACAGGTTCTTCTGCCTCTGATGTTCCGGAGACGGTCGCAAGCATAGCCAGTTTTTCCTTGCTCAAGCGCTTCTCTTTGATACGAGCGGCTTTGCCTGATAGTTCGCGCAGATAGAACAAACGAGCGCGGCGTACTTTTCCGTGGCGTAGCAACTCAACGCGTACAACCAGCGGTGAAGCATATGGGAACGTGCGCTCAACGCCAATCCCGTAGGCTACGCGCCGCACGGTGAAGTTGCCGCCGTCGGCAGCATGGTGAATCTTGATGACAATTCCTTGAAACACCTGAATGCGTTCTTTGTCGCCTTCAATAATGCGCATGCTGACTTTAACGGTGTCGCCGGCAGCCAGTTGCGGAATGGGTTCTTTCTTTATAATAACTTTTCGTTCTTTAACAGCAGTATTAGTTTTTTTCTTGATGTCGGCGGCCATGAACTTACCTCAATTTTTCAATATCCGTAAAGGGTAACATAACAGGTGCAATTATTCAAGTGTACGCACGCAAGCGCGTCGGCAACAGCTTACTAAAAGTCTGTCGTTTGTATACTCTGACTGCGGAACAATCTTGTTTGACTCGTTAATTGCCCGCCCGCGCGCGCCGCTTTCTAACTTATAGCGGCGATTAGCTTAAATGTCTCCATATCTATTACCGCGATACCATTGTCAGATACGATGTAAAAGAAGTTTGAGATATAGAGCCCGCGGCTGTCATTGTTCCACGCCCACCACCATCCTTCGCTCGCGTTGTTTAAGCTGATGCTTGCGCGCAGATAAAAGCCCGTCTGATTGTTATAGCCGTAGATTAAGTACGCCGATTCGCTCGGGAACCCTATGATATTCTTTTTGGAATCTACCAGAATTGCCTTGTGGTTATACAGCGCGGTGCTATAGTATGAGTTGATGAGCAGTGTGTGAGCTTCAGTCACATCTTTAGGATTTGATGTGTCAAACATAGAGAGCTTCATGCTGCCTCTCATCCCGGTATTCTCGTCTGCATCATAGCCTAGACCAAATAGCAAGCCATCCGAGAAAACGTGCAGATACTGTGAGAAGCCGGGTATTTTCAAAGCGCTGAGTACCTCAGGTTTTTGCGGATTGGATAAATCAACCGCAAAGAGCGGATCGACAGTTCGGAAAGTAACAAAGTATCCTATGTCGCCGTCAAAGCGCACCGAATAAACAATCTCGCCCGGAGCAAGATTATCTACGGCTCCGACGCGTGCGAGAGACATATCAAGAACATAGAGACCATTCGATGAATTGCCCCCGTCCCATTTGTAATCATATAGCCCTAACGCCTCGTTTTTGTAAACGGAATATTTAAATGAATTATCAGTTGTAACGACGCGCAAATGCCCCTTGTATTCGTCCATGTAAAACTGATTATTAAGGCTGCCCGGAACGCTACCGTAAGCCGCAACCTCGACACTGTTCTTTGAGATGGCGAGCCTTGTAATATTAGTTATGGTGTAGCTAAGGTAATCCGTAGCGGTGAAGATGCCATAGTTGAAACTGTTTTCTACCGTCTTGTATTCACAATCGGCGATATAAAGATTTTGTTCGGACATATACACGATTGAACCGCCGCCAAGTATTGTTTGATTTGCGGTTATTTTGCCGGAGGGCACATTAATAGCCGATACAATAGTGTACCCGGCGTAACTAACATATGGCATTATAGCGATACAATCCGGCGCGATAAGCGTCCTCGCGTCATTGGTATATAGTGCCGGCACAAAAGTCTCGGGCTCGTCCTCATGGAAGTTATAGACGTAACAGGTTGATAAAAGGTACAGTGTATTGTCTATAAGACGAGACGCGAGAATGTGTCCGTCCTGTCCCAGCTTATACGATAGTTTAGGTGCGACGCGATCGGTCGCGTCATAAATGTAGACATTGCATCTTTGGTTGTCCAGGGACCAATAGTCATATTGAGATAACTGCGTTGTTACGACGACCAAGTCTCCGCAGAGATACATTTCAATAACGTGCTCATTCTGCTTGTATTCATATCGCGAATATGGCGATATATCAATTGCGGACGCAGTTTCGATCACCATAGTTTTTGAGACGAGGCGCGTATTCGCTCCGTCGGCTTTATAAATCAGGAGACTGCCGTTTCGCAAGACGTAGATATACGCGCCGTCGGTTTTGACAATATCTCCCTCGTCAATCCCTTCGACTTGCACATTGGTACTGGAGTAGTCGGAGGAGTCGGCTTTTGAGGCTGGCGGAGCGGCTTTCGCAGCTAATCCGGCGACAGAACCACTTGAAAAGAAGTTCGTGATTGCATTGCTAGATTCTATAAAAGAGATTCCTCCTCCGCCTGCGCCTTGGTAGGATATTCCGGCAAGTATGCTATAGACTGAATCGTAATCTGACGCAAAATCAAGGCCGCTTTGTTTAATCGGCGGAATAGATAGCGGAGAGACGACACATCCTGCTATGCTTCCGCATAGCAACATTATGGCAGCCAAACACAGAAGAGCTCTTTTCATGACATTCTCCTTTTTGTGACGCAAGAGAAATTGGGCGCATATCTTTGATGCTACTATAGCACATCAATTTTGAGTGTCAACCGGTAGATATTAACGCATATGTTGGAGGATGCGATTCTTTATGCAATAAAAAAGGCCGGATAACCTCCGGCCTTTTTTATTGCATGTCGCGTATATAATTAAGAGTTGAAAGAGCGCATTTGCGGACGAGCTACTCTGTCTTGCGGTATAGCATTGCGATTCTGCATACCCAGCTTGTTCCAGCGCCGCAGGAAAGACGGCATATCCAGTTCTTCCTCGGTTTTGATGCTCCTGAGTTTCTTAGTAAACTCGTCGTCTTCTCTGGAGACAGCTTCGGTTTTGTTGACAAAGCCGGTGGCGATAAGAGTTATGCGAACATCGCTGCCCATTGACGCATCTGATGCTACACCGAAGATGATATTGGCATCGGGATCCACTGCCTGCTTGATAATCTCAGCTGCTTCATTGACCTCAAAGAGGGTAAGATCGGTACCGCCGACCACATTGAACAGCACGCCTTTCGAGCCTTCGATGGTGACGTCGAGCAGAGGGCTGGCCAATGCTGAGCGAGCGGCATCAATTGCGCGGTTCTTTCCGCTTGCGCGGCCGATGGACATCCATGCGGGGCCGGCGTCTTTCATAACGGCTCTCACATCGGCGAAGTCTAAGTTAATCATACCGGGTACGGTGATGACCTCAGAGATAGCCTGTACGCCGTGGCGCAGTACATCGTCTGCCATCTTGAATGCGGCATCCACGCCGGTCTTGGGGTCGCATAGGTTGAGCAGCTGGTCGTTGGGAATAATGATTAAGGTATCGACTTTGCCCAGCAGGCGGGTAACGCCTTCCTGAGCTATCTGCATGCGGTGGGCTCCCTCAAACGAGAATGGTTTGGTGACAACGGCAATAGTTAAAGCGCCGGATTCCTTTGCTATCTGAGCTACTACAGGAGCGGAACCTGTGCCTGTGCCGCCGCCCATGCCGGCGGTCACAAAAACCATATCGGCGCCGCTGACCATTTCTTTAATTTCATCGCGGCTTTCCTCAGCCGCTTTTTGACCGGTGTTATGATCGCCGCCTGCGCCAAGACCGCGGGTCAGCTTCTCGCCGATCTGCAACCTGACTGGAGCTTCGGTAATAGCCAGCGCCTGAGCGTCAGTATTTACGGCGATGAACTCAACGCCTTGGATTTCTTCACGCACCATGCGAGTGATAGCATTGCTGCCGCCTCCGCCGCATCCGAAAACTTTGATGCGAGCCCCATTTGGAACGAAACTCGTTTTAGCCATTATATCCTCCTTAATTTGACTGTTTAATTTTTATTTTCCGCCGAACAGAGACGATAAACGATTTGCAAAGCCGCGCAGGCGCGAGCCAAAGCCGCCGCCGTTCCACTCTTTTGTGCGCTGGCCTCCATGTTTTGAACCCCACAATAACAGCCCGACGCCGGTGGCATAGGCCGGGTCGCGCAGGTAATCGGTGATGCCTGTAATATGCAATGGGCATCCAACGCGCACAGGAAGTCTCAGCACATCACAGCCGAGAGTTTCAATGCCGGATAAGTTTGAGCTGCCGCCTGTTAAGACTAAGCCTGCCGGAATGACAGACTCATAATCCGAGGCGGGTAACTCAAGCAGAATCAAGCGCAGAATTTCTTCTACGCGGGCATGCAGTATATCGCACAAATCCTGATATGAAATACCATGACCGTCTTCAGAAATCGGGGTAGTGCTGGCCATCTTATTTTCATAAACCGACATGACGCTGCCGTAACGTTTCTTCATTTCCTCAGCAATCTCAAATGGCAAGCCGAGGCCGATGGCAATATCGCGGGTCAGCTGATAGCCTGCAACCGGCAGGATGGCGGTATGGTAAATGCTGCCGTCCTTGAAAACGCAGATGTCTGTAGTGCCGCCGCCGATGTCGGCGATGACAACACCTGCCTGGCGTTCGTCTTCCGTCAAAACAGCCTCGGACGAAGCTAATGGTTCAAGCACCATGTCTTCGATGTCGACGCCGATGCCGCGTACGCATTTGACGAGATTTTGGATAGAGTTAGCTGCCGCTGTGATGATATGGGTTTCCACATCCAAGCGGAAGCCATGCATGCCTACCGGGTTCTTGACTCCGGGCTGTCCGTCCACTGCGTAGGTACGCGGAATAACATGCAGCAGCTTGCGGTCCTGTGAAACTTTAATACTTTGGGCGTTGGTCATGACGCGGCGAAGATCATCCGGGCGCACCAAACGATCGTTACGCGTGATAGCCACCACGCCGCTTTTGTTAGTGGATGCGACATGCCGACCGGTAACGCCTACATAAGCCGATTCCACTTTGATATTGCATGACTGCTCCGCTTTTCGAATTGAGTCGCGGATAGCTTCCTTGGCATCGTTGATATTGACGACCAAGCCCTTGTGCATGCCGTACGAGGGGGTGATGCCTACACCAACAACACGCACACCGCCGTTGTCTTGCTCGGCAATGATAGTGGCTACCTTTGTTGTGCCAACATCAATCGCGGTAATAGTTGATTTCCTGCTCATTTTTCCTCCTTTAGATACTCGCGCTATATAAAAACACCCTGTTGGTTGTTTTTGCACCGGCTCACATTGTCAGCCTCTCTCTTTCAGGATAAACATGCCCTGCACCTTCTCAATTCAGAGTCACTGCTGTATCAAACAGGACATGTTTTCTGACTGCATTCCGCGCCGTGGGGATTTCTTTTCCGGCGGGCGCATGAGAATGGCGCGTTGTTTTGGGCCATTCTTCACCGCTAATGATGCGCGCGGCCGCGCGCATCTTGGCGCTGCGCGATCTCGGGTTGGTTTTCTCTTCGGCCAAACTGGGAACAATAACTTGTTTATTTACCAAGCTCAATCGCGGCCGGTGGTGACATACGCACTGCGGCATCTCCGGCGGACAAATGCAACCGGCTGATTCGCGGCGCATGAAGTTTTTAACAATGCGGTCCTCAAGGGAATGATAACTGATGACCGCCAAAGAGCCGTCGCTTCCCAATAGTTCCAATGCCTGCTGCAAGGCAATCTCAAGGCGGCTTAACTCCTCATTGACAGCTATGCGTAACGCTTGGAATGTTTTTGTGGCGGGATGAATGCGCCCGCGCTTGGGAAAGGCGCGCTCAATCAGCTCGGCTAACTGATCTGTTGTATGAATCGGGCGCGAGCGCACTATAATACGGGCGATCTGGCGGCTGTGCGTTTCCTCGCCGAACTCAAAGAGAATACGCGCAAGCTCGGTCTCGGAGTATTGGTTGACGATATCAGCCGCTGATATCGTCTGGTTTGGGTCAAAGCGCATATCCAGAGGCGCTCCGTGCTGGAAGCTGAACCCATGTCCGCTTTCGCTAAGTTGCATGGAAGACAATCCCAAATCAAACAATATGCCGTTTACCGGCTTAAAGTCATACTCGGCGCATATTTGGGGCAGATTGATAAAGTTATCGTTGACTATAAGAGCTGAGTTACCATAAGGCTTTAGCCGTTCCCGCGCTAAAGTAATCGCCGACGGATCGGCATCGATACCAAGCAACTGTCCGCCCGGTGCGCTGCGCCGCAGAATAGCCTCGGCATGCCCTCCGGCTCCGACGGTGCAATCAATATATCTACCGCCCGGCTGAATTGCCAGCGCGTCAAGGGCTTCTTTTAACAGTACCGGAATATGAGCGGTTGCAGTTAGCACAAGATGTCCTTTAATGCTTTTCCAAGCTTTCTAGTATTTGCCAAGCCTCAGCCAAATCATCTGATTTTTCGGCTTCCCAAGCTGACTTATCCCACAGCTCAAGATAGTTATTTGCTCCGGCGACGACCACGTCATCGGCAAGTTCGGCATAAGTTCTGAGAGTTATGGGTAAGTGAATACGACCTTGGGCATCAATTTCAGTATGGAAAGCGGTGGCGAATAAGGCGCGATGTATCTTGCGCATTTTACTGGGGGACAAGCCGCCGCCGGCAAGGCTTTCTGCCATCTTCTTCCATTCAGAGATAGTATAGACGGACAGACACTTCTCAGGGCTTGGCGCGATAACAAGACCGTCCTTAAGGCGTTGACGGAAACGGGGAGGTAATGGTAGCCTTCCTTTTTCGTCAATACGGTATTCAAATTCGCCAAGAAACATGGATGATACTTATTCTCCCACTTTTTACCACTTTCTACCATTCTACACTAGTTCAATGCGTCATTGTCAATACTTTTAGATGAAAATTTGTTATTTACTGTAAATTGGTCAAGGCTTATAACAGAAAGTATTTACCGGGCGGTGTCATATCCTTTGCCGACATGAGTGCTGTTATGCTGAATATACTAGTTCTGGCGGCGGCTGTTGTAATTAATGTTAAAATGCTATAACATCGGTTGAGTAATAGAGGTAAAATAATTCTGCTATGCGCATAGATATACTCACACTGTTCCCGCAGTTTTTCTCTACACCGCTTGATAACGCCATCTTCCGGCGTGCCAAAGACAAGGAGCTGGTTGACTTCAGCATATACAACATCCGTGACTATACGCATGATAAACATCATGTTGTGGACGATTATCCCTTCGGCGGCGGAGCCGGTATGTTGCTCAAGCCCGAGCCGGTTTTTGAAGCGCTGGAAGACGCGCTTAAGGATCGCCGGATAAACGGAGAGGTTATTCCTATTATCTTGACAACACCGCAAGGGCAGGCCTTTTCGCAGCCTCTGGCGTATCAGTTGGCACAGCATCAGCGCGTTGTCATATTGTGCGGACATTATGAAGGTGTGGACGACCGCGTGCGCGAGCATCTGGTGACGCACGAGATTAGTGTTGGGGATTACGTTCTATCCGGCGGCGAATTGCCGGCATTGGTAATAGCCGATGCATTGGTGCGGTTGCTCCCGGGAGTACTTGGTTCTGAAGAATCAGCTGCCGCAGATTCGCATTCTGACGGGCTGCTGGAGTATCCGCAGTTTACTAGACCGGCTGATTTCCGCGGCTGGAAAGTGCCTGATATATTGCTTTCAGGCAATCATGCTAAAATTTCCGCATGGCGCCGTGAGCAGTCTATACTCAAAACAGCGCGGCGCCGTCCGGACTTATTGGACAGAGTTAGCTTAACAGCCAAGGAAAAGAAATGGTTGGATAGCCTGTTACGCGACAATACGGTTTTGCCAGCAACTTTTCATGATGGGGTGTAGACTACATAAACTGAGTGCGTATATCCGGCACTTTTTAGAAACTGAAAGATTATACGCGAAATGATACAGGCTGGCTTTCCTTAGCGTGGCGGGCATTTACAGGACGCGGAGGTTATGTCTGCCTATGAGCACCCGTTCAGCGACGCCGAATTTCAGGAAGGGATAGGTAGTTGGTCAAAATGACGGATGACCTGATCAAAAATATTAAAAGTCTACACACCACACAAACGGGTGAAGAACGTATAAAGCGCAATATCAACTTACAAACCGATGATGTTGTCGCGTGGTGTAAAAAAGCCGTACAGCAAGCAGATATTATCATCGGACATGGAAAGAACCGGTATGTCTATCATAACGGCGTAGCTATAACCATAAACATCCATAGCAACACAATAATCACGGCACACAAGATAAACGCTAAGGTTCGTGCTATGCGGGAATCGGATTATGTATGCCTGCCTGAATTTTTGTATCAAGCGTTGTATATTCCTGAAGGTGAAGAATGGCCGCCGCGAAATATCATAAACGATCCGGAGATATTTGTTTACATCAAGGATTTCGGAGCGCAGCCGGGAGATTTGGGTGTGGTAGCGGAGCAGAACGGTCAAGTGATCGGAGCGGCATGGACACGCATTATCCCTGCTTATGGGCATATTGACAAAGATACGCCGGAACTTGCCATTTCTATTTTACCGGAGTTTCGCGGTTACGGTATCGGCGCAAAACTGATGAAAAAGCTGTTTGAGGTTTTGCAAAAAAACGGGTATAAGCAGACCTCGTTGTCTGTGCAAAAGGATAATCCCGCCGTGCGGTTCTATCAGTGGCTGGGGTATGAAATATCGGACGAACGGGTTGACCACGCCGGGCACAAGGACTTCTTGATGATAAAGGAGCTAGGAGGAATGGATAAAGAGCAATTACTCCGAAACCCAGAAATACAGCCAACAGATGAAATCATTGCCGGGGGTCTTTGTGCAGCGTATAAGGTCTTTACTAAATTCGTTAATGAGCTAGAACGCTACGATATTGCACTCATGGATTGGAGATATTATAACGACGGCAAAGCATGGCTGTCAAAGGGCGAATATAAATGGACAACTCGACGTGGTACAAATAAAGTAAAACCCATCTGCTGGATTTCGATATGGCGAGGGTTCTTTAGAGCTTCGTTCTTCTTCGGCTTTGACATAAAAAAAGATTTACTGGAATTATCAATTAGCCAAAACGCAAAGGAATTAATCAGGAACGCAAAGCCAATGGGTAAGTCGATGAGGTTTTTGTCACTCGTTTTCGATGTTTCAAATGAAGAACAACTCGGCGATCTTTACACTTTATCAGAATTTAGAAAAAAGAGGGTAAAATAGCGGATGCAAATAATTAGAGGGAATATAATCGAGCTTATCCCGGTTACGCCCCGCGACAAGCAAAATATATACAACTGGTGCTTTCATTCGGAAACAACAAAATCTCATTCTGGCTTGCCTGACTACCCGGAAGCACCTATCGCTTCGCCGGAGGAGTTCTTTGCGAAGAAAGGCGGTTATGAGGACTACTATTTTACAGGCGAAAGACCGCAGGACGGCAGAGGTTATCTCATCACGAACGGCGGCGAGCCGGTGGGCTTTGTCAGCTATGCGTCCTTTCATTTGAATCAGGGCGTGGCAGAGCTTGACATTTGGATGAACAGCGAGGCGAATTGCGGTAAAGGCTTTGGCACGGACGCCCTTGTTGCGCTGTCGGAATATCTCCGTCAAACATTGGGAAAGCATACCTTGATTATGCGGCCATCCACAAAAAACGAACGAGCTGTGCGGTCATACAACAAAGCGGGGTTCACAGTGTCCGACGAACCTATTGCGGCATTTATGCAGCCGGAATACCTTCCGCTTTTCGGCAACGGCGATTACGGGCCGGGCGGCGATGCGCTGCTGGTCATGAAATAAAAAACGGCCGGAGAGATATGCTCCAGCCGAATAATTGCCTCCTTCGCGGATATTCACCCATTCACAGGGCGTACTAAAATGGGATTAATCGGCAACCCCCAAGTGTTTTCAAGGCTTTCACGATTTATCCCTATTATAACATCCGCATATAGCGCGGTTGTTTTACACGTGTTCGCTTGATTGTTCATGTTGCACCCTCAATTATAAGAAGATTGTATTCATTGTCCGTAGTGTAGCTAGCCTTTCGGCAGCCTTTCTAGACGGTGCGGGCATGTTTGATTGCTTAACGTCAATGTGCGCCGTGGCAATCGCAATCAGCATTGTCGCAATGACCATGGCAATGACACTCGCCACTGACAGGGTGTTGATTGCATGATTCATCACACGAACCTGAATGGTTATCACGAAAAGCTAAGACAAACGCTATTGCGATTACCAAAACCAAGACGATAGCTAAAAGTATCTTCAGCCATTTCCCCCATTGGTTTTTTCCTGCCGGTTTTTTCTTTCTTGCCTGTTTTTTCTTGCCCAAAATTATTGTCTCCGATTTTTTCCTATTTAAACTCTTTGCTTGCCGCATTTATTGATGAAGAGCGATAGATAATTTTTTTGATTGGCATCTTGTCTTTAAGAAGTTCGTAGAAAAGCTCACAAAGGTTCTCGCAAGTGGAAACCTTTTTTGTAACAACTATTCTGTACTCCGGGTATGACCAAGCAAGAGGATGGTCTATCTTTTTAAGCGGAACGCAGTTTTCCGGGTCATTGTTAATACCATGCTCTTTATATACCGTAAGAACTGCGTCAAGAAGAGGATCGCCTTCTTGAAACAATGTCGCATGGTGGAAGTGATCACAAACTTCCCAAGCTTTTTTGAAACCATCTTTGCATGCATGTGCAAAGCCGGTCACAGGATCCACGGTATCCTCAAGCTCGATCGTTAAAAGCCCGGAATGCCCGTGCAGATGCTTTGCTTCTCTCTTCCAGTTCATAAATCTATGCGCGTACTGGAAATCAAGAGTTACGATTGACGTATACTTATTGTTTTCCATTAGTTCTTTCTCCTCATTATTAGTCCTTGCTGAATTCAAAAAAGTCACAATCAATATATAGGTACCACAAATAAGATTAAAACGCAAATATTGCGACAGAGCCTCTTCCTGCGGTTGCGGTATTTACCGGCGCCGCGATACTGCCGATAAGACTTGGAAATCGCTTGAACCCAACCTAATAGGAATAAAAGGCACAATGAGGCGGCAGGTCGCAAATTTGGAATGAATGGCGCAGGAGAGGGGCTTGCAGAGGCACTAGTAGAAAGCCATTAAGATTTCTTGACATACACTAGTCATTGTGGTACTCTCTTTGGCGCGATACAACATCTAGTGGTTATGTTATGAAATGTCCTTATTGTAACTGTGACGAATCCAGAGTAGTGGATTCGCGCGACACAACAGACGGGGTACGGCGGAGGCGCGAATGCGTCGGGTGCCAAGAGCGTTTTACCACATATGAGCGGCTGCAGCCGGTCAATCTTTATGTTGTAAAGAAAGACTTGCGCCAAGAAGAATTTAATAAGGAAAAGCTGCTTACCGGTATTCGCAAGGCCTGCGAGAAGCGCCCGCTTGCAGCTGAAGCGGTGGAGAAGCTTGCGGATGACGTGGAGTCCGGGCTGGTTCATATGGGAAAGGCTTCCATTCCCACCTCGCTTATCGGCGATATGGTAATGTTGCACCTAAAAAAGCTTGACAATATTGCTTATATACGTTTTGCCAGCGTATACCGTGATTTTGCTGATATTACCGACCTCAAACAGGAGGTCGATACGCTGTTAGGTCATCATGCTCCGCCTGATGGGCAGTTAACGTTACCGAGTTAATCAAAAGGCATTCGAGCAAATTCAACCCGGGGGATTATTATGAGTAAATCTTATGATTCTAAAGAGGGAATTGGCGAGCTGTTAAACCGTACACAGATAGCGCGTTCTGTTTACAATGCGGCTGCATCAATGGGTATGTCAGATCGTGAACAGATTGATAATATTACGGGCGTGGTTATCGCCCGCTTAGAACGCCCTGCTATGCTGCCCGGTATGGAAGAGTTCATGCCGAAGGGGGCGAAACAGCCGTTGTCTGTAATTTCTGAGCCGGACATTTTGGCGATAGTAAAAGAGCTTCTGGCAGTTGGGGAGTCGTTAACGCAGGAGGTTATTCCACCGCCGGCACATTTAGCCTTATATGATGATAACTCTGATATTAAACCGGCCGAGAGCAAAGTATCGGCAACATCAAAAACAGAATCTAAAGCACGTTCCAAGAAGGAGACTTCCGCAATGCCTGTCAAAGCCAAAGTAAACACTGCTAAACTCAGCCAAAATGCCATGCGCGTGTTGGAAAAACGTTATCTGAAAAAAGATAAGCAGGGCAATGTAATAGAGTCTCCTGAGGATATGTTTCAGCGGGTGGCGCAGACTATTGCTGCTGCGGAACTGAACTATAATCCCCAGGCTGACGTGCAGGCTTGGGCCGATAGGTTCTATGAGGCGATGACTAATCTGGACTTTTTGCCAAATTCACCTACTCTTATGAACGCAGGACGCGAATTGGGGCAGCTTTCGGCCTGTTTCGTGCTGCCTATTGATGACTCGATGGAATCTATCTTCGAGGCAGTCAAGAATACGGCGCTGATTCACAAGAGCGGCGGCGGTACCGGTTTTTCTTTTTCGCGCTTACGTCCTGAGACTGATCGCGTGGGGACAACAGGCGGCGTGGCAAGCGGACCGGTGTCGTTTATGCGCGCCTTTGATGTTGCCACTGATGTGATTAAGCAAGGCGGCACACGCCGCGGCGCTAATATGGCCATTCTGAATGTGACGCATCCGGATATACTGCGCTTTATTAGCTCTAAAGAAGATATGGTATCGCTGACTAATTTCAATATATCGGTTGCTGTCACAACTGATTTCATGCAGTCTGTCAGAGCCGGCGCGGATTATGAGCTGATTAATCCGCGTACCAAAGAGTCGGCTGGTAAGCTTAACGCTAAGATGGTGTTTGATAAGATGGTGGAGCTGGCTTGGAAGACGGGCGATCCCGGGGTGATATTTATTGACAGTATCAACAAAGATAATCCCACCCCGCAAATAGGGCAAATTGAGAGCACTAATCCATGCGGCGAGCAACCGCTTCTACCGTATGAAAGCTGCAATCTAGGCTCAATTAATCTATCGCGCATGCTGAAAAACAATGAAAAAAAGGAGATAGATTACGAGAAGTTAAGAAGCACGGTAAAGCTGGCGGTGCGTTTTCTAGACAATGTCATTGACGTTAATCGTTTCCCCATTCCCGCAATTGGCGAAATGACCCGGCGCACGCGTAAGATTGGATTGGGAGTGATGGGTTTTGCCGATATGCTCATTCAGCTCGGCATACCCTATAACTCCGAGGATGCCTTATATGTGGCTGAGGATGTTATGGGTATTATTAACAATACGGCGCATAAGGTTTCAATGGAATTAGGCGCGGAACGCGGCGAGTTCCCGGCATTTTCCGGCAGTATCTATGATAAGCCGGATGCGCCTAAGGTGCGCAATGCCTCATGTACCACGATTGCTCCGACCGGTACTCTGTCCATAATTGCTAATTGCTCAGGCGGGGTTGAGCCTGTCTTTGCCCTGTCTTTTACGCGGAATATTCTTGACGGAGCTAAGTTTATTGAGGTTAACCCATATTTTGAGGAAGCGGCTCGAGCCGGCGGATTTTACTCAGAAGATCTGATGCATAAATTAGCCGACGGAGAGCATCTTAAGGATGTCGAGGGCGTGCCTGACGCCGCTAAACTGGTATTTGTTACAGCTCACGACATTGAGGTGCAGTGGCACGTGCGTATGCAAGCAGCTTTCCAGCGCCATACAGACAACGCTGTTTCTAAGACGGTAAATTTCTCCAAGGATGCTACTGCTGCCGATGTGGCAAAAGTATATATGATGGCTTATGAAGAGAAACTAAAAGGCATCACGATTTATCGTGACGGCAGTCGGGACGGACAAGTACTTACAACAGGCAAAGATTGTGCCAAAGAAAAAGAAAAGGAAGTCCGCTCAGGTGTTTTATCCTCGCCGCGCAAGCGCTCCAAGGTGACCAACGGCTTCACTGAGCGTGTTACAACAGGGTGCGGTTATATTTATGTTACAGTCAACTCCGATGAGAATGGCATTTGCGAGGTGTTTTCACATTTGGGCAAGACTGGCGGTTGCGCGGCGGCGCAATTGGAGTCCTCATGCCGGCTTATTTCGCTCGGGCTGCGCTCCGGTATTGACGTGGCTTCTCTTGTGAAACAGCTTAAAGGTATTCGCTGTCCGTCTATCGCATGGGAGAATAGCAAGTCTATTCTCTCCTGCGCCGATGCTATTGCCGGGGTGCTTGAGCATCACGCCGGTCTGGCATGGGCTAAAGATGAAGATGGTGTCGGATATGATATTCAGGACTTAGGTCTGGTGAAAAATGTGGCGGGGCAATGCCCTGAGTGTACAAGTTTGCTGGCCTATCAGGAAGGCTGCTTGGTATGTCCCGGCTGCGGATATACCAAGTGCTAAATAATTAAGCGTGGCATTATTTAAGATGAAGGAGGTGAGAAACCATAGATAAAAATGAACGAGTCATGATATTCATTGACGGCTCAAACATGTATCATTCGCTGAAATCATATTTTAAACGAACCGATCTAGATTTAGCTTGTTTTAATCAGAAATTATTGGAAAAGCGCCATTTGGTGCGTATGTATTATTATAATGCAGTGGTTGGCAAGCATGAAGAGCCTGAGCGTTATAAGGAGCAGGAAAAATTCTTCAAAAGCATCGCCGCAATCCCGTATACCGAGTTGCGTTTAGGGCGTTTGGTTTACACCAGTCAGTGGCCTAACAGCCCGCCGTTTGAAAAGGGGGTTGACGTACAGCTTGCGACTGACATGATAACGCATGCGTTTAAGGGCAATTACGACGTAGCCGTATTGGTCGCCGGGGACAATGATTATGTGGGTGCCATACAGGCGGTCAAAGATAACGGCAAACATGTTGAAGTAGCCTTGTTCGGTCAGGAACGCACATCGCGTCAGCTAAGGGATGTTGCCGACCGTATCATCTCGCTTGACGGTCGCTTGATGCGCGGCTGCTGGAAAGTCCCGCAGATAGCTCAGAGTAATACCAAGCCGCGCCGCCAAAAGTATGCTGATACTAGGTGCAATAACCCACCAAGCAGCTTCCATGCGGCGCCGTGCCCGGACGCGGGCGCTGCTACGCATGATGAGGAAAATGACTATACCTGTAATAACGCTGACAACCTCTCGTATGGCGATAACATACGCTACGAACCGTAACCTCGCTGATTTTGCCGAAGCCCCTCGTTAACAGAGGGGTTTTGGATTATTGTTAGACTGTGCGTTGTACTAAGCCGCGCACTTGCGCTAATATTGGGCGATGTCTTTTGAGAATAAGATGCGCAAACAACCGCTTGGCCGTGCTGATTATTTCAGCGGCGGTCGACTGTCCGGAGAAGAAGGCACTGTTATTCGGGATTGGGGCGGGCGCTATCCATTTGCCTTGATTTATCCCAACAGCTATTTCATCGGTATGTCTAATTTGGGATTACAGGCTATGTATAGCCTGTTAAATAACCATCCGGAAACGATCGGGGAGCGCATTTTCTGGGAAAATGACGCAAGGCCTCTTCTAAGTCTGGAGTCTTCTCGCCCGCTTATGGATTATGCTTGCTTGGCGTTCTCTTTCTCCTATGAGCTGGACTATTTAAATCTGGCATCCATCCTAAAAGCGGGCTGTATACCGTTATATTCTATGGATCGCGATGATGCTTATCCGTTGCTTATTGCCGGCGGCCCTTGCATAACAGCCAATCCGATGCCGCTCGCCCATTTTTTTGATGCGTTATGTATCGGCGAAGGAGAGGTTATTCTGCCTGATGTGCTGCGTCACTTAACGCAAGGACTTCCACGTGCTGAATTATTACAAAAGCTGGCAGATGTGCCGGGAGTATATGTGCCCGCGTTGGCACGAGACAGAGCAGTTAAGCGACGCTACTTAGCGTCGCTGGATGATTTTCCCACCCATTCCTGTGTGCTTACGCATGACACGGAATTAGGAGAACTGTATCTTATTGAGGCGGAGCGCGGTTGCAGTGCTTCCTGCTGCTTTTGCCTGGTAAGCCGCGCTTTTTGTCCGCTGCGTTTTCATTCGCTTGATTCTTTGCTGCAGCAAGCGCGTGAAGGGCTAAAATATCGAGGGCGTATAGGACTTGTTGGCCCTGTTGTGACAGATCACCCGCAGATAGAAGAGCTGTTAGGTGGATTGCTGCGCATGGGGGCAGGCTTTTCTCTCAGCTCCATACGCTTAATGAATCTCAACGCGCGTATATTGGAGCTTATGGCGCACGGAGGAATACAAACGCTTGCGCTTGCGCCCGAAGCTGGTTCGCAAAGGCTGCGCCGGGCGATTCGCAAAGGATTCAATGAAGATGACATAATGTCAGCGGTTGATATGGTGTCGCAGCAGCCGTTCAAGCAGCTCAAGCTGTATTTTATGCTCGGGCTGCCATCTGAAACCGATGAAGATGTGGCCTCAATAATTGATTTAGCTTTGAGGTGCCAGAAGCGTCTTGGCAGTCAGCACCGCGGCTGCCGTCTCAGTCTGAATGTGGCTCCGTTTGTGCCTAAGGCCGGTACGCCGTATCAGTGGTTTGGAATGGCTCCCGAAGCCGTTCTCGAGAGTCGTATTGCCTGTCTGCGCGATAGTCTCAGCGGGCATGGTATAGAGGTTAAGGCAGAAGGCCCACAGTGGAGTCATGTACAGGCGGCGCTTTCGCGAGGGGATGATTCGTTTTCCGAAGCGCTGGCGAATATTGATCGGGTATCGCTGGCAAGCTGGAGGCGTGCTGCCAAGAAAGCGGGTGTCAACGTGGAACATTTCGCGCTGAATCATTGGGCGCGTGACACAGTGCTTCCATGGAGAGCGGTAGAGCTGTAGCGCGCGGTGCATCAACTTGCGGATGCCTTATAAGTATAGTTTAAGAATAATCCGATTCTAACCGTTAAGCAGCTCGTTAACGATGGCGTTAACCTCCTGCCCGTCGGCCTTGCCTTTCACCAGAGGCATCAGCTTGGGCATGAGCTTGTTTTTATCTTGTGGGCCTAGGCAGCCTACCTCGGCAATTAACTTCTTCACAAGGGCGCTTATTTCCTCGCGACTCATCTGCTCAGGAAGGTAAGCCTTCAAAATATTCATCTCAGCTTCTTCTTTAGCCGCCAGCTCAGGTCTGTTTGCCGCACTATATGCCGCAATACTTTCTTTGCGCTGTTTCATCTCTTTGGAGATAACGCCGAATATGTCGCTGTCGCTGAGCGTGGCCTGCTTGGCGATTTCAGAGTAGTTTATAGCCGATAACAGCATGCGAATTACT
>Ga0123353_10002204_pt1 | contig 24108 bp, 29 predicted proteins | sample TergutLab28metaG_3_FD_92763 | JGI IMG/M metagenome (GOLD analysis project Ga0123353, IMG submission 92763) | Labiotermes labralis P3 segment gut microbial communities from Petit-Saut dam, French Guiana - Lab288 P3 | ecosystem: Host-associated > Arthropoda: Insects > Digestive system > Gut ... | reverse complement strand
CCCTCTCGGGCCCGAATGAAACTCATTTTTGAATCTTAAGGGTTGTATACAGATAATTTCTTCCCCCGAAAGGAAATCCATTCCCTTGTACACTGAATCGTTGTTTAATTTTCAAGGTGCGCGGGTTCCAAAAGAACCCATTTTTTGCGCCCTGGTTGCCTGGGTTTTCCAACCCGCTCCGGAGGCGCTCGGATATATTACCACACCCATAGCCCCGTGTCAAGGACTTTTTTGCGGACAGGCCTAAGTTTGGTAAACGGGGCCGGGCGTTTCATCGGTTCACTCATGACATTCTTCTATTGGGGTCAGCCCTGATAAGTTTTCTATACCAAAATAGGCCTTCCCACCGGTAGCGGAGGCGTGAAACATAATTTCGCCGGTTCCTTCCGGCAAAGCCTTGAACAAATACGTCATCCGCCGTTTCTTACCGTCTTCCTCTTCAATCCTGATCACGTTTTCCACGCGGTCTGTCTGTGCAAAAACAGGTTGTTCAAAGGCTAGGCAACCAACCTCCGCAGTATTCAATTGAATCTTGTGTAGCTTGGCAGTACCTGCCGCCCCCTCGCTGACACGAAAGATATGTAGTTCCCTTAATTCGGGCAGGCGTTCTTCACTTAGCAGTGCTTGTTCGACCTTATTCTCAAATTGCCGATGCTGCATTTCCCGTTGTTTTTTTCGTAAGCCAGGCAGCCGCAACGTCTCATCGGCTCCACCGTTAGCTCGTGAAAGTCTTGCTATCATGAGACCGATATCGCCGAACAGAAACAATATTCCCACACCGACAAGGGCCTCGCTACTGTTTGTACCGATGAGTACCCAACTGCCATTCAGGCCCTGGGCAATGAGCAGAACGCTCCAAATCAGGCCGATAACGCCGCCAATAATAATGTTGCGTCTTTTTGCAGCGCGTGGTTCCGACTTATCTAGTTTACTCATGGGACTGCTCCTTTCAGAATGCGCGAATCACTAAACACAAACGAATAGCAAGTTATTCTACCCCCAGCCCGTGAACAATTTATGGCTTTTTTGCAAGTTTATTGTGAACACTTAAATTTTCGTAACCTGCATATATTATATATATCAATATAATAGGAGGCTTCTCAATGTGCGGCATCATCGGTTACGCGGGCGTGGAACAGGCCGCGCCCATCCTTCTCGACGGCCTGGAGCGCCTGGAATATCGCGGCTACGATTCGGCGGGCATTGCGCTTTCGGACGGCTTGCGCATCCGCGCGGCGGGCAGGCTGGAAAATCTGCGCAAGGCGGTAAGGGCAGCGTGCCAGCCGCCTGCAACCTTGGGCATAGGCCACACCCGCTGGGCCACCCACGGCGCGCCCACGGAGCAAAATGCCCATCCCCACCGGAGCAACAACGGGCTCTACACCCTGGTCCACAACGGCATCATCGAGAATTACGAAATTTTGCGTGAACGTCTGCGGGAGCAAGGCGTCGCGTTCCACTCCGAAACGGACACGGAGGTCATCGCGCAGCTGCTGGAATTCCACGACACCGGCGACGCGCTCGAAACACTCCTGCGGGTCCTCCCCATGCTGGAGGGTAGCTATGCCCTGGCGATCCTGTATGCCGCCCGGCCCGATCTAATTTTCTGCGCAAAGCGGCGATCGCCGCTGCTGGCCTGCACAACGGAACACGGCGTCCTCCTGGCCTCGGACGCCGCCGCCCTGCTGCCCCATTCCCGCAGCCTCTACCGTTTTGAGGACGGCGAGATGGCGGTGCTCAACCGTGAGGGCATCGTGTTCTATAACGCTACGGGCAAAGAAATCGCGAAATCGTCTTCAGAAGTTTCACGCCATGTAGCCGCCGCCGACAAAGCGGGCTTCGACCATTTCATGCGCAAGGAGATGGCCGAGCAGCCCGAAGTCCTGCGCCTGACCCTCGATCCCCTGCTGCGCCGCGGCGGCATCGATCTGGGTGAGGGAGAGGCCGCCCTGCGCGACCCTATGGCGATTGACCGCGTGCTGTTCCTTGGCTGCGGCTCGGCCTGGCATGTGGGTATGGCGGGCCGCATGGTGATGGAGGCGCTCACCGGCATCCCCGCCTGCGCCGAGCTTGCCAGTGAATTCCGAAGCGCGCGCGTCACGATCAACGGGAACACCCTCGTCATCGTCATCTCCCAGAGCGGCGAGACCGCCGATTCCCTCATGGCCCTGCGTCTGGCCCGGCAGGCCGGCGCGCGTACCCTGGGGATCATCAACGTGGAGGGCAGCTCCATCGCCCTGGAAAGCGGCAGCGTGATCTACACCCGGGCCGGCCTCGAGGTCGCCGTGGCAACCACAAAGGCCTACAGTACGCAGCTTGCCGTGGTCTACGCCATCGCGGCGCGGCTGGCGCAATTGCGCGGTTCAATCGAAGCCGGGGCCCTGCGTGACTACCTGCACGCCCTGGCCGAACTGCCCGAACTGGCCGAAACCACCCTGCAATCCAGCGAAAAAGAGGCCCTCGCCTGGGCCGAAGAGGTCTATTCGAAAGAGCATGTATATTTCCTTGGCCGTCATATCGATTACGCCGCCGCCCTCGAAGGCAGCCTGAAGCTCAAGGAGATCAGCTATATCCACGCCGAGGGCTACGCCGCGGGCGAGCTCAAGCACGGCACGATCTCCCTGGTCGAACAGGGCACGCCGGTGGTCGCCGTCTGCGCGCGCCCGGAGGTCACGCCCAAAACGCTCAGCAACGTGGAGGAAGTACGGGCCCGGGGCGCGCGCATCTATTGCGTGACGAACGATTCAGCTATCACGGCGCACCGGCGCATTCTGATCCCCAAAACGCATACCCTGTTGGGGACCTCCCTGGCCGTGCTGCCGCTGCAGCTGTTCGCCTATCACTGCGCGAAGCTGCGCGGCTGCGCCATTGACAAGCCGAGGAATCTGGCAAAATCCGTGACGGTGGAATGATATAATGTAGAGACGCACGGCCGTGCGTCTCTACAAATTCACTCCCACGGCCTGGCCGCCTCCCGCTCGATGCGGGCCTCCTCCTCCTCGTCGCAGAACAGGAAGTCGTAGCTGCCGAAGTTCAGCGCCTGCCCGTGGCGCAGGGGGGCGCGGTGCTCCACGGGCTGGCCGTCGAGCTTCGTGCCGCCGCGGGAGCCGGTGTCGATGATCACCCAGCCGTCCCGCCGCCGGGCGATCACCGCGTGGAAGCGCGAGACGGCCGGGTAGTTCAGCACGACGTCGCAGTGTCTGGAGCGGCCCAGGGCGTTCTCATAGCGGGTGAGGGGCAGGCGGTCATGGTTGACGGTGTTGAGCAAAAAAGCGCCCGGTACCGATTGCACTTTCCTGCGGCGCAGCAGACGCAGCGCGCAAATCAGGACAAGCCCCAGGCCCAGCAGAGGCAGGGCGTAACGGTTGATCGCGAGAACGGTTTCTCTCATGGCGGGCGCTCCCTGCAAGGAGATAGGGGGCGGCGTCCCCGACGCCCCGAACAAAAAGCATTTCATTGTTTCGGAGACGTCCGGAGACCGTCCCCTACGTTTGGCTGCCACTATTTTATCACGAAAGCGCGGCAAAAGCAAGCATTACTTCTTTACAAGCAAGTGAAAATGGTGTATACTTTGCTGAAGGCAAAGTTTCCTGGATCGCGCGCTCCAAAATAATGCAGCATTAAGCATTCAGAATTGAGAATTGACATGACCCCCATCGTTTTGAAGAACAACCTGCGCCTGCTGCTGGACGAAATGCCCGGCGCGGCCAGTGTCGCGGTGAACCTGTGCGTGCTGTCCGGTCTGCGCTTCGAGCAGCCGGAACGGGCCGGCGTCTCCCATATGATGGAACATATGCTCTTCAAGGGCACGCAAAGCCGCACCGCCCGGCAGCTGGCCGAGGAGGCCGACGACCGGGGCGCGAACCTCAACGCATATACCTGCAAGGAGTACACCTGTTTTTACGTGCGTTCCCTTCCCGAGCACCTCCCGGCCATGCTGGAGCTGCTGGCCGACATGCTGCGTCACAGCAAACTCGCCGCCGCCGACCTGGACACAGAGCGCGGCGTGGTCCTCGAGGAGATCGCCATGTACGAGGACCTGCCGGAGGAACTGGTTTTCGACCTGTTCTACAACATGGTCTGGTCCGGCCACATGCTGGGCAGGAATATCCTCGGCACGGAAGAGAGCCTTTCCGCTCTCGCGTCCGAAGATTTACGCGCTCATTTAAACCGGCTTTATACTCCGGAACGCATGGTCCTTTCCGTGTGCGGCAAATTTGATCCCGCAGCGGTACAGGCGCAAATAGAGAGCCTCTTCGGCGATACGCCTCCCGGCGCGCAGGAGGTCCCCGCGACGCCGAAAGCTCAGTTTCAACCCGGCATCCGCTTCACCCAAAAGGCCGTGGAGCAAAACCAGATCGTCCTGGCCTTCCCGGGCTGCTCGGGCCGCGACCCCAGGCGCTACCACGCCTCGCTGCTGAGCACCATGCTGGGGGGCTCCACCTCGTCGCGGTTGTTCCAGCGCCTGCGGGAGGAACTGGGCCTGGTATACTGCGTGGATTTCTTCAATGTTCATCATTTGATGGAGGGCATTTCGGGGGTATCCCTGGGGCTGGGCGAAAAAACCCAGTGCAGGGCCCTGGCGGAGGTCCTGAAAATCCTGCGGGAATTTCCCGGCACCGTCACGCCCCAGGAACTGCGCCGCGCCCAGGAGCAGGCCGCCGCCGGCATGGTGATGGGCCTGGAATCCAACGCGGCGCGGGCCTCGCGCAGCGCCTGCAACGTGCTGCTCTACAACGACGTCACCCCCGTGGAGGAGAGCATCGCGGCGTATCGCGCCGTAACGCTCGACGAGATGCGCGCCTTCGCCCGGGAACTCCTCGACCCCGCGAGGATGGCCCTTTGCGTGCTGGGGAAGTACTCGAAGAAGGCGGAGCGTGAGATAAGGACGATGGTGGGGGAAACAATATGATCCTGAAAACCGAGCGTCTTTCCCTGCGCGAAATGCGGCAGTCCGACTTCCCCGCGCTGCGCATGATCTTACAGGACGCGGAAGTCATGTACGCCTACGGGCGCGCGTTCGACGATGCCGAGACCCAGGCGTGGCTCGACAAGCAATTGCAGCGCTATCGCGAGACCGGGGTGGGCCTGTGGGCGGCCATCCTGAAGGAGACCGGCGGGATGATCGGCCTGTGCGGCCCGATCGTGCAGGACTGCGACGGGGAACAGGTGCTTGAGATCGGCTATTTTCTCCAAAAGGCGTATTGGCATAAGGGCTACGCAATTGAAGCCGCGGTGGCATGCAAACGCTACGCCTTCGAAACTCTCGGCGCGAGCGAAGTTTGCTCCATCATCCGCGAGGACAATACCGCCTCGCAAAATGTCGCAAAGCGCAACGGTATGACGCTGCGTAAGCGATACCTCAAGCAAGACGGCTACGGTCTGGATATGCCGCACCTGGTATTTTCGGTGAAAAACGAAGGAGAACCCAAGTGATTACAGTCAAAGACGCACAAAGAATCGTTGTGAAGGTCGGCACATCCGCCCTCACCCACGCCACCGGCAAAGTGAACATCCGCATGGTCAGCCGGCTTTCCGCCGTGCTCTCCGATCTGCGCAACGCGGGCCGCGAAGTCGTGCTGGTATCGTCGGGGGCGCTCTCGGTTGGCGTGGGTAAGCTGGGCCTGCCGGAGCGCCCTAAGGACACCCCGGCCCGCCAGGCCGCCGCCGCCGTGGGCCAGTGTGAGCTGATGTTCCTCTACGACAAATATTTCGGCGAGTGCGGCAACAAAGTCGGCCAGCTGCTGCTGACCCTGGACGACTTCAGCCACGCACAGCGCCGCGCGAATCTGCTCAACACCTTCACGCAGCTGTTCCGGCTAGGCGCCGTCCCCGTGGTCAACGAGAACGACAGCGTCTCCACCGAGGAGATCGAGGGCCTGCATCTGGGCGACAACGACAACCTATCGGCCATGGTGGCGCGGCTCATCGGGGCCGACGCGCTAATCTTTCTCACCGACACCGACGGCCTCTACACCGCCAACCCCGCCGAGGACGAAACCGCCCAGCTCATGCCCGTTGTCCCCCGCGTGACGGACGAAATTCTCGCCCTGGGCGGCGCCAGCGGCTCGAACCGCGGCACGGGGGGCATGTATACCAAGCTGCAAGCCGCGAAACTCGCCACCGAGGCGGGCGTCGATGTCGTGATCCTCAACGGCGACACGCCCGAGAATCTCTACCAGCTCATGGACGGCAGGCAGATCGGCACGTGGTTTAAGAGATGCTAGACATTAGATTTTAGACATTAGAGATTGGCACTGCGGCGCACCAGGCTTTTTTTGCTTGCATATTTACGAATGGCGTGATATAATAAGGCCGGGAGGTGACTTTATGCCCAACGAGAAGCGATTGGAAAAATATGAGGCCTGGCGGCAGTATGTGCGGCAGGAACTGGATGACGCGCAGCGCGAGGCGGCCGACCCGAACACGGTGTGGGTTTCGGCGGACGATATGTTGCGTGAAGGAGAGGCGCTGTTGTATGAATTGGAACGTCAACGTGCTGCCAAAAGCGCGTAGAGAATATCTGAATGCCATTTATTACCTGTCCGGATTCTATCCCAGCACACCAGCAAACTTTCAAAAGGCATTTGAAAAAGTTATCAGACAACTGGAGGACAATCCCTACAGCTGGTCAGAATACTATGATTACCCGCTGTACCGCCGGGCGATTGTAGGGAAATATACCGTCCTATACATAGTTAACGACAAAGCCCACGAGGTGCAGGTTCACCGGGTGCTGCGCGGCAGCAGCGATATATTGCGCATCCTGCAAAATGAAAATAAATAACCCTTTGGAAGGAGACCCCACTATGCCTCTGGTAATCGCTCACCGCGGCGCGAACCGCCTCGCGCCGGAAAACACCATCGCCGCCTTCAGGAAAGCCCTGGAATTCAACGTGGACGGCTTCGAGAACGACGTGCACATGACCATCGACGGCCACCTGGTGGTGTGCCACGACGACGCCGTGGACCGCACGTCCAACGGCACCGGCCTCATCTGCGAAATGACCTTCGAGGCGCTGCGCGCGCTGGATTTCGGCGGCTGGTTCTCCCCGGATTTTGCGGGGGAGAAGATTCCCACCCTCGCGGAATTCTTCGAGCTGTGCGGCCCGCTGAAGGTCGTCAACGTAGAGATCAAGCGCGCGGTGGACGGCAGCATCGCCTGCGCCGCCGCCGTGGTGCGCCTGGCCAAGGAGATGGGCGTGTTCGACAAGCTGATCGTTTCCAGCTTCGACATGGACATGCTCCAGGCCTGCCTGGCCGAGGACGCCGCCACGCGCATCTGCTTCCTCTACGCCCCCGACAACGAGGAGGCCTGCGAGGAGATCGAGGATGACCCCGGCGGATACGCGAAGAAATACAACCTGTACGCCTACCACCCCTTCGTGATGCTGGTCAATGAGGACTACATAGAGGAGTGCCACGACGCGGGCATCGTGGTGAACCCCTGGACCATCAACCAGGACCACGCCATGATCATGCTGCGCGACTGGAACGCCGACGGCGTCATCACGGATGAATCGGAGCTTGCCATGCAGATCATGTATGGCGAATCCTAAAAAACCTGTCGGCGACGCGGGCGAGGCCTTCGCGGCCGCGCACCTGGAATCCCACGGCTTTACGATCATTGCCCGCAATTTCAGGACGCGCCTGGGCGAGATTGATCTTATTGCACGGGATGCATGCTACCTGCTGTTTGTGGAGGTGAAAGCCCGCAAAACGGGCTCCATGGTTTCCGGGGAGGAGGCCGTGGATTTCCATAAGCAGCGCAGATTACGCGCCGCCGCGGAATACTGGCTCGCTGGGCATCCAAGTGAATTGCAGCCCCGGTTCGATGTGATGTGCGTGGAGCCAGGGCCCTGCGGGCATTATAAATTGACCAATTGGATAGAGGACGCGTTTTAGGCAAGATTGTAGGGGCGGCATTCTTGCCGCCCGAAATAACAATCGCTTTTTTGCGCGGGTGGCCCGCAGGCCACCCCTACAGCATAACCTCGAAAGGACCATCCCCATCACCGACAATATCACCCTCGCCCCCGACCGCGCCGCCCTGGCGGCAGTCGATACCGGGCACTATGACATAGACGAATCCTTGGCGGAGTTGGCGGAGTTGGCCCGCACCGCCGGGATTGAGGTCGTTACCCAGGCCGTCCAGAGCAGGGGCACGCCCGATAACGCCAGCTATTTCGGCAAGGGCAAGCTGGAGGAGCTCAAAGAGTGCGTCGACGCCAATGATATCAGCCTGGTGATCTTCGACGACGAGCTGAGCCCCTCGCAGCTGCGCACCATCGAAAAAATCCTGAACCCGGATAAACACGCCGTCGACATCAAGACCCAGGTGATCGACCGCACGATGCTCATCCTGGACATCTTCGCCATGCGCGCCCACAGCCGGGAGGGCAAGCTGCAAGTGGAACTGGCGCAGCTGAAGTATTCGCTGCCGCGCATCACGGGGCAGTGGTACGGGCTTTCCCGCCAGGGCGGCGCGGCGGCGGGGGCCGGGACAGGCGGGCGCGGGCGCGGCGAGACGAAATTCGAGACGGACAGAAGGCACGCGAAAACGCGTATCCGCAAGCTGGAATCTGAATTGCGAGAGCTGGCCGCCCAGCGCGAGCTGGTCCGCGCGCGCAGGCGCAAGAACCGCGCGGAGGCCGTGGCCATCGTGGGCTACACCAACGTGGGGAAATCCACCCTCATGAACGCGCTGACGAACGCGGGCGTGCTGGCCGAAGATAAATTGTTCGCCACGCTGGACCCCACCGCGCGGGCGTTAATCCTGCCGGATGGCCGCAAAGTCATGCTCATCGACACCGTGGGCCTGGTGCGCCGCCTGCCCCACCACCTGGTGGAGGCCTTCCACTCCACCCTGGAGGAGGCCGCCGGCGCGGACCTCATTCTCAACCTGTGCGACGTCTCCTCGCCCGACTGCGGCGAGCAATTACGCGTGACTTCAGAATTACTGGACCAACTGGGCTGCGAAAACATCCCCGTGCTGCGGGTGCTCAACAAGTGCGATTTAGCCGGCCCGGAGCAGCTTGATCTGCCCATTTACCCCAACGAACCTGCGGGTTCGCCGGGGACCCCGGGCAAACGCGAAGCCGTGCAAATTTCAGCACTGACCGGCCAGGGCCTCGAAGCCCTATTGCAGCGCGTGTGCGAGACACTGCCCCAAAATCGCCGCTTCGCCCGGCTGCTGCTGCCGTACAGCCTTTCGGGCCATGGCGCGCGTTTTCGTGCGGAGGGCCGCGTGGACCGGGAGGAATTCCGGGAGGACGGGGTGTACTACGAGGCCGTGCTGCCGATCGTTCTTTTGGAGGAATTGGAGGCGTATCTGCTGTGACGACCATCCTTTTCCAGGGCGACAGCGTCACCGACTGCGGCCGCGACCGTAAGGATTTTTATGGCCTGGGCGGCGGGTATCCGCTATACTTCAGTCAAGCTATGCCGGGCATTCGTGTTTTGAACCGGGGCATCTCCGGCAACCGGGCGAAAGACTTGGCTGCCCGCTGGGATGAAGATTGCCTCGCGTTACACCCAGATATTGTGAGCATCCTCATCGGCATCAACGACGTGTGGCGGCGCTATGACTCCAACGACCCAACCAGCGACGCGGCGTTCGAGGCGAGCTATCGCGAGATACTGGAGCCCCTGCGGGCAAGGCAAAATGAAAGGTATGAACCCCAGGGCAAGACCCTGGACCCGTGTTGCACGGCAAGCCGTGGGGAATTACACCCGGTGCGGAATAAAATCCTGCTGATCCTGCCGTTTTTGCTGGACGTGAACGCGTCCGTTACGCGCATGCGGGAGGACCTGGCGGGCAAACAGGCCGTAGTGCGCCGCCTTGCGGGGGAGTATGGCGCGGCCCTGCTGGATGCCGATGCCCTGTTCCGTGAAGCCCTGGCGGCGCGGGGCCTGCCACCCGTCCATTTTGCCGCCGACGGCGTGCATCCCACGCAGGCGGGACATAGGCTGCTGGCGGAGGGTATCATGGCAAATTTAAAAAACACTTGCTTTTTTCCGCGCGACCCGCTATAATATATGTGCTCTTCGCCGGTGTGATGGAATTGGCAGACGTGCCGGACTCAAAATCCGGTGGTGGCGACACCGTACCGGTTCGACCCCGGTCACCGGCACCAAATGACAGCGCAAACGCATGTCAACCTATACGGCGCCCCCGCGGAGCAACCGGCCTGCGGGGGTGTTGTGATATATATGGGCAATATTACCGTTATAATGTAAACAGCCCATATCCAGGCGTGTCAATCACCAAAGCAGAATTTGACCGTGTGCAGAAGGAAATGAAGGGCAACGGACAGATGGTTGAGTTTGATTGGAAGCCGCTGGCGGAGTATGGGTTGCATTTTAAAATACACGTCGAATACTATTCGACGCCTATAAGAACAAAAACCATGGGGACGAATGCTATTCGTCCGCTGTTAAGGCCGCTTTTATCGTGGACCTTGCTGAATTCCGCCGCGAATATTCGTTTGTTCACGCCCGAATATGATTCGGGCCCAATGAAGGCGTTCTTATAGGCGGCGAATACCATTCGCCGCGGGACGAAGAAGCATAGATTGTTCAACTGGTGATTCGCATTATCATTCGCCGCATGCGTAAACAAGAATTTGAGGCCATATCCCATGAAAGAAACCCTCGAGCAAAACCTCAACCATCCAAACCCCAAAACCCGCCTGCAAGCCCTGCGGGCGCTTGTAGCGTTGGAGCCCCGGCCCGAACCGGGCGGCTGGGTCAACAACAGTGGTTATGTCAATAACCATATACATACCTGCTACTCTTTTTCGCCCTACTCCCCCAGCGCGGCGGTGTTTTACGCCCGCAAGGCGGGCCTTGCTACCGCCGGCATCATGGACCACGACTCGGTGGGCGGCTGCGCGGAATTCGCGCAAGCCGGCGCCATCGCGGGCATGCCTGTCACCGCCGGCTTCGAGCTGCGGGTAAGCATGGACGATACGCCCTTTCGCGGCAGGACGCTCAACAGCCCGGACCAGCGCTCCATCGCCTATGTGGCGGCCCACGGCGTCCCTGCGCAAAAATACGCGGACTGCGAGGCGTTTCTTGCGCCACGCAGGCGGCTGCGCAACGAACGTAACCGGCGGATGGTCGAAAAGCTCAACAGCCTTCTGGGAGGGCTTGGCCTCGCGTTGGATTTCGACGGGGATATCCTGCCTTTATCCCAGCACAAGGGCGGGGGCAGCGTAACCGAGCGGCACATCCTGTGCGGATTATCCAAGGCGATCATGGAACAATACGGCCGGGGCGAAAAGACAGCTGAATTCTTACAGGAAAAATTGGGGATACCCGTTTCAAACAAAGCGCCTGGCTTTCTTCGTGACATGAAAAACCCGCACTATCTGTATGATTTGATCGGGGCGCTGAAAAGCGGTCTGCTGCCCCGTTTCTATATCGACGCCACGGACGAGTGCCCGGATGTCCGCGAATTCCTGCGCTTTGTCCGCGAAATCGGGGCGATCGCCGCCTACGCGTACCTGGGCGACGTCGGCGAGTCCGTGACCGGAGATAAAAAAGCGCAATGCTTCGAGGACGCCTACCTGGAGGAGCTGTTCGGCTTCCTGAGGCAGGCCGGCTTCCACGCGGTCACCTATATGCCCTCCCGCAACACCATGGCGCAGCTGCGCCGGGTGATGGCGCTGTGCGACGCGCACGGCCTGTTCCAGATCAGCGGCGAGGACATCAACACCTCACGCCAGTCGTTTATCTGCCCCGCCCTGGCGCAGCCGGCGTTCCGGCACCTGAACGCCGCCACATGGGCGCTCATCGGCCACGAGGCCGCCGCCGCCCGACGGATAGAGGACGGCATGTTCTCGGAAGAGACGATACGAAAATGGCCGGCGCTGGCGCGGCGGATGGAAATTTTTGAACAGGCGGGTAAACACGCTGTCCCATTTGAACCTGTGATAAATCAATAATTCTCTTGCAATTTCCCTCCCCATCCTGTATAATGAATTTATTCTCAATATCCGCCCGAACATATCTGCATGAAAGGAGAAGCCCCATGATTACATTGCTGTCCGGCATCGGCATAGCGACCGTCACCTTCTGGACCAACGTTTTTAACACAATCTGGAACTGGATCGTCGATCTTTTCAACTAGCACCCAAAAGCGGACAAGGCGGCCATGAACACTGTGCAGGTTTCATGGCCGCACTTTCGTTTTGGAGTATTTCCCCGAAAGTAGAATTTTCTACTGACGCGCATCTGTTTCTGTGTTATTATTACAAGGGGATCATCTGAAACAAGGGGGATGCAATGGAACAATACTATGATTTTCTGCTCTCCATGCCCCTGTTCGCGGGGCTGTCGCGTCAAGACCTGGCGCGGCTGCTGCGTTGCTGCGACGCACAGGCGAAAACCTTTGAAGCGACGTCCCTGATCTGGTGGGAGAACCACCCGGAGAGCGCAACCTACCTCACCATCGTGCTGGAGGGGCATATGCGGATGTTCCAGGAGGATTGGCAGGGCAACCGGATGCAGCTGGGCACGATGACCAGGGGACTTTTTTTTAATGACGCCATATTCTACCACATAAGGGAACGGATGCCCTTCATCTGCGAGATCCCGGCAGGCAGCACGTTCCTGGCGCTGGATAACGCAAAGCTGCTGCGCCCCTGCGCGGAAAGCTGCTCCTCCCATTGGGAATTTCTCCGCAACATGATCACGGCGCTGCTGGAGCAGCAGGCTGGCCTGTTCATGAAAATCGAGTGCCTGAACCAACGCACCACCCGGGCGAAGATCATGGCTTTCTTTTCGCTCATCGCCGCGAAGGAGCGCAGCCACAAATTCACGCTGCCCATGAGCCGCCAGGAAATGGCCAACGAGCTCTCCGTGGACCGCACCGGAATTTGCAATGAGCTCTCCAAAATGCGCAAGGAGGGGCTGATCCGCTGCAACCGCAACCAGATTGAATTGCTCTAAAAATTTTTCTCCTGTCGATTATTCTACAGACAAGCCGATGAAAACCTGCTATCCTATAGGTGCGCTCAAGCAAGTCTGTACGAAAGGAGAAACACCATGTTCTTCATCATTCCCACAATTTCCAAAGTGCTCGGCGTCGCGGGGATAGGCGGCATCATCGCTCTCATCGTCAGCCTGTTCAAGTAAACGCAATAAAACGGCGCAAAATTGGCGGTCGCAGGGCAGGCAATCCAATCCGCAATGAAAGGAGAAACACCATGGTCACGTTGATTTCGGGCATCGGCGCCGCAGTCTCCGCTATCTTCGTCGCGGTCTTTGGGCTGATCGGGGGCGGCATCTACCTGCTTGTCAAGTAGTAGCAAAAAAATAGACGGCCATGAACTCTCCTCAGGTTCATGGCCGCTCTTTACGTTTAAAAAGCTTGCATTTCCCCTCCCCATCATGTATAATAATACTACTTCGCAACAAGAACATCACGCACAATGCTGCGCAAAAATCATATATCGAAATTTTTGCTTGCATTCTGCTATGTTTCTAGCCGCGGAGCAGTATAAAAGCTCATTAAAATTCAGGAGGACACACCATGCCCTTAGTCACCACAAAAGAAATGTTCGCCGCCGCCTACGCCGGCAGCTACGCCGTGGGGGCGTTCAACGTCAACAACATGGAGATCATCCAGGGGATCACGCAGGCCGCGCAAAAGCTCAACGCGCCGCTGATTTTGCAGGTAAGCAAGGGCGCGCGGGCCTACGCGAACCACACATACCTGGTCAAGCTGGTGGAGGCCGCGCTGGAGATTACGGGCCTGCCCATCGCCCTGCACCTGGACCATGGCCCGGACTTCGACACCTGCAAGAGCTGCATCGACGGCGGCTTCACCAGCGTGATGATCGACGGCTCGCACCACCCCTATGAAGAAAATGTCGCCGTGACCCGCCGGGTGGTGGAGTACGCCCACGCCCACGGCGTCACCGTGGAGGGCGAGCTGGGCCAACTGGCCGGCGTGGAGGACGACGTGAACGTCTCCGCCGAGGACGCCAGCTACACGCAGCCCGAGCAGGTGCAGGATTTCGTCGCCCGCACGGGCGTGGACTCCCTGGCCATCGCCATCGGCACCAGCCACGGGGCGTTCAAGTTCAAGCCCGGCACAAAGCCCCAGCTGCGCTTCGATATCCTCGAGGAGGTCGCCGCCCGCCTGCCCGGGTTCCCCATCGTGCTGCACGGGGCCAGCTCCGTGCCGCAGGAATTTGTCGCTGAAATCAACCGCTGCGGCGGCGCGATGGACGACGCCATCGGCATCCCCGAGGACATGCTGCGCCAGGCCGCCCGCATGGCCGTGTGCAAAATCAACATCGACAGCGATTTGCGCCTGGCCCTCACCGCCGCGCTGCGTAAACACCTGGCCGAGAATCCCTCCCACTTTGACCCGCGGGATTACCTCAAGCCAGCCCGTGCGGCCATCCAGGCCATGGTGGAGCACAAGATCGAGAATGTGCTGGGGTGCAAGGGGAAGGCGTAACTGCAATGCGAGAGTGGCTTACTGAGAACCTTTCTATCATGACAGGCCTTGTCACCGCAATGGTGGCCTTGTTCGGTATTGGCCTCACGACTGTGTCACTCGTTATGACTGGGCGGCAGAACAAGGCCCACAGAGCGGCTATGCAGGCGGACCGATGGGCGGCAAAACTGCAATTTGATGTTCAAAGAGAGGAAATGCAGGCGGATAGGGAAGCCGCCCAGGCGGAAAGAAAAGCCGCCAGAGATGCTGCCCTCAGTGATCGCTTTACCCGCGCCATTGACCATTTGAAGGACGAATCGCTTGCCATCCGAATGGGTGCGCTGTTTGAACTGAAGAAGATTGGACTGGAAGCGCCCGATAACCAAAAGGATATTGTCCGGATTCTTGGTCCGTTTATACAGGAGGAAATTGAGAATCGAGAGCTGCTAGAGCCGAGACATGAGTATGATTTACCTCGACCAAAAGAGGATATTTTCATCGCAGGTGAAATTGTTTCTCTGTTTTATGAACAAACGGGGTGTATTGTCCATTTGATGTACTTGGAGGCCAAAAAGCTTAACCTCATCGGGCTGCAACTAAATGGGGCGGATCTAAGGGGCGCGAAACTCCAAGGGGCAATGCTTAGTTATGCGCAGCTTCAAGGAGCAATACTTGATTTTGCGCAACTTCAAGGGACAAATCTAGTTGAAGTGCAATTCCAAGGAGCAAGTCTTTCAGGAGCGAAACTTCAAGGGGCGCTTATCAGCGCCGAGCAGCTACTAGAAGCAATTAATGTGGAATATGCCTACCTCGACGATGACCTCCGCGCCGAATACAACCGCCTGAAAGCCGAACAACCACCAGCCTGATATGGCGCAGATATGTAGGGGCGGCTAGCAAGCCGCCCGAATGTGAATATATATTTATATCTGCGGATGGCTTGCTAGCCACCCCTACAGACATGTTAGGAGACTACACCAATGCTTCTCCACATCTTTGGCACCTGCTCCGGCACGGAGCCCTACCCCGGCCGCCACCACTGCGCCTTCGCCATCGAACACAACAAGCGGCTGTACTGGTTCGACGCCGGGGAGGGCTGCGCCTACACCGCGCACGTGATGGGCGTGGACCTGCTGCGCCTGCGCAAGGTGGTGATCTCCCACCCGCACATAGACCACGTGGGCGGGCTGGCGAACCTGCTCTGGACGGTGCGCAAGCTCATCAAGGTGCAAAAACGGCTGCCCGGCCATAGGATCGAACTGCTCCTCCCTGACCTGCGCATCTGGGATGGCGTCTCGTTCCTAAGCGGCATGGGTTCGGAAATCGCCGTGCGGGAGTACGCGGACGGCCTGCTCTATGACGATGACGGCTTTCGCGTGACGGCGCTGCACAACCGGCATTTGCTCCATATGCCCGGCCAGCCCTGGCGCTCATTCGGGTTCCTGATTGAATGCGAAGGCAGGCGCGTGGTGTACTCCGGCGACACGAAGGGCATGGAAGATTTCGCCCCGCTGATGGACGGCTGCGACCTGCTCCTGATGGAAACCGGGCACCACCACCCGCCGGAGGTTGCGCGGGAACTGCTCGCGCGCGGCATGTTTCCCGGCAAGCTGGCGTATATTCACCATGGGAGGGACATTCTGGACCGCTACGACGAGCAGGTGCGGGCCCTGGAGGGCATCGTTCCCGGGCGATATATTATTCTGGAAGACGCGACGACATTGGAGATTTGAGATGAATCCCGCACTGCTCATTTCCGCTGTCTCTAAGGTGCATTGAAGGAGGCCTGACCATGCCATATTTCGAAAAAATCCCGGGCGAACGGATTTACCTCTCCCCTATTGACCCGGACGACGCGGAAATCTATACCAAGTGGTTGAACGACATCGAGGTTACGCGCTGGCTGGGATCGACCGGCAGCGTGTTCAGCCTGCCCGCCGAGCGCGCCTGGCTGGAGGAAAATACCAGGAAAACAGACCGCTGCCAGTTCGCCATCATCCTGCGCGATGGAAACAGGCTGCTGGGCAATCTTGGTCTGATGGACGTCAACCAGCTCCACCGCAAGGCCACCCTGGGCATCTTCATCGGCCAGGCGGAGGACCGCTCGAAGGGCTACGGGGCCGAGGCGATCAGGCTGCTGCTGGATTACGGCTTCCACTGGCTGGGCCTGCGCAACATCGACCTGCACGTGCACAGCGAAAACGCCCGGGCCATCGCCTGCTACAAAAAAGCGGGCTTCAAGGAGTACGGCCGCCGCCACGGCGTTATATTCGCGGATGGGGCATGGCAGGACGACGTGCTGATGGAGGCGCTTTCGGCTGAATTCGCGCGCTGAAAAAATGAAAAAAAATAAAATAATGCTTGCAATTTCATGAAGGATGTGTTAAAGTATATGTGGGTATGTATGAATTGAAGGGAGGAACCAAAATGCGGCTCAGACATATCTTTGCCACGTTGCTGTTGGCGGCGCTGCTGTTGGCATTGCTCGCGCCCGGCGCCGGCGCCGCGGGCTTTTCCCTGGCGCGCAGCGGCAGCTGGCAGCAGGTGGAATTCCGTTGCCAGGCGGATACCTCGCAAGAGTACGAATGGCGCGTGGAGATCCTGTCCCCCGGCGGGGACTGGTACCCCGTGCCCCCGGACGTGCCGGGCGTCCTCACGCAGGAGCTGCCCGCCGAAGGCGTGCTGGCTTTGGTGATCAAGTCCCCGGGGCTCTTCCGGGTGAGCCTCGTTCTGGGCGGCGCGCAGAGCGAGGTATATCAGGTGCAGCTGCTGGACGACAACGCGCTGCAGGCCGCCCTGGCCTCGGCGCGCGTGCTTGCGGCCAACCCCAACAACCGCTACGACGCCGGCTACGTCGCCCGGCTCAAGCAGGCGATCGCCGCCGCGGAGGCGCTCTACACGCAGCCCGCGGGCGTCACCCGCGAGGCGATGGAAACAAAAACTGCCGACCTGTGCGCGCTGGCCGGCAGCCCCGTTTTGGCGCGGAGCAATTCCACCCTCGTCAATCGCCTGGCGCCCGGCTGGTGGAAATTCGTCGACGCCGTCACCGCGCCCTTCCGCTGGCTGCAGCAGTTCCCCACCTGGGGCAGCTTCTTCACCCTGCTGGCCGAGGGCCTGCGCGCTATGGTAAACCCGCAATAGCATAGCAACCGCCTGTGGCGAAGCTGGATATCGCAGCAGATTCCGATTCTGAAGGCCGGGGGTTCGAATCCCTCCAGGCGGGCCAGAATGATACAAAAGGAGGAAATACCCATGGCGTATGTGATCAACAGCGATTGCATTTCCTGCGGCGCGTGCGAGGCGGAGTGCCCCGTGGAGGCCATCCACGCCGGCGATGACCTGTACATCATCGACCCGGACACCTGCATCGACTGCGGCGCCTGCGCGGGCGTATGCCCGGTTGCCGCCCCGAACCCGGCGTAACACCGCCATCTCTGCGTAATGGCGGCCAAAAAACAGTGCCCTGCCACACTGCTTAACCAAGTTAAGGAGTTTCTAGGCGGGCACTGCTTTTTGCTCTTTCCTGGCGCGCAGGAACCTTCCCACGCACAGCGCGTCCCAGACCACGGCCATGGCCGCCAGCGCCCAGAGCAGATCGAAGCTGAACATCGCCGCGGCAATCAGCGCCATGGGCACGGCCCCACGCGCGGGCGACCGGAAACAATCCCGCGCCCGGGCCCACGGGATCTCCTCCCAGGCGGCGAAGATCAGCGCCATCGAAAGGGCCGAGACCGGCGCGCGGCCGAAGAAGGGCAGCCAACTCCAGGGAAACTCCGCCACGGTGCTGCGCAGGGGGTCGGGGTTGAGCAGGAAATTCAGGGCCGTAACCGCCACCAGGCCCACAAAGTACGACGGCAGCGCACGTGAAAGGCGCTTGAACCTGCGCGGCCAGGTGATGAGGATCACCAGCATGCCGGTGGAGAACAATACCGTTCGCCAGTTGGGGTGAAAACCCAGGCCGCGGTAACTGCGCAGCAGCTCGATCATGCCCGCGCCGTGCGCCCCCACGGCGAAGTAGCCGCTGCACTGGTAGAGGGACATCATCAGCGCCGCGCCCAGGGCCAGCCCCGGGTAGAACGCGCGGGGGGCTTTCAGCTTTTCACCCAGCAGACGGATTTCGTTGTTTTTCTCCCGCTGCGCATACAGTAGCAGAATCTCCCCTACCAGGGCCACGCACAGCAGCGCCGCTATGGTTCCCTGCGCGCCGCCGTGGCGCAGGGCGATGTCCTGGAGCACCACCAGCACGATGCCCGCCATGCGCAGGCCGGCGCGCTCCATGGGCCACCACAGCGCCGCCAGACACGCCGCCATGGCGACGCCTCTGCCGTGGGGCGCCATGATCAGCGCGGCCAGCAGCAGGGGGAAGAGAGTCAGCACGCTGCCGAGGATTCTTTCAAGTTTTGGAGGGATTATAAGTTCTTTCATGGGGTTTCCCATCAAATAAAATAAAAATACAAACGTTATATAATTTGTGCATTGCCGGGCACAATTACGCATTCCATTATAATGCATCCCCGCGAAAAAAGCAAGAAAGCAGTCAAATTTATGCAAGTTTTTGATCTCCACTGCGATACCCTCACCCGCTGCATGAAAAAAGGCGAGCCCCTCGCCAACGCGACCGGCCACATCTCGCTGGCGCGCGGCGGGGCTTTGGATCGCTGGGGACAGGTGTTCGCTGTCTTCGTGCCCGACACCCTGCACGGGGAGGCAGCGGCGGCGTATGCCGAGCGGGCCCTGGATTTTTTTGGCAGCCAAAAGAGCGAAATCGAGCGCGCGTGCATGCCCGTGCTGGCTATCGAGAATGGCAGCGCCCTGGCAGGCAATCTGGAACGGCTGGATAAATTTTACGCGCGCGGGGTACGTATCCTCACCCTGACCTGGAACGGCACGAACGAGCTGGGCTATGGCGCGCAGTGCGACGCCGCCCCCGGCCTGACGGATTTCGGCAAGGCCGCCCTGCGCCGCATGTTTGCGCTGGGGATCATCCCCGACGTCTCGCACTTGAACGAGGCCGGCTTCCGGGATGTTGCCGAACTTGCGGCAGCACATGAAAAACCCTTCTGGGCGACGCATTCGAACTGCTCAAGCATACACCCGCATCGGCGCAATTTAAGCGACGATCAGCTGCGGGCTATATTCGCCGGCGGCGGGCTGGTGGGGATCAACCTGTATACGGAATTCCTCGGCGGCGCGGGCACGGCGCGGGATGTTGCCCGTCACCTGGCGCACATGATCGCCCTTGGGGGGGAGGACCACGCGGCCCTGGGCAGTGATTTCGACGGCTGCGGCGTGCACCCCTCCCTGGCGGGAATAGAGCGCCTGGAATTTTTGGATGAACAGCTGGAACGCTTTGGATTTTCCGCGGCGCGGAGGGAAAAATTCTTCTGGGGAAATACCGCGGGTTTTCTTCCATAAATAATCTTTGTGTTGGCGTCAAAAGCACTTGCATTCTCCCCGTAAATTTGATATGATATGTAATTGAGTATAAAGAAAGATGGTAGAGGATTTTCATGAAAAGCATTTCCCAATTACAGGAAGACTATTGTTCCGCGCAGGCAAAGCACTTAAAACTCGATATGTCGCGGGGCAAACCGGGCGCGGACCAGCTGGCGCTGTCGGACGAACTTCTCGACGCGCGCTGGGTCACTCCTGCCAGGGCGGAAAACGGCTTCGACTGCCGCAACTACGGCCTGCCGGGCGGGCTCCCCGAGGCGCGGCGGCTATTTGCGGACATGCTGGAGGTGCCGGAGGACTGGGTGCTGGCCGGCGGCAACGCGAGCCTCAATATCATGTTCGACTACCTGGCCCAGTGCATGCTGCTGGGGCCAGCAGGCATACCCTGGACCAAAGCCGAAGGCACGCCCTGTGACCAGGGCAAGGTAAAATTTTTGTGCCCCGTGCCGGGCTACGACAGGCATTTCGGCGTCCTGGAACTGCTGGGCATAGAGATGGTCAACATCCCCATGCTGGCCGACGGCCCCGACATGGACCTGGCGCAGGACCTGGCGCAGGACCCCGCCGTGAAAGGCCTCATCTGCGTACCGAAGTATTCCAACCCCGAGGGCAAGACCTTCAGCGACGCGGTGGTGCGCCGCTTCGCCTCCATGCAGACCGCCGCCGAGGATTTCCGCGTCATCTGGGACAACGCCTATCTCGTGCACGATTTATACGAAGAGAGCGATTCGCTGCTCAACGTCTTTGAGGCGGCCAAAGAGTTTGGCACGGAGGACAGATTCATAGAGGTGGCCTCCTTCTCTAAAATCACATTCCCGGGCGCGGGCGTGAGCTGCGTGGCGGCATCCCCTGCGAACCTCAAACAGATCATGAAGCGCGTGTCCATGCAGACCATCGGCCCGGATAAGCTCAACCAATTGCGTCACGCGCGATATTTTAAGGACGCCGCGGGCATAAAAGCCCATATGAAAAAGCACGCAAAAATTCTCAAACCCAAGTTTGAGGCCGTGCTGGAAATCCTCCAGCGAGAGCTGCCCGATATCGCAACCTGGACAGCGCCGCGCGGCGGGTACTTCATCAGCCTGGACCTGCCCGCAGGCTGCGCGAAACGCACGGCGCAGCTGTGCCGGGAGGCGGGCGTGGTGCTCACCCCCGCCGGGGCGCCCTTCCCCTATGGCCGCGACCCGGAGGACAGGAACATCCGCATCGCGCCGACCTTCCCGCCGATTGACGAACTGGTTGCCGCCACGGAATTGTTGTGCGTGTGCGCGCAGATGGCGGCCCAGGGGGCATAATACATTTAGGAGTGATCGCTTGGAAAAAATCATCATCAACGGCGGCAGGCCGCTGCGGGGCGAGGTCGCCATCGGCGGGGCAAAAAACGCGGTGCTGGCCCTGCTGGCGGGCACGATCCTCGCCAAGGGCCCCTGCCGCATCGACAATATCCCCGATATCAGCGACGTGGCCGTCATCCTGCATATCCTCCATCAGTTGGGCGCCGAGGTGCGCCGGGTGGGAAAATATACCTATGACATCAACACCCGGCACTTCGATTCGGGCATGGTGCCCTACGAGCTGACCCGACACTGCCGTGCGTCGTACTATCTGCTCGGCGCGCTCTTCGGCAGGTTTGGCCATGCGCGCGTCGCCCTGCCGGGCGGCTGCGACATCGGCCTGCGCCCCATCGACCTGCACATACGCGGCTTCGAGCAGCTGGGCGCGCTGTATAAGTTCGAGGAGAACGCCATCATCTCCCTCCAGGCCGAGCGGCCCAGCGGCAGCGTGGTGAACATGAAGAGCTCCGTGGGGGCCACGGTCAACATCATGCTGGCCGCGGCCCGGGCGAGGGGCGTCACCGTGATTGAGAACCCCGCCAAGGAGCCCCACGTGGTGGACCTGGCCAACTTTCTCAACTGCTGCGGCGCGGACGTGCGCGGCGCGGGCACGGACGTCATCAAGATTCATGGGGTAAAAGAGCTCCACGGCTGCGAATACACCGCCATCCCCGACCAGATCGAAGCGGGCACCTTCATGGCCGCCGCCGCCGCCACCCGTGGGCGCGTGCTGGTGCAGGGGATCATCCCCAAGCACATGGAGTGCATCACCTCCCAGCTCATCGAGTGCGGCGCGCGCATCGAGGAGTACGACGACGCCATCCTCGTGGAGGCCCCGGAGCGCCTGCAGCGCTGCAAGATCAAGACCATGCCCTATCCCGGCTTCCCCACGGACATGCAGCCCCAGTTCGGCGCGCTGCTGTGCACGGCCGAGGGCGCCAGCATCCTCAGCGAGGGCATCTTCGAAAACCGCTTCCGCTACATGGAGCAGCTCACCCGCATGGGCGCGCAGCTGAAGGTGGACGGCAAGGTGGCCGTCATCGAGGGCGTGGAGCAATTGCGCGGCGCGCATGTGAAGGCCTACGACCTGCGCTCGGGCGCGGCGATGATCGTGGCGGGGCTGTGCGCCCAGGGCGTCACGCAGATCGAGAACATCGAGTATATCGACCGCGGCTACGAGGACATCGTGGGCAAGATGCGCGGCCTGGGGGCGGATATCAAGCGCAGGGAAGTAAAGGATTTCGCGGCGGAGATGAAGGCGGGGTAAAGTAAATTAGAAATGCGAATGCAGAAATGAGAAATCGAATATGATTACAAAAGCCAGCGATTTACCCGTCGAATACCGCGAGAACATGCGCGGCGGCAACGGCACGGTGCAAATCTCCCACGCGGCGGCAAGAGGCGCGCTGCCCCCCGGCCTGCGCCTGCACGCGCAGCTGACTTTGCCTGTGGGCGCAAGCATAGGCGAGCATGTGCACGAAAATGAAACGGAGCTGTTCTATGTCCTGCAAGGGCAGGGCGAAATGCTCCAGGACGGCGATTGGCTGCCGCTGTCCCCCGGCGACGCCACCAGCACCGGCGGCGGGCAGTCCCACGCCCTGCGCAACACCGGCGAAGAGCCACTCGTGGTGATGGCAACGATTGTAATGCTTAATTCTTAATGCTGAATGCTTAATTGTTTGCTCTTTTTGGCAATTGTATTGATGTTTTCGGCGCTGCAAAGCAACGCCGAAACACAATAATTAGAGTCACTACAATTGTCTAAAAGAACCTAATTGTTTGAAGCAAAACAGCATGATACGGCCATTAAGCATTAAGAATTCAGAATTCAGCATTGGAGCGTCCATGGCCAAGCTGACCCCCCTCTTCTCCGGTTCCAGCGGCAACAGCGCCTACATAGGCGGCGCGTCCGGCGGCGTCCTGATCGACGCTGGGGTGAGCGCCAAACGGTTGGCATGCGCCCTTTTGGGCATAGGCGTTGACCCGGGCCGGGTTGGCGCTGTTTTTGTCACGCACGAGCATACCGACCACATCGCGGGGCTGCGGGTGTTCTGCGAACGCCACCACATCCCCTTGTTCGCCACGCCAGGCACCCTGCGCGCCCTGGAACGCACGGGCGCGCTCACCGGGAAGATGCGTGCCGACCCCATGCCCCCCGGCGGAGTGGAGGCAAACGGTATCCTGGTACGGCCTTTCGCCACCTCCCACGACGCCGCCGAGCCCTGCGGGTATACCTGCGAGGCCGGCGCGGGGGAGAAGTTTGCCGTGGCTACGGACACGGGGTATCTTACAGCCAGCGTCCAAGAGGCTCTGCGCGGCTGCGACACGGTGATGCTGGAATCCAACCACGAGGTCACCATGCTGCAAAACGGGCCGTACCCTTACTTTCTCAAGCGCCGCATCTTGAGTGATATGGGCCACCTGAGCAACGCCGCCTGCGCGGATTTCCTCCCCGGGCTACTGCGCACAGGCGCGGCGCGGTTCTTCCTTGCGCACCTGAGCCGCGAGAACAACACCCCCCAGCTGGCCCATGCCTGCGCCAAAGCGGCCTTCGATATGGCCGGGGCCCGGGAGGGGATCGACTATGAGCTGCGGGTGTGCGCGCCGTGAAATATCTTTTTGTTGATTACGATCCGGTGTTGCACCGCGCCCTTGACGTCTGGCGAAGCGATGCCATCGCCCGTTTCGCCATGGACGGCTCTATCAGCGAGAAATGGCAATATCTGGTTATCCACTTTCGCAAACTGTTGACTGTAGGGGCGGCGTGCCAGCCGCCCAAGGGCTAAAAACATAGGTGTTTCGCGAAAAATCATGCTTATGTGCCCGGGCGGCTGGCACGCCGCCCCTACTTACTGGGGTTACCTTACT
>Ga0123353_10002203_pt1 | contig 24115 bp, 18 predicted proteins | sample TergutLab28metaG_3_FD_92763 | JGI IMG/M metagenome (GOLD analysis project Ga0123353, IMG submission 92763) | Labiotermes labralis P3 segment gut microbial communities from Petit-Saut dam, French Guiana - Lab288 P3 | ecosystem: Host-associated > Arthropoda: Insects > Digestive system > Gut ... | reverse complement strand
GGGCCGGAACGAATACATGATCTGGTGCGTCCTTGGCGACGACACCGAATAGACGGCTGGAAGAAATCCGCAAACAAAAACCGCTTTCCGCTTGACGAAGACTTGCTCATAGACGGGGAGGCCAATCGGTTGTTTTCCATACCCTGCGGCCATCATGGTTTTCCACCCACAATCGTGACGTGCACCCAACGTTATGTATGGCAAAACATTTGCTGTAGCCGTTTGGAATGTTGTTTGTATAGTGGGCTTTTTCGGGATGTTGACTTTTCCGGCAACCGGCACCCTGTGACCGACATCGCGACAACACAACCCGACATGATTACACTATCGCCCCGCCCCCGGCGAGGCCTGGTGGACATTCTCGCCCGGCCGATGCATTGGCTCACCGGCCCGATCCTTGCCAAGGAACTCCGCGTCGCCTCGCGACGGAAACCGGTGTACGTGCTCCGGCTGATGTACCTTGCCGTCATGGCGGCGATTCTCCTGCCGCTCTGGAGCGGCGTGATGGACCGCGGCGCGCACGAGTACGGCCCTTACGACGGCTCGGCGGCCAGCATCGTCTATCGCATGGCCGACCTGGGCAGAACGATCGTGCCCGCCATGGTCTGGATCCAATATATCGCCGTACAACTGGTGGCTATGCTCACCATGTCCGCCTCCATCAGCGACGAAATCTCCCGCCGAACGCTCGGAACCCTGCTCACCACGCCCATGAACGCATGGCAACTGGTCGTGGGGAAACTCGCCAGCCGACTGGTGCTGTGCGTGAGCCTGCTGGCGATGAGCCTGCCCATCCTGGCCCTGCTGACGGTCTTCGGCGGCGTGCAGTGGTCGTTCGTGCTGATCGGCCTGGCGCTGACACTCTCGACCCTGCTCATCGTTGCCAGCGTGACGATGCATTTTTCCATCTACAACAGCCGCCCGTACCTGGCGTTCCTCGAAAGCCTGCTGACCCTGGGCATCCTGTTCGGCGGGTCGGTTCTGGTCTCGCAATTGTTCCTGTACAACTCCACCAACTATGAGACAAATGAGATCGTCAGCTACCTGATGACAGCGGTTCATCCGGTCGCGGCGCTGGTGACGGAGTATTATTCTCTGCAATTGGGCAACCTGGGGCAGGCCCCGTGGTGGGTGTGCGTGATCGTGAACGTCGCATTTGCCGGGCTGGTGCTGTGGCGGTGCGTGCGGGTGATTCGCCGGGCGTCGCTGGCGTCGGCAATGGGCATGTCGATGTCCGCGCTGCGCCAGCAGGAAAAATCCGCCCGGAAAACACCCACGCCCGCACTCGCACCCATCGCCACGCCCGACGCGTCGTTGTCGGCGACAGCGGCTACGCACGCCGACCGACCGGGCGAGAACAAGCCCACCCGCGCGACGGTTCGGCCTCTCCGCGGCAATCCGGTGTATTGGAAGGATTCCATCCGCCGCCGGTTCCGGGCGCGGTCCGACATCGCGGCTGTGGTCGTGTTCGGCGTGCAGTTCGTCGTGTACCTTGTAACGATTCCCATGCTCGACAGCAGCGACATGTCCGCCATGTACCTGCTGCTCCTGGGGGTTCTGGGCAGTTTGATCGCCGTGGTCGTGTCGGCTACCACCATCCCCGCCGAGCGGGAGGCCCGCACGTGGGACATGGTGCTCGCCAGCCCGCTGAGCAACCGCCGCATCGTCTGGGGAAAATTCCTCGCCGCGATGCGACGCTTCGCGCTGGCCTATTTCCCGCTGGGGCTGCATGTGCTGCTCTTCACCATCGGCGGAATTCTCCACCCGGTCGCGGCGGTGTTCGTCGCGGTCATCGTCGCCGGTATGGCATCGTTCATCGCCGCCCTGGGCGTGCTGGTGGGAACGTTCACCTCTCGCACGACAGCGGCCCTGGTGGCCGTGCTGACGATCTGCCTGATCCTCTGGCTGGTCGTGCCAATCGTGGCCTTCGTGGTGGACGACATGTACGGCCATGGCTCGTACAGGAATCCTTACTACGATGACCACTCCAACAACTATGCCGACCTCATCGCGAACGCGAATCCTTTCCTGCAACTGGGCGTCGTCGGGGATGGCTCGGCCCGGTTTTTCTTTCTCCACCGCTACGATTTGGAATACGACTGGCCCGACCGTTACCGAGGCGCGGGGGAAACGACATGGGTCCTTCTCTTCACCGCATTCGGCTACGCCATGACCGCCGCCGTCCTTTTGAGCTGGTCCAGCCGCAGACTGCGAAGGCCGTCGGGGTTCCGAACGGAACATTAAGGAATTACTCATCATGACCAAACGCGAAAACGCGCTGCGCATCCTGCGGTTTGACAGGCCCGACCATGTCATGACAGGCCTGCCGGGGCACTGGATGGCGTATCGAGGATGCAACCACGAAGGGTATGACGGCATCGGCGACGACAACGTGCCCGTCGACGGTTCCTGGACCGACATCTGGGGCACGGTCTGGGAGAAAAAGCAGAAAGGCGTCATGGGGTTCCCGGCCTGGCTGCCGCTGGCGGAGGTCGAGTCGCTGCGATCGTTCCGCTGGCCTTCGCCGGACGACGAACGCATCTGTGGACTCATCTATACGATGGCGGAAGCCCGTTCGGACATGGACACGTTTTTGACGGGCAGTCACCGCAATCTGTTGTTGGAAAAAGCGGAACAACTGGTGGGCATGGAAAACCTGTTCACCTATTTTTACACCGAACCGAATTTCGTAAAGGAACTGTTTCACCACTACATGGATTTCCAACTGGGCATCGCGCGGCACTATATAAAGCTCGGCGTCGAGGCCATCCAGTTTTCCGAGGATCTGGGCACGCAGAAATCACTGATTGTCGGCCCGGAGATTATGGAAGAATTCATGTTGCCCGAATACGAACGGTTGTTCCGCGTGTATCGCGAGAAGGGTGTTCTTCTGGAGTTGCACAGTTGCGGACATGTGGAACCTATCCTTCCGTTGCTGATGGAGCTTGGCATTGACGTACTCAATCCGATCCAGGCGACAGCCAACAATCTGGACAATATCCGCGCGACCACACAGGGCAGAATGGCATTGCACGGCGGCGTGCGTTCCGATATCGTACTGGACGGACCGGCGGAGCGGATCGTCGAGGAGACCCGACGTCGCATTGCGCAACTGGGTTCCGCGGGCGGATATTTCTGTTCGGTGGATCAACATTTGGATTTTCCGCCGGAACACGTGGACGTGATGAACCGGACGATTCAACAATTTGGATGCTACGATGCGGACGGACGGCTATATATAGGATAAAAGGAACTATAGAATGGCTCAGCGGAACACGCGGGACGCATTCACGGACAAGGTCATGGGTTGCCTGCTCGGCGGACTGATCGGCGACGCGATGGGCGCGCCGGTGGAAGGGTGGCATTACAAACAGATCGAGGAAAAACACGGCTGGGTGAAGGATTTTTCCGGCGACGGGACCGACGATTCCGCGATCAAGGCCATTTTGTGCGAAGCGATCATCGCCAGCGACGGTCATGTGACGGCCGACGAATTCGCCGAGAGTTTTTTGCGGAACAAGGACAAGTATGGTCACCTGTTTTTTATTCCGGTCCGCAATATGTTGCACAAGGTGGAGGAACGGCTGACGCTGCCGGTCCATGCCGGGTGGGGCAACATGCAGTCGTCGAGTTCGGCGATGGCCATTTCGCCGATGGGGATCATTAATGCGTGCAATCCTCGCCAGGCCGCGCTGCAAACCTTTGACGTAGCCGGCCTGATACACGCCGGGGACAGTGGTTTTTGCCGCGACGGCGCCTGCGCGATGGCCGCCTCCGTGGCGGCGGCGCTATGCCCGGATGCTACGGTGGAATCTGTTGTTTCCGCATCGTTCGCGTATCTGCACAAAACCAGCGCGGCCGAGCTGATTGGTTTGATTCAGCGCGCGATCGGCTGGGTGAAACAAACGAGCGATTACGCCGCGTTCCGCGAACACTATTATCAGAGTGACGCCATTCGGCTGGTGCAGTGCGACTCGCGAGAGACCATTCCCGCCGCGTTGGCGTTATTTTATCTGGCCGGCGGCGATACGACGAAGACTATAGAATTCGCCGCCAATTTCGGCCGCGACGCCGACACCATCGCCACCATGGCCGGCGCGCTGGCCGGCGCGTTCCGCGGCGCGGCCTCGATGCATCCCGAATGGCTGGCGAAATTCGAACAAACCGGCGCGATGAGCAAACAACAGCAGTTGGCCGCCCAGTTAGTGAATATATGTAGAACAAAAGCCCAGGAACAGGCGACGTTTTTACGTATCTATCCGAATTGAAACGGTTTTATCCTTCTATATCGTTTTTCACAGGAGTCCCCGTGAATTCCTCTCCTCTATGGATCGCGAACGACCACGGTGGTTATCCACTGAAGTTGGACTTGGTGGCCTGGCTCGGCGAACAACAGATTGCCGTGCGCGACCTGGGCTGTCACTCCACGGAGATCGTTCGCTATCCGTACTACGCGGCCGCGGTGGCGTCCCGCGTGTCCGCCGGCGTGGGCGAGCGGGGGATTTTGATTTGTTCCACGGGCATCGGCATGAGCGTGATCGCCAATCGATACCCGAACGTGCGGGCGTCGTTATGCACGTCGACGTACATGGGCAGGATGACCCGCGAACACAACGATTCGAACATCCTCTGCCTGGGCGGAAAAATCACCGGCGTGTTCGAAGCCGTCGACATCCTCCACGCCTGGTTGACGGCTGTATATCAGGGCGGTCGACACGATATTTCCCTGGGCCTGATCGCGGACGCCGACCGCGCCATGAAACACGGTGAAGGTTGGCTCCCTCCGGAAAGTCGCGCGATCCTTGCCGAGGTGGACGATCAGGCCCCATGAAGAATGTTTTGACAATGGGAGAGTCCTTTCCCATTCTTGTGTGTTGATAGTTTGTAGTGCTTGTCTTGTGTAGCCGGCTCATCGGTTGTTCTTTTGGAAAGGGATGTCATGGCTCGTTTCGTGTTGACGGTGGCTGTTGCGGTTTTCCTGGTGGCGTCGTTGTCGGTTCAGGCCCAGACGTGGTTTGTTCGTGCGGGCGGGAGTGATCTCGCCGACGGCAAGACCGCGGCGACGGCGTTTAAGACGATCACGCGGGCGGCGGGCGTGCTCAATCATGGCGACTCCATCGTCATCGGTCCTGGCGAGTACAAGGAAACCGTGCTGATTGCCGAGCGGTTCAGCGCCGACGGCGCGATGATGTTCGTCACCGGCGACGAGAGCGGCAAGCTCACTGGCGACAAGGCGGGCCCGGTCGTGCTCCTCGCCGCCCGGCCTACGGAGATAGCGCTGACGTTTCATCGCATGGACAAGGTCACCGTCAGCGGGCTGACGTTCAAAGGGCCTGGGCAGGGGTTGAAATTCGACAAGTGCCGCAACGCCGCGGCGGAGCGGTGCACATTCGACGGCCTGTCGCGCGGGCTGGTCGTGAGCAACTCCGACAACACGCTCGTGCAGAGCTGCCTGTTCACGCGAAACATCATCGGCCTGCTGGCGTCGGGCGCGACGAACACCCGCGTGCATCACGTGACGGTGGCGGGTTCGACGAGCGTGGGCATTTTGGCGTTGACGAACGGAACGGGCGAGATTCGCAACTCGATTATAACCGCCAACAACACGAACATGATCCTCGACGGTCTGAGCAGCCGAGGCTGGACGAGCGATCACAACGTGATGACGGGCACGACGGGCAACTGGGGCGACGTGCCGGCCATCGCGAAGGTTCACGAATGGCCCGCTGCCAGCAAGCAAGACTACTTCAGCGTGTTTGTCGCTCCGGCGTTCGCGAACCCGGACACGTACGATCTGCGGATTTCTCCGGAGGTAACGTGGGCCGGCGGACTGCCGGGCCGGTGGGTCGGCGCGGCGCAGGTCAAGGACGGCAAGCCCGTGGCGGTGCTCGACCGCGACGGCAAAGCCTTCGCCGTGGCGAACGGAAAAGTCGCCGCCGGCGCGTATGAGTATCCCGAAGCCAAGCTGGCCAAGGGCTGGGTGAAGCTGGACGCGAAGATCGAAGGCGCCGGCGGGCGGCAGTCGGCGGGCATCTATAAGGAAGACGGCAAGTTGGTCCGCATGCTGCTGGCCGACGCGTCAGGCGTGGTGGATTTGTACTGGGACGGCCTGGACGATATGGGCAAGGTCGCGCCGGCGGGAAAATACGTCGCCAAGATGGTCGCCAGCGACATGCGCGTGGTCGACGACGGCGCGTTTGGCGATAACGGCACCGCGATGGGCGCGTTCCATTGCGACAACGCCAGCCAGGTGGTCCCGCTGTCCGATGGCGGGTTCATCATGGTGACGTATTATGACGAGGGCATGTACCCGCTGCGGCGGATTTCGTCGACGGGGCTTCCGATTCACGCCAGCGGCCTGGCGGACGGCGGGTTCAGCGCGTTGGCCCTGGCGGGCGACGACGACATCTATGGCGTGCTCGGGCACAAAGCGGACAGCTCGGAGTACAGGCAGCATCCGAAGCTGGCCCGGCTGATGTTGCCGGGCGACCGCAACCACATGCTCGACGGGTCGGAGCAGTACGAGATCACGACGCCCGAGGAGGCCAACGCCATCGGCCTGGGCCTGGCGGTAATCGGCACGAAGGCGTACGTTTCGCTGGGCGGGCTGAACGTGATCCGCGTGATCGACCTGACCAACGGCAAAAAGCTGGCCGACTGGCCCGTGGCGGACGTGGGCGATCTCGCGAACGACCCCAACGGCGGGCTGTGGGCAATCAGCGGCAAGAAGGTTCTCCACTTCACCGCCGACGGCAAGAAGGACAAGGAGTTCGACACCGGCCTGCCGCACCCGAAATTCATCGCCGCGTCAAAGGACCGCGTCGCCGTCAACAGCAGTTCAGACAGTCACGGCAGCCGGTACGGCCTGGAGGCCTCGCTGGCGGTGTTTGACACCGGCGGCAAGCTCATTCGTAAACTCGGCAAGCCTCGCACAGAAGGCCAATTCACGCCCGTCGGCGCCGACACGATGCGCGACCCGCGGGGCATGTGTTTCCTCAACGACGGACGGCTGGTCGTCGGCGAATGGGCACGCACGCGGGTGCTCGATCCCGACAGCGGCACGATTCTGATGGACCTGTTGAGCAATTTCATGGACGTGGCCGTGGCGCATCCGCAGAAACCCGAGTTCGTCTACTGCGAACTGGGTGTCTTCCGCGTGGACACTCGAACCGGCGCGTGGGATTGGCTGGTGGAAGAACCCATCACCGTCGGCACGGTCGTTCGGGACGAGAAGGAAGTCACGCAGGTCCGCACTTTCGGTTCGCCGTCGACGAGCGTGGTGCTGGGCGGCAAACCGTTCATCGCGTACGTGTACGGCAATGGCACGTTGCGGTTCGTGGACGTCAGCGACCCGGTCAAGCCCAGGCCGTCGGCGTTCCTTCGCGACAGCAAGCTGGGGCCCTGGGCCTACGCGACGCTTTCCTTCACCAAGGACGGCCACATCATCGCCGCCATGGGCAATCCGGTGAAGGGCGGGTATTCGCTGTTCTTCAACCGCGTTTCGTTCAAGGGGCTGGATGAGAAGGGCGATCCGGTTTTCGATCTCGAGAACGCCGTTCGGATCGGCGTGGAGGACGACCCGGACACGGGCATGACCAGCGCGACGATGGCGTCGGTGGACCGATCCAACGACAACATCTACTTCGGCGCCGTCACGCCGCTGTACAACAAAATGGTGCCCGCCTGGGGCGCCGACGCGACGGGCGTGGGCAAGTGCGACGCCAACGGCAACCCCAAGTGGTTCGCCCTCTCCAGCGGCGGCAACTACATGTCCGTCTCCGCCATCAACGACGGCAAGAACACCTACGTCCTCGCCGGCAAGAGTTTTGGCGGCCAGACCGACGTCTTCGACGCCGACGGGCTGCGGCTGGGCACGGGCAACTGGTCGTTCCCGACACACTACACGATCGGTTTCGTGGATTTGCGTTACGGCGTGAATCCGTACATTCGTCCCGACGGCAAGGTGGGCGCGTACGTCGAGGACGACGGCATCGGCCGCTTCGCGAGGCTGCGGATTGACGGCGCGGAGACGATCAAACGCAACTCGAAGGCGTTCGACTGGAAACTCACCGGTGCCGTCGCCGGCGACCCGCCGCTGACATCCGAAGTCAAGGCCAAGGGACTGGAAAAAATCCAGGAAATCCCGAAGGTCGCGTCGTTGCCGACGGACGGCGACTGGTCCGCGTGGGAGAAGGCCGGCGTGGTGCCTCAGATCATCGCGCTGCCGGCAATGAGCTACAAGCACGCGGTCCTGCCCGAAGACCTCTGGCAGACGATGAGCCTGGGCACGGCCATTGGCGCCCTCGCCCACGACGGCGAGAACCTGTACGTGTACTTTGTGGTGACCAGCGAGCCGCAGTGCTTCGACTCGGAGAAACCCGGCACGATGTTCGCCGCCGACGGCGTGGAACTCTGGCTGGAGCAGGACCAGTTCGGCCTGAGCATGATCAAGGACGGTACGCCACACCTGTTCAAGTACCGCTTCTACAACCGTGAAGGCAAGGAGTGGTCCGCCAACTACGGCCTGCCAAGGGAAAACATGTACGGGACGAAACTGATGGACGTCGCCAGCCACCCGTTGGGCAAGCAATTGGGCGATATCGTGGGCGTCTCGCTCAAGGGTCGAAAGGGCTACGCGGTGATGGGCAAGATTCCGATGATCGAGGTCAAGCTGGTGGGCGGCATCGCAGGCCGCGGCGGCACCGACGTGCTGAACATGACCGGCAAGGGCGGCGAGATCATCCGCGTGGGCGTGAACTTCAGCGGCAACATGACCTGGGGCCGAAGCCAGGACTACAAGGTCGGCTGGCCCAACAGCATCATGTTCAGCGACCCGACCCGCTCGTCGCCGTTCATTCTGAAGGACTGAAACGGTAACGGAACAAACGGAGATCATCATCGACTGGTCATGAATTTGGCTTGCCGGTTTGCGCTGTAGGACGTTGTGAAAAGCAAAACGTTTCGCTTTTCACAACGTCCTGCGGCGTAAACCGGCAAGCCGTCACGAAAGAGCTTCCGAACAGAACGTCAAACCATCTCGTCTTTCATCGTCCGAATCAATTCGCACAGCGGCTGTTTCGCTTTCATTCCGTGCTCTCCGATAATCCGTACAAGGGCGCTGCCGACGATGACGCCGTCGGCGATAGCGGAATATTTCGCCGCCTGCTCGGGCGACGAAATGCCGAAGCCGATCGCCACCGGGATGGCCGTGACGTTGCGAATGTCCGCCACGATCGAAGACAGGTCAGTCGTAATCTCGCTTCGCACGCCTGTGACGCCCATGGACGAGACCAGGTAAATGAAACCTTCGGCGTCACGGGCGATGGCGGCGGTTCGTGCCGCCGACGTTGGCGCGACGAGCGTGACGATCTCCACGCCGTGCCGTCTCGCGACGGCCTTCGCCTCGCCCTGCTCCTCGAACGGCATGTCCGGGATGATGATCCCGCCGATGCCGATGGCGGCACACCGGGCGAAAAACCGCTCGTAGCCGTACACGAACACGGGGTTCAGGTAGGTCATGAACACCATCGGCACCCGCATGCGGTCCCGGATCGACGCGACCATGTCGAACACGCCGTCCAGCCTCGTGCCAGCGGCCAAGGCCCGCACGCTGGCGGCCTGGATGACCTCGCCCTCGGCGATCGGATCCGAAAACGGAATACCGATTTCGACCAGATCCGCGCCAGCGGCCTGGGCGGCCAGGATCAACTCCGCCGACACGGCCAGGTTCGGATCGCCCGCCATCAGGTACGCGATGAACGCTTTTTTGTCACGAAACGCTTCGCCAATTTTTTTCGTCATGGAATTCCTCGTGACGCGGACGTCCCGCCCGCGAAAACGCCTGCCGACAGGTCAGATGTTCCGTAATGGCCAGTCGAGCGAGGGCGAGACGCCCTCGCCACGTTGCTGATTTTAGTCATGGAGTTCCTCGCCTCGATATCGTGCGATGGCGGCGACGTCTTTGTCGCCTCGACCTGACAGGCAGACGACGATGCATTTTTCCGGCCCGAGTTCCGCCGCCAGCCGGACCGCGTGCGCCATCGCGTGGGCGGACTCGATGGCAGGGATAATTCCCTCGGCACGGGCGAGCCGCTCGAAGGCGGCCACCGCTTCGGCATCGGTGATGGGCACGTACTCCGCCCGGCCTGTCGCGTGCAGCCACGCGTGTTCAGGCCCGATGCCGGGATAGTCCAGCCCCGCGGAGATCGAGTGCACCGGCGCGATCTGCCCGAACTCGTCCTGACAGAACAGTGACTTCATGCCGTGAAACACGCCCACGCTGCCTCGCGCGACGGTGGCGGCGTGGCGAGCCGTGTCGATCCCTTCGCCGGCAGCTTCGCAACCGATCAACCGAACCGACGCGTCGCCGAAAAAATCGTAAAACGCCCCCATCGCGTTCGACCCGCCGCCCACGCACGCGACGACCGCGTCCGGCAGGCGGCCTTCCGTTCGCAGCATCTGCTCGCGAATCTCCCGCCCGATCACGCGCTGAAAATCCCGCACAATCGTCGGAAACGGGTGCGGCCCCATCACCGAGCCGAGCACGTAATGTGTGTCCGACACGCGGCGGGTCCACTCACGCATGGTTTCGTTCACGGCGTCCTTGAGCGTCATCGTGCCGGACGTGACGGCATGGACCTTCGCGCCCAGCAGCCGCATCCGATACACGTTCAATGCCTGACGCTCCGTGTCCTCCTTCCCCATGAAGACCTCGCACGCCAACCCAAGCAAGGCCGCCGCGGTGGCCGCCGCCACGCCGTGCTGCCCCGCGCCCGTCTCGGCAATGATCCGCGTCTTGCCCATCCGCTTCGCCAATAACGTCTGCCCGAGCACGTTGTTGATCTTGTGTGAGCCGGTGTGGTTGAGGTCCTCACGCTTGAGGTACATCTTCGCGCCGCCAACCTGCCGCGTGAGATTCGCCGCGAAATACAACAACGAAGGCCTGCCCGCGTAATTCGCCAGCAAGCCGTCCAACTCCGCCTGAAATTGCGGGTCGTCCTTGCACGCGCCGTAGGCCGCCTCCAACTCCAACAAGGCGCTCATGAGCGTCTCGGGAATATACCGCCCGCCAAATTCGCCAAATCGTCCGGTGTTCATAAACATCGTTTCTGTTGTAGCACGGGCGTCTCGCCCGTGAGTCGCATGGGCGTCTCGCCCATGCAACCGTGATGACAAACAAAATATCCGCACATCCAACCGACCCAACCTCGCATCGGTATGAGTGGCAACGATATTACGTCACGAAACTCCTGCCAATCCCACCACGGGCGAGACGCCCGTGGGACTCATGGGCGGGACGCCCATGCTACGGTTGTGCCGCCACCCGCACACTATGCACAAATCGCTCGATTTTTTCCGCGTCCTTCACGCCGTCCGTCTCCACGCCGCTGCTGACGTCCACGGCAAACGGCGCCAACGTACGAATCGCCTCGGCCACATTCGCCGCCGTCAACCCGCCAGCCAGGAAATACGGCGGGCCTTGATAACCCGCCAGCACACGCCAGTCAAACGCCCGCCCCGCGCCGCCCCGCGCCGCCGACGCGGTGTCAAATAACAAATACTCCGCCCCCAACGGCAACGCGGGCAACACGCCGACGCCACCGCCATCGCAGATGCCAACCGTCTTAATCACCTCACAGCCGCAACGCTCACGCAACCGACGAATGGCTTCGCCATCCTCGTCACCATGTAACTGCGCCAACGAAATCACGCCGTCGCGACACAACGCCGCCACAAACTCCACGTCCTGATTCACAAACACACCCACCGACGCAATCCGACTGTCAAGCCGCTCCCGAAACGTCGCCGCCAACGCCACATCCACCCGACGGCGGCTCTCGGCAAACACAAACCCGACAAAATCCGGCACCGCGCGATTGGCCGCATCAACGTCCTCCAACCGACGCAGGCCGCAAATTTTTACCTTAGTCATACGTCGTAGTGCCCTTTGCATGACAAAATCTCAAGGGTTCCATTTTGAATCCGGTATATCAAGCGGTTCACTCCGTCAATCCTGCGGCTCCAAAACCGCTGAACTCGCCCTTCAACGGTTCGGGTTTTCCGATGCCCGCGTGCGGGTTGCGTGAAATATCCTGCACCAACTGATTGATACGTTTCAACGTCTTCTTATCTTGTGTCTGCCAATAGAGATAGTCATCCCACGCTTCCTCGAACTACACCTTCTTCATTCCGGCACCTCAATGGTGTCACGTTCCACGCCCTTGCCGCTGTTGAGGGCAGCCACGCCGCGGCGAAGATGGGCCAGATTACTTTCACTGTAAAATGGATCAGACTCTGTGGTTACTTCAAATGGAAGCCGCCTTTCCCGCAGAACGGCGCGGGCAAACATATTGAACGCAACCGTCGTGTTCATACCGACTTGAGCGCAAAACTCATCGAACTGACTTTTCACTTCCGAATCCATCCGAACACTGAATGTTGTTGTCTGTGACATAACACGATCTCCTGTAAAGTTTAGGTTCTATTTCATAGTTATTATAACCTATAATACGATTATTAGAACCTAAAAGGTTCGAACAGGTGGCAATTTTTTGCTTTTTCATACATAATGACGCGGTATGCAAATACCGTGGCATGCTACTGCCCGCGTAACTCCGCCATCGCCGCTTTGCGATCCGGCGAGCGCATCAGTGTTTCGCCGATCAGCACCGCGTCGATGCCGTGGCGACGCAATAACGCCACGTCCGCCGCCGTGCGGATGCCGCTCTCGGACACCATCACCACGTCCGGCGGCGCCAAACTTCTCAGCCGGATACTGTTGCCCGTGTCCACCTCGAACGTCTTCAAGTTTCGATTGTTCACGCCAACGACCCGCGCCCCGCTCGCCAGCGCCATCCGCAACTCCGCCTCGTCGTGCGCCTCCACCAGGCTGGACAGGCCCAACCCGTCAGCGACCGTAATGTACTGGGCCAGTTGTCCGGGCGTAAGAATCGCGCAGATCAGCAGCACGGCGTCGGCGCCGAGGCGGGAAGCCTGCTCGATCTGGAACGGATCGACGATGAAATCCTTCCGCAGCAGCGGGGCCGCCACCGTTTCGCGAATCTCGGCCAGATAGCGGTCGTCGCCGAGAAAGAAATCCGGCTCGGTCAGCACCGAGATGGCCGCCGCCCCGCCGGCTTCGTAGTCCGCCGCGATGTCGCGATACGGAAACTCCGCCGCGATGATTCCATTCGTCGGCGACGCTTTTTTCACCTCGCAGATCAACGCGATGTCGTCCGCCCGCCGCAGACTCTGCTCAAACGCGAACGGCTTCCGGGCCGACGCACACGGCGGCAGGCCCGCACGCTTGTCCCGCGCGACACGCTCCCGCGTCGCGGCCATGATGTGATTTAGTATGTTCATGTCACTCCTTACCGTAGCATGGGCGTCTCGCCCATGAGTCCCACGGGCATCTTGCCCGTGGTTGGGATTGGCAGGATGTCGTAACGTAACACCGCTGCCGTCCACGCCGATTCCAACACGCTGCTCTCAAGGCCACATTGCATGGGCGAGACGCCCATGCGACTCACGGGCAAGATGCCCGTGCTACGGCACCTCGTTCGTCACGCGGATGAACTCATCCAGTTTCGCCGCCGCCTGGCCGCTGTCGATCACCTCCTGCGCCAGCCGAACGCACTGCCGCATCGTGATGTCGCGCTTGCCCATGTACAAACAGCAGGCCGCGTTGAGCACCACCGTGTCCCGCCTGGGGCCTTTCTCGCCGGAGAGAATCCGCCGGGCGATGTCCGCATTTTCCTCGGGCCCGCCGCCGGTTAAATCGGCGAGCTGGCACCGCACGAACCCAAACTGCTCCGGCGTGATGAAGTAACTGTTGAGCTTTCCGCCCGCAACCTCGCACACCGTCGACGTGCCCGTCAGCGTGATCTCGTCAAGCCCGTCGTGGCCGTGAACGACCATTGCGCGCTTCACGCCGAGGTTGCCCAACACGCGGGCGAGCGGCTCGACGAGATTTTCGTCGTACACGCCCAGCAGTTGAATGTTCGCGCCGGCCGGATTCGCCAACGGTCCGAGAATGTTGAAGATCGTCCGTACGCCCAGCTCGCGCCGCACGTGGGCGACGTGCTTCATCGCCGAATGGTACACCTGCGCCAACATGAAACACATGCCCGCGCGGGCAAGCACCTGCTCGCTCTGCGAGGCCGTCAGCGTGATCTTCGCACCCAGCGCCTCCAGCACGTCAGCGCTGCCGCACTTGCTCGAGACGCTACGGTTGCCATGTTTGGCCACCGGCACGCCGCCCGCGGCTACCACGAACGACGACACGGTGGAAATGTTAAACGTAAACAACTCATCGCCGCCCGTGCCCACGATGTCCAGTACGTCGGTCTGCGGATGCAGCTTCGTGCATTTTTCCCGCATGACCTTGGCGCAGGCGGTGATCTCCTCGATGGTCTCGCCTTTGAGCCGCATGGCCGCCAGAAACGCGCCCATCTGCGAGTCAGTCGCCTTGCCCTCCATCATCCGCAACATGACGGCCTGGGTCGTATCCAACGTCAAATCCCTGCCGGCGAGCATGTCGTATATTGCTTGTTCTATCATTGGTTTTATCCTTAATTATGTTTTCAATTTTCGGTTGCAGAAAGCCACTAGCCATCAGCCACTAGCCACCAGGGTTTTCGGTGCGCGACGGTAAAATCGCCCATCCAACTCGAGAGAGTGGCCTCGCGGCTCCGCTGATTCGCGAATCAAATTTTCATTACCCACTCGGCAGGTTGCCCTGGTTGACAACAAACGCCGCCATACCTGGTGGCTAGTGGCTTGTGGCTATCCGTAAAAAGTTTTCAATAATCCGTCCGCCTTGTGGCGTCAAAATGGACTCGGGGTGGAACTGTAAGCCGAACACGTCGACATCGCGGTGTTTGACGCCCATGACTTCGCCGTCGTCGGTTTCGGCGATGACGAGCAGTTCGTCGGGCAGCGTGCTTCGGTCGCTCGCGAGTGAGTGGTATCGACCCACTTCCAGCAGCGGCGGCAGGCCTTGGAAAATCGGATTGCCGTTGGCGATGTGCACCCTGCTTTTTTTGCCGTGCATGAGCGTTTTGGCGTACGTGATCGTCGCGCCGAAGGCTTCGCAGATCGCCTGGTGCCCGAGGCAGATGCCGAGGATGGGAATGGTTCCCGCGAAATGGCGGATCGCGTCCTCGCAGATCCCCGCGTCCGCGGGCCTGCCGGGGCCAGGCGAAATGATGAGGTGCGAAGGGGCCATCGCCTCGATCTCCGCCAGGCCGATGCGGTCGTTGTACGCCACCGCGATGTCCGGCCTCGACGCGCCCGCGAGCTGATACAGGTTGTACGTGAAGCTGTCGTAGTTGTCGATAATCAAAATCATGTTCGCACCTCTCCACTGCGCCGGAGCGCTTCCATAACCGCCCGTGCTTTGTTTTGTGTTTCCCGATACTCGTTTTCCGGCACGCTGTCGGCCACGATGCCGGCGCCGGACTGCACGAACACGTTGCCGTCTTTCAGCACGGCCATGCGGATGCCGATGCACATGTCCATGTTGCCCGCGAAGTCGATGTAGCCGATCGCGCCGCCGTAGACGCCCCGCTTGATGCCTTCGACGGCGTCGATGATTTCGCACGCCCGCTTCTTCGGCGCGCCCGAGAGCGTGCCCGCCGGCAGCGCCGCCGCGATCACGTCCATCGCGTCCCTGCCCTCGCGAAGCGTGCCCGTCACGTGCGACGAAATGTGGCTGACGTGCGAAAACCGCTTGATCTGCCGATACTCGCGAACCTGCACGCTGCCGAAGCGGCAGACCTTGCCGATGTCGTTCCGCGCGAGATCCACCAGCATGTCGTGCTCGGCCAGCTCTTTCTCGTCCATCAGCAGCGCCTCGCACAAGGCCTTGTCCTCCTCCGGTGTTTTGCCTCGCGGACACGTGCCCGCCAGCGGGAAGGAGCTGACCTCGCCATCCCGCAACGCCACCAGCGTCTCCGGCGAGGAGCAGGCGATCTCCATGTTGTCCAGATTCATGTACACCATGTACGGCGAGGGGTTGAGCGTGCGGAGGATGCGGTACGTGTTCATCAGGCTGCCCTTGAAGTGGGCTTTGAAGCGGTTGGAGATGACGGCCTGGAAAATGTCGCCCTCGACGATGTGGCGTTTGACCGTGCCGACCATTTCCTTGAACCGCTCTTCTGTAAAGGCCTGCGTGAACTCGCCGCGGACGAGCGACTCCTCCTCGCCGTGGGCGGCTGGGGTGAGGATCGTTTTTTCGATGTCCTTCAACTCCGTGACGCCGCGGATGTAGCTTTGCTCAATGTTCTCCGTCGGGATGTTGACGATGATGTAGATTTTCTGTTTGAAGTGATCGAACGCGATCACCTTGTCCATCAACATCAGGTGAAAATCGCGGAATCCCGCGTGATTTTTGGCGTGCAGCTCGAGGCCAGGGATGAACTTCCGCACAAAATCGTACGCGAAATAGCCGACGAACCCGCCGGTGAAGGGCGGGAAATCGGCGATGCGCGGGCTTTTGTGTTTGGCGATCAGTTCGCGGATCACGGCGAGAGCGTCTTCCTCGGCCTCGGTCTCCTCGATGCCGACCCGCCGCGCGACGACGTTGCCCGTGCCCCAAACGGCCATGACGGGCTTGTACCCGACGAACGAGTATCGCCCCCAACTGTCGCTGCCGTTAATGCTTTCGAGAATGTAACAACACTCGCTCTGCCGCCGAATGTTTCGGAGAATTTCGATGGGCGTTGTCTGGTCGGAGAAGATCTCCAGCGCGATCGGCACGACGGTACAGCCGGCGGCCAATGTTTTCGCCTCGTCTAATGACGGTCTGATCATGATGTCCTCAAGTTTGTTTTCGACAATACGCAACCGGGGTCAATCAACGCACGATGGGTGAATGGGACCAGGCTGGATGAAAAAAGGCGACGCCTGTCTGCGTCGTGGGCGGTTCCGAAACGGAATCATCCACTACGCAAACAGGCGACGCCAACCCCACGCGACGGCAGTGTTAGAGAGACACCGCCGTGTCGAAAATTTGAAACCTGAGCAATTTGTGCATGAAATTTTCATGAACGATTGTTCATACTATCACACGGGCAGGATAACCGCATCTACATTTTTTCGTTTTCGCGAGTTTTTTTGACCCCTGTGGCATCGTTGCATGGACAAGAAACCGGGGAGGAAAATCGGTTGTTTTCGACGGAAAAATCAAGCAATGCCCATCATGTCAGAAATTTCAGCCACATTGGTGAACGTCCCGCCCATGATCGTTTCATGGGCGGGACGTTCTTGGTGCCACACATCTTACTTCACGTCAAACACTAAAACGGTCGCTTCGTCGCTGACGGGGAACGTCACGAGCGTGAAGTTGTCCTTGGCCTGGCTGACCTGGGCCTTGCCGTCGGCGGCGGCGTTGCTGGGGACGATCAGTTTCACGTCGCCCTTGACGACCTTGTCGATGCTCAACGTCATTGTGACGGGTTCGAGGCGTTTGGTGATGTCGGGCGTCTGCACGTAGACCATGACGGCGTATTTCTTGCTGTCGATCTGGAAGGGCAGGATCGTCATGGCGTCGCTGGCGGTCAGAGGTTTTCCGTCTTCCTGAATGGTGGGGATCAGCACGCTGTCCTTGGCGAGGGCATAGCGGAACGACAGCGGTTTGATGTTCTTGTCCGCGATGGGCTTGGCGCCGTCAAAGGCCGTCGCGAGGCGGTGCATGGCCGTCAGCGGGCGAGAGTTCTCCCAGCGGAAATCCTCGGGTTTTTCCACGAACGGAATCAGGGCGTGCGTCATTTCGTCGGTCTTGCCTTCGTAGGCGGAGTGGACCAGCACCTGGTCGGCACCCTGGTTCATCCAGAACCCCAGCGTGCGGACGATGGAGCGGGTCTTGATTTCCCAGCCGTCGACGCCGGCGGCTTTGGCGTACGTTTTTCCGCCGGCATCGTTCACCGTTTCGATCCACAGCCGGGGATCGTCGCTCGGAACGACGCCCAGCGACGTGATGGCTACGCGCTTGTCGCCGGCGGCCTTGATGAAGGCGATGAGATTGTCCCTCCGGCTGAAGTCGGCCATCCAGCCTTCGGGCTTCATGAGGTTCACCGCCGGGGGCGTGCCTTCGGCGAACGTCAGCCGGTCGCGGGCGGGCCATTTGCTGTTGTCGATGAACGTCTCGGTGCCCGGAACGCCCAGGTTGGTGCCGTAGAAGGAGATCGACCAGCCGGCCATCGAATCCAGCCGCTGACGCAGCAGCGCGTCGAACCGGTGATGACTTTGGCCCCACAGAACGGTGGCTTCCTTGTAGCCTTCCTTGGCGGCCCGTTCGAGCAGTTCCTTTTGGAAATTCCACACGATCCCTCCGGATTCGAGGTCGGCCATCGTCAGTCCGGGGAACGGCGGCTGAGCGGGGAAACCCCAATACAGATTTTGTCCCAACTCCAGGTCGTAGCTTCCGGGCTTGGTGAACCCGGCTTCGCGAGCGGCGTCCAGGACGATTTTGAAGCCCGCGTATACCTTCTCGAAGTAGGCTTTGTACGTGTCGTCGCCGGGCTTGCCCCAGGGCATGAGCGTCTTGATGTAGCTGGCGGCAGCCCACTGGGCGGCCAGTTCGTCGCCACCGCTCATCGGCGGAATATGCACGAAAGTCACCGTCGGGCGGATGCCCGCGTTGAAGCAGCCCGTCAGTTCGCTCACCAGGCCTTTGACGGCCCGTTCATCGACCGTCGCCTCGGGCGTCTGAACCATCAACAGGCTCAAATGCGGCGCGATGCGAAGACGCTGCACGCCGGCCGCCTTCATCTGCTTCATGAAGGCCGTGCTCTCTTCAATGTTCCACGCCGGCACATGCTTGTAATACACGCCAAACCCCGCGAGGGCTTTGTGCGCGCTGGCCGTCCGCACGTTGGACCGCCACGGCGTCAGATACAGCGACGCCTTCCCGTCCGCGGGGGGCGTGAGCTGACCGTCCTTGGCGTACTCTTCCAGCCCGGCAAAATCCGCCGCCGCGATCACCCCCGTCGAGGGGTGCGCGCCCGGATGCATGTCGCCAGCGGAGCAGCCCAACATCACAACACCCGCCATAACCAGTAGTGCCAACCGCATGATCGTTCCTTTCGCATAGAGATGCTCGTTTCGCTCGGAAGCCCGCCTCACGGCAAACTCCCACTCAATCAAACCAACCGCACATGAAGGCCGCTATTGTACAGCCCGTCCCGCGCCATTGTAACCACGCTCGTGCAAATGTGAAACAGTTTCTAAGGCCGACGGGGATAAATCGCCGATAATAGATGCGTAACCGATTTTGGGTTCGTCCGTCATTTTGCGCGAAAATTGATTTCTTCTTCCTTTCGCGGAAGCGTGCGCGACGATACACTTACGCGTCGTTGCGAAGCCATGACAGCAGATCGAGAAAAATTCGGCGCCGAGGAATTGGCTATCTGTCTAAGCCACTACGACCTGGGCATCATCCATTCCATCGCGGAATTCGCGCGCGGCTCGCGCCGAAGCCCCAAAACCACCATCGACTGCGAAAAAGGACGATTCCTCTTCAAACGCCGCGTCCGAGGCCGGGAGGACGCCGCCAAAGTCGCCTTCACGCATCAGATCCAGCTCATGCTGGCGGCCCAGAACTTCCCGCTGCCGCACCTGCTGGGCACCCGACCCGACAATAACTCCATGCTCCTGCTGGGCGGCAACATCTACGAGATGTTCGAGTTCATCGCGGGCACCAACTACGATGCCAGCCTCGAAGCCACCCACTCCAGCGGGCGAATCCTGGGCCTCTACCACAAACTCCTGGCGGGTTTCCGCAGCGACTACAAACCGCCCACCGGAAGTTACCACAACCAGCCCGCCATTCAGCAGGCCGTCCGAAACTCCATCCGTAACCTGCCCGCCGAAAAACTGCCGCCAGCCGAAGTCATGTCCACCGTCGTGCAGAACCTCGACGAAGCCTACCGAAACTGCGCCGCTCAGGCCAACGGACTCGGGCTGGAAAAATGGGGCCTGCAAATCGTCCATGGCGACTGGCATCCCGGAAACATGCTGTTTCGCGAGAAGCACGTGGTGGCCGTGATCGACTACGACACCGCCCGCCTCCAGCAGCGCGTGATCGACTTAGCCAACGGCGCCTTGCAGCACTCGATTATCGGCGGAGGCGACGACCCGACCCGCTGGCCCGAATACGTCGACGAAGCCCGGTTCAAACGATTCCTCCGAGGCTACGACAGCGTCAACGTCGTCAGCGTCGCCGAACTCAAAGCCATCCCCTACCTGATGTGCGAAGCCATGATCGCCGAAGCCGTCCTCCCCATCGCCGCCACCGGCAGCTTCGGCCGAATGGAAGGCTTCCCCTTCCTCCAAATGATCGACCGAAAAGTCAAATGGATCTTCTCCCACCTCGAGACGCTCCAAAAGGCCATGGACTGACGCGGGGGCAGGATCTTATCCTCACGTCACGAGAACAGGAAGACTGGGTTCGTTACAACTCGCGGCTGCGTTTGTACAGGCGGGTTTCCAGTTCGCGGACGTACGGCGTGAAGGCGCTTTTTGTGTCGGGGTCGTTGGCGATCTGGTGAGTGGTCATCCAGAGTTTGGCGTCGAGGTTATCGAGGTAGTGGACGACGAACGCCTCGGGGATGGCGGGCAGGCGCGGCGAGCCAAACTCCAGCGTGCCGTGGTGCGACAGCACCACGTGCGTCAGCAGGTCGACCGTCTTGCCGGGGAACGGTTCGTTGGTTTCGTCGGCCACCTGCTGGGCCCGCTGGTGGATCCAGATCGACGCGATCGTGATGTGCCCGAGCAGTTGCCCGCGGTCGGTGTAGCCCATGTTCGTGCCGGTGGTCAGCTCGGCCAGTTTGCCGATATCGTGCAGGAAAATCCCCATCAGCACCAGGTCGGCGTTGACCTCCTTCTGATACAGCGGCAACACGGCCTTGGCGGCCCGGGCCATGCCCAGCGTGTGCTCCAGCAGCCCGCCAAGGTAGGCGTGGTGGAGCGTCATGGCCGCGGGCGCCCGCTTGAACGCGGCGACGAGTTCGCGGTCCTCGACGAATTTTTTCAGCAGCGCGCGGAGATGGCGGTCCTTGACGTCGCGCAGGATTTCCAGCAGTTCGGCCCACATGTCCTCGATGTCAAACGGCGTGACGGCGAGGAAGTCGCCCAGGTCCACTTTTTCCGATGGCCAGGGACGCAACGCGTCGATCACGAACTGGAGCGCGCCGCGGTAGTCCTCAGTCCGGCCTTTGACCTGCACGAATCCGTCGGGCGGGATGGAATTGAAAATGGTTTCCGAGGTCTGCCACATTCGGCCTGGGATCGTGCCCGTGCGGTCGGCGAGGGAGCACTGCAAATACAGCGACCCGTTCCGCGCGGTGCGCAGTTCCTTGTCGCGCACCAGGAACACCTGGTCGATCATCTCCCCAGCCACCATTTGATTGATAAACTGTCGCGGCGAATTCATGCCGAAATTGTAGCTTGGCCCCGGCGAGGCCACAAGGTAGGATCTGCGGGCGAATGCATTCACGTGACGCGGGCGTCTCGCCCGCGTTGTGCGATCCATCAGACTGGTCCACGGAGAACATTGTGCTTGTTCCGTAACCAGGCGAGGGCGGGACGCCCTTGGAACACGCGGGCAAGATGCCCGCGTCACGTGGACACATACGAGGTGTTTATGGCAAAAATATCGGTCATCATGCCGGCGGCGGGTTCGGGTTCGCGGTTTGGCGCGAAGCAGAACAAGATTTTTCAGCGCATCAAGGGCCAACCGCTGTTCCTGCGGACACTGGAGCTGTTCACCAGCCGCGAGGATGTCGTGCAGGTGCAACTGGTGGTCTCGCCCGCGGACATACCCGAGATCACGGAACGGTTCGGCGGCAACCTGGGATTCATGGGCGTAAGTCTTTGCGAAGGCGGCGCGCAGCGCAGCGACAGCGTCCGCAACGCCCTGGCCCGCGTGCGCGACGATGCCGACCTGGTGTGCGTCCACGACGCCGTGCGGCCTTGCGTCTCGCCCCTCTGGATCGACGCCGTGTTCGCCCAGGCCCACGCCACCGGGGCGGCCATTTTGGCCTACCCCATCCACGGCACACTGAAAAAAGTCGGCGACACCACGATCCAGCAAACCGTCTCCCGCGAGCACCTCTGGGAAGCCCAGACACCGCAGGTCTTCCGCACCGCCCTGCTCCGCCGGGCATACGAACATCCGACCGCCGCCACCGACGACGCCGCCCTCGTCGAAGCCCTCGGCGAACCCGTCCGCGTCGTCCTGGGCGACCCGAGAAACATCAAAGTCACCACCCCAGGCGACCTGGCCCTTGCCGAAGCCGTCATCGACTCCATCCCAAAACCAAAAAAGAAAAATGACCATCATCCGTTCGCCGAAGCACAATGGTGAGCCCGGTTTTCGTTTATGTTTTGTGCGGCGCGATTTCGATAAATACAATGGCTGGAAATTGGACACCCCAGAGCTTGGACATTTAGGAGTTCACATGGACATTGCCGCTGCGAGCGCGTTGTTGGCGACGCATGGTCAGGAGCATTTGCTTGGATTTTACGAGGCCTTGTCGCCGGCGGAGCGGACGGCGCTGCTGGAGCAGATCGCCGAAGTGGATTTTGCGCAGTTGGATCGGCTGATCGCGACGTATGTGCTGGCCGAGCCAACCGTGCCGCGCGGCGAGATCTCGCCGCCTGCCGTCGTGCCGATTCGCACAGCCGACGGAGCGATGATCATGAAGAAGCAGCGTGCCTTCGCGTTGGGCGAGCAGTGGATCCGCCAGGGCAAAGTGGCCGCATTCGTGGTGGCGGGCGGCCAGGGCACGCGATTGGGATATGAAGGCCCCAAAGGCTGTCTGCCCGCGACGCCGGTTCGGAAGAAGCCGCTTTTTCAGCTCTTCGCTGAGCAGTTGCTGGCCGCCAATCGGCGATATCAAACCACCGTGCCGCTGTACGTGATGACCAGTCCCGCCAACGACGTGGCGACGCGGAGTTTTTTCCGGCAGCACGGGTATTTCGGCCTGGCGGAGACGGACGTGTTTTTCCTGGTCCAGGGCACGATGCCGGCGTTTGATTTTGACGGGAAGATTTTGTTGGAGAGCAAGGGCGGTTTGGCGCTGAGTCCCAACGGCCACGGCGGGAGCTTGACGGCGCTGCGCAAAAGCGGCGCGTTGGCGGACATGGCCAGTCGCGGCGTGGAATTGATCAGTTATTTTCAGGTGGACAATCCGCTGGTTCGTGTGGTGGATCCGTTATTTATCGGCCTGCACGCGATGGACGAAGCGGAGATGTCCGCCAAGGTGCTGCCCAAGCGCGAGCCGCTGGAGAAACTGGGCAACGTGTGCGTGGTGGACGGGCGGACGACGGTGATCGAGTACAGCGACATGCCCGAAACGCTGGCGAGGGAGACCACCGCGGACGGCCATCTGCGGTTCAGCGCCGGGTCGATCGCGATTCACATTCTCAGTCGGCCTTTCGTGGAGGCGCTGACCGGCGGCGGGGGCGAGATGGCGTTGCCATGGCACCGCGCGGCGAAGAAAGTCTCGTGCGTGGACGCGCGGGGCGAGGCGGTTCGGCCCACGGAACCCAACGCGGTGAAGCTGGAGATGTTCGTGTTCGACGCGCTGCCGCTGGCGAAAAAAGTCGTGGTGCTGGAGACGCTTCGCAGCGAGGAGTTCAGTCCGATCAAGAACGCTTCCGGCGAGGACAGTTTGGCCAGCAGCTTGCACGATCAGGTCCGCCGGGCGGCGACGTGGCTGGAGCAGGCAGGCGTCCGCGTTCCGCGCGACGCCGACGGCCAGGTGGCGGCGGCGATTGAGATTGGTCCGCTGCTGGCCAACAGCGCGGCGGAATTGGCGGAGCGTGGGGATGTAAACCCGACGATTGCGTCGGGGGGTACGGTGTATTTGGGGTAATCGTAAATCTGGCTCTGCCTGTTTGCGTTGTAAGACGTTTGGAAAACAAAACGTTTTGTTTTCCAAACGTCTTACAACGCAAACAGGCAGAGCCGGATTTACGATTACCCTATGCCTACTCCATCACGGCGATTTGGTGGATTTCGATGGTGGGTATGGTGAAGGTCACTCGGCCGTTGGCGTAGGTGAATTCCAGGGGTTCGCGGGAGGGGGCCAGGTAGGCCCGGTTGGGTTTG
>Ga0123353_10002202_pt1 | contig 24122 bp, 25 predicted proteins | sample TergutLab28metaG_3_FD_92763 | JGI IMG/M metagenome (GOLD analysis project Ga0123353, IMG submission 92763) | Labiotermes labralis P3 segment gut microbial communities from Petit-Saut dam, French Guiana - Lab288 P3 | ecosystem: Host-associated > Arthropoda: Insects > Digestive system > Gut ... | reverse complement strand
ATCAACGAGCCAAAATCAATATGTTCCTCAACCGAATGACATTCCGCGTCCATATCCCGACAGAATAAATCGGCAATATATCTTGAATTACCCGTACCGGAAAAATAAAATATAATCATATGCTATATGCTCCACTGCCACTACATTTTATCAATAACCTCGCCCACAACATGCACCTTGAGCAGATTTGTTGTGCCGGAAATGCCCAGCGGCACCCCGGTAGTAATAACCACCAGATCGCCGTCCTTGATAAGCTTGTTGTCGACCGTGGCCTTGACTGCGGCGGCGAAAAGCTCGTCGGTGTTGCTCTGCTCACCGAGAATCAGCGGCGTCACGCCCCAGGACATGTTCATCTGCCGCTGGATAACCGGATCGGTGGTGCAGCCGATTATCGGGCAGGCCGGGCGGTATTTTGAAATCATGCGCGCGGTTACGCCGGACTTGGTGACCGTGATGACGGCCTTTGCGTCAAGGTCGTGGGCGGTGGTGCAGGTGGCGTGGGAAATGGCGTTGGTGACGTTGATGATGTCGTCCACGTCGCGGTTGCGGAAGCGTTTTTTGTAGTCGATATCATGCTCGGTGCGCCGGGCGATTGTGGCCATGGTGCGCACAGCCTCGACGGGAAATTTGCCCGCCGCGGTCTCGCCGGACAGCATGATAGCACTGGTGCCGTCGTAAATCGCGTTGGCCACATCGGTGGATTCGGCGCGGGTTGGGCGGGGGTTGTTGACCATGGACTCCAGCATTTGAGTCGCGGTAATGACCTGCCTGCCCGCGTTGTAGGCCTTTTTGATCAGCTTTTTCTGGATGACCGGGATTTCCTCCAGCGGAACTTCAACGCCCAAATCCCCCCGGGCTACCATGATTCCGTCGGCGACCCTGAGTATGCTGTCGATGTTGGTGACCCCGTCGGCGTTCTCTATTTTAGCGATGATGCGAATTTTTTCCCCGCGCAGTCTCGACAGCTCTTCTCTGATGCGCTGGACGTCGTCTGCGCTCCGGGTAAAGGACGCGGCGACAAAATCAAAGCCGTTTTTCACGGCAAAGCGCAGATCACTCCGGTCGCTGCTGCTGATATAGGGCATGGAAAACTGCACGCCGGGTACGTTAAGCCCTTTGCGGGACAGCACCGGGCCGCCGTGGATAACCCGGCAGTTTATGTCGTCGCCCATGATGGATTTGACCTTCAGCTCAATAAGCCCGTCGTCGATCAGTATGCGGGTTCCCAGCGTGACGTCCCCGGCCAGCCCCGCGAAGGAGATCGAAGCGCGCTCGCGGTTGCCCGTAAGCTCCATGGGGGTGAGGGTGAAATTTTGTCCCTCCAGCAGCACCGTGTCCGGTTCCATCTGACCCAGACGGATCTCGGGACCTTTTGTGTCGGCCAGCAGCCCGATGGGCAGCCCAAGCTCATCACGCAGCTCTTTCACCATCGCGATGCGTCGGGAATGCTCCTCGTGGTTGGAATGCGAAAAGTTGATCCGGGCGACATTCATGCCCGAAAGCATCATCTCTTTTAAAATTTCCCTGCTGTCGGTCGCGGGTCCTAATGTACAAACTATTTTTGTTTTTCTCATATGTTTAAATCTCCTTGCAAAATTCTTCCAAGTATATCATACACCCAAAGTAACAAAAAATCTAGAGCAAAAAAGTAAAAATATAAAAAAGCACAAAAGTGTTGAAAAAAACGATAATCATGTTATAATTGATTTTGAAGGACTGATAATATGCACTCACCTTTTTCCCGGACGCAAATGCTTCTGGGCGGGAAAAGCCTGGATATTCTGGCCGCGTCCCATGTGGCGGTTTTCGGCATAGGCGGCGTAGGCTCGTTTGCCGCCGAAGCGCTTGCCCGGTGCGGCGTCGGGCGGATTACCCTGGCGGATCACGACAGGGTGGCAATCACCAACCTCAACCGCCAGCTTATCGCGTTGAATAGCACCATAGGCAGACCGAAGGTGCAGGTCATGCGGGAGCGAATTCTGGACATCAACCCTCACGCGGTCGTGGACGCCCGCGAATGCTTCTTCACGGCGGAAAATGCCGGGGATTTCGATTTTTCGGGGCTCACTTACATCGCGGACGCAATCGACACGGTTTCCTCAAAACTGATCCTCATAAGCCGGGCAAAATCCGCCGGGGTTCCGGTGATCAGCTGCATGGGCGCGGGCAACAAGCTTGACCCCACGCGGTTTGAAGTCGCGGATATTTACGCCACTTCGGTCTGCCCCCTGGCGCGGGTCATGCGCCGCGAGCTGAAAGCGTTGGGTGTTGATTCGCTCAAGGTGGTGTATTCCAAAGAACCGCCGCTTCACCCTGAAGCTTTGGACGAGGCCTCGCCGCGCAGGCAGACACCCGGCAGCGTAGCTTTTGTGCCGCCGGTGGCGGGGCTGATTATGGCGGGCGAAATCGTTAAAGATATCTGCGGTGCGGATATTGAGATATAAAAAAGGAGCTAAAAATCATGATGACAATAGCAGCTTGGCACGAAAAAATCAAAAACGGCGGGGCGGACGGTTTTTTTGAGCGCGTCTACGGCCCGTTGGCATTTAAGCAAAAGGAGCGTTATCTCAGCGCACTGGAAGGATTCAAGGAAGTTTTTTCCTGCGATGACAACCGGGAGGTCGCGCTTTTCTCCGCGCCCGGGCGCACCGAAATCGGCGGCAACCACACCGACCATAACCACGGCTGCGTGCTGGCCGCCAGCGTAAATCTGGACGTTATCGCGGTAGCGGCCAAAAACAACGGCGGCTCCATCCGCGTGAAATCACAGGGGCATGACTGGGATATTATCGAGGATTGCGAAAATCTGGCTCCGGTCGAGAATGAAACCGGGCGTTCGGCGTCGCTTGTGCGCGGCGTTGCGGCCAGACTGCGCGAGCTTGGATACACAATCGGCGGTTTTGACGCATACACCACCTCGGACGTGCTCAAAGGCTCGGGCGTTTCCAGCTCCGCCGCGTTTGAGGTGCTGCTGTGCAACATCATCGCCAACCTTTTCGGTGACGGCATAAATCCGGTGCTGGCCGCCCAGGTCGCGCAGTATGCGGAAAATGTGTATTTCGGCAAGCCCTGCGGCTTGATGGATCAAATGGCTTCCTCGGTCGGCAACATCATAACCATCGATTTTAAAGACCCCGCGAGTCCGATTATTGAGCAGGTGGATTTCGATTTCGCCTCCTGCGGCCACGCGCTGTGCATTGTCGACACCGGCGGCAACCACGCCGACCTGACCGACGATTATGCCGCAATCCGCACCGGCATGGAATCGGCTGCCGGAGTGTTTCAAAAACCGGTGCTGAGGGATGTTGCGCAAAGAGAATTTTTCGCTAATATTAAAGCTGTCCGGCAAAAATGCGGCGACCGCGCCGTGCTTCGCGCAATGCATTTTTACGCCGACAACGCCCGCGTAGGCCAACAGGTCGACGCGCTGAAATCCGGGAATTTTGAAGCATTTAAGAAGCTTATAATCGAGTCCGGCCAATCCTCTTTTATGTACAACCAGAACGTGTTCACCTGCAAATATCCTGAAGAACAGGGGGTTTCTCTGGCGTTGGCGGTTTCCGAACAGGTGCTCAGGGGAAAGGGCGCGTGGCGCGTTCACGGCGGCGGGTTCGCCGGAACGATTCAGGCTTTTGTGCCCAATGGTTTGCTGGATGAATATAAAGCCAAAATTGAAGCGTTGCTGGGCGTTGGCTCCTGCCACGTGCTGGCCATCCGGCCTGTCGGCGGAATTAAAATTGAATTTTAAGAAAAGCAAAACCGGCCAAAGTGGCCGGTTCTTTTTTTAAGTTTCGATAGCACCGGAAGGCGGAACCTGCGACTGCGGCGATTTGGTCTTGGGCGGCGGCGGAACCGCGCTCGCTTTTAACGACATGCGAACCTTGCGCACATCGGCATGGGTTTTGGCCAGACTGTCGTCCGCCCTCAGCATCAAATCGTCAATAAAATCCTGCGCGGCCTTGCGCATTTCCCGAGCCTTGACCTGAGCCTGGCTGACGATATCGTTGGCCTTTGCCTGAGCCTGACGGGTGATCTCATCCTGCGCCACCAACGCTCTGGCGCGGTCTTCCGCCTTGTGCACGATGGCCTCGGCTTCGCGCTTGGCACCGGCGATTATATCGACCCGGTCGGATACGATGTTCTTGGCCTGCTTGACCTCGCTGGGAACGTTCAGCCGGATATCATCCACAATCGCGCGCAGACGCTCAACGTCCACAACGCACCGCCCTCCCGATAGCGGCAGACTGATGGCCTTTTCCAATGTGTCGTCTATCTGCTGGAGTAAATCTTCTACGTTCATATTTTTCTCTCCTTTTTGCTCAATCCCGCTTTAATGTCGGCTAATATCTGAGACGGCACAAAATCGGATATGTCACCGCCGTTGACCGCGATTTGCTTGACCATGCTGGAGCTGAGATACATATTCTCCGCGCTGGCGGTGAGGAAAACCGTGTCCGCCGCGGGGTTGAGCCGCTTGTTGGCCAGTGCCATCTGGAACTCGTATTCAAAATCCGAAAGCGCGCGCAGACCCTTGACGATCGTCCCCGCCTGCTTTATCCGTGCATATTCCGCCAACAAACCGTCGTACCAGTCGATCTCCACATTGGGGATATCCGCCGTTACCCGGCGCAGAAAGCTCATGCGCTCATCCACCGAAAAGTTGCTTGACTTGGCATAATTGGGCAGGATGACCACAATGACCTTGTCGAATATTCTGGACGCCCGGGTGATAATGTCCAAATGCCCGAGCGTTACCGGGTCGAAGCTGCCGGGACATACCACGGTTATGTTCATGGGTTCACTCTTTTCTTTGTAATGCTTATTATATCGCGTTATTTATCGCTTTTATACAAACCAACGCTTCCCGTTACTAAACCTATAATCGCAAGGATACCACCAAAGCCTTGAATGAAATTGGAAGCTCCTCCCAGTGCGTAAACAACAGGAGAAAATCCAAGCATAATACAACCGCTTAGAAGGATAAATCCGCCGAAAATTACAAATTTCATTTTAATTTTGCACCTCTTATAATTATGTAGGACGATGAGGGCATCGTCTCCTACGATTTCCTGTAAATCGTGACCATTGTCTTGCCGTAGCGGTAGGTTTTGACCGCGTTCAATGCGCCTGAGTTTTCCGGCACCTGCTCGTCCGTGGCGTACTCGCAAATCACCATGCCATGATCGGACAGCCTGTCCGCCAACAGCGGCAACGCCTTCGGGATGAGGTTTTTGCGGTAGGGCGGGTCGAGGAATATGATGTCGAAAGTCTCGCCGTTCATGGCCAGAAAGCGTTCGAAGTCGCCCTTGTGAACCGTGGTTTTTTGCGCAAGACCTACGGTTTCCAGATTCTCGCGGACGACCTCAACGGCCTGCGGGGAAACATCAACAAAGGCGGCGGATTTCGCGCCCCGGCTGAGGGCTTCGATGCCCATAGCACCCGAACCCGCGAACAAGTCCAGCACCCGGCGGCCTTGGATATCAAACTGGATGACGCTGAAAACTGCTTCCCTGACCCGGTCGGCGGTAGGCCGCACCGCTTCGCCCTGAAGCGTCCGCAACCGCCGGGATCTCGCCGTGCCCGCAATAACTCGCATTGTTTTATTCACCTGCTCTTTATTATCGTATTTTTTCCTCAATTTGTCAATGATTACTTTTTGATTCTGCTAAATTTTCGCCATCGTGAAAATAACCGTAAATATTCCTCGCAGCAGACCCGCTGATTCCTTTGACTGAGGTCAACTCCTCCGGCGAAGCCTGGCTGATAGCCCTGACCGTCTTGAACGCTTTAAGCAGAGCCTTCGCGCGGGTTTCGCCTATGCCCTCGATTTCGGTCAGTTTGAGGGTAAGCGTCGAATTTTTGCGGCGTTGGCGGTGATATTCAATGGCAAATCGGTGTACCTCGTTTTGGATTTTGGACACAAGCGTGAACGCGCTCTGCGTCGCGGCGAGAGAAATCTCCTGCCCCTGCGCGGCGATTGCCCGGGTGCGGTGTCGGCTGTCCTTGACCATGCCGAAAACCGGTATGTCCAGACCGCGCCCGCCGAGAGCCTTTAACGCTGCGCCGACCTGCCCCGCGCCGCCGTCCATCAGTATCAAGTCCGGCAGCGTGCCGAAGCCCCGCTCCTCGCCTTTGTGCTCCTCATATTGGTCGAACCGCCTGGTCAGCACCTCGTGCAGGGACGCGTAATCGTCCGGCCCTTCGAAGCTCTTGATCTTGAATTTGCGGTACTCGCGTTTTTGCGGCTCGCCCCGTTCGAACACAACCATAGCACCCACGTTTTCCGCGCCGGCGGTGTTGGATATGTCATAAGCCTCAATGCGGGCGGGTGGGGTTTTCAGCCCCAAAAGTCGGGCCAGATCGTCCAGCGCCTTGGTCTGCTTGCCGGTGTACCCGGTGATTTCGGCCAGATGCTCGGCGGCGTTGCTGCGGCACATTTTAACCAGTTCGAGCTGTTCTCCTTTTTGCGGCACGGTGATTTTAACCGCCCTGCCCGCCTTGCCGCTGAGCCACTGCTCCAGCAGCGGGGCGTCCTCCGCGTTGCCATCAAGGGTTATTTTGGGCGGGATTTTTCCCCTCGCGCTGTAAAAGCTCATGATAAACTCGGCGCGCGCTTGTTCCGGGCTGTCGTAAGCGTCCGCCGGAAAATGCTCCCGGTCATATAGCCGCCCCGACTCAAACCGGAACACCTCAAAGCACGCTTTGGTTTTGCTCTGGGTGACGGCGATTACGTCCTGCTCCTTAACCCGGCTTGAGACGACCTTTTGCTTTTGGCCGATCTTTTTGATGGCCTTGATCCGGTCGCGCAGACGGGCGGCCTTTTCGAATTCCAGATTCTCCGCGCAGCGTTCCATGCGGGAGGTCAGTTCACTCACCGAAGCCTCCGCGCCGCTTCGCAGATACATCTCCGCGTCTTTGACCAGCGCGTCGTATTCCTGCTCGCCAATCTTATGAGCGCAGGGGGCGCAGCAATACTGCATTGAATGGTTCAGGCAGGGGCGGGACTTTTTGAACCCGGGCGCGAAATTCCGTCCGCACTGCGGCAGCTTGAACAGCTTGAGCACCTCGTCGATCGTCTGAGCAACCACAAACGTGCTGTAATACGGGCCGATATATCGAGCACCGTCGTTTTTGTTTTTGCTTATTTGCATCTCGGCGGAAATCCTCGACCAGGGCGGCGACGATATCCGGATGTAGCTGTAGCCCTTGGCGTCCTTGAGCTTGATGTTATACTTCGGGCAGTGCTGCTTGATAAGCGAGCATTCCAAAATCAACGCTTCATACTCGGAATCGGCGACCACATAGTCAAATTCCGCGATACGCTCCACCATTTTGCGCGTTTTTTCGGTGTGATCCGCGCTGAGGTTGAAATAGCCGCTCACCCTGTTTTTGAGCGATTTGGCCTTGCCGATGTAGATGATGTTGCCGCCGGAATCGCGCATAATATAAACCCCCGGCAGCTTTGGCAGCTTGAGGGATTTTTCTTTGAGTGTTTGAAATTCGGGGGTGTTTACCTGCGGCACGGGATTTCCTCCTTTATGAGCTGTAGGGGACGCTGTCCTCAGCGTCCCGAAATCAATGGTTCGCAGAGGACTGCAAACCCTACACAGAAAACGCACCGCCAAAACTGACGGTGCGAACTGCGCATTGAGCCGCATACACGGCACATTGCAATGCTTTTGCTACTCGGTAAAGCCTGACTGAACCAGCTTGACCAGACCTTCAACAGCCGCTTCCTCGTCCGAACCGTCAGCGATTACGCGGATCGTGGTGCCGCCGATAATTCCCAGCGACAGCACACCCAGCAGACTTTTCGCGTTGACCCGGCGCTCTTCTTTTTCCACCCAAATAGACGACCTGAATTCATTGGCCTTTTGTATGAAAAAAGTTGCGGGACGCGCGTGTAAACCCACCTGATTCTGAACTACGACATCTTTCATAAACATACTGCAGTCTCCCCCTATTAAAAACAACTCTCTTGACAATGCTATTATAACAAGAATTTCCGACAAGGTCAATATTTAGAATCAATCAAGCCGCAGTATCTTTGTTTTTCTACTTCGCACACAATTTTGCAGTAAGCGCATACGGCTTGTTTGTATATATCTTACAAAAGTTATTTGACTATTCGGGGATTTTCTGCCCCGGCTCGGCGAATTCGGCAAGAATTTCTTCTATTCGGGCAATATCTCCCCTGCTCAGCGGCGCGTCCCGGAGCATATCCGGGCGTCGTTCCAGAGTTTTTCGCAGGGATTGATCCCGCGCCCAGGCTTCAATATTTTTATGATGCCCGTTTTGCAGAACCTCCGGCACCTCCCTGCCGCGCCAAACCGCCGGGCGTGTATATTGCGGGTGCTCCAACAGACCCGAAAAATGGCTTTCCTTCTCGTAGCTCTGTTCCTCCGCCAGCACCCCGGGCACCAACCGCGCCACCGCGTCGGCCAGCACCAAAGCGGGCAGCTCCCCCCCGGTCAGGACATAGTCCCCGACGGAAATTTCCTCGTCGGCCAGCTCATCTATCACGCGCTGATCAACCCCCTCATAGTGCCCGCAGAGAATGGCGATATGCTCCCGCCCGGCCAGCTCGGCCGCTTTTTGCTGGGTGAAAACCCTGCCACCCGGCGACATGTAAATAAAATACGGGCGGCTGTCTGTCTGCTCGCAAATTGCTTCAAAGCACCGGCTGATCGGCTCGGACTGCAAAATCATACCGGGGCCGCCGCCGTAGGGATAATCGTCCACGCGGCGGTGTTTGTCCGGCGTGTAGTCCCGGATATTATGGCAGATCACCCGGAGCTTGCCGGATTTTTGCGCCCTGCCGATGATGCTCTCGCTCATTACGGATTCGCACATTTCCGGAAACAGCGTCAGTATATCAATCCTCATCAAAAATTCCCCTTAATGGCCTGATTATTATTTTTCCGTCGTCGATATCCACGCTGATAACTACGTCCGGGATTGCGGGTATCAGGTACTCCTTGCCGTCACGCGCGATGTGCCAGACGTCGTTCGCGCCGGTTTTGGACACGTCGGTCAACTCGCCCAGCAACTGCCCGCTGTCCGCGTCAAAGACCCTGCAGCCAATCAAATCCTGGATGAAATAGTCGCCGTCGTCCAACTCCAGGCTGTCCCGGTCGAGATAGACGGTCTTGCCGCGATACCGCTCGGCCGACTCGATGTCGTCCACACCGTTCAGCTTCATGATGACGATATTTTTGTGCACCTTGGCCGATGTGATCTCAAAAGAATCCCCGCCTCCGTTCAGGTACAGCCGGTCGAATTCGGTCAGAGTCTCCGGGCTGTCGCACCAGGGCTGAAGGCGCAGCTCGCCCTTTAGGCCGTGAGTTCCGACAAATATGCCGGTTTCTAAAAATTGTTTTTTCACAAAAGCACCCGCCCTCTTCAAACTTTTTTCATTATACAACACAATCACATAAAAATCCATAACCAATTTCATAACCAATTTCCGTAAGAATTTTAAATTTTATAGTTGAAAAAATAAAATAACTGTGCTATACTAATTTAATGTGCAGATTCGCACATACAAAAACTTTACAGTCGGGAAAAGCGACGGATTGGATGGAAAAATGAGTTTAAAATCATCAAACAAAATCGAGACAAACCGCTATGAGCTGGTTGTCGAAGTGCCGGGGGAAGAGTTTAAAAAGGCCATCATGTCGGCCTACCGCAAAAATGTCGGCAAGCTGAACGTTCCCGGTTTCCGAAAAGGCAAGGCACCGAAAAACATTATCGAGCGAATGTACGGCAAGGAGTTCTTTTATGAGGACGCCGTGAATATAGTTTATCCGGATTCCGTCGAAGCGGCAATCAAAGAAGCCGGTCTTGAGGTCGTCGACGACAAAATCGACCTCGATGTTGAAGAGGTCGGCGAACAGGGTCTGACCTACAAGGTCAAAATCACCACAAAACCCGAGGTTGAGCTGGGCGAATATAAGGGGCTGGAAGCCACCAAGCTGATAGCGCAGGTGCTGGACAGCGAGGTAGACGCCGAGATCAACAAGCTCCGCGAGCGCAACTCCCGCATGATTACAATAGACGACCGCCCGGCGCAGGACGGCGACATCACCTCAATCGACTTTGAGGGCTTCCTGGACGGAGTGCCGTTTGACGGCGGCAAGGGCGAGGATCATTCGCTGACGCTGGGTTCGAATCAGTTTATCCCCGGTTTCGAGGAGCAGGTAGCGGGTCACAGTACGGGCGACGAGTTCGATATTGACGTGACCTTCCCCGCGGATTATGGCGCGGAGGAGCTGGCGGGCAAGGCGGTCGTGTTCAAAATCAAACTCCACGAGATCAAGACAAAGGAGCTGCCGGAGGTTGACGATGAGTTCGCCAAGGACGTCAGCGAGTTCGACACAATGGAAGAATACAAAGCCGACGTCGCCGCGAAGATTCTCGAACAGAAAAACTCCATCAACGATGAGGATGTCGAGAACCAGTTGATAGACCAGATCATCGGCGGCATGACCGCAGAAATTCCGCAGTGCATGATCGACAAGCGCATCGACGAAAACGTCAGGGATTTTGAATACCGTCTGCAGTCTCAGGGCATGGATATTGAGACCTACCTGCAGTACACCGGCATGGAGATGGATTCCTTCCGCAAGACCTTTGAAGAGGTCGCCGGGCGTCAGGTGAGGGTTCGTCTCGCGCTGGAAAAAATCGTGAAGGTCGAGGGCATCGAGGTTTCAGCCGAGGAACTGGACGCCGAATTCGCCAAGATGGCCGAGAAGTATAAGATGGACATAGACAAGATCAGGAAAATGGTGCCGTCCGACGAGATCGAGAAGGACATGGCCGTCGGCAAGGCCATTGATCTGGTCAAAACCAGCGCACAGATCAGCGAGAAACAGGCCGAGCCTGAGGATGACGCCGACGTCGGCGATACTGCGGATGAATAAGATTAAATAAAACCGTTAATAATTTTCAAGGATTATTTTGTGTGTTGCAGTGCCACATCCTGCGAGAAAGCGTAGGGGCGACCGTCCCTGGTCGCCCGCAGGCCTGCGGGACATCGAGGACGATGTCCCCTACAGATTGGGTAATTGTAAGGGCGGATGCCTTGCTAAGGCATGGTATCGCATCTCTGCCATCGGCAGAGCGTGGCCTCATCCGCCCGTGATTTAGTTAAAAGGAGCGAACCGATATGAGCTTAGTACCTATAGTAGTAGAACAAACCAACCGGGGCGAGCGGTCGTATGATATTTTTTCCCGTCTGCTCAACGAACGGATCGTCATGCTTTCCGACGAGATCAACGACGTGACCGCCAGTCTGGTGGTGGCGCAGCTGCTGCACCTCGAGAGTCAGGAGCCGTCCAAGGACATCAGCCTGTACATCAACAGCCCGGGCGGGTCTGTCACCGCCGGCATGGCGATTTATGACACCATGCAGTACATCAAGTGTGACGTGTCCACCATCTGCGTTGGCATGGCGGCCAGCATGGGCGCGTTTTTGCTGGCGGCGGGAACAAAGGGCAAACGTCTGGCACTGCCCAACAGTGAGATCATGATCCACCAGCCGCTGGGCGGCACGAGAGGTCAGGCGACCGACATCATGATCCACGCCGAGCATATCAACCGGGTCAAGAAAAACCTCAACCGGATTTTATCCGAAAACACCGGCCAGCCGCTCAAGACGGTCGAGCGCGACACCGAGCGCGACAATTTCCTGACGGCGGCGCAGGCTGCGGAATACGGTCTGGTTGACCGTGTAATCGAAAAAAGATAATTATTTAATAAAAATATGTAGGGAGCGGCGTCCCCGGCGCCCCGCGAATATTCGAAAGGATAGATAATGCAAATGGATAAAGAGATACGCTGTTCATTTTGCGGAAAACCTCAGGAAGACGTCAAACGGCTGATTGCCGGGCCGAATGTGTATATCTGCAACGAATGCATCGACATTTGTCAGAACCTCATCGACGGCAACGTCCCGCTTCAAAAACGGGGCGGCAAGGCCGACGATTTTTCGGCTCCGCTGCCCAAGCCGCGCGAGCTTAAGACCCTGCTGGATGAATATGTCATCGGGCAGGAGGACGCCAAAATGGTGCTGTCGGTGGCGGTTTATAACCACTACAAGCGCATTTATTACGGCGGCAGCGCGGACGTTGACCTGCAAAAAAGCAACATTCTGATGCTGGGTCCCACCGGCGTCGGCAAAACCCTGCTGGCTCAGACGCTGGCAAGGCTGCTTAACGTCCCCTTCGCAATCACCGACGCCACCACCCTGACCGAAGCCGGTTATGTGGGCGAGGATGTGGAGAATATTTTGCTGCGCCTGATTCAGGCGGCGGATTTCGACATCGAGCGCGCCGAGCTTGGCATCATTTATATCGATGAAATCGACAAAATCGCCCGCAAATCCGAAAATCCCTCGATCACCCGCGACGTCAGCGGCGAGGGGGTTCAGCAGGCACTGCTGAAAATCCTGGAGGGAACCGTTTCCAATGTGCCGCCACAGGGTGGGCGCAAGCATCCCCAGCAGGATTTCATCCAGATCGACACCTCCAACATCCTCTTTATCTGCGCCGGAGCGTTTGACGGGCTGGAAAAAATCATCGAAAAACGTCTTGGCAATTCGGGCGTGGGGTTCGACGCCAAGCTGATCGAAAAAAGCGCATTGGAACCCGGCGTAATTTTCCGGGACGTAATCCATCACGATTTGATAAAATACGGGCTGATCCCCGAGGTCGTCGGCCGTCTGCCGGTCATCACCGCGCTGGACGCGCTGGACATTGACTCATTAGTGCGCGTGCTCAGCGAACCGCGAAACTCAATCGTCCGCCAGTATCAGCAGCTGTTCAAGATGGACGGCGTTACGCTGGAGTTCGAGCATGAAGCCCTGCGCGCGGTGGCTCATCAATCCCACGAGCGCAAAACCGGTGCCAGAGGTCTGCGCTCGATTGTTGAAAAACTGCTGACCGGGCTGATGTACGAGATACCTTCCGAGCACACGGTCGAGAAAGTTACCATCACCAAAGAAACGGTGACCGGCGAGGGTTCCCCCAAGCTTGAGACCAACCCGAACAAGAAACCCATCAAAATGAAAATTCCCGCAAAAAGCAACAAGAGCAGGGGAGTATCGGCGAGTTAGAGGCCAGAAGCAAGAATGTAGGGGCGAACTGTGTTCGCCCGTTTGCTTATGAAAGGTACATAACATGAACTCACAACAAAACAACATAATAAACATGCCCATGCTGGCGTTGCGTGGCCTTGTGCTTTTCCCGGAAATGCTGCTGCATTTTGACGTGGGGCGCAAAAAATCGGTGCTGGCGCTCGAAGCCGCTATGACAAAGGATCAGACCATCTTTCTGGTGTCTCAGCAGGACATGCGGGACGACGAGCCGGAGCTGGGCGAGCTGTACGAATTCGGCTGCGTGGCGCAGATCAAGCAGGTTCTGAAAATGCCCGGTGAATCCTTCAGGATTCTGGTCAAAGGAGTCCGGCGCGCGAGGATACTTGAAATCACACAGTCCGACCCGCATCTCACGGCGGACATCCTGCAGTGCGAGGACAAGCCCGTGCGCAAGGGCGAGCGCAGCGAGAAATACATCAGCGCGATGATCCGCAATGTCCGGGAGGCGTTTGACCGTTACTGCTCGCTGTCGCCCAAGGTCGCGCCGGACGTTGTGCTCAACATCGGCAGTCTGGAGCATCCGGGGATTCTCGCGGATTTTACCGCGTCGAACATTATGCTCGACCCGGAGGACAAGCAGGCGATTCTGTCCGAGCTTAACCCGGTCAAACGGTTGGAGCTGCTGCTTTATATATTAATGAGCGAGTGCGACATCCTGTCGCTCGAATCTCAGATACACAACAAGGTTCGCGAGCAGATCGACGAAAACAACCGTGAATATTATCTCAGGGAGCAAATGAAAGCCATCAGCACCGAGCTTGGGGATTACGACACCCCGCAGGGCGAGGCCGAGATTTACCGTCTGGCCATCAAAGGCATGAAGCTTGAGCCGGAGGTTGAGGAGAAGCTTTATAAAGAAGCAGACCGGCTGTACAGAATGCCGCAGGGCTCGCACGAAGCCAATGTGGTGCGAAATTATCTTGACTTATGCATAGAACTGCCATGGGACAAATCCACCAAAGACAAGCTGGACATCGCCCGCGCGCAGAACGTGCTCGACCGGGATCATTACGGGCTGGACAAGGTCAAAAAGCGCATAGTCGAAAGCCTTTCGGTGCGCAAGCTGGCCGCCGATTTTAAAGGGCAGATACTGTGCCTGGTCGGCCCTCCTGGTGTTGGCAAAACCTCGATCGCCAAATCTATCGCCCGGGCGATGGGGCGCAAATACGTGCGCGTTTCGCTGGGCGGCGTGCGGGACGAGGCCGAGATCCGCGGCCACCGCAAAACCTACATAGGCGCCATGCCGGGGCGCATTATCACAGCCATCAAGCAGGCGGGGGTCAACAACCCGGTGCTGCTGCTGGACGAGGTGGACAAGCTCTGCCGGGACGCTCACGGGGATCCGTCCTCGGCGCTGCTGGAGGCGTTGGACAGCGAGCAGAACTTCAGCTTCCGGGATCATTTTCTGGAGATGCCCTTTGATCTGAGCGGCGTATTTTTCATCACCACCGCCAACACGGTGGACACCATACCCGACCCGCTGCTTGACCGCATGGAGATCATCACCCTCTCGAGCTATGTCAGCGAGGAAAAATTCCACATAGCCAGAAAATATCTGTTGCCCAAGCAGGTCAAACGCCACGGGCTGAACGGCAGGATATTTCGGATGACCGACGGAGCCGTTCGGCTGCTGATAGAGGGCTACACCCGCGAAGCCGGAGTGCGCAGCCTTGAGCGGGAGATCGCGTCGGTTTGCCGCAAGGCCGCCAAGATGATCGTGCTGGAGGAAACTCAAAAGGTTAAAATTGACGAAACTCATCTTAAAACCCTGCTGGGTCCCGAGAAATATCAACGCGAGGAGCTGAGCATTGCCGATGAGATTGGTTCTGTGTCGGGGCTGGCTTGGACGCGGGTGGGCGGCGAGGTTATGCCCATTGAAGTCGCGGTGCTGGACGGCTCCGGAAAGCTGGAATTGACCGGCTCGCTGGGCAAGGTCATGAAGGAATCGGCTCATGCCGCCATCAGCTACATACGCGCCCGCACTCACATTTTCGGAATCCCTGCGGATTTTTACAAGAAAAAGGACATTCACATCCACGCGCCGGAGGGAGCTGTGCCCAAGGACGGCCCGTCGGCGGGCATCACCATATGCACTGCGGTCGTGTCCGCGCTGTGCGGTATTCCGGTTTTCCGGGACGTGGCCATGACCGGGGAAATCACCCTGCGCGGCAACGTTCTGCCCATCGGCGGTCTCAAAGAAAAGGTCACGGCGGCCTACCGGCAGGGAATAAAAACAATCATTATTCCGCAAAAGAACGCGCCCGATCTGGAAGAAATTGATTCGGCCATAAAATCGGCCATTCGTTTTATCCCGGTGAGCAGCATGGATACGGTGCTGAGCTACGCGCTGACAAAGCCGTTCACCCCGGTTGTGACAAGCGGTCTGATCGCCGCCGACATCCCGGCGGTAGCAAAGCAAAACCCGATCAATTCGGGCATAACGATACAGAATTAGGAGAACCGCTATGCGATTCGACAACGCCGTTTTTGAAGCGGCATTCGGCACCGAAAAACAGCTCCCGCCCTCCGACCTGCCTGAGATCGCCTTTTCCGGGCGGTCAAACGTGGGCAAATCCTCTATGCTCAACAAAATACTGAGCCGCAAGGCTTTGGCGAGGGTCAGCTCAACTCCCGGCAAAACCCAAACGGTCAATTTTTACCGGTTGGGCGAGGTTCGGCTGGTTGATCTGCCGGGGTACGGTTACGCAAAAGTGGCGCAGTCCGAGCGGGCGCGCTGGTCGAGATTGATGGAGCATTACTTTTCGGGCGAGCGGGATATTAAGCTGTGCGTTCAGCTGGTGGACATGCGACACCCGCCCACAAAAGACGATCTGCAAATGCTGGATTTTTTGAACCAAACCGGCACGCCGTTTGTAGTAGTCCTGACCAAGAGCGACAAGCTCAACAAAACCCAGCGCGCCGAGCGGCTGGAAAAAATTAAGCAGGAGCTGGCGTTTTTGGGCGAGCGGGAGATAATTCCGTTTTCGTCGCAAAACGGCGAAGGAGTGGAGGCTCTTAGAAGCAGAATCGAAAGTGCGATTCTATAATAAAAATATTATTTTTCACAAACAAAGATAGAAAAGGGAAGGGCTATGTATGTTCGTAAGCGAAAGTTTATCGGTAAACCAAAAAGGCAATCTTGACATCGGCGGGTGCGACGCGGTGGAGCTGGCGCGTGAATTCGGCACGCCGCTTTATGTGATGGACGAGGTGCTTATCCGCAAAAACTGCCGCGATTTGAAGGCCGAAATGGACGCCGCTTATGACGGGCGCGGTCTGCCGCTGTACGCCAGCAAAGCCTTCTGCTGCAAGGAAATGTGCCGGATTGTCGCGGACGAGGGTCTGGGGCTGGATGTGGCGTCCGGGGGCGATTTATATACGGCCATAGAGGCGGGGTTCCCGGCGGAAAAAATCGTGTTCCACGGCAACAACAAAACCAAAGAAGAGCTTGCGCTGGCTCTGCGATACAACGCAGGCCGGGTCATGCTGGATAATATCTTCGAGCTGGAGCAGCTGAACGCAATGGCCAGTGCTGAAAATAAAACCATAAAAGCCGTGCTGAGGATCAAGCCGGGTGTCGAGCCGCATACCCACAAGGCCATCAACACGGGGAAAATCGACTCCAAATTCGGCCTGGCCATCGAAACCGGCGAGGCCATGGACGCGGTAGAGCGGCTTGAAAATTACCGGAACATCGAGCTTATGGGGATACACTGCCACATCGGCTCGCAGATATTCGAGACAGACGCTTTCGAGCGGGCGGCGCGGATTATGATCGAGTTCGCCGTCAGTCTCAGAGAGCAGACCGGAATCGTTATATCCGAAGTCAACCTGGGCGGCGGGTTTGCCGTGCGATATGTGCCGTCAGACAGCCGGATGGACTACGCGGAGCATATTTCCCGGGCGGCTGACGCGGTTAAGGCGGCGGCGCGGCGGCTGGATTTCCCCATGCCGTTTGTATATATCGAGCCGGGTCGGTCGATTGCGGCTCAGGCGGGAACCACGCTGTATGAGATCGGCGCGATCAAAGAAATCCCCGATGTGCGCAATTTTGTGATAGTCGACGGAGGCATGAACGACAACCCCCGCTACGCGCTGTACCGCTCTCCCTACGAAGCGGTGATCGCCAACAAGGCTTCACTTGCGAAGGATTATACCGCGACCATAGCGGGCCGCAGTTGCGAAAGCGGCGACCTGCTTCAGGAGAACGCCCCGATCCAAACGCCGCAGTCCGGCGACATTCTGGCCGTGACCGTGACCGGGGCTTATAATTATTCCATGTCCACCAACTACAACCGATTCCCCCGCCCGGCCGTCGTGTTCGTGCGGGACGGCGCGGCCAGAATCGCGGTCAGGCGCGAGACATATGAGTATCTGGTTAGAAATGACGTTTAAAAGGAGAACAACCCCCATGAAAAGCTATATTTGCATCGGCCTGATCGCCGCGATGATGTGTCTTTTGGCCTGCGGCGGATGTAATTCCTCCGGCGGCGAGCCGGAAATAGCAACGACATCTTCCGCGCCGACAGAAACGACGACCATGGCCGAAACGACAACTCAGGCGCAAACAACGGCGGCACAAACGACCGAGTACGTCACGACGACCAAAAAAGCAAAACCGAAAAAAACAACAACGCAGGCGGTTGAGCCGACAGAACCTGAAGTTGACCCTACGGCACCTATTATGCCGAATCAAAGCCATTTAGGCGAATGGTATTCGGACGAATCCCCGGCGGATTTGAATATAAAAGAAATTTATGAGGGCGGGCTTGGGTTCGAAATGACCATTTACAGGCTGATGTACATGGAGCTGATGGTGATGGATACACTTGAGGATGGGCCGATGGGATTTTTCGCTATTAACGGTTCGCCGCAAACATTTGGAACCATCACGTTTTATGAAAACGGCATTTCGCTAAACATTACGCAGTCCGAGGAAGAGTATATAAACGTCGGAACCTACTATTATACGCGGTAGAAAGTGAAAGGAGTTGCCATATGAACAGCAGGATCAAAGCGGAAAACACGGATTTTTTGTTCAACGCTATTTTGGAGCTTGAATCCCTGGAGGATTGCTACAAATTCTTCGAGGATCTGTGCACCGTGCCGGAAATCAAGGCCATGTCTCAGCGCATTGAGGTGGCCAAAATGCTCAGCGAGAAAAATGTCTACAGTGATATAGTCGAAAAAACCGGCGCGAGCACCGCGACAATCAGCAGGGTCAACCGCTCGCTGGCTTATGGGAACGACGGCTACAAGCTGGTGTTTGAGAGGTTGGAATAGTGCCCGGATACGGCAGCTTCGCGGCATATTATGACCGGCTGATGGAGATGGATTATTCTGCTCTGGCGGAGTATTACCTGTCGGTTTTCCGGCATTTTGGCCATGAACCCAAGCTCATGCTGGACGCGGCCTGCGGCACGGGCAGCCTTGCGCTGGAATTTTCCGGGCGGGGAGTTGACGTAATCGGCGTGGACGGTTCCCCCGAAATGCTGAGCGTTGCGGTTCAAAAGGCACAAAAATCGCAAAACAGCGACAAAAACATTCTCTTTCTGTGTCAGCAATTGACGGATTTGGATCTTTACGGCACGGTGGACAGCGTCGTATGCAGCATGGACAGCGTCAATCATCTGGAGGACGGGGAGCAGGCGGCCGGGTTCTTCAAAAGAGCCGCATTGTTTTTGGAGAACAATGGGATTTTTGTGTTTGATGCCAACACTATATATAAGCACAAAGAGGTGCTGGGCGGCAATACCTTTGTCAGCGAGACGGGGGACTTATACTGCGTGTGGCAAAACGCGTATGACCCCGCTGGCCATTGCGTTGATATTACACTGGATTTCTTCGAGCGCGCCGGGAACGCTTACATCCGCAGCGGCGAGGACTTCCGAGAGCGGGCGTATGATATCCCGCAGCTTGAGCAAATGCTGAGCGGGGCGGGTTTTGATGTTTGCGGGATTTTTGATTTTATGACGCTCCGGCCGCCTGTGGATACGTCGGAGAGGATAGTCGTCGCGGCGCGGAAAAAAAGAAATCCTTAATCAAATCTTAATAAATTCCTTATCAGATTTTAATTAATAGCGGTTATAATGGTAATATAACCTAAATTACAAACCTTAAGGAGGAAACAACAATGAAAAAATCTATCAAGCAATTCTTTACCCGGCCGATGTGTCTGCTGCTGTCCCTTATCCTGCTTTCCGGCGCGCTGACCGTCGCCGCGCTGACCGGTTCGCCGTATGAAACCCTCAAAAAAGCGGCGATGGACACGGTCTTCGCGAAAAGCGGCACCTACAAAGTCACAACGGAAGTTTATCTCGACGGGGTGCTGCAGGAGCAAAACGGCAGTATGGAAACCCACACGCAATTCTCCGAAGACGCCAGACTGAACTTCACCGACCAAAACGATTTTAACTATCGCGGAAAAAAATACAGCGTAAGCCCGGTATACTGGAGCGAGGAAGACAAAGAGGGCAAAGGCTGGTACAGCCTTTACAAGTACGATGGTGACGATTATTATCCCACCGGCCCCGTCGCCAGCGGTCTTTTAAGCGACATGTCCCGCGACAGCACCTATGTCCGGTTCGCCGAGCTGTATACGGACCTTATGGTGGGCGACCTGAAAAACAACCTTTCCATCAGCGAGCAGAGCGGAGTCAAAACCGTCAGCGGAACGCTGCTGGCCTCGCAGATACCGGAGCTTTACAATGTCGGCCTGTCGCTTATGTTCGCGTCGAATCAGGAATACGGCATAGACAGCGAGGAAAAAACAATTTCCGAAACCGATTCCAAGCGCGTATATGAGCAAGTTGAGCTTAAGGGCAAAATCAAGACTGTCAGAGTCTGGGAAGTAGAGAGCTTCGAAGTCGAGGACAGTTATTACACAAGGGACGACTTTGAGGATGAGTTCGGCTACTTTGACGAGGACGAGTACCAAAGGGAAAACAAAAGGCACATGATCACTTACACGGATTACGGCAAGCCCAAGCTGATCAGCGAAAAGCAGGAAGAAGCCACAATTGAGGATTATCTGGGCAAGGACTATGATATCGAGGATATTTACGATGTACCGATGGACGCGGTGAGAATTGATTTCGTCAGCGGAACCGCAAATATCGGCAAGGACGGATATCTCAGCACCCTCAAGGGCAACCTGCGCATCGTCCTCACAAGCGTTTTCGGGGACACTTATGAGATCGAGTTCAAAATAGACCTGATCTGCGAAGACATGGGAACCACCGAGGTTGTCTGCCCGATCCCCGGAATCGACGAGGTGTTCACCGATGAGCTGTTCCAGTCATTCTCTCCTAACTATAAAGACGATGATTACTATTATTTCAACCTGTATTTCAAACTGAACGCCGACGGCACTATCGACGCCGACAGCATAACGAAAGAGTATTTTTCTCCGACGAGGTAAGTCTAAGCGGAATGGGTCTGTTTCGAAATCTGTAGGGGCAAACCTTGTGTTTGCCCTGAATGCGGACGGACTTGCAATCCTGGTTGTAGTGCCTCATCCGGCGAGAAATCGTAGGGGCGACCGTCCCCGGTCGCCCGTTGATTTGCGGGACATCGAGGACGATGCCCCCTACAGAGTAACGCGGGGCAGACACGAGGTCGCCCCTACACGCACCAGAAAGGATCACACAAATGCTGATACAGGTAAACGGACTGACCAAGCTGTATAAAAACGGACGCGGCGCGAGAGATATCACATTTGATATCGCGCCCGGCGAGGTGCTGGGGTTGCTGGGGCCGAACGGCTCCGGCAAAACCACCGTCATGAAAGTCTGCATAGGGCTTACAAAACCCTCCTCAGGAACGGTACATATCGACGGCCATAACGTGTTCGAAAGCCCAGAAGCCGCGTTGTCAGTGGTGGGCGCGCTGATTGAAGCCCCCGCGCTTTTCGAGCGTCTGACGGCCAGAAAAAATCTCGAACTGGCGGCGGCGTATTACCCCGGACTTCCGGCGTCGCGCATCGACGAGGTGCTGGAATTAACCGGGATACTCCGCTACCAAAACGACCGGGTGCAGAGTTTTTCGCTGGGAATGCGCCAGCGCACGGGTCTGGCTCTGGCGCTTCTGTCCAACCCGAAGGTGCTGATTCTTGACGAACCGGCCAACGGCATGGATATCGAGGGCATGGTTGACATCCGCGAGATCATAAAGCGCATGGCGGACGACGGCGCGGCGGTCATGGTGTCCAGCCATCTGGCGCATGAAATTGAGCAGTGCGCCACAAAGGTCGGCATCATGCATGACGGAAATCTGCTCCGCGTCGCCGGAATGGACGAGGTATTCAGCGGCAACCCCTCGCTGGAGGACTACTATTTAGCTCAGGTCAAAGGAGGGCGTGATCTTGAAAAATAATTTTTTTAAGTTAATCGGTGCGAAAGGATGGTCGTGTTTATGACAGCCGCCGTTAAGAATGAGGTAATCAAGCTTTTCACGCACAAAAAATATATCGTATTTATGGTCATCGGCGCGGTTTTCAGCGTGATAGTTTCCTTCTTGGGCAACGTAATCAAAACCGGCCTGTCGTCGGTTCTCGGGCAAACGCTGAGCGTGGATATGGGATTTACCCCCACGGCGGCGTTGCCGCTGTCCGCCAACATACTGCTGCCCCTGCTGATTTTTATGGGCGTGTCGGATTTGTTCACGACCGAATTCGCCGACCTGACCATCAAGGCGTCGTTAATCCGACCAATCCACAGGGCTAAGCTCTATCTTGCCAAGGTGTTCGCGGTAACGTTTTACGTCGCGCTGTATTTAGGCGTGATACTGGTCATAGGTCTGGTCACCGGGCTTATCTCCGGCGCGGTGCGCACCCCACGGGCGTTTTTCACCGCGATAGCCGCCTACGCGCTGACGCTTGTGCCGATGTTTATATTGATTTTATTTTCGTCCGTGATATCAATGCTGTTTAAATCAAGCACGCTTGTCATGTTCCTGCTGATTTTTTCGCTGCTGTTTTTGGGAGCCGTGTCGCTGATAATCCCCCGGGCGCACGATCTGCTGTTCACCAACTATCTGCTGTGGTACAATCTCTGGCTGGGCAGCTTGCCGTCGTTCACCAGACTGCTGAACATCTGCCTGATTTTATTCGGATACGGTGCCGCGTTCGCCTTCGGCGGAATGGTGCTTTTTGAGAGGCGGGATGTATAATGACCGTGCGCAACCGCAACTGGGGGCTGCAGCTTTCGGTGCTGCTGCTGTCGATGACCCTGTGCTTTTGCATTGCTTTTTTCATATTTTGGATTCAGGCCGCGCCCTATTGCGGGGAGCGGCTGTCTTCTAATATATTGGCCGTCGCGGCGAGATATTTTCCTATCGCCGGGGTGCTGCTTGTGGTGTTATGCGTGCCGGGGGTGCTGTGGATTTCCCTTTCTGAGCAAAAGCGAATCTACAAGCCGCTCAACCGTCTGGTACACGCGGCTAAACAAATCAGCGACGGCAGGCTGGACTATGAGCTGGTTCTGTCCGGGCTGGGGGAGTTTTCCGAACTTGGCTGCGCGTTTGAGGAAATGCGCGTGCGTCTGCTGGACAGCATAAAACAATCGGAAAAGTCGGAGGCCGAACGCCTGGACGTTATGAACAGCATTTGTCATGATTTGAAAACGCCGGTCACGTCCATATTGGGTTACGCCGAAGGGATTTTGGACGGCGTCGCCGACACGCCCGAAAAGGTCGGGGATTACGCCGGGATCATCGCGAAAAAAGCCCGCAGGATGTCGGATTTGGTGGACGGGCTGAATTATCTTACGGTGCTGGAAAATGAGCCGCCGTTGTCATTGGAACCGGTCGATATTGGCGAATGGCTGGAGGCTTTCGCTCGCGAGCTTTCGGGTGAAGCGCGCGTTGAGCTTGACATAGAAAAAGGCCTGATATGCACGGTGGACGCGCAGAAGCTGTCCCGCGTGTTTTATAATCTGGTGGACAATTCCCTGAAATATACGAAGGTAGAGCCGGTGCTGTGGTTTACCGTGCGAAAGAACGACGACGCGGCTCTGCTGAGCCTGCTTGACAACGGTCCCGGGCTGCCTCCCTTAGAAACGCGAAAGGTTTTCGCAAGGTTTTACCGGGGCGACCCTTCGCGCAGTGCCATAGGCGGCAGCGGTCTGGGGTTGTCGATAGCGCGGCAGATCGTGTCGCTGCTCGGGGGAAAAATCTGGCTGCAAAACCATAAGGACGGCGGTCTGCTGGCAAGCGTCTCGCTGCCGCTGACAGGAGAAAACCTATGAAAATTCTGATAATAGAAGACGACGCCGAAATCGCCGGGCTGATACAGGACTACCTGAGAATCAGCAGCTATGAGCCGGGCTGGGCGGACAGCGGCATGAAAGGCCTGTCAATGGCCTTGTCGGGCGAATACGCTTTACTGATACTGGACATTATGCTGCCCGGTATGAACGGCTTTGAGGTGCTGCGTTCCCTGCGGGAAAAATCCGACCTGCCGGTAATCATACTGTCGGCCCGAAGTGATGAAATAGACAAGATACGCGGGCTCGGGCTGGGCGCCGACGATTACATGCAAAAGCCCTTTTCGCCCAACGAACTGGTAGCCAGAGTGGGGGCGCATCTGGCACGTTACGACCGCCTGACGGCAAAAAACCGACCCGTAAGACAGCGGGAGATCAACATCCGCGCGCTGAAGCTGAACCTGGAATCGCGGCAGGCGTTTATGCGCGGGCAGGAGCTTGCGCTGACGGCGCGGGAATTTGACGTGCTGGCCTTTCTGGCGCAAAACCCCAACCGCGTATACAGCAAGGATGAGCTTTTCGAGCGCGTATGGGGGCTTGAGGCGTTGGGGGATTCCGGCACCGTTGTCGTGCATATAAAAAAGATACGGGAAAAAACCGAGGTCGACCCGCAAAAACCGCAGTTTATCGAAACGGTATGGGGCGCGGGGTACCGTATGCGTGTATAAAATCACACAAAAATGCAAAAAAATATTGACTGTTTT
>Ga0123353_10002201_pt1 | contig 24133 bp, 16 predicted proteins | sample TergutLab28metaG_3_FD_92763 | JGI IMG/M metagenome (GOLD analysis project Ga0123353, IMG submission 92763) | Labiotermes labralis P3 segment gut microbial communities from Petit-Saut dam, French Guiana - Lab288 P3 | ecosystem: Host-associated > Arthropoda: Insects > Digestive system > Gut ... | reverse complement strand
TATCTTATTTCAATGGATACCTGACGATTGAGATTATTTTTTACATTCAACTCCAGCTCACGCAAACTTTCCATGTTAAAAGAGTAGGCAAAAACAATTAATGTATTGAGGTTTAGCCCATTTAACCCAACCCTGTTTAACAATTCTTCCGTTTGCTTCTTGCCCCAGTTTGTATTGATAATATAAAGCAACGAATTATCCATATAATGTGCTTTATATCCTTCAAAATCAATCTCTTTTGGTTGTTGGTCGAAACTATACCCGTCGTCAATCAGCCAAGTTTGCAAAATGGTTTCCAAACCGCCCAGTTTATCAATCATATTCTCATACATCTCTAATTGTTGGGGTTGTGCGGGGTTAAATTCCATTATTTTATCAATGGTTTGCGCATTGGGCGTTGCGAGGCGGTAATGTTTAAAGCCCCAATCAGGGTCTTGATTTTTATTATTTTCAATATTTTCTTGATTATCGAAGTCTAATTCTCCCGCTTGTTTTTCTCTTAATTCATCATTCTTAATTCGTAATTGATTTGCGGCTCGTTTTATCCGCTCTCTGCTTATTTCATCTATTGTTTTGTATCCTGCTTTTCGCGCTTCGCTGTCGGGATTGGTTGGCTCGTCTAATTGCACCATAATAAATTTGCGGTTTCCGTCGTCTTCAGCGTTGAGTTGCATGACGGCGTGGGCGGTGGTGGCGGAGCCGGCGAAGAAGTCGAGGATTAGTGAATCTTTATCAGTTCCTATTTGCAAACATCTTTTTAATAATGAAATTGGTTTTGGGTGGTCAAAAACTGTTTTTCCAAAAAGTTCTCTAACCTCCCTTGTTCCATTTTCAGTTCGCATATCAGTTTCGTCCCATAACGATTTAACTTTTGTTGTAGATTTTCGGCTCTTTTCATAGATATTCCAATTTCCATCACTTTTTTGTTTTGCAAGAATTTGGCTTTTATCTAAGTCATTTTCTATGATATTTTCTTTCGCTTTTATTTTACCCCAACGCCACACACTTTCGTTTCTTTCGCTATTGTATGGTTTTACTTCTATCGAAAATTCATCATTTTTTTCAATACTAATAGCACAATATCCTTCTGAATTTTTATTGTCTGGATTTACGTAAAATGGATAAAACAAATTAGGTCTGTTCCCGCTATGAAATTTTGGATTTCTATTTCTTAGTTCACGAAAATTATAACCTCCATTTGAATCGAAAAAAGAAAACTCAGTTTCTTTCGGAATTTCATTTAATTCCATCGAAATAGTTCTTGCATAAATGAGCATATACTCATTTGTTACAGCAACTTGTTTGTAATCTCTTCCTCCAGGATTTACAATTGGAATGATAGTAGATTCAAAATTCCCTTCCCCAAACACATCATCCATCAGCAATTTGAGGTTTGCTTGTTCGTTGTCATCAATAGAAACAAAAATAACGCCGTCGTCGGTAAGCAATTTTTGAGCAAGTTTCAAGCGCGGATACATAAAAGTGAGCCACGCAGAATGTGAACTTTTACCCTGAATGGATTTGAGGCGGGCAATCTCTTCATCGCTGTAACCGAGAGCGGTTTGCAGCTTTTGGTCGTCAAACTCAAAACGGTCGTTATACACAAACTCTTTGCCGGTATTGTAAGGAGGATCAATATAAATCATTTTCACTTTTCCCTTGTATGCGTTTTGCAGGTGGCGCAGCGCTTCGAGGTTATCGCCGGTAATGAAAATATTTTGGCTACTAAGGTTTTCGGGTTTTGCATTATGCGCTACATCGGGAGTAATAAGAGTTTCGGAGGCGCGTCCGGTTTGCAGTCGGGCGTAATCTTTGCCCACAAACGAGAGACGGTAGCCGTCGCGGGCTTCGGCAATGTTGTTTTCTTTTAGCTCTGCCGAAAATTTTTCGATGTTGAAATTTCCATCTTTATCAAAAAATTGCGGAAAATGTTGTTGCAATTCATCTAATAAATCGCTGTTGGGACGCACAGAAGCGTTGTTGTCATTTATTTGCTTTAACATATATATTTAAGAGTTTTAAAGCCGCCGTCTCTTAAATCTCTTTAAGCAAATAAAAAAGCGTGAAACTGTTTGTTGATTGCTTATTTACTTCTCTTGGTTCGACCAAAAACCATACTGTTTAAATAAGCGCAAACAGTTCACGCCCGAAGACGTGAACCCTCGCAACTTTATTCTCAAACAGTATTCTAAATTTTGGTCGATTCAGAGAAATGAGAATAAGAGCGTCAAGCTCTATTAATTTTTAATTGTTAATTTTTAATTGTTTATGTCATATTTTTTGGTTTAATAAAAAGGATGGCAAAAATAGAACTATTTTTAAATTTGTAGAGTGTTGTTATTTTTGTTCGAGATTCCTCATTCCGCTTCGCTGCATTCGGAATGACGGGGTGCTCGTGCGCAAAAGGGGGGCGGAAAAGGCGGCGGGTTCGAGATTCCTCATTCCGCTTCGCTGCATTCGGAATGACGGGCTGCTTCGCATTACATAGGAAGGAAAACGCGGCGGCGGTAAGCCTGTTCCGAGCATAGCGAGGAAACTCCCACCGCCGCCGCGTTTTCCACTTTTACCCAATTGTGAGTGCGTAAGTGTCATTCCGAGCGTAGCGAGGAATCTCGAACAAGTGAGGAACACCCTTTTATCGCAACGCGTGTGTGTCATTCCGAGCGTAGCGAGGAATCTCGAACAAGTGAGGAACACCCTTTTATCGCAACGCGTGTGTGTCATTCCGAGCGCAGCGAGGAATCTCGAACAAGTGAGGAACACCCTTTTATCGCAACGCGTGTGTGTCATTCCGAGCGTAGCGAGGAATCTCGAACAAGTGAGGAACTCCCTTTTATCGCAACGCGTGTGTGTCATTCCGAGCGTAGCGAGGAATCTCGAACATATCCTCCTTTTCCATTTTGAATCAATTTTGCCGCAAATATACACTTCTAAAAGGTGTTTGCCAAGGGGTAATGCTATTTTTTGGACGGGTCATATTGCCTGTTTTGATGATTTTCACAAAAAAAAATTTTCACAATCATTATTAAATGAAAAAAACCTATTATTTTGCACTCCTTTTAGAATAAATACATTTTATGATTTTAATTGAAACTATTGAGAAACTTAAAGAGGTCCTTTTTAGGATTAAGAGCACCGGTAAAACTATTGGCTTAGTACCCACAATGGGGGCATTGCACGAAGGACATATTTCACTGATTAAGAAAGCAAAAAGTGAAAGTCAAGTGGTGGTAGTCTCTATTTTTGTCAATCCTTTGCAGTTTGACAGGCCGGATGACTTGGAAAAATACCCCCGCGACCTTGAAAAAGATTTGTTGCTGATAGAAAGTTTTGTGGACATCGTTTTTGCGCCCACTGCGAAAGAAATCTTCCCAACAGTACCCGATGAAACGTACGATTTTGGAGAATTGGCAACTATTATGGAGGGCGCATCGCGTCCAGGACATTTTAACGGCGTTGCCACTATTGTAAAACGATTGTTCGACTATGTGCAACCTAACAGAGCCTATTTCGGAGAAAAAGACTTTCAACAATTAGCAATTATCCGTCAATTGGTGAAGCAATCTAAATTAGATATCTCCATTGTTTCCTGCCCCGTAGTTCGTGAACTTAACGGATTGGCAATGAGCTCACGAAATCAACTGCTCTCCTTTGCGAAAAAAAATACAGCCTCGAAAGTGTATGGCATTATTAATAAATCGAAAACATTAGATCCCACAGATGTTGGTAAAATTCGCGATTTTATTCTCGAAGAGATTAAGAAATTTGATGTGATTAAATTAGATTATCTTGTATTTGTCAATGATTCTACATTTGAACCCGTTGAATCGTTGAATGATGCAAAAGGTGTTGTAGCCTGCGTTGCCTTTATCGTTGGAGAAACACGCCTCATTGATATGATACGGTTTAAGTAATTAAAAATTAAGAATTAAGAATTGAGAGATAAAATCACTAATCACTAACCACTAATCACTAACCACTAATCACTAACCACTAATCACTAACCACTAATCACTAATCACTAACAAAATGTTTATTGAAGTAGTAAAGTCAAAAATTCATCAGGTTACTGTTACCGAAGCCAATCTACATTATGTGGGCAGTATTACTATTGATGAAAATTTGATGGATGCTGCTCATTTAATTGAAAATGAAAAAGTTCAAGTATTGAATCTGAATAATGGAGAACGTTTGGAAACCTACGTTATCAAAGGAGAAAAGGACTCGGGCGTGATTTGCTTAAACGGACCGGCAGCACGAAAAGTTTATGTGGGCGATGCTGTTGTTGTGATCTCTTATGCTACCATGGATTTTGAAGAGGCAAAAACCTTTAAACCCTGGATTATTTTTCCTGATGAAAATAATCGTCTGTAATAATTGAAAGCACGTATTAATAAATTTTATGGCTTGCTGTTTATGATCGGTGCTTTTTGGAGCATCGGTTTTTCGCAACCACAAAGGGCGTATGTGGATAAATACAGTTTTATAAATTACAAAGCCGATACTTTGTATATTGCGAAAAGTCAGTCCTTTTTGCCCAATTTCCTTTCCAAATTCGATTCTGTAACAACTCTAAATATGGGCAATATCAATATTGTTCATATTGGGGGTTCGCACGTTCAAGCGGGAACATTTCCGCATACAGTACGGCAGAAGTTATTAAAAGCATATCCCGATTTTTCGGCGAGCAGAGGGATGATTTTTCCCTACGCCGCCGCACCAAAATGCAATAACCCTGCTGATTACAGAACAAGATCCGTTGGAAGATTCGGATTGGTAAGAAATGTGCATCAAGAACATGTCAAATCGCTCGGAGTAACCGGAATTGCCGTTTATACTTTAGATTCTATTTCTGAAATAAAAATCATTCACCGAGATTCATTAACAAAATTTAACACTACAAAAATTACACTATTGGGTTTTGCAGATAATGACTCCTCTTTTATACCTGTATTATGGATTGACTCGGTAAGTTATCTGCCCACTACAACTATTCCCGAAAAACGACAATTTATTTACGAAAATATCAATGTCACAGATTCTTTTGCTTTTTCTTTGGTAACTAAAAATAGCGACACGTTTACCATCACCGGAATTTTATTAGAGAATGAAAATCAGGGCATCACCTACCACTCCATTGGCGTAAACGGAGCAAGTGTGGGCGCATTTCTTCGATGCGAACATTTTGCAGAAGAACTGTATCTGTTGTCTCCCGACATGGTCATTTTTGGTCTGGGTATTAACGATGCTAACGAAGCCGACTACAATCCTGAGGTTTTTAAAGAGAATTATATAAAACTATTGAATCACTTTAAAAAAATTAACCCAAACTGTTTTTTTGTATTTATCACCAACAATGATAGTTACAAAAAAGTAGGAAAAAAATACCATGTTAATAAAAATGCTTTGAAAGTAAGGAAGATTATGTACGAGTTGGCAGAAGAAACCGGGGGTGCGGTTTTCGATCAATTTGAAATAATGGGAGGGTTGCACTCTATGGAAAAGTGGCGATTAGCAAAATTAGCCCAAAACGACAGGGTGCATTTTACCAAAACAGGATATGAACTCATGGGAAAACTGCTTTTTAATGCAATAATCAGTGAGATCATAAAATAGATTCTATATATATTTAATAATTGGTTATCTCTATAAAAGATTTAACTAAAATCGGTGAAATTAGATAAGAATAAACCAAAAATATATTTTCGCCGGTCAAAGTAAAATATTGTGCAAGCCCCAAACATTAAATCGGTTTTCAGCATCAAGCGTGTTTTAATTCCTATTACAATCGGAATTTTGTTTTCTGTTTACTCGTTGATTGCAACAAACTTTGATCTCACTATATTAAAGGGAATTGAAGTCAGTTTATGGTATATCTTTTGGGCAATCATTTGTATGGTGGTACGCGATTTGATGTATATTGTCCGCATCAGAATTTTAACTGAAAAAAAATTGAGTTTGAAAGGCAGTTGGCACGTAGTAATGCTTTGGGAGTTTGCCTCTTCTGTCACACCAGCCGTAGTTGGTGGTTCGGTGTTTGCTATCTATTTTGTAAATCAGGAAGGGTTGTCGCTGGGAAAAAGCACTGCCATTGTACTCACTACAGCCATGTTAGATGAAATTTTTTACATCATCACCGTCGCCATTTTACTTTTACTACTGGGAACCGATTTAGTGCATTTTGGTGATATTCTTCCTTTTAATCCAATGCACTTTTTCTTTTTAGGATATGGAGTAATTATAGCCATGACAACAATGATCACTTTGGGTATTTTTGTTGCACCGAATGCCATAAAAAAAATATTGGCAAAACTCTTTTCTTTCTCTTTTTTAAAAAAATGGCAACAAAAAATAGAGAAAACCGGAGATGACCTTATTGTAGCTTCTGTTGAATTGAAAGGTAAGCCATTGGGGTATTGGACAAAAGCTTTTATTGCTACAGCCTTAACATGGACTGCACGCTATATGGTGCTCAATTTTTTAATATTAGCACTCAATCCAGAACTGGGATTTCATATTATGCAGCAGTTGCTATTTTTTGCTAAACAACTTGTAATGTGGGTAATATTATTGATCAGCCCGACACCGGGTGCCAGCGGAATTGCAGAAATCAGCGTTTCGGCTTTTTTCAGATACGACTTTCCCGAGCACACCCAAGCAGCTGTTGCCGTGCTTTGGCGTGCCATCTCCTACTATCCCTATCTTGCAATTGGGTTAATAATTTTGCCAATTTGGCTGAGGAAAATACAGCTTCTGTTCAACAATCCACATTCACCACAATCTTCACCTGTTTAAATTTTGAATGTGTTTGAAACTGTGAAAGAATATTTTGCAATGTCTCTTTTTTCTTTTCCAATGAGGAATCTTTGGCAAATTTTATCCAAATCTCTTTCAAATACTGGTTCTGCAATCTGGCTATAAGCGGAAATTCAGGTCCTAATACCTGTTTGGGGAATTTTTTTTGCAACTCGAACGCCACTTCTGCCGCTGCACAGTTTACTAATTCTAAGTTATTGTGTTTCAATGTGATTTTTATTATGCGATAAACCGGTGGATAGCGATATTTTTGTCGCTCCTCAATCTGATTATCGTACATTGCTTGATAATCGTTTCCAATCACATATTTTAAAGCGGGATGCCAGGGCTGGTAACTTTGAATGATCACTTTTCCGGGAAGTTCTTTTCTGCCTGCTCGCCCGCTCACTTGCGCCATCACTTGAAAGGCACGCTCAAATGCTCTGAAATCTGGAAAAGTAAGCAAGTTGTCTGCTTCCAAAATGCCTACTACACTTACGCGGTCAAAGTCCAAACCTTTGGTTACCATTTGTGTACCTACCAAGATATCTGTACGCTGTTTTTCAAAATCTGCAATAATTTTTTGGTACGCAGTTTTCGATCGGGTAGTATCAAGGTCCATACGTGCCACTTTGGCATTCGGGAAAAGTTCTGCTAAAGTTTCTTCAATCTTCTCTGTTCCAAATCCTTTTATCTCAATATCAGCACTTTGGCAGTGAGGACAGCGCACAGGCATTGCAATGGCATAGCCACAGTAGTGGCACTTCAACAAGTTCGATTTTTTATGATAAGTGAGGGTCACATCGCAATGCATGCAGGTAGGCATATTTTGACAAGCATTACAATAAAGGCGCACGGCATACCCTCTACGATTTTGGAACAGAATAATTTGCTCTTTTCTTTTGAGCGCAGCGGTCATGTTATCAATTAAAAAATGGGAGAGATGCCCCTCCATTTTCTTCTGTTTTCGTGCTTCGGGAATATTTTCAATCCAAATTTCTGGCAGCCGGCTTTCGGCAAAACGATGGAACAACTCCACCAAACCATATTTGCCTTGCTTTACGTTGTAATAACTTTCTAACGAAGGGGTTGCAGTTCCGAGCAGCACGGGTGCGTTATGCAATTTTCCCAGCACCACAGCAGCATCGCGGGCATGGTAGCGTGGCGCAGGATCCTGCTGTTTGTAAGAGGCATCGTGTTCCTCATCCACAATAATAAGCCCCAGATTTTGGTATGGCAAAAGTAGCGCAGAGCGCGCACCAAGAATCAACGAGTACTTTTGCTCTACACTATCTGCATGTTGCAAAACTCTGTTCCAAATCTCCACCCGCTCAAACTCATTAAACCGCGAATGATATACTCCTACTTTGTTCCCGAAATATTTTTGCAAACGACATACAATTTGCGATGTAAGTGCAATTTCGGGCAACAGGTACAACACCTGCTTCCCTTGTGCTAACACCTCAGCAATCATCATCATATAGATCTCAGTTTTGCCGCTACCGGTAATGCCGTGCAATAAAACCACCGAAAACTGCTGAAAAAGTTTCTTAATTTGTAAAAAACTTTTTTGTTGCACTTCCGACAGATGTATGTCATTAATATCATTCATTGAAGAAACATCGGGCAAGCGGCTACTTTGTATTTCTTTTTGAATCAATACATTATTATTTATCAATGTTTGTAAAGAGGAAGCCGAACATTCCGGTTTTTTCAAGAGTTCTGCTCTTTTCACGCTATTTTCGTCTCTTTTTAGCATTAAAAATGCCAATAACAGTTGCGATTGTTTTTCTGTTTTTTTTGAGGCGCTTAATCGGTCTAACAATTCAAAAAGGGCAGGTTCATCGTTCAAATAATTGTCATGTAAAAAAATATAAGACTCCTTTTTAGTACGGTACGGATTTTTAATCTCTTCGGTGGTAAGTATCACGTTTTTCTCTACCAACGATTTGATTACAGGAAAAATCTTTTGAATCTCCACAATTTTTTGCACTTCGGCAACCGTAAGATGCTGTCGGTAAGTCAATGCTTCTGCGATTTTCAATTCCCGCTCGGTAAGCGTTGAAATATCGCCATCAAAATTGGGGTGTAGCATAATGAGTGTTTCGCCCGCTAATTTCAGTCCTGAGGGCATAGCGGCAGCCATTACTTCTCCAGCATGGCACAAATAGTAGTGTGCTAACCACTTCCAAAGTTCAAGTTGTTTTTCTGTAACAATCGGTATAGCATCAATAATATCAATCACATATTTAACATTCGGGAAAGAGGGTGCTTGAGTATGGAGATCTATCACCAAGCCCGCATAGAGTTTATTCTTCCCAAACGGTACCACCACCCTTGTACCTATTTTTATCTGTTCATTCAAATCGTGCGGCACACGATAGGTGAAAGTAGTGGGCAGCGGAAGAGGAAGAAGGATGTTGGCGAAGAGGGTGAGCATAAAGGGTTTAAAGTTTAAGGTTTATGGTTTAAAGTTAAAGTTAATTTCTATAATCTTCATTATCAAGAGATCCTGCTTTATACAAGTTGCTGCAAATAAACATGAAATTTTGAAATTACACACAGACGGATAAAAATAGAGAGTTTAATTAGAAATTTTAGGAGCGTATTCCGTTAGGAATACATCGCTTAGTAGAAAAAGGGAATATTACGTTATTTATTTGTAGAGGAAAAATACAACTTATTTGTAGATACCAAAACCAAGGAAAATCCAAAAATTTATGCCAATTAAAAAAAAACTATTTTTGCCAAATTTTTAACAAACGCAAATTATTATTAAAATACACACTATTATGAAATTTTTAAAACATTTTTTATTTGTTGCGCTCATTGCAGTCTTCTTAGCGCCTTGTTCTATTAACATGCTTTTTGCACAAGATCAAGAAAAAGAGAAACCCGAAGGGTACATTTTCACCCACACAAAAGAGATTAAATTTACGCCTGTAAAAAACCAGAACCGTTCTGGTACATGTTGGGCTTATTCTGCTCTGGGCTTTTTGGAAAACGAGTTGCTTAGAAAAGGAAAAGGTGAGTTTGACTTGTCGGAGATGTGGATTGTTAACCACGCTTACAGCGATAAAGCCGACATCTACGTGCGTATGCATGGCAACTGGCATTTCGCACCCGGCGGCGGTTTCTTAGATGTGTTTTCCTTGATTGACAAATATGGCATCGTTCCGGAAACAATCTTTCAAGGGGCTGAATATGGTGAAGAACTTCCCGTTCACGGCGAATTAGATGCGCTGCTTAAAGCCTATTTAGATGTCATCATTTCAAATCCTAACAAAAAATTAACTGCCGCATGGAAAAAAGGATATGACGCCATCTTAGAGACCTATATGGGCAAAGTTCCTGAAAAATTTACATACAACGGAAAAGAGTACACTCCTAAATCTTTTGCTTCATCTTTAGGATTGAATATGAGCGACTACGTAAGTATCACCTCATTTACCCACCACCCATTTTATACCCAATTTGCAATTGAGATCCCAGATAACTGGATGTGGGGGAAATCGTACAATGTTCCGTTGAATGAGTTGATGCAAATTGCTAATAATGCTATTGATAACGGATATTCAATAGCATGGGCAGCAGATGTGAGCGACAAAGGGTTTAACTGGAGAAAAGGGGTTGCCATTCTGCCCGAAAAAGATATGGCAAGCATGGATGATTCTGATAGGGCTAGATGGGAAAATTTATCACAGGGAGACAAAAACGATGAACTCTATAAGTTTGAAAAACCCGGAAAAGAGAAAACCGTTACCCAAGAGATGCGCCAGGAAGGATTTGATAATTTTACAATTACCGACGATCATGGAATGGTATTAGTAGGAAGAGCCACCGACCAAAACGGAATACCTTATTTTATTGTAAAAAATTCGTGGGGAACTGATAACCGCAACCCATACAACGGTTTTTTATACGCTTCTGAACCCTATTTCGCACTCCAAACAATAGGAATTGTAATTCACAAAGACGCTATCCCCGCCAATATTAAAAAGAATCTTGGTATTAACTAAGAGTGGTGAAAAATAATTGGGAGGAGTATATAACAAAGTGCATGATTAAAATTATTGCCTATTAACAAATTATAAATAAATAGATAGACAAGATTTATCCTGATTAATATGAATACCAAAATCGCCCTCATCGGCTTAGGTTACGTGGGATTGCCACTTGCCAGGCTTTTTTCAATGAAATATCCTACTGTAGGGTTTGACCTTAATGACGAGCGCGTCAACATGTTGATGAGCGGGCACGACGATACGTTTGAAGTGAAAGACTACTTGCTGAAACAGGCATTAGAGGCAGGATTGTACTGCACTTGCAATATTGACGACTTGCGCGGTTGCAACGTGTTTGTTGTAGCAGTACCTACGCCCGTTGACCAAAACAATCGCCCCGATTTAACGCCGTTGCAACAGGCAAGCGAAACCATTGGCAAAGTCATCTCGAAAGGCGATATAGTGATTTATGAATCAACAGTATATCCGGGTGTTACAGAAGAGTTTTGTCTGCCCATTGTAGAAAAAATATCCGGTTTAACTTTCAATCAGGATTTCTTTGCCGGATATTCGCCCGAAAGGATCAACCCGGGAGACAAAGAGCATACTGTTGAAAAAATTAGAAAAGTAACCTCAGGCTCTACGCCGGAAGTAGCTGACTTTATTGACAATTTGTACAATTCCGTACTATTAAACGGCACTTATAAGGCAAGTTCAATCAAAGTAGCAGAAGCTTCAAAAATTATCGAAAACTCGCAACGGGATGTGAATATTGCATTTATGAACGAGATTGCTAAAATTTTCAACGCTATGGGTATAGATACCCACGAAGTAATTGAAGCAGCTGCTTCGAAATGGAACTTTCTTAGGTTTACCCCCGGGCTTGTTGGCGGGCACTGCATCAGCGTTGACCCATACTATTTGATAGAAAAATCATTATGCTATGGCATCATGCCGCGAGTTATGTCGGCTGCGCGAAGACTAAATGATGGAATGGGGGAATACGTTGCCAATCAGGTTGTTAAATTAATGAATAAAAAGGGAATTTTAGTAAAAGACGCAAATATCCTGATTTTAGGCATCACTTTTAAAGAAAACTGTCCCGATATTAGAAACACACGTGTAGTAGATATTTATGATGTTTTAAAGGAGTACACGCCCAACATCACCATTTTTGATCCTCATGCAAACTGCAAAGAGATTGAAAATGAATATCATATCGCCATTGAAACAGGTAATCTGGATAGTTTAAAGTATAAATTCGATGCTATTATCTTAGCAGTTGCACATCATGAGTTTAAAGCTATAAACTTACGAGATTTCGGGAAACAGAATTGTGTGGTATATGATGTGAAAGGAGTGGCAGCGCGGGAAGCGATTGACGGAAGGTTGTAATGCGTTAACCTTGCTTCTCAGTCAAGTAGTTCCAAAACCGTTTGGGCATAAATTGCCGTTGCAGTCTCAGGTTTTTTCGCTCTTTTATGGAAATGGAACGTAGATATTGTCGCCATCCACCTTGAAAATACAATTCCCCCTCGGCAAGTACATCAAGGTGCAGTTTTCCTGTTTGAATATTGATTTTTAAATCGTCGAAATAAACGACTTCTGTTTTGTGTAGGTTGTAATAGAGTGCGTACTTGCGTTTTATATCGTATATTATCCATTGTTGGTCGGCAAAGCGGTCTTCAAAATGTTCGGAAACCATTGGCAGTACATCATATAAGGGTTTTATTGCTGCAAAGTAAAAACCATCTGCCGTTTTTTGAAAACGTACAAACTGCCGCATCCTTTCTGCCTCTCTTTGCACTTTTCTGAATATTTTGGACAACTCAAGCACATCCGGATCTGCAAAATTCAACTCAATAGTTTTTTGAGACCGAAAAGCCTTGCATATATAATTGAACTCCAACATTTCTATTCCATCTAACTCCGACATCCAGCATGTAAACAACATTTGTAGCGCCGATTCTGAAATTTTTTTCCGCAATCCTGCCACCACGCGATTCGCCTTTTGCTCATCTGTTACCACATGATAGTTTTCTATAAAAAGTACAGAAATCTCCTGTTTAAAAATCTGTTGCGGAAATTGCTTCCGTTCAAATGCTTCAAAAACACAGGTCAGCAGCCCCTCAAAAGTGCCGTCGTAGGTGAAGGATAGAATTTCGGGAGTTATCAATTATTTTTTTGCTTCGTTTATCAATGATTAAAATATTTTAATTTCTGATTATTATTTATTTTAAACGTATCTTTGCTAATTTATTACATTATTAGAGAAGTTTTGATATGCAAGAATTGTTTATTACATACATATATATATAACAAACAAAGAAACTCTCATTTATAGAGCTCTTTAAGATAAATTTTTACGTAAAATGTAATAAAATTGTAAAAAAAAAAGGATATTTTTGCCCCATTCAATAGTCTAAAAAAGTTAGGCTGATTATCAAACAATTAAAATTTCAATTATGTTCAAAAACTCTATTTATTTTCTTACAGTATGCTTATTTGCATTTTCTACTCCGTTGAAAAGTCAACATGTTGTTCCGGTATTTGATGCCGTATTATTTTATGATGGATACAATACTTTAGAAGCATTAGCCGATGAGATTGTACCGCTTCCGGAAGGTTTTTATCGCTTGAGCACAAGTGTAATTACCACTAAATTATCTGAAGAACAATTGAATATGTTAAGCGGCTACATTCAATTGGAAGTTGTGGTAAAAGCGGCTTGCGATAATTACGACAGGCTTGGGCACGTAAATCTTGCTTTAGTACCTAAGGATTCAGCGCTATATAATCCAAACAATACGCAACGTATTGAAGTTGCGCGCTTTATCACTCCATTTATGAATAAAAACAAACAACCGGATACCGTACCTTATATATATCAAGTTGATTATTTACAACATCTATTTCAAGATAAAAACCTTCGAGAGCAATTCAATTTCTGGCTTGAATTGGAGATTTTTGGAGTTCCCTACGCAGCAAATACGCAAGTGGCAGGCTGTCATGGAAGAAGTGATGTTTTTTATGGAACGCTTTGGTTTACAGCTACAGAAATCGCAAGTACGTTGGGAAATGACTATCTGTTTGTTCCACTATTCATGAAAAATCGTTTTAACAATTATCAGGAAGGCGCTACAGATACCATTGGTAAAACTGTTAAAAACATGTTGTTTACAGTAGAAAAAGATGTTACCGATGCACATTTGGTATTAATTACTTCTAATCATGGAGCGAATATTGGTGGAGAAGAATACAACCGCCGTTGGCATTACGTTTACATGAATCATGAAGAAGTATTGCGCTACAAACCCGGACGCACCACGTGCGAGCCATTTAGAAAATATAATACGCAAGCCAATGGCATTTATGGGTCAACTCCAAAAACAGACGAGCAGTGGCAATCGTTCAGCAACTGGTGCCCCGGCGATGTTATTGACACCCGAATTATTAATTTAGGCGAATTAACAGCAGGAGATTACCTATTTACCATTAGTGTTCCCGAAGCTCGTTTTGTAGGAAAAGAGGGAGATTTCCCTTTATCGCTTTATTTTCAAGGAAAAACGAAAGGAACAGTTGGAATGAAAGAAACGATCACTACCGATTTAGAACAGGTTGGCTTATTTCCCAATCCTGCGAACCATAGTTTTTCAATTAAAGCCTCCGAAGCGGTAAAAGCAGTTACTATTCATACGTTTACAGGACAGCAGATTATTCGAAAGGATGATACCTCTACTGTTAACATAAGTTCACTGCCTTCAGGTTTTTATGTTGTTTATGTAGAATTGACGAATGGACAAAAATCTGTACATAAAATGGTCAAGCAATCATTTTAAAATAATAATTGCAACTGATTATCATTTTTTTCCTGTTTTTTTCCAATCAAAATATTTCTTAAATTCTCCGGCTTCAATTCATTAACTGTAAGTATAGGCAACTCATTACAAGTGATAAAATATTTTGCTCGCTTGAGTACAACGCCCATTTTTTTCAAATGTTCCAGCGTTAAACGCCCATAGCGGCGGGAGGTTACTATCAATTTTGCCGATTTAACACCTACCCCCGGAATCCGCAAAAGTATCTCATAGTCTGCCCTGTTTATGTCTATGGGAAACAATTCGGGATGCCGCAGTGCATAAGCCAATTTTGGGTCAATTTCCAAATCTAAATCGGGATATTGCTCATTTACAATTTCATCAACATTAAATTGGTAAAAACGCATGAGCCAGTCGGCTTGATACAATCTATTTTCGCGCACAAGCGGCGGCGCAGAAAGCGCGGGAAGCCTCGTATCGGTTAGATTAACAGGAATATATCCTGAATAATACACACGCTTCATAGAGGGTTGCTGGTACAGAAAGTTGGATAGATTCAGTATCTGCCGGTCGCTTTCGGGCGATGCACCTATTACCATTTGTGTACTCTGTCCCGCAGGTGAGTACAACTTCGCATAACGATACTTTTTCTTCTCTTCCTTGCTCTCTAAAAAATGCTGATGAATAAAACCCATCGGCACTAATACACTTTGATAATCTTTTTGAGGAGCAATCAGTTTCAAATTTTCTTCTGACGGTATTTCAATATTTACACTCAAACGATCGGCATACAACCCTGCCTGCGTCATCAGTTCGGGACTTGCCCCCGGAATCGCTTTCAAATGGATATATCCGTTGTATCTATGAATGGTACGGAGGTCTTTTGCAACTGCAACCATGCGTTCCATCGTATAATCGGCGTTGCGTACCACACCCGAACTCAAAAAAAGTCCTTCAATATAATTGCGGCGATAATATTCGATAGTTAAATCCACAATTTCCGAAACACTGAAAGTAGCGCGTGGCACATCGTTGCTTACTCGGTTCACGCAATAGGCGCAGTCGTAAATACAGTAATTGGTAAGCATAATTTTTAGCAGAGAGACGCACCTTCCATCTTCGGTAAAACTGTGGCAGATCCCCCACCCTGCTGCTGAGCCAATACCTTTTGCATCATTCTTTCTCGTAGTCCCACTCGACGCACAAGATACATCATATTTGGCAGCCTCCGCCAAAACTTGCAATTTATCGAATGTAGCGGAGGTCATGTTACAATCTTATAAATTTTTGTGCTATCAAAAATCTGTAGACAGATTACTGCAACGTGTAGCATAATAATAGTGGATTAAGGGCGCAAAAATAGAATAATTCTAAAGTGAAGCCGTAAATCCTTTTTTCTTAACCGTCTTCTTAACCAAAAAATTTAATCTTTACCGCATTACAATTTTCCTGATCACGCTGCTCCCATCTTCAAATATAATCTTACAAAAATAGATTCCTGAACCATATTTCTCAAGATTGATGGCGTAATGATCAGTATTCAAATTGAATCTACTTTGAACTTGTCCTATCATATTGAAAATTTCTATCGTTTTCATATTTTTTTCGGCGCTAATATTAATATGGTTTTTTGCAGGGTTTGGATATATTTTAACATGCGTTTCGTTAAACTCTCCTACACTTCCTTCAAAGGTAAATTTATATTCGGCAATACGTACCGATTCCACTCCATCGGGATAAACTGCAGCAACTTTTACTACATTAATATCCCCTACCTCCGAGCCGGCGGGCAATTCAAAGGAACCTTCGTTCGAGGTAATATTTGAGGCAATTTTTTCATCATTTACATATAGATTATATCCTGTAAATTTATCGTTAGCAGGCGCTTGCCACGATGCACGAAATATCGCTCCTTTTAGAGTTGGATATACTAATTTCAGATCGGTTGGAGGTGCATTTTCTAACAAATTGCGTTCAAGAAGATAGTTTCCATTGTATATTTTTTTGCCGGTTTTATCCTGAATGAAAACAACTACCTCAAGGTCACTCATCTCTTCCACAAAAGTAGATGTCATATCGTATTCAAAGGTAAAATGTTGAACTCCATATCTACTTATCTGAACCGGAGTCCCATTTCCATCAGGAACCATTTTCATCATCACATGGTAAAAATCTGTTTCTAAGTTATTACCCGTATTTCCTGTAGTATGTTTTTCATTTACAGAAACAAACAACACAGCATCATTAATATCTTGATAAGCTGCCATATTAAAATCCATATTAATTACGGTTCCTTCAACCTTAAAATTTCCTCTCAGCTCAACCACAGGCACTTGTTTTTGGTAGTAAGAATTAAAAAACACATCAAAGTTACCATTAATTTCGAGCCGGTTTCCATTAAAAAAGATAGTAGGAATTTGTGAAACAGTTCCGTAGTAATTCCCTCTTAAAGCCACATCGGGATTAAAATAGGGATCGCCGGAGCCGGGCAAATTTGCCGGATATTTAGTAATCACTGTTTGATCCTGAAAATCAGCCAAAAACTGCTGCATAGACTGGTTCACTTGCAAACAAGGAGAACAAGTAGAGCTTGTAAAATGATCTATTACCAAACGTTTCTCAGCAAAAGTCATATAAGTATGCACATCCATACTTTTAGAATTATCGCCGGGAGCCTGATCGGCTTGTCCATTAATTTTATCAATACTCACAGTTAAAGCAAAATCTTTATCTAATTCTAATTTTGTTTTTTCAGAAAAAATTAAGCTGAACTCTTTATCTTGTGCAACAGATAAAGACTCAAAAATTTGCGTTATCTTGGGCAAATTTCCAAATTGGTAGCCGGCTTCCAAAGAAGTAATTGTTTTAGATCCTTTATTGGCAAAACTAAATCCTACCTCTTTCTTTCCTTGAGTCATCGCCTCATCAACTCCATCAATAGAGAGCAAAGAGGCATCGTAATCAACCAGCGTATATAATCTTATATTGTCAACATAGTAACGAAAAATAAGAGGATTGTCGTCTTCACATTTAAAATAAAAAACCAATCTTACCTTATCGCTAAAAAAATCAGGAGATTCAACTTCTTCAGCAATAGCGTTTTGAACTGTTCCTGTATAACTTTCCTGCCAAATTGTATTCCATGTTTCGCCATTATCGGTAGTAGTTCCAACCCCGATTATAGAAGGGACATCGCCAAAAGGTTCTAACTTAAAAAGAGTTTCAAGAAAAAAGGTTCCGGAAGCATTCGAAAAATTAATCTCAGGCGATAATACACGTCCCCATCTACCTGCAGTAGTTGCACCCACGTGGGCAAAGCACAGTTCGCGGGGTTCTCCGCCTGCATTGTTAGTATTTGAAATGGTTATTACAGTTTGATTTGGGTTAATTGACCAGGGTAACCTCTCCCAACCCGAAGGAAAATCAGAATCATTGAATGTTTCGTTGAGATACAATGCGCTGCTTTGAGCGAATAAACAATTTGTTAAAATGATTAAAATGGTTAAAAGTAAGAATCTCTTTTTCATAAAATATTGATTTAAGGTGAATGGAAAATTAATTATTAATTATCAATTTCTTTACAATGGAAATATGATTTTTATTTTCAATAGCGTAAAAGTAAACGCCCGATACTAAGGGAGAAATATCAAGAGAGATACTGTTTTGATGTGGATTAAGAGGGATATTCATCACTTCACAGCCCAAAATATTTCTAATGATTAAGCGATTATTCTGGCTCTTTTCGGCAAGTGCATAGTTAATATTGATATTTGAATGAGCAGGTGCCGGATTTGGAAATGCCGAAAGGGAACTATTTCCATGTTTATTTTCTTTAACTCCCACTCCAAGTATATTTATTTCTACATAAAGAGTAAATATATCTGCTTTGTTCTCTTCAGTCCAAAATTCAAGTTTAAATTTACACATTCCGAACCCGCCGTTGGGTCTCAAATGCAATGCGTAATCGTCATGTTTTTTTTCTTCTATGGTTCCACTAATCGCAAAAACATCGTCCCCATAGCATCCTTCCAAACAACAGACGTAAGCACTTACCTTTTCCGGCAATTCAATATTTGTTCGTAATGTATTCATAGTAATACTACTTTCGGTAGGGTTGATTAAAAATACGGTTACAATATATTCTTTATGAGTCAAATCATCTTCGGTAATTGTTGCCGCAATGGTTTCTCCATTAGCATATTCGATTCCTTGATCGTTTGTTACTAAAAAATTTTGCGCATATCCGAAAATAGATGCACAAATAAATACAAGGGTTAAAAGTTTTTTCATTTTTAAAAGTTTAAGGTTTTTAAGTTATTATTTATTTAATTATTTTGAAAGTTGCTATTTGTGTATTAGTTTGTATTTTAATAAAATAGATTCCTTTAGGCAGATGTTTTACATCAATAGCAGGTTGGTTATAAGCAGTAGAGATTAGTTGTCCTGTAGAGGAAAAAATCTCTAATACATCATACACTCCTGTTACGAGCAGTTGGTTATCAACCGGATTTGGCGCTACTGTAACAGTAATTCCGTTTACATCTATTATATGGTTTGGTTGTGCAACTCTGAACGTTACCCGAATAGAGTAATCTTTATCTATATCATTAAAAATATAGGATGATGCTTGCGCCATACCTATGGATACTTCATCAATAAATATTTCTCTTACTTCATATTTATCATTTGGAATAAAATGATATTCAGCGCTTTCACCTTCCAAAAAACGTCTTTTACCTAATGGAGAGATTGTGCCGTTTATACCTGCTGAAGAGGTGATTATATAAAGTGGTCCTGTGGCGATCTCTTCCACATTAACCATCACTGTAACTTTATAACCAAACCTGCCATCGTTATACCAAATTTGTTCATTATTTCTGTTCAGAATTTTAATATATCCTGCCCCTTCTCCCATATTAATTCCGTCTCCTCTTGAATCATACACCTCCACTCTATGTTCGCCTTTCATCACAGGAATAAAATCGAACTCTCTTACCGTAACACACATCCATGAGCAGTCTGTCCAAGGACCTCCTTCTAAAAGAATTGAACCATCGGGGTTAAATATTTTGAAAGAACTTTCTGAGGCGTATCTGTCGGTAGCAAGAATAAAAGTCATTCCTATATCACCTGTGGGTACATTTTTATGGATAACAATAGTTTTAGGCAATACGGAAACTGGTTGATTATTAATTTTAGCGATCTCTACCTTTAGCACTTGTTCTTGATTAATTTGAACTTGAAATACAGGAAGATGTATGGTATCGGCTGTAAATGAAGGAATAGGTCTGTTATTCCATACGAAAGAATAAGGAGTTTCATTATCAATTGAATAAGTAAATTGAAGAGAATTAATTGTTTCTGCGCCCAAGTTTTTAATTGTTGCGAAAGCGCTTGCGTCTCCGGTACAGTTATACACTTCAATTTCTTTTAGCAGTGCAATTCTTGCGGCAATATTGGGCAAATTTAGATGCGTAATATTGGCAAGTGAGCCTGTGATAATTTTTTCTTGATTTTCTGCCACGAACACTAAAAATTCTAAATCTTCCAAAGCCACTTCAATATCATTAATATGAGGTGGAATATTATAGATAAACGTGTTTGACCAAAAACTTCCTGTGGTAGTGGGAGAAACATCTATTCCCCATTGTCCGGTAATAAAATCGCGCAACATGTGTTGGTGGCGGTAAAGATTTCCTTCCATCATTTCTGAATAGAGGAGCATTCCTGCCTGGGGTCCTAGTATCTCGTTTTGCAGCATTGCCACGTTCAACTTGTTAACAGATTGCGTAGCATTTCCTGTATAGAAAACTTCCACTAAAAGAGTGAGAGTTCTGGTGTTCCAATCTATGGTTCCTTCTGCGGCAACATTCACACAAGATGGTTGTGCAAGTACCACATTAGCCGCGCTACTCCATTGACTTCTATTGTATAAGTAATTAGAAGGTGCGGTTGGCATACCCGGAAAAGCTTGACGACTAATTGATCCGGTAGGATAGCCGGAAGTAGGACCTGCTTGTTGCATTAACGGATCTCCAAAAGGGGTAGTGTAATTAGGAATTCCTATTGAATAACCTCCTTGATGCACACTAATAGAAAAAAAACGGTTAGGATTGGCATCCATGAGTTGTTGCGCAATTTTATGGGCATCTGGGCACCAACCGCATCCAAATCCGGTAAATTCCTCTAAAACGACATTTTTATTGGAAGGCTCCGTTGGTACAATGGTTTGAGCAAACGATGTAGCTGAAAAACATAATGCTAAAAGAAGAGATGATAGTTTTTTCATAATAAATTTTATCGCGGCAAAAATATTATTATAACTATTTAACAGTAAGATTGGGATACCCTATTTTTTCGAACTTTTTTTAGACAAAAATAAAAACTACACTACTTTTATCTGTAAAATAAATCTGTTGACTATAAACGTGCCATGTACAGGGTGATGAGTGGTACAATAATCATTAATCATCTCATTGTTTAATTTTTTAATCAAAAAACAGCATTATTTTTTTTGTATTTGTGGAAAATATAAAAAGAAGTAATTATTCAAAAATTTTATGATATTTGCAACCCCAAAAACAAACATTATAACATAATGAAATATAAGCTATTTTGTACATTTTTTTTCCTGCTTTCCTTTTTTTTTATGAAAGCGCAGATACTAACTTTGGAGGATTGTGTAAAACAAGCCATTGAAGCAAATTATGGTATCAAAATTGCGAAAAATTCTGAAAACATAAGTCGTGTAAATTATAATAGCTATACTGTTTTTCTCCCTTCTATTTGCGGAGATTTAAGTCACAGAAGCAGTTATAATTTCAATGCCGGCGCTTCTGCCAATCTTAACTGGCGTATTTTCGACGGGTTGTCTATGTTTTTTTCCCACTCAAAAAATAAGGCGTTGTTAGATATCAACACATTAAATACAGTATTAGAAATTGAGCAACTGATTGCCAATGTAAGCGCTACATATTATAATGTATGGATCCAAACCAAGATGCTGGAAGCCACAGAGAATATTGTGGACATATCTATGCAACGTTTTCAGATTGCGAACAGCAAATACCAGATCGGCACTATTTCCGGTTTAGAATACCGCCAGAGTAAAATAGACTTGAACGCGGACAGCTCGCTTCTTATGCTTCAACAACAAGCGCTTACAAATGCCTATATCGCACTGAATACTTTAATGACAAAAGATTTAACAAAAGAAAATTATGTGCATGACACCTTAGTGTTGTTACCACTTTTCAATTACAAACAAATTGTGGACAGTGCTTTACAAAACAACACTTCACTGTTGATTAACCAAAAAGGGATTAAATTATCGGAGTTGGATTTGAAAAGCAGTTTTTCATATTTTTTCCCCACCCTCGATTTTTCTACCGGCTACCAGTTTGTGAATACCAAAACTCCGAGTTCCTCTAGCACTCAAAATATTTCACACGGTTTTTATTGGGGATTTACTGCACGTATTCCTATTTTTAGCCGTATGGAAAATTTGCGAAACAATAAGGTTGCAAAGTATCAGTTACAAAATTCCGAACTAAAATATAAAAATGTTGAACTCAGTGTATTGAGTGCGTTGGCGGAGCTTTACAACATTTACAAAAACAACCATTCGTTGTTGAATTTTGAGATGGAAAATGTAGCTATTACTTCTGAAACATTAGAGATTGCTCTCGAAAAATATCGCATAGGCTCTTTGTCCGGCGTTGAGTTTAGAGAGTTTCAACGTTCGTATATTGAAGCAGTTAAACGATTAATGAACGCATCTTATCAAGCAAAAGTATCTGAAATAGGGTTGCAGTTGTTAAGCGGAAAGTTAAAATAATATCCATTATGAATAGTAAAAAAATTATCTACATTTCACTCCCCATTTTAGCCATACTAATTTTTGTATGCTATAAATTTTTCTTCTCAAAAAACGGACAAGCAATAGAAGAAGGGAAGCCACGAGGCAGTGGGGGTATCTCTGCCAAACTTTATGTGGTGGAACCTAATTTGTTAAGTAGTGGAATAAACGCCATAGCAACGCTCTTGCCCAATGAAGAAGTAGAACTCATTAGCGAAGCCGCCGGAAAAGTGGTAGGCATATTCTTTGACGAGGGAAGCTCGGTAATTGAAGGTCAACTCCTTCTAAAAGTAGATGATGCCGAGCTGCAAGCGCAATTGAAACGCGCTGAATATCAACTTGCTCTCACCGGCGAACGCTTAAACCGCCAAAGAATACTTTTAGAAAAAGATGCCGTGAGTCGTGAAGAATTTGATCAAGTGCAAACCGACTATAATATTTTGCAAACCGATATAGATCTCTTGAAAACGAGAATTGCCAAAACGGAAATACGGGCGCCTTTTGCAGGAACTATCGGTTTTCGTGCCGTGAGTTTGGGGAGTTACCTGCAACCTAACACCATTATTGCAAGGCTGATAGATCAAAACAAACTGAAATTGGAGTTTGCCATTCCTGAAAAATATGCTGCAACTTGTTTTACCGGAAACAAAATAAAGTTCCGTACAGAATCTTCCCCCGAAGAATTTGAAGCCACAGTGTATGCTGTTGATCCCAAAGTGGATATTGCTACAAGAACCATAACGGTAAGAGGTCTTTATAATAATGTCGGCAAAAAACTTCTACCCGGTATGTTTGCCCGTGTTAACCTCATCATCAGCCAATCAGATGAAGTATATTTGATTCCTACAGAAGCTATTGTGCAAGAGATGGAGGGTAAGAAAGTCTGGGTGCTTTCTAACGGAAAAGCAGTTTCACGCTCTATTACTACCGGCTTTAGAAGCAATAATCAAGTTGAAGTATTAACCGGTTTGCAAACAGGAGATACCATTATGGTAACAGGTTTGATGCAAGTGCGAGAGGGAGTGCCCGTGCGAGGGGAGTGATTTTTTAGTGATTAGTGATTAGTGGTTAGTGGTTAGTGGGTTAGATGATGATAAATAACTCCGTGAAACTCTGTGGGTTCTGTGTCTCTGTGATAAAAAAATAAAAACCAATAATACAATACAATACAATACAATACAATGAACTTATTACAACCTCACTAACCACTAACCACTAATCACTAATCACTAATGAAATATCCAAACATTCGCGAAGAAGAAATTAAAAACAAAATAGCGCAAGACTATTTTTGGTTGTATGATTGCTCGAAAATAATTGGGAATGTTGATTTTTGCGTTTCTATGCTCCAGAGTAAGAACGATTTGGAACATGAATCTTTGTTTTGGGCGGAAGCAAAAAGAGACGCATCGGATATTTATACCTCTATTGTTCAACTCATTTTAACGATTGGGAAAGCGCGTACTTTCGACAAATATCTCCCTCCTCAATTTCTGGGTGCTTTCGATGGCGAAAAAATTGCATTTATCCCTTACAGTGATATTCACGATATTTTTTACATAAACGATTTTAACTGGAATGTGGCGCCTTCAAACCACGAAACCAAAGAGTTTGCATTGATTTATGAAAAAATAAACGCGATTATTGACAATAAAACG
>Ga0123353_10002200_pt1 | contig 24133 bp, 20 predicted proteins | sample TergutLab28metaG_3_FD_92763 | JGI IMG/M metagenome (GOLD analysis project Ga0123353, IMG submission 92763) | Labiotermes labralis P3 segment gut microbial communities from Petit-Saut dam, French Guiana - Lab288 P3 | ecosystem: Host-associated > Arthropoda: Insects > Digestive system > Gut ... | reverse complement strand
TTCGCTGATGAACTGTCTGAATTTTCGCTTGCTTTTTCAAGCGGGCTGTGCTACCATGTTGGAGCGTCGCAGTACGCAATGGCGAGCGCCGGTAGCTCAGCTGGATAGAGCGTCTGGCTACGGACCAGAAGGTCGGGAGTTCGAATCTTCTTCGGCGTGCCAACTGCGAACAAATGACAACTCTTATTTCCGAGGGTTGTCATTTGCTTCTGCGCGGCGAAAACAGTTGTATACACTATGTTCACATATGTTATATTATATGCAGAGTCGGAACAGAACCCAATGTAGACGAATCTTGAGTATTGTGGTATATTGGGTCGATGCAAGGGCGAAAGCTGCCTGCTTTCGAGTTGGCGGTCGTATACACAAGATTAATTACCGGAGGTTACGCAAGACAGGGCATATAATGAATGAAAGTTGGGAAATAACTATGGCGATTAAACTGATTGTCTTTACTCTGTCACTTTTGTTATTCTTCTGTTTCATGTATATCAACGCCAATCTATGGTTTCGCGGAAAGCGCAGCCATTCGCTCAAAACTTTTTGTGCGCTTGGGCTGCTGCTATCTTTTTGGGTGCTCAATAATGGAATTATCATTCTTGTAGACGGAGAAGAGTTATTAATACTGACTATTTTCCTGATGCAAGCTATTGTTTGTATTGTACCTGCGGTTCTCCTCATCTACGTTTTGCACTTCGTTGAATCCAGGCTTGCAAAAAAGCCATGGGTCTTTCGCGGACTGGTCGCGATAACCCTGGTGGATTTATTGCTGCTGTGGACAAATCCGCTGCACGGTGAGTTCATCACCGGATTTGACGGAGTCATGCCTGTCCCCGGAGCGCTGTTTCCTCTGCACGCTTTAATCTCCTATTCGCAGGTTGTACTGGCTGTAGTTTTCCTGTGCAGGTATATTCTGAAAAACGTAAAGCGCAAACCATTCCTTGCTCTTATCGCGATCGGAACGTTATCCCCTGTAGTGCTGAACATCCTGTATGCATTCGGATTTTTTGACGTCGGATTCGACCTTTCGCCGTTTGCTTTTATCTTTATGTTCGGAACATACGCCGCATACTCGATCCAGACGAGGCTGTTTGATATGAAGGAAACTACGGCAACGGAGCTCTTCGACTCACTGTCGGACGCATTGATCGTTGTGGATCGGACGGGGCTTGTCACAAATATCAATCCTGCGTTCAGGCGTGCATTTCCGGGCATAAAAATAGCCATCGACAAAACGCCTGTCAGCGAAGTATCGGATGGTATACGATCCATCTCACTGGGGTATGAGCAGCCGGAAGTAATTGAAGGATTGTTCTCAAACAAACCGGATGTTATTACCGGCGTGGAGATAACTGTTACGGAAGGCGAATCGCGAACTTACTCGCTTTCTAAGGACATAGTTTACGACGGCGGATACTATACAGGCTATATAGTCACCATGACCGATATCAGCAACTATCGCCGGATGATCGACGTCATCACTGAGCTGAAAACCCAAGCGGATTCAGCGTCAAGCGCGAAAGGCCTCTTCTTGTCCCACATGAGCCATGAAATACGCACGCCGCTAAACGCGATCATCGGTATGATCAACATAGGGATAAACGCACAGGACGTCGAGAGAAAGAACTACTGCCTCGGAAGAGCGGACAGCGCGTCCAAGCACCTGCTTGGTATAATCAACGATATTCTTGATATGTCAAAGATTGAAGCCGACAAGTATGAATTATCATACGGCAGAATAAATATCAACAACATGCTGATGAACATCTCTAATGTGGCAAACGTGCGGGCCGAGGAAAAAAAGCAACGTTTTGTCGTAAATATAAGCGATGGTGTTCCAGAGTGTATCGAAGGCGACGAGCTGCGTTTGTCGCAGGTAATAACAAACCTAACTACCAATGCGATCAAGTTCACGCCGGAGGAAGGCACTGTCACCCTTGAGATCAGCAAGATTGAAGAGTTCAGAGATGATGTTGTACTCAGGGTCGAAGTTACCGATACAGGAATAGGGATATCGAAGGAACAGCAGGCACGGCTCTTTACATCATTCGGCCAAGCTGACGCCGATATAAGCAAAAACTTCGGCGGCACAGGTTTGGGGCTTACCATCTCAAAACGCATAATCGAACTGATGGGCGGCGAAATATGGATCGAATCCGAGCTCGGCAAAGGCTCGAAGTTCATATTCACAATTAAAGCAGTTAAGCTTTCAGAGGCTCAGGATGATTCGTTGGATGACACACAGCGGGACGTCACCGGTCGGCGCTATGATTTTTCTCCGTACACACTGCTCATTGCGGAAGACGTAGAAATAAACAGAGAGATACTAGGCGCAATTCTGGAGGAAACCGGCATTTCCATCGAAGCCGCGGAAAACGGAAGAGCCGCAGTTGATTTGTTCAGTAATAACCCCGGAAAGTACGACTTGATCCTTATGGACGTAAGTATGCCGAAAATGGATGGCTACGAGGCTACACGGCGGATACGCGCACTCGGTACGGAGTATGCCGGAGATATCCCGATTATCGCCATGACGGCACATGTCTTCAAAGAAGACATCGAAAAATGCCTGGAGTCGGGAATGAACGACCATTTAGGAAAACCAATCGAGGCGTACTCCTTGTTTGGCGCACTTAACAAGTACTTGACGCATGCCGGTGAAGCGCTAACAATGAAAGACGTGCATAAGCTAAGTCAGGGCATAGCGTGGGATGACAGTTTATTGACAGGCAACGCTTTGGTTGATATGCAGCGCCAGAAAATATTCGAGCGCCTGAGCGACCTCGTGCGCTTATGCGAGGACAGAAGCGAAACTGCAAATTTATATGATACGGTCATGTTCTTAGTTAACCAGACTACCCGGCACCTTGCCGCCGAAGAAGCGCTTCTGATCGAGTACGGCTACCCGGATTTCGAAAACCACAAACAGCTGCACGACAACTACAGGGCGAAAGTGATCGAACTCGAGCAGAGGTTCAGGGCGGATCTTGCATCAGAAGAACTGAGCAAGGACGTGAATAAGACAATCGTGAGATGGTTGGCAACACATATCCGGCATGAGGATAAAAGAATATGCGAGTATATACGCAAAGTGTCCAGGGTGCTCTAACTAATGCGCTTTTCGTAGTCTTCGCAATTCGGCAATCCCGGATCAATTAGTGTTGATCATTGGTTAATTGATTATTAATGAAGCTTTAATTCCCGATGAATGAGACGTTAGTTAAAATGTGGTATGCTGATGCGGAAGATAGGTATCAGGAGGAGCGTTGAGATGAAGTTTGTCGGGAATTTTTTTTGGTTAATACTTGGAGGCATCGTTGTATCGTTGGTATGGGCGATAATAGGGCTGTTGTTGTGCGTTACGATCATTGGCATACCATTCGGCGTGCAGTGTATGAAGATCGCGGGGTTTGTGCTGTGGCCGTTCGGGCGCGATATAACGCCGGGCGGGTTTGGGATGATGGGCGCTATCGGTAATGTCATTTGGATTTTGATTTGCGGAATCGAGTTGTGCATCATGCATTTGGCCTTCGGGCTGCTGCTTTGCATAACGATTATCGGGATCCCGTTCGGCGTACAGCATTTCAAAATGGCAAAACTGGCGCTTATACCTTTTGGAGCGCAGATACATGGAGTTTGAATATCATATGCGGGCGCAGCGAGCGGCGCCCCTACAGTAAGACACAGTACCGTCCCTTGTCTTACGCTTCCACTGTCTTATGCATTCTTCCGACTAGCCAATATGCGAAGGATAGCATAGAGCCGCCGATTATGTTGCCTATCGTTACTGATGAGAGGTTTACGAGCATTGCGCCCAGTGAAGTCACGCTGTCGACTGACATCACGCCCAGGCTGAATAAAGTCATATTGGCAATGGAGTGCTCGAACCCGCATACAACGAACAGGTAAATACACCAGAAAATCGCTATCATCTTGCCGCTCTCGCTGTTGAGCCTGTACACGCACCATACGGCGGCGCAGACGAGCATGTTACACAGGATCCCGCGAACAAGCAGTTCCCAAAAAGACGGGGCGGTTTTTGCGACTATTGAGACGCATGCCGCATCCAGTACGGCGCCCTGCAAGTAACCGGTCCCCAGGAACAGCGCGGCTATGAGCACGGAGCCTACCAGGTTTCCCAGGTAACAGTACGAGCAAAGTCCAATTGCATCCCGTATGCTCACTGTTTTCCACTTCACTCCGGCAATCATAACAAATATATTTCCTGTGAAAAGTTCGGCGCCCGCAAATACTACAAGACCAAGAGCCGCGGAGAAACTAACGCCCTGCAGTATCTTTATCCCCGCGAAGTCATTGAGCATCCCCGCCATAACGAGAATAGTGATCATGCAAAGTCCCACATATACTCCCGCAAGCATGGATAGCACAAAAAACCCGACTTTGCTGTTCCTGTAAAACGAGGCCTTCTTCTCCGCCGCAGCGCCAAGCTGATTATACCCTATGTTTATCATTTACTTTCATCCCAATTCAAAAGAATTTCCTGTGTTCCTGCTCTCTGCGCCGCGGTATTCGCAGAGAACATAATAACACAGGAAAAAGATGAATACAATTGCAATATGCACTGGATGCAGGGCAATCGCTTACGAAATATTCACGCCAATAATTATGCGAAAACTGTAGGGGACGATGGCAATCGTCCCGTTGAATCACAGCAAATGAACGCAAACGCATATGTTCTCGGGCAGATTGCCATCTGCCCCTACGAAAGACGCGATATATTTTCTCGTAAGCGATTGCCCTGGTACTGGATGTATTCTCATTACAAAAGCGAGTTGAGATACGATTCGGCTTTCTCATAATCGAACATCAGGATGTGCTTCAGAATGCTTCTGACGGTGTTTCTGGCATTGAACGTCGGTGCAGTCACAAGCAACACGTCTACGGTCTTGTTTATTCTTTCAAAGTCGAGATCGTCAAGCGCGTGCTTCAAACGGGCAAGTTCGGTGCTGAACATTTCGACTTCCTGTTCATCGTCTTCTTTATCAGTCTTGATGTTTTGCATCGCCAGCGCATAATTGATGCTTACAAGAAGCCTTTGCAGCATTGACAGCAAGGAGTCGTTCCTGCTCTTGACAAAGGACAGATCGCCTCTCCTGCCGGCTGCTTCGAGTGCGCCCGCCGCTTCAGAGAGCTTATCTGCGCCGATGTTAGCGCACGCGCCTTTCAGGGCGTGTATATGCGCGGAGTATACCTGCAGATTTCCAGCGGCAAGGCTTTTCCCCACTTCGCTCTTTCTCTCCTGCCAGTCGCCGTAAAACGCGGCAAGAGTTTCAAAATAACTCTCAATTTTCCCGCCCGACCTTTGAACGCCTTTGTCTACATCCAACCCTTCGATCGCAAAGGGCACATTAGAAACCTTGCATTCCTCGGGCATACTCAGCGTACCCATAACGCAGCCCGCCTGCTTTTCCTTTGGTATCCACTTCTCCAGTATCGCGTTCAGCTTGACTGTGTCTATAGGTTTTGTCAAATAGTCGCAAAAACCGCGTTGCAGGAAATACTCTTCCATACCCGATATAGCGTTCGCAGTCAGCGCGACCAACGGGAGGTCCTTGAAGTTCCTGCCTTCACTGCTAAGCGCTTTGATTTGCCCGGCGGCCTCTACGCCGTCCATCCCGGGCATCCGATGATCCATAAGGACTAAATCATAGTGTGTGTTGCGTACAGCTTCGACCGCTTCCCGCCCGCCGCTGCACAAATCGATCGCCATCTTATACGGCGCAAGTAACCCCTTTGCCACTTTCAAGTTGGTCTTAATGTCGTCAACGATCAACACTCTCGCCTCCGGCGCTGTAAACCACACCGTCACGTCGTCGCGCGTATGATATGAAAACCTATCGGACACACCGTTGAACACATTTGCCGCGGAGATCGAGTGCAGCGGCATGGAAAGAACGCTCCAGTTCCCGATTGGAATCGATTCGCCGAAATCAGCAAGTATTACGATCCGGGATTTTACATCCAGTTCCGCGATCACATCCCTTACCCGCTCAAACAGCGTATGCGATATAAAGACATATGAGTATACGCCCTTGTCCAACAGCTCGCTGAAGTGGTTTATGTTTTTCGCAAGCTCGCAACTTACTCCGATGTTTTCAATTGCGTAAACTATTGCGTCGGCGTATACATCACGCCGCTCGTATACGAGGGCTTTTATTTCGTGAGAGTTCGCAACTTCCGCGATTTTTTCATGATTGTTGATTTTCTGAGGCAGCGTTACCGTAAAAGTACTGCCTTTCCCATATTCTGATTCTACCAGGATTTCTCCGCCCATAGATTCGGCAAGGCTCCTTGAAATCGGCAGCCCCAGCCCCACGCCCTCGATACCCACGTTTGATTCCGGATCCGGCTGGTAATAGTTATCGAACAGTTTTTCGATTTCTTCTTCCCTGATTCCTCTGCCACTGTCCTTCACTACCATTTTCAGGTCGATCGTGTCTTCGTCTCCCTTTTCTCCATACAGAGAAAAAGAGACAAAACCTTTGTCCGTATATTTGACAGCGTTGCCCAGCAGGTTAATCAGGATCTGGCGTATCCTTGTTTCGTCTCCGACGAGCGCGTTCGGCAGATTACTGTCGAGGTAAACCACGAATCTTATCCGGGACTCCACAGCTCTCATCCTTATTATACTGATAACGTCGTTGACAAGGGATGACAGCAGGTACTCCGTGGGAATGATTTGCATATTGCCCGACTCGATTTTCGAGATGTCAAGAATATCGTTTACTATCGACAATAGGTTCACTCCCGCCTGCTTCACCATGGAGATGTGTTCGCGGACCGTCTCAGGCATACTCTCCCTTAAGGCAAGCTCTGTCAAGCCTATGATAGCGTTCATTGGCGTACGGATTTCATGACTCATTTTCGCCAGAAAGTCACTTTTGATCTTGTTTGCTTTATTAGCATGCTTTACCGTTTCTTTGAGCTGAGCGGATTTATCCAGGATCTCCCTCGTCATTTCGTTGCGTATCAGTGCGTTGGCGATAATGCGGCTTGCAGAGCGAAGCGTGAGCTCTTCGTTTTCAGTAAAAACGCGTTCCTTGCTGCAATCGTCAAAGCCTACGAGTCCCCACAGCTCATCCTGTATAAAAATCGGTACGTTAAGAATAGAGACAATCCCCTGGGGCTCAAGAAACAACTGCTGCTCCGGCGTTAACTCCCGAACAAGACCATTGACGCATTTGCCCTGAATCAGATCACATTCGCAATTCACCGGGATCCTTACATTCGTAGTATGCTCGTTTCCCTGCTGCGGCGGCGAATTTTCCGACCACTCGTACAATTGAGTTGCGAACAACACCTTTTTCTCTCTGTAAAACTTATGCACATACACCCTGTCGGCGTCCAGCGCATTTGCAATCATTCCCAGAGCGGTGTGTATGTTCTTCTCAAAGTGTCTTATGTCAGGTTCCAGAAGTGTCATGGACATACGATTCACGGTTTCAAGGAGATTTCTTTGATAGTCGATTTCCTTCATCATGCTTGAATACTCCCGCATGTCGCGGATGTACGCCGCCACGACGTAACCTTTATCGGTTTGCATGCGAATGAGCGTGACTTCGGAAGGGATCGGCGTTCCGTCAGGTTTACGGTGCAAAAACTCGAACTTCCTGTATCCATCGCGGTACGCTATGCGCAGATTCTCGCGGGCACACTCGGCCGATGGTACGCCGTTAGGCTGATACTCAGGATACAGCTCCGTAAAGCGATCTATGTACTCCTGCTTGTCTTTCAATCCGAACAGGTTCACCATTTCCTGATTTGCGTTTGTCTGCCTGACATTCTCATCCCAGAGGCTGCAGCCCAGCGGCGTCGCTTCGAACAACAACGCTATTTGATTCTGAGCCTCCATGATATCGGCATTCAAGGAGTGGCGATGGATAGCGCTTGCCATCATCAGGCTGACCGACTTTAGTATGGGCACTTCATCTTCAGAGTAGTTTTTTTCACGCTCGAACTCGTCTATGCTGAATAAGCCCCAAAAATGGTCGTTGATGAACAGCGGGATGATTATGACCGACTTCATGCCGAAAGCGCCCAAAAAGACCTGATCCTTTTCAGGCATTTCCGAAAGAGGGCCGCTTATATGTTCGCCGCGATAAAACTGGGTTTTCCACTCAGGTCTTTCCTTGTCGTGCGTCAGGCTCATCCCTTTTTCAAAGGTTCCGTATTCCTCACTGACCGAACTGCACCAACTATACTCGCATGTGTGGTATAAAAACCCGTCTCTCATCTCGTTGCGCCAAATGTTGACACGCCCTCCGCCAACGGAGTTGCATACGATTTCCATGCTTGTCAGTATCTGCGAGTCGATGCCGGTATTGCTGTCCACGGTAAGCAACAGCGCCGCGACTCTGTTGACGTCACGAAGCATTTCGTCCTGATGTTCGATTTCCTGCATCATCGTTCTGAAACGTTGTTCCAGCATCGATATTTCCTTTAGAGTACTGTTTACCTGCATATCGCTGCTCATGCTGCATCATCCACCTTTTCGAATTCTTTATCGCGATACTCAAATACTGATGTATTTTTTCCGCATACATATTGATTCTGCCGCCGTTTGCCGCAGCCGTACTTATCGGGGGCGCATTGATCAGGCGGAGCTTTCCGCTGTTGCGGGTTACCGATTCTTTTCTGACCATTATTTCGCCGAACTCCTTTTCATGGGCAAGGAAAACTTCTGCAATCAGGGGATCAAAATGCGCGCCTTTTTCTTCTCTGATGATTTTAACTGATTTTTCGTGGGAAAACGCCTTCTTGTACGGGCGTTCGTTGGTCAGCGCATCATATACGTCCGCCATAGCCATCAGCCTGCCCTGCAATGGGATGTCAGTGCCTGCAAGCGCGTGCGGGTAACCTTGCCCGTTCCACTTCTCATGATGGCTGCCCGCCATGATCTCGGCAAAAAACAGGAACTCGTTTTCCGTCGCGCTTCTCTCTATCCGCCTGATGATGTCGACGCCATAGTTCGTATGCTTTTTCATTTCCTCGAACTCTGCATCATTCAGCTTGCCCTGTTTCATGAGGATGCTGTCCTTGATGGATATTTTCCCGACGTCATGCAGTTGTGAAGACATGACGAGCAAGTCAATATCCCACGACAACAGCTCATCGGCGTAAATACCGTGCCGGATCGAGAGGTCGACCAGCATTCTCAGGTATTCCTGAGTCCGCTCAATATGCCCGCCGGTAACAACGTCCCTGCACTCAACCAGCTCGGCGACAGTTTTCAGGATAGCGCTCTGTAGTTCAAGGACTGTCCTTGTTTTTTTGTGTACCTCGTTTTCAAGTGAAAGGTTATATTGGATCAGTTCCTTTTTTTGGTTTTCGAAGGATATGTGCGCGTCGATTCGTTTCACAAGAAGTTCCTGCGAGAAAGGTTTGCATATGTAATCTACCGCGCCAAGGCTCAAGCCTTTGATCTCGCTGTCGGGGTCTATCCGCGCCGTCAGGAAAATAACGGGAATATGCGCCGTCTTCTCCTTACTTTGAAGGACTTCCATCACGTCGTATCCGTCCATTACCGGCATTTCGACGTCCAATAAAATCAAAGTCGGGGTGATTTTCTCAAGAAGCTGAAACAGCTTATCTCCGGAAGGAACAGTAGCGAGGCTGTACTTCCCCGCAAGACTGTTTCTTGCCGCCGTAAGGTTCGTTATGTCGTCGTCCACTATTACAATTATTTCGCCTGCGTTTTCCACGCTCCATCTCTCCTGTCAATAAATGCTGCTCGTCAACCGATGCTCTACTTCGGTATGGTAAAGTATAAAGTTACTCGAATGTCAAGTACCTTTCGCCGTTTCAGACACAAAAAATCAGCACGGCAGTTTTTGTATCCTTGTCATCCTGAAAACGCCCTTTTTCAGCATAGTCGACTTGCTCAGGTTCATAGGGTTTATCTGCCTTCTTCTCATTTTGTTCACCTTCTTCCCGTTTAAAACTTCTCAAATACTTCCCGCTGCTTGTCGGACCGCTCGATATAATCAAGGACGGCGTGCCTGACGAACTCGCCCAATCCTCTGTGCTCGCAATCAGCCAGTACGCCGATTTTGTCATAGGACGGAATATCGAACCTCACAACGATCTGCCTTGCCTTTGTTCCCTTTTTCATACAGAATCATCCTTTCTCCAGATTCTGAGCCATTGAGCCCATCTGGTCCAAGTCCCTGAGCACATTATTGACTAAACGGTCAACGTATTCCTGCATGACCACCTGGCGCAGGTGTTTTTCCATCTCCTCGGAGACCCACCGCCGTGTCGACGATGAAGAATCCCGCTTCACTGACTGCATCATTTTCCTGACCTCCCGTCTTTTTGACCCCAACATTATTGTTAGTTAAGGTTGTAGAGGATTAGTGATATCTGTACTTTACTCAAAGTCATGATATCCTCGCCACACCCAAAAGGATGAAAAAATGATAAAAAAAACCTCTCAAATCCGTTTTAAGGACTTAAGAGGCAACGGTTCCGGGTGACGCCCCGAACTCCGAACAATGCAGGAGTAATCAGTCTATAAGCTTCCTATCGATTGCTATCAGAACAGCGTCCACGTTATTGTTCGCGTCCAGCTTATTATATATCGACCGCAGGACCGATTTTACCGTGTGGATCGACAAGTACCGGTTTTCCGCAATCTCTTCGCGCGAGAGGCCGTGACGCAAATCGCTCAACACTTGCACCTCGCGTTCGGAAAGCTTCACGTTGTCTTTGATGTTTTTTTCTTTTTTCAGCGAGTTCGAAACTATAGCAGTCTTTTTAGCGTATATAGAAGCTTTTCGGATGACCGTCTTCAGCCATTCATCCGGGATAATGCACCCCTCTTTTGCAAGAGCGGCTTCCGCTATCGGGCGGAAATACTTAGCCATCTCGATGAAAGGCATTTCAAATACGCCGTCGAACGACATTTTATACGACTTTTCCAACTCATCGACCGCTCCCGGCGCGTCTCCGGTCATGTAGCGGGCGATCGCCATAAGCAGCGATAATACCAGTTCGCCGAAAAGGAAACGTTCCTGCAGGGCTCTCGGATAGGAGTTGCACAATACCGCCAGCGCCTGTTTGTACTTACCGCACGAGAAGTAGTACCTGACGCCGACGATCAGTTCCCTCGTGGGTATATGCACCGCGGATATCGTCTCTTTCTCGTCGAGCGCAAGCCATGACGGAGCCATATCCGGGAGCCGCATATGGATGTAGAACGAGCCGGTAAACAAGTCAAACAGCATATGGCGGTTCCAGAAATCCTGATTATCAAGCAGGCCGCTCATTTGCCTGAGCGTTTCCTTTGCCAACGGATAGTCGCCGTCGTGAATCGCCGCGCGCAGCAGATAGTACTGCGCCATCATCTCAATGCCGTACTGGTTCTTTTCACGCGCTTTCATTACGGCGTTATGGGCAAAGTTTCTGGCTGTCTCAAGTTCGTTCTTAAAGAAAGACACTTCACAGGCTGCCAGGTCGTCATAACCGTAATACATTTTGTGGGGGGTTTCCGCGATATACGCGGCGGCTTCGCGGGCGCTTTCCAGAAAGCGGTCGAACTCCGCGAGTTCCGCTCCCTCCCCTATCAGGCACGCAAAAGAGCGCAGGTCTACCGAGGAGAACGTACCTGACATTTCCGCCGATGGGATGTTGGACATCGCCCTGTACTCGAGTGATTTCTTCAGGTACTTCGGGGCGTCGTAAACATGAGTAACCGTGCAGGTATATATGTCGATATATGTCAGGTTGCTGTATGCCGCGGAGAGAAGGTGCAGGGAAAACGGCGTGCCGACGGATTCCCATTCACGGATCGTCTCAAAGGAACGTTCGCGGGCCTCTTCGAATTTGCCCATACCTATAAGTAAAATAGGTATGAAAAAGTTTTTAAGGAACAATACGCTCTTGTCTTCTTTATACTCGTTTTCCGTATCGATCTCCTCGACGATCCCCAGCACATACTCGCAAACGTCGCCCGGCAGCCTGATAGGATAAGAAAAAAGGATTTCGGTGATACGCCCGAACTGGCATGATTTCGCGCAGAACTTTATAGCGTCCGTATATAGGCCGTTATCTACGCACCACTGCGCCGCACGTTGGTATGTATCAAGCTTCTCTTCATCGGACAAGATATGGTGCTTGTTTTGCAGGAATTCGAGATAAAGCGGATGCACCCTGTAGTCCCCGGTGAAATTGTCGAACCAGACAAAGGACGCCAGTTGCGTCATATACTGCGCAAGCGGCGTCGCGCTGACAGCGCTTCGCAGCGGCGTCAGCGGCAATTCGGAAACCAGCGACAGCTTGATCATGATCTTCTGAATATCTTCCGGGAACTCGCGGAATGCTTCCGTCTCGAAAAGTTTGAATATATTCTGCTTCATAGCGTCAAGGGCCAGTCCGAGGTTTTGAGGTATTTTTACCAGCATGAGAGAGAGCAGGTTGATTGCCAGCGCCCAGCCCCCCGTCGCTTCATGCAATTTCGGAAGGTCCCTTGAGGAGAACGGAATGCCCCGGAGTGTGTAAAACGCCGCGATTTCGCTCTCGTTAAAGCGCAGTTCCTCCTCTGTGATGATACTGGCCTTTGATTTGGAAAACAACGAGACCGCGTTGATTTCAGGTTCCGATCTCGATATCACAATCAGGCACGAGCCGGGGATATGCAGGTGGGCGCAGCGCTCCGTGAATGCCAGAACCTGCTTTGAATGGATCAGGTGGAAGTCGTCCAACACGTTGAAGGTCCTGTTCGCACTCTTCTCAGCGTTCTTCAGCAAAGCCGCAAACTGTTGAAAACGCGCGGGCGTATCCGGGAATCCGAGTTCCCGAAGCCTGGCGGCCAGGTCAGGATCGTCAAAAGTGACGCAGTGCGTAAGGTTTTCCCAGAAGTGGGAGCCGATGTTGTCGCTTTCCGTGAGCTGCATCCATCTGACCGCGGAGTTCTCCTGCTGCCCGATATACTGATGCACGGCCTGAGTTTTTCCATACCCGGCGCCCGCAGTGACAAATATCAGATTACAGCGCGCCGCCCGATCGAACACTTCGTCAATCCGGGGACGCGGCATATAATATGCGGTTAATGGAGAGCTGTTTACACTCACATCTCTTGTATCGCTTGTCATAATGCCGCCCGTTCCAGTTATCAGGATTTTTGCGGTCATTATATCACCTCCGCGCGAAGATGACAAGGGGACCCCTTGTCATCTCTTCCGCAAATCGGCTATTGCGTGCGGGCGTTCGTATGATATATAATGTACAAATTATAATCCTTATATGCCGCCGTTTTATATATCGCTGAGGGGGGAAAGCGTATGAACCTGGTGCTTAGCATACACTTCAGGCGTAACTACTTTGAGTATTTTTTACCCGGCGAGAACAATCGCGTTATCGAGGCGGTCATTCCCGCTTCTGTAAGCGGTTTTTCTGTTGATTCCGCTCTGACTCTTGAGGTCTGGGAGGGCAGGTGGTTCCTTGCAGACAATGCGAACTTCTCTGTCGGGGGGCGGATTGAGCTTAGTTGCGGAGTGCGCGTCAACTGTATAGAACGCAGCAGCCGCGAGAAGTTCGTCATTGTGGTCGATAGCGTGCAGGCTGAGTATACATCGTTTGAAAAATATGTGATGATGCGCGGCAAGATCACGATCGGCAGGGATGCAAGCAATAACATATGCTTCAACACTCAAAACCTGGTAGGCCGATATCACGCACATATCGAAGTTGCTGCAAACGGAGCTGTAATGGCGATCGACAACAGTCAGAACGGAACTTTCGTGAACGGAAAGCGGATAAGCGGCGGTTACCAGTTGAGCTATGGCGATATAATCGGGATTTTCGGGCTGAAAATCGTTTTCCTCGGCAACATCGTTGCAATCAACTGTCCAAACGCAGAATGCAGAATCAACGGGCTGACTGCGTTTGACTTAACTCCCGAGCCGACGGCGCCCGTCGAGAGACCCGAGGAAGAGTTTTACAGGCGCTCGCCGAGGCTTGTCGAGAGGCTGGACGACGAAATCATCGAAATCGAAGCGCCGCCGAACTTGAACAAGAGCCGCCGGGCGCCGCTGCTTTACACGATCGGGCCGTCGATAACAATGGTTATCCCAATGGCGTTGGGCGCTATTTTCGCAATGCTGATGGCGCAGCAGAGCGGCCAGCAAACGGGCGCATTCATGTTCATGGGAATAGTGACGTCGGTGACAGCGGCTGTCATCGGCGTTTTTTGGGCGTTGATGAACATACGGTATCAAAGGCGAACGGAAGCGGAGGACGAGCAGCGGCGCGATATGCTGTTCGGCAGGTATCTCGAACGGATGCGGGCAATATTGCGTGAAAAGCATATGATGAACAAAAGCATCCTGGACAGGCTTTATCCTAACGCGCGCGACTGCCTGAAGTTCACTCGCGCCGGGAACCTGCGGCTGTGGGAACGCAATGTCAACCACACGGATTTTCTCTCAGTGAGGCTTGGGGTTGGCTCAATGCCGTCCCCGAACGCGATTTCGACGCCGAAGGAGAAGTTTACGCTGACAGACGACGCTCTTGCGGATGAGCCGAGGAACATCCAAAATGAGTATAAACTGCTGCGCGACGTGCCTATTTGCCTGTCGCTCCACGAGCATCGCCTTGTCGGCATAATAACGGACTCCCGCCGGAAAACCGCGGCGGTTGCCCGGACCATCGCATTACAGCTCGCCGCTTACCATTCATATACGGATATGAGGATGGCTTTTATCTACAGCAAGGACGAGGCGGATGAGTATTCCTTCGCCCGCTGGCTGCCTCATGTGTGGAGCGAAGACAACGAGACCCGCCTGCTCGCCGAAGATTCCGCCGGTATCGGCGAGGTTTTCTACAGCCTCTCCTCCGCCCTGCGCGGAAGGTTACAGGACGAGGAGGACGAGAAGGACAAAGGGCGGCCGCTTCCGCACTATGTTATCTTTATAACCGACCCCGATATGATAGAGGGAGAGGCCCTGACGAAGTACTTCAATGCTCCTCCTGAGGAACTTGGGATAAGCGTCGTACTGTTATACGGCGAGATCGGCCGGCTGCCGAACGATTGCAAAGTTATCATCCGTCAGGACGGGGGGTTCAGCGGTTACTGCAGCCTTGACAGCTCTTTTGATAATCGCGGCGGCGTGACTTTTGACATGGCGTCTTTTGAGGAGACAGATCGGTTCGGGCGCGAGCTGTCGGGGTTCAGGGTCAGAGAAGAGCAAACCGCGGGGGCGATTCCGACGATGCTGAGTTTTCTCGATATGTACAAGACGTCAAGCGCGGACGGGCTCGACGTGTACCGCAACTGGCTGGAGAACAGAAGTTTTGAAAGCATGAAAGCTATGATCGGCTATCGCAACGCCGATACTCCGCTGTATCTCGACATCCACGAAAAATACCACGGCCCGCACGGGCTGGTCGCCGGCACGACGGGTTCGGGAAAATCCGAGACGCTGCAGACATACATACTGTCGCTTGCCGTCAACTTCGACCCGCGCGAGGTTTCATACATCCTTATCGACTATAAAGGCGGCGGAATGGCAAAATGTTTTGAAGGTCTGCCCCATGTCGCCGGTATCATCACAAACCTGGGAGGCAACCAGACGAACCGCGCCCTTGCTTCGATCAACAGCGAAATAAAGCGGCGGCAGGCCGTGTTCAACGAGTATGGCGTCAAGCACATCGATGAGTATATCGAGCTTTTCCGCACCGATAAAGCGCCTAATCCAATCCCGCATCTCCTGATCATCGCTGACGAGTTTGCGGAGCTGAAGAAGGAGCAGCCTGACTTTGTGCGCGAGTTGGTCAGCGCGGCCCGCGTCGGGCGCAGCCTTGGGGTGCACCTTATACTGGCGACGCAGGATCCGAGCGCTTCTGTCGACGACGAGATTTGGAGCAACACGAAGTTCAGGATATGCCTGCGCGTCGCGGGAAAGCAAAACAGTCAGGCTATGCTGCACCGGCCGGACGCGGCATATATCACGAACACGGGGCGGGGGTTCTTCCAGGTAGGCAACGACGAAATCTTCGAGTTGTTCCAGTCCGGATGGAGCGGCGCCGAGTACGAGCCTGATATACCGTTCCATGACCGGAACCGCGGCGACGTCAAGCTGATAAACCTTTGGGGCAAGGCTGCGGTGACCGCGGCAAAAAAGAAGATAAAAACGGGCGGCGAGAAAACCACTCAGCTCAGAGCCGTTGTTCAGCACATAGCCGCTGTCGCAGCCGAAAAGCAGATCGGCGCGATTTCCGACATATGGCTGCCGCCGCTTCCTGAACGTGTGACCCTGAACGAACTCGAAAGACCGGAAGCCGTTCGCGGTTCCCTGGGCGTTGCGCTGGGGCTTGCGGACTATCCCACCGGCCAGCGGCAGTTTACGTTCTGCTTCGACCTTGTTGAAGAGGGGCATCTGCTTATCGCAGGTCCGGGCGGCTCTGGCAAGACTACGCTGCTGCAAACGATTCTGTACAGCTTCGCAACGCTGTACTCTCCGGAGCAGGTCAACTTCTACATCGCGGACTTCAACAGCAGGACTCTCGGCACTTTTTCAGGCCTGCCGCATTGCGGCGGAGTCATTTACGACAGCGACGAAGACAAACTCAGCAAGCTGATGACAATGCTTTCGCGTGAGCTGACGCGCCGCATCGCGCATTTTTCCTCGAAAGGTATAGGTTCCTTCAAGGAGTATTCAAGGCAGTATAACGACGTTCCCGCAATCATATTCGCTATTGACGGCTATGCGGCGTTTACTGAAAACAATGACAAGCTGCAGGATACTCTCGTGTATATCACGCGCCAGTCGGCGAGTTACGGCATATACTTTGTCATGACTTGCGCAGGGGCGGGTGATCTTCGCGGAAAAATGCGCCAGAATATAAGCAGCGGCGTCGGGCTCCAGCTTTCGGACAGATTCGAATATGAAGACGCGCTTGGGGCAAAGCCGCAGTTCCTCGCGGACGACCGCGTGACCGGCAGAGGCCTGGCTGTATGCGACGTCGGAGGAGACAAGCTGGATGTGCTTGAAGTGCAGTTTGCGCTGCCTGTAGATACGCCTGACAGCGCGGCATTGAACGCGGAGCTGCGCGCGCTGTTTGCCGGGATATCGGCGTCAGGCGCCATCGCGGCAAAGATTCCGCAGGTACCGACCGACCTGTCCGTTGAGAATCTTTTCAGTATCCCCGAAATCTCCGGCAAGTGTGCGACCGGGCGTTATCTGCCGCTGGGGTATGACACGGCGGAAGCGACGCCTCTGTATGCGGATCTTGCGGATACGTTCTGCTTCACGATAAGCGGGACTTCTCGCAGCGGCAAGACTACATTACTTAAGGCGCTTATGTCCTGCGCGGTCAAACAAGGGTTCAGGTCATGGCTCTTCGACGGAGCTGCCCGCGAACTGGAGAGTTTTGCGCGCGAGTCCGGCGTTGAATATCTGACAAACTCAGACGAGCTTTATGGGTTCATGGAGAGCGTCCTCGTCCCCGAACTGGCGAGGCGCAACCCCGCAAAGGGCGTGTTTATCGACAGCGGTTATGCGAATCCCGACGAGTATCTGGCTTCGGAGGAGAAGCTGTGCCTGTTCATTCATGATATGCCGGCGTTTTGCGAAGCTGTTTATAACTCCGAAAGAGACATGAAAAGCTATATGGAAAAAATCCTGCTGCCAAAAGGCAATCATCATATGGTTTACTTGTTTGCCTGCATTACGCAGGAGGATTACGCCGGAGAATGGGGAACCAAACAAGTACTGCGAAAGTTCGCCGGGTATAAGGGAGGCCTTCACCTCGGAGGCAATCTCGATAATCAGCGCGTTTTCGACTTTGACGTCCCTGTTCTCCAGAGAGGGCAGCGGCTGCCGGCCGGACAGGGCCATATCGCAGATCGCGGAGAAACAAAAAGGATCGCTGTGGTGACGCTGTGACAATGCCGAAAGACCTTAACGAGCTCTTGCGGGAAACGCTGCGCGACGAGGACGTCTCGAAGCTGCTTGATGATTCTCCCAAGCTGCGCAGGCTTATAAAGCGTATGTACGGGGAGATCCAGCGGCTGTCGGACGACGACGAGGACGACGGTTCAGTTTTCCCCGTGAAAAGTGGCGCTGAGACCAGGCTTATCAGGACTTGCGATATATTCCTGTTCGAAGCGCAGGGGAGAAAAGTCGCTCTGCGCACAAAGGCGCAAGAGATTTCATTCTACTCAAATTTTGAGCAGCTCACCAACCAGCTGCCGAGCAGTTTTCTGAGGTGTCACAGGGGGTACATAGTCAACACAAAAAAAGTGCGTAACGTCAATTTTGCGGAGAGCGCCATCATGCTGTCGGACGGCAGCAGCGTACCATTTTCGCGGACATACCGCGAAGCGGTCAGGACTGCGCTTGGTAAATTGACTGACGCCGCGGCGGAATAGAAAGGGTTATCGGTAAATGACCACATCACTTATCCTGTCGGCGCAGGAATGGAGATTCGCCCTCTGCGGTGAAGGGGAGCCGGGTGAACTGTGCGGCAAAGGGTTTGCAAAGCTCGACGAAAACGAGCGCGTCGTTCTCGGCCCGGAACTGCGGGCGATAGTTCAAGAGTATGACGCCGCAGTTCCCGAAGACGTCACAGGAGGCGGGACCGCCTTGCGGGGCGAGCGTTTCTGCATGCTGATCGAACCTTACCCGCTGATCATGGATACGTTGAAAATCACGCTATATAAAGACGCTTACACGCTTGATGAGGCGCTGGCTGAAAGGGGGAGTTCCGGAGATGACTAAGCTGTTCATCGATGTGTTCCTGCCGGGGAACGGTAAAACATATGAGTTTTCTCTCGACGGGTCCATGCTTGTAGGGCAAGCGACGGTTCGGATCATTGAAAACATCCGCGAGGCGGAGAACAACACGATATCCATCGATCCGAAAACTGTCATCCTAAGCGACACAAATCTGTCCATGCGGCTCAATGAGAGGATGACGCTGCAGGCTGCCGGTGTAAGAAGCGGCCATAAGCTTATCCTTGTTTAGATGCTTATGGAAGCCGGGGCGTAGGACACAGAACCGTCCCCTGTCTTACGCAATGCGGGCGCAGCGAGCGGCGCCCCTACGAAGTGGGTCACAGGTTTCGTGGCTGCCGCTCATTTACGACCACTCGTTACAAAAACCGTGTCGTCTGTTCGGAATGCTTGCGTATTTCCGGCGGCACGGTTTATATTCTAAACAGAAACAGGAGGGACTAAGATGAACTTTACAGATGTAGACGCCGATCGCGTACTAAACGCCAAATCGCAAATCACAACTCATATCTCCGGTATGGCAAGGTCAAGGGACGTTTTCAAGAATCAGATAATCAGCGCGCTTGATCCATGCTGGAAGGGGCAGGCGAAGGACGCATTCACGCTGCAGTGGGGCGCTTTTACGGAAGCGTATGAAGGTTTCATAAAAGACTGCGAAGCGCTGAACAACGAGTTGGAAATCACGGCGAAAGGGTACAACAACGCTGACGGCGAAGCAAGACGGATCACCAGCGGCTTGCCGAGATAGGGGGGGAGATTCGATGGCAGAGAGTGTATATTTCAAAGAAGACCCCCGGCAGATACTCAACACCGCTTCAGCACTGCAAAGGGAACGCAACAACCTATCGGCCGACCTGACGGGCATGAAAACGAAAGCAACCGGCATGAAAGCTTACTGGAAGAGCAAAAGCGCGGACGAATACCAGAAAAAAGCGGCGGAACTTGATTTACAGGGGCAGGAACTGATAAAAGTACTCGACGAGTTCATCAGGAAACTGCAGCAGGCAAGCGGTATCTACGAAGCTGCCGAGGCCACGGCAACACGGGCGGCGGAAGGGCTTCCGACCGACGGCGTGTATCGTTGAAAGGAGTAAGACAGTGATATTGAACTTCAACTACGACCTTGCGAAGCGGCAGGCGACGCAAATCGAAGGGATAGCGGGCGAAATGCGCAGGCTTGCCAACGGTCAAATGTCAAACGCGATCGCAACGATAGACGCATCATGGGACGGCGACACATCCACAGTATTCATTCGCCACTGTAATGAAACGAAACAGCAGCTCGTCACGCGGGCGAACGAACTGGAAAACCTGGCGAGGCGAATCCGCGACGTCGCAAAGATACTTAAAGAGGCTGATGAGCGCGCAAAACGGGAATTCGAGATGTTCAGCGGCGGAGGCGGCGGGGGCGGCGGAGGCGGCGGCCGGTAGCGACGGCAAACGGCAGGCAGGCGGCGATGGCAATCTTCAGGCAGCGCAAGTAAAACAGGAAGTAATCAACTTCATATATACAAAAAACAGAAATAAAAAACAGGAGGAGTAAAATCATGGCAGGAAGAAGCACAGAAGTAACAACCGGGAAACTGAACCAGGTGGCAAACACGCTGAGCGAGCTTATCACCCAGTACAACGCGTCGGTAGATCGATTCTACAACTGCGGAGCGGAGATCGACACGATGTGGGACGGCGAAGCAAGCCAGAAGTTCATGTACACGCTGACAAACGACCGCGAAAGGTTCAACGCGCTCAGGAACATCCTTCAGCGCTACGTCGAAGTACTCAACCAGGACGCAAACACTTATGCCCAGGCGGAATCGGATGTACTCAACGTACTCAACACCAACACAATACGCTGATAAGCGGTAATAGAAAGGAGAATAATCATGGCAGGAATAGATTACACTTTTAAAGTAGACACCGGGGTCCTCACCGCAAAGGCGGACGAGATGAACGGAGAGAAGTCAAAGATCATTCAAATCATGGACCAGGCGAAGAACGAAATAACATCATTGACGGGAACTTGGAAAAGCGCTGCGTCGGACGAGTTCCAGAACAGGTTCAGGCAAATATACGACGATATAGACAATATGCTTGCAATCACCTCAGAGCATATCAGCGATATAAAGGAGGCAGCGTATATCTATGCACAGGCGGAATCAGCCGCGACAACTGCCGCGGAAGGATTACCTACGGATGGAGTAATGCGCTAAAGACAAGATGGCTGTTTATGTCAAATGGAACTGCCGCGATATAGAAAGCGGCAAAGAAGAGCTGCGGGCAACACTGTCACGACTGTCGTCACTATCTGAAGAACTGCACAGCATCGGGCGGAGGCTGGACCCGCAGCTTACGGAATACGAAGGAATAGGGCGCTCCCTCCGAATCCTCATGGAGGGTGCGGAGGATGACGCTCGCCGAATCAAAAACGAATGCACCGCTCTGGAAGGCGTGCACGCCGTATATACCAACGCTGAGCACACGACACTGCGCGCCTCGGAATCATTGCCTGCATCAATAACGGAGCGCAACTTGGTTTTCGAGCGCTGGTTCACTGATTTGTTAGGGTAGAAGAGGACAGGGAACACCGGAAATAAGTTCAGAGCGCCGCTTCCCTGTTCTTCGAACCCTGATAAAAATTTATCAATGAAAGGTTAATGACACTATGAGAACGGACGGCAAAAGAAGTCTACTGTACAGGATTTTCTTTAAGAGCCCTGCCACAAATCAGCCTTTGCGAAATGATAATGTTGTTCCGCACACGGAACTTGCCCCGAGGATTCCCGGAATGTCTATAACGCTGGTTATAAAAAACGAGGATTCGAAGGCGATCAAGGAAATGACTTCGTTCCCGTTTGCGATCGGGCGGGAGTACTCAGAGGGCGGAATACAACTTGATAAAAAGAGCGTAAGCCGCAGGCACGCAGCGATAGACATGCAGGGCCGTAACGCAACAATTACGGATGAGAACTCCAGCAACGGAGTCGAAGTCTCGGGGCGCAGGCTTGTACCCGGGCAGCCGTATATACTCAAGTGCGGCGACGACATAAACATAGGCGGCGTAATGGTATCTGTCATGGATATCAGAAGTCCCTCAGATCTCTTTTTAAGCAACGAAGCGCCGGATGGAGGCGATAACACACAGCTCTTATTTCCGTGGCAGACGCCCCCGCCTGCGAATGAGCCGCCGCCATCGTATGACCCCCCGCCATACAATCCGCCTCCATCGTACGATCCGCCTCCGGCATATAATCCGCCCCCATCGTACGATTCGCCTCCGCCTAATGCATCCGGGGCTTCTTCGCCTCCGTCGGTATTCTGCACTGCGTGCGGACGCCCTAATAACGCAGGAGAAAACAACTTCTGCATCGGCTGCGGAAGCAGGCTGGTAAAACCGAAACAGTGATCGTTCAAATCATCTTATAACGCAGAAAATCTAAGAGCAGAGAGGAAGAAAAGTTATGGCAAAGTATCATTCGAAGTTTCCGGGCATGTATGACGGCGCACAGCAGTTCTCAAATGTCGAAAGGCAGCTTGACAGGATCGAGCGCGACTTGTTGGGGCTGGTAAATGGTTTCTATGCACCCGAATCGCAGTTGGCGGTGCTAAGGAATCAAATCAATGCAAACCGGCAAGGCACGGCAAACACTAAGAACCGCGTCAAGTCGATTGCAACTACTGTGAAGAACATCACAGAGTTGTATGAGAGCGCTGAACGAAACGCAGGCGGCCGCCTGGAGCAAACGAAGTCTTCCTTTCTGGAGCGCATTGCAAACATTATGAGGCGTCTGCAGTATGCCGCGATCCTGCTTGGCTTGAACCCCGCCAACATATTCAGTATTGACCCCGTGAATCTGGCGACGGGCAACTATGTATACGAAAATACGTTCCTCAACGTCCCCTATGACTTGCCGCTGGAGTTCCGCCTTTTCTACAATACCCTCAGCGGGGCGCAGGGCACGATCGGAAACGGCTGGCTGCACAATTATGAGATAAAGCTCTACAGGCTTGAAGGCGGCGTTATTGAGGTCGTACTTAACGACAGTTCGGCAAAGAGGTTTTCAGTCGATGAAAACGGGCATATCGAAGCCCTTCCGGGCATCACCGCAAAACTGCTCAAAAACGAAGAAGGATACACTTACAGCGACCTTGACGGCATGAAATATGATTTCAACGATGCAGGTCTCTTCGTTTCGCAAAGAGACAGGGCCGGAAACCATCTTGAAATGACATATTCGAACAAAAAGCGGTTAGAGAGGGTTGAAAACGACCGCGGCGACCATCTGACATTTAACTACGGCGCCGGAGGAAAGCTGGAATCAGTCCTTGACCACATGGGCCGCTGTGTTACCCTGAGCTACGACACCGGATTATTGACCGCCGTTATCGACGTCATGGGTAACAAAACCGCATACTCTTACGATGAAGAGAACCGCCTTGCCGAAATAACCGGGCCGAACGGAGTCCTCTGCCTGATAAATGAGTATGACGCAAACTCGCGCGCGTCGAGGCAGTACTTCCCGGACGGCGGCGTGATGACATATGAGTATAATGACGATGAAAACCAGCTTGTCCTGACGGAGCAAAACGGCAATACTGTCACTTACGAGCATGATGAGCAACTGCGCAATGTCCGCACCGCGCATTCCGACGGCGAGGAGCTTTTCGAGTATAACGCGAATAACCAGAGGACGGCATATACCGACAAGCTGGGGCGCCGCAGCGAGTATTACTACGACCCGCAAGGCAACATGACCCGTTACAGGAACCCTCTGGGCGAAAGCGTCGAAATCCGCTATACGAAAGGCGCGCTGCCTGAAGTAATTTCGCTGAACGGCCTTGTCCTGTATGAATCCGAATATAATGATGAGGGCAAGGAAACCTCAATGACCGACGCCCTGGGGCGCAGAAACGGTTTCGACTATGACGACGCCGGAAATGTGATCGCGATGACGATGCCGGACGGCAGCGCTGCACGCCTGACATATGACGAAAAGGGCAACGTGAGTTCCGTGACCAGCGCGACCGGGAGCCGTTCCGAATACGCCTATGACGAACTGCACCGCGTGATAAGTTCAGTCGACGCAAACGGAAATAAAACCGAGTTCGCTTATAACGCAAAGAATGATATCGTGAGTGTCGTCAACGCGGAAGGTAACACTTGCAGCTATGAGTATGACAACTGCGGCAACGTGACTAAAATTACGGATTTCAACGGGACAGTGCTGGAGATCGCATACAACAGTATCAACAAGCCGTGCAGCGTAACAAACCGAAACGGCGGCGTTACGACTATCGAGTATGACAAGATGTGGAACGTGTCTAAATTGACAAGCCCGGACGGCGGCGTCACCACGCATGTATACAATATGTCGAACAAG
>Ga0123353_10002199_pt1 | contig 24136 bp, 20 predicted proteins | sample TergutLab28metaG_3_FD_92763 | JGI IMG/M metagenome (GOLD analysis project Ga0123353, IMG submission 92763) | Labiotermes labralis P3 segment gut microbial communities from Petit-Saut dam, French Guiana - Lab288 P3 | ecosystem: Host-associated > Arthropoda: Insects > Digestive system > Gut ... | reverse complement strand
TTGCGCTGACCACGTGACACCCCTCTATCCGCAAAAGTTGGCACTACCTTCGCCGACCGGCGGCGGCCGCTCTGTCGGTATAGTTCGCGTGCGGACTAAGGCCACGGAGTTTAGTTTAGTTTAATACTGAGAAATCAGTATACCCCAGTCTTATGTAGAAACTTTACCAGAATTTCACATCCTTCATTTTGTTCTATGAACTCTTTGTGTGATATCTTAAATGTTACAGGTGAGGTCCAGTTCTCAAAGAATGGTAGTACACCAGTGGTGTTCATGCATGTGGACCAGACACTACAATTATGGGCATTCTTTGATGTGTATGGCAGCACACAGAAAGTTCGCATCCTTGGCAGCTGTGTTGAGCCACATCATCCACACACCTCTTCAGGTCAGTCTCATATATTGCACTGGTTACAGTGCTGTTGGTAGTGATATTGCCTTCTTGTTCCCTACTAATTTGTGACTGCTGAATTGCTGATTAGTTGCACACTAGTGAGAGATACTCAGCTAAAATTTCAATGGGAAGTCTCTGATTGCCCACATGTTTCAAGAGACTTGTGGCATGATGAAGTGGAATAAGGAAGACGAAAACTGAAGTGTAATATCTAAACATATTTGATTTTAGCTGTGCAATGCATAACACCATTCTGATTATATCGGTTGCAAAGAGCATTGAAATGAGAATCCCGTAGTCCTGATATCAACAGAACAGATTGTGTAGGGTTGTGTTTGTTGAGAATGATTTTTGTGTATAGTGCAAAATACTGTGTCATCCCCATGACACAAAACTGATGTCCATGAGGGCATGGAAATACAGCAAATGTTATTGAGACATGTGACAAGGAAACAATACAGAAAAAACTGTTGATACCAAGAAGTCAAGCAGTAGAAAGGGTGGTAATGTACAAAGAGAAACCATATTCATCCATTTTAGAGGTACAGTAGAACTCCATTTAACCAGACACTGGTTATCCAGATCGGCTTGGCCCTTCAGGTAAATTTGTTGAGAATTCTACAAAACTAACTTGCTTTGAAATTACTGGTTATCGGATCAAGTACAGCACAGTGTTATGGCTTCTAGAATTTCATATCGGGTGTGGTCGAAAGATTTAGATGCGGGTACATTCTGTAAATAGTAGCAGCCAAACTTCAAACTGCCAAATTAGCCTATTTTCAAAGAAAAATCCAATTATCAAGATTTTCTGCATATCCAGGTAGCTCACCAGTCCAATTAAGTAGATAGTCAAAAAACATTCCCTCTCTTCCATCTTGGTCAATAACTCTCTAAGATAATACTCCTATCACTGTCTGTGTGTTGACAAGCCATCAGTTATGATTTTATGGCTCCACAAATAGGGTGTTTTGTGTGATGAAATATTGTGCAAAAATTACAGATATCAGCTTATCCTTCCCCTGAAGTCTACACTCATCACAAATCACAGTCATGTAATTGTCCATCTACCCTTATACATTTGTGGGCAAAATCCTATAGAGTTTGCATATTCAAGAATTGAAAGTCTGTATGAAAACTTCATCATAGCATATATGAACCAAATTTAATGGTATCCATCCCATTTTATTCAGTCAGTTATATAAATACACAGTTTTATTTCAATATACCTAGGTATACCTTGTGGTATTGGATAGATCTCACAAGTAGAGCATTTTACCTTGTTTTAAGGATTTGTGTAACATGCCTGATGATGATTGATATCAATCAAAACATGCAGCGTTGAAAAGAAATGTGTTGTGTTGGACGTTACTGTGTTTATATAAGATGTGAACACCCGAAAATTACTACAGATGAATTGACTGAGCTACTGCTTCCTTTTTAATAGTCTCTGGTGGTTATAACATTAACTAACAGGCATAGCTACAATTGATTTGTATGCTAAACTATACTTGCATGATAGCATCAATCCTGGAACTTTGTTTTAAATCATAATGGTAACATGCAATAATAAGTATTAGCTGGTGATAATTATGGTCAGGTTATATAAATGAAGGCATCATTTTTACAGGTATGATTTTACTAAATTCTGAATGTTTGCTTTCATAGGTTCAAGAAATTCCTCTCCGCCACCAAGAGTCATTGACCCTGCCCTAGCAGCTGGTCGTCTCCGTGTGAATCTGCCCTGCAGTGTAACTAATGGCAGCAGCAGCAACAGCAGTGTCCCATCAGAAAGTCATAGCCAGCATAATGGCATGCCAGTTCCAGTACCTGTCTCACAGCGGTTCTGCTGCACGGGACCACCACCCACTACAACAGCTACTGCTGAGTTGGTACAGTATCAACAATCAATGGGAGGGGGTACTGTTCTTGTAGTGAACCTCCCGCCAGCACATTCAAACTACCTCAATCAACAGAATCAGCATAACCAGCATCAGCATCAGAGCCCACCACCTGCAGTGACAACACAGCATCATCTGCCATCATCACAACCTTCAGTACCTGTTGATCTTCAGCCATCTTCCTCAGGCACTCTGCTTTCCACTTACAGTCATACCTACATCGAGGTAAGTGACAAGAGTTTTCTCCGGACAGCTAGTGGTTCAGTACTAACCTAGAAATCAAAATGTTATATAATGTGTGTCATAGTGTAATGTGAAATTTCCGTACCTGACATAGCATGTAACACTGTTGGAATTTTCATTGCTAAAAATGAATTCTGTCAGTTGTTTCATTTATTACTTCTGTCAATCCACAGCCTGTATCAGCAACATCCTATTCTACGCTGGATTCGACAGCAACAATGCAGCAGTGGGTAGATGCAACAGCGGCTACAGGAGGTAGTGGAACTGAATGCACTATTTGCTGTGAGCGTCCCATTGACAGTGTATTGTACATGTGTGGTCACATGTGCATGTGCTATGAATGTGCCGTCCAACAGTGGAGGGGCAAGGGTGGTGGCCACTGCCCACTCTGCAGGGCTGTTATACGTGATGTGATCCGAACCTACAAATCCTGATAGTGGGCCTTGGCCTCATGCACCCAGCAGTCTATGCCTCTGTTCCTCGGGGCAGGGCAAGTGTAGCCCATCTGCAAAGAAGTTATCCATCCAGGGTGCAGGACATGGTCATTCATAATGGAAAAATGTAATGTCTTTAAACTAACAAGGAGGGAGTTCTTCAGTTGTATTCAAGAAGGAAAGTACATTAAATTTAAGCTGGGTATTACTTGGCCAAAAGCAATTAAAAATGTGAGGACTTCATGGAACATTCCAATGTCTAAACTGTAATTGCACAATAAAAGTTGACCAAAGACCAAAGAAATATACATGATTGTAGTTATAGTCACTGTTACCTTTTAAAGACAAAATGCATTAGAACGCTTGCAGAAATCCACAGTTGCCTTGAGATTGGATTGACAGTCTGTACTTCCCATGAAATAAACCTATTTGAATATTTCATTTCTGACTGCAGCATGATTATGCTGTGTCGCCTTTTGTTGTGGAATTATACTTTCAAGGCTGGAATGTTAGGTGTGTATGTGCCCTTCTCAAACCACATGTTTATCCATGTCTTGAGAGTACATTTTTAGAAATATCTCAGCAAAAAGGTCAACCAAGTTGTGATTTATTTCTTTAGACATGGGATCAGTATTATTAAGGAAAGGATGAACATCTTTATAAGCAGCCAAAGCCTGGGCTTCCGTAAATGAACTACTGTCCCATCTAAGATGAGAGAATGACAAGTTCAGATTATTCAGTGTTTGTAGAGGAGTTGTTTGATGTTAAATTTAATCACCTACAGAAATTCACTTCAGTTGTATATGAAGCTGTGTTCTGCACTTGATGGCTCCATATTGCTGCAGTGAGTAAGCACAACTTCGCAATGTTAATTTTACAGTTCATAAAGTAAGACGCTGGTCCGCATCTGCTGAATATTGTCAGTGGAGTATTGACATTGTAAGCATTTTGAAGTCTGCATAGTCACATGACTCAGTTTCTAACCAATGAAGAGAGTACAGTAAGGCTCTTATTGTTTTGATGGAAGTATATGGGACTGACAACTTTAGGTATAATAGGCCTTTAATCTGATATAGAAGTGGCATTGTTTTTGGTATTTCACTGCTCTCGAAAACCTCTATGTTTACATACTCATTTGTGATTAAGTTTTGAATTATTTTTTACAGTTTCTCAGGCTGAGACTTATTTTATGTAAGTTAAATGTAAATGACTGTGTGTGTGTGTACATATGTGGAGGTGTGTTACTGATCATGTAATTGTTTTTTTTACATTGGTAGCAGTGTTGTGCTTTTCTACTTTGTGTGGTTGTTCTTATGTCCCCAAAGTTTTGGTCAGATTTCATTCAGTAGCGGTATGTTGTGTGTGCAAGTGTACTGTAATCGGAAAGTTTGCATATTGTTCCCAGTTGCAGCAGGACTCTGATATGAAGATCTGCTTTTTCTTTCACTACCAAGACATTCCATATGTGCTCTTCTTGTCTGTCAGATGTAGTGGAATTCTAGTCATACTGTAAATTATTAATGGAGATAGCTGTGCAGAATACTTCAAAGCTTTATTCTACCTAGCCTCATGTTGTTACAAACAACTCTGTAAATAGTGTAGTCATTTATTTTTAATTTCTTTCTCCTGTGACTGGTAGTTACATCAAGGGATGAGTGGTGTGGGGCAGTGGAAAATGAATATGACAACAGAAACAATTTGGCTGAGTGAAAAACAGTCACTACAAGGGACAGTTTATCACTGACCAATACACTGACAAGGTAGCACCAAATTGTGTTTTTCTGACCATGTAGTTGGGTAGCTGAGTACATCCAGCCTAGGAGTGTTTGCTTAATTTAATTATGTAGTTGATGCCATGTGACATGGTGGAAGCAACTCTTTAACAAGAGCTGTAAAATTGTGAGTAAATTACTGTCTGTAATACAATTCAGCACAGGACCTACTCCCCTCAGCTGCTCAACAGTGCATAAAGAATGTACCAGTATCAGATGAATTTGAAGTAAAGTTTATGTTTGGTGTTTCTGAGTGTCAGCAAATCTTGGTATGGTAGCTTGCAATCTTGTGAAAAAGCTTGTAAGCTGAAAGATAATTTATTGTTATGAGAATCTCTTTCCAACACTGAACAAAAGTTTTTCTTAAGAATAATGTTTATTATTTTTCGTAACTTGTATATTCTAATGACTCTTTCTAGGTAATGGAAATCTTCATTCTCTGTTCTGTCCCTAGAAAATTATCCTACTCAAGACAGTGCAATGTTTTGATATTTGATGTTAATATTCCCTGGGCTAGAATGGTTCATCACATTCACTTTCAAGTTTGTTAAATAAATATGTTTTCCATTTAAGTTGTATACAGTGAGCTTACATGTCTTAATACAAGTATTTGTAAGTTTTCAAGTTGTATAACTAATTAAAGAACCATATTGTGAAATAAGAATTTGCTATTTATTTAAATTATGACAGACTCCTGAATTAAGCTTTCTGATAGGTCTTGAAACCCAGTTTACATGTACAGTTTTTGACTGCTGCATTTATAACAAATTCTGAGTTGTAATTAGAACATATTTCATCGTTTAATGTGACTGTTGCTGGGTGTAATCATTACCAGTAACAAAATTATTTTGGATGCTTAATACACTTGTCACTGGGAGAAATCTTCATACCAAATAAGTAAGTTCCGGTTTTCGTTCTGGGATGAAGGATAGCATTCGTTGACAGCTTTGTTACTGACGTTTCGGACCTGTCTGCAAGGGTCAAGAGGTCCAAAAAGAAGACTGAAGGTGGGACCAGTACGTTGTCCTGAAACGTCCATAACAAACTACCAACCAAAGCCCACAACATTTCCCACAAGCGAAACCCACAGGTACACAAGTGCAGAGTCTAAAATCTGGCAAATGCCAAGTTACTGTTTGTCATCCATTTTCTGTGGTTCGTTTTTTTTGTGGTTTCTGTCACTGTCGGCTGAAGTCGGCAGGCCGGATACCACCCCAGCTGAATCGCACCCTGACTCCAACACACAGCAATCCAAGAACAATACAGCCAATGTGGTAGTTCAACAACATAGTCACAAACTCCTGAAGATGGACATATTAATGCCTGAAACATGTTGAGTATCTAAGAAGTAAGCAAATAGAACAAGTGACATCTAGTTGGTTTTTTATTCTGCAACTATCACAAAGATGCAGGTCCAATAAACATCAAATAAAAGTTGACCCAATGCATAGCATAGCCAACTGTTACTGCAAATTTAAGGCAATGTGACTGTCAGATATAGATTAAAATGAATAAAGCAGACTGAATTAAAGAAACCCACTGACAAGGTATGGCTGTAAAAAGTAAATGGAAGTAAAAAAAGTTTAATTATTAGACAACTGTAGAAGCTTTGTGTTGGGTTTCAGGCTTTTGGTCTTAAGTATTTTAAAATGACTAAAATTTGGTAATGATGGGCTGAGATAGCGTAGTCAGTATAGCAGCTCACTATGGGCTGGATGATCCAGGGATTGAATCCCGGTGGGGGCAAGATTTTCCGTCCCAGTGTAGACTGGCCCTGGGGCCCACCCAGCCTCCTGTACAGTGAATACCAGGTCTTTCTTTGGGGTAAAGCAGCCAGGGCATGGCATTGACTACTTACCTAATCTAGCACCAAGGTTAAAGAAAGAGTAGAGATGTACCTCTACTCCCTGTCTGTGGCTCATGGCAGGCTATAGGTTGAAATTCAGTAATGTAACCATCAAAACACAACAAGTATCTCTCAGCAATGATAAATTTTATTATAAAAATCTCAACATGTTTTGACCAAGGGCCATCATATTGAGGCACAATTTAACAACACAATATATATGGTTGTTAATGTACATGTAGTAATATTGTAAATCATATGTAAAAAGATCTGTTATGATGTGTATGGTATTGGTAACATGCTTTGGAGTCAGTCTTTTGAAGATTCAGGTCTGGGATGCTATGCCATGTTGACTGGTACATAGCTGCTGACACTATGAAGTCAGGCAGTGCCTACTTCTTCAGGGTCAAGGTATCCAAAAAGAATGACATATCTTGGACTGCTTGACCCTGGAGAGGAAGCACTGCACTCTTTCAAAACATCAAAACTGTTTACCAAGTCAACACAGTGCAGTATGCCAGAAGACTCGAACTTTATCACAACTGTTGTGACAACATCATAACTCACAGGAGTTTCTCCCTGCACCTTTGTCTTATGTACTTCATTGAACCATGCTGCTGAATTGGCCTTCAGTATTTTATGTTTTTTGTTCATAAAATTGTTAACATATTGCACTTGATCAGCTGTAGGCATCTTTTTAATTTCATACACATATTCTTAATAGATAAAATCAAGTATATTACAGCACAGTATGTAACACATGAAATTATCATGGCAGAAGTGTTAATACAAATGTATTATAACTGTAATTTACCATTTTACATGATTGAGTTCAAAAGCATGGTGGTCAGCAGTTTGACCTCAATTTGGATTTTTGGATTCTGGTTTATGTATTTCCCTGCAGGTTGATATGATTGATCCTTTTAAATGCAAGGAACCACTCATCCAACATCACAGAAAACTTCAGTCTTCAGCAGAACCTCAAATCTTACAAGTATGGGATATTTGGGGGGGGTTGTATAGTGTTAGTCCAACAATAAAAATATATTTCCTTTATACAAGAAAATTGTTAGAACTACGGCCGTTTTCAGACCTAGAAATTTATGTAAAAATTTGTGGACGATATTAGAGATCCTGCCATTTCAATGTGAAACATTTTCTCATAAATGAATTTCACTGAGGAAAACCAAAAACATTTTCAGAGCAGTCCAACTGTACAGTGTAAATACAAGCAGTGAGTACCATCTCAATAGACCAGTGGCCAACCTTTCATGCTTTCAGAATATTGCATCTAAGCTGGAATAAAAATTTTCAACAATATACCATTTGTTCTCAGAAGTCTTACCAATAAAAAGGTTCATTTTATTGTGATATTAGAAGGATAATTACACACACATTACTTGTACTTGGTTCATGAATTTTAATGTTTGAAATAACTTGATTTTAAGTGGTTTTTCTTACATGGTATTAATTTAAAAGGTATGGTACCAGGTGTATAAACATGAATATAATGTTTGTCATTTGAACACTGTATGTTAATCACCCCAAGATCTTAAATTATACTTGGGTGTTTGTAATTTTTATGGCCTGCTGCACATCTTGCTGTCATTGTGACTATCTTTTGAAGCCATGGAAAGCAAATGCATGTTTAAACTGACATTAAATATGCTAATTGCTATGCAGGGCCTGGATATGTCAACTCAATTCCCCAGTCTTTAACCTTCTCATCATTAAATCTGGGATGCTTGTTTTCACGAGTTTTTATCTATCTCAGAACTTGTAGCCACTTGTACTGCCTCAATTGCATCAAGTGGGGGCTTGTATTCTGGTTCATTGCTGCATCCTGCAACATGTAACAAGGTAGTAAAAATCACAAACAATTCTCTAAACATAACTGTTCCCAGCAGATGTTGAACTGAAGGAACTTACCTTTGGGCAAATTTGTATGTTTGAGACTGCATTTATACAGCACAAAATGCATTACACAGCAGACAAAAGATATGGCACAGAAAATTATAAGTGCCACTCTGCCTCCCACCTCATGGTACAGCAAGCCGCCAATGAGACTACCTATCGCGTACCCTACATAAGAGGGAGAATGTGACAATTAGATGGCTGATCCTAAAGAAAGAGTGAAAAAGTTTGAGAACAGAGTGCTAAGGAGAATATTTGGACCTAAGAGAGAGGAAGTTCACAGGAGAGTGGAGAATGTTATGTAATAAGCAACTTCATAATTTACAGTATTCAAATATTTTTATGGTGATCAAAAGAAGGAAAGTGAGGCTAGTCAGTCACACATGTAGCACACATGGGAGAGGTGAGAAATGTGAGAAATTAGTGCAGAACCGTGGTTGGGATATATCAAGTGAATGTGTGATGCAGCAGCAAGGAAAGTATTAACAGGATGAAGATGGGAGATGTGTAAGCATCTGCACTCTTGTAACCTTATTTTTCCCAAGATCAATTTACGCAATGTGGAATGCCCGACATACTGTGATCACTCCCCCTAACTGTTGCATTGAAGAAGGGACAATTTTGTGTGTGTGTGTGTGTGTGTGGGGGGTGGGGGGGCTGGTTGGGTGGGTGCATGTGCACATCTGTGTACAGAGAGAGAGAGAAAGGGAAGAAGCTGCTGTTTATAACAGTTTCTGTGGCAAATTCTGGGATAAAATATGAAATGTGTCACAACCATTACTTTCTTCATAATTTACTGTGTGTACTCATGTAATGTCATTTCATGCCAAATACCTTTTCATAACACATGTAATATTTAAAGTACACATTGACCTAACATCTGTGCTGCACATAATGTACTCACCAAAGCCATCATCCATGCCAGCAGCTAGTCCCTGCATTGTGGCAGATGTTCCTGGGGGTGTTACAGCACTTGCATATGCCACTATAGTAGTGTAACTCATGGCGTATGTGGGTCCTTGCATAAACAGTTCCACAGGCAGTACCCACCATGGTGTTGGAATCAGAGAAATGAGACTAAATCGTACAGAGTAGGCCAGGAAGCACAGTGTAAGAGAATGACCATAACCCAACTTCTTTAGAATTTTACCTATAGAAGAAAGCACATTTGGCACATTGCTGAGTCCAGTAACTTTCATACCAACTTACAAAGTTTCATGTAACACAGTATTGTCTGTCATGCCACCTTCACACTTTCTAATTCATCATCATAAAACCATTGTGCAAACTTCTGAGGTGGGTGCTGTTTTAGCATTATTTAAAGTCAGATTCTGAAATGTTACCTGGTTATGTATCTTAAAAAATTAGATATATTTTTTTGTAAACACTGTACAATAACATTCACTTTGTGGAATTTGTATTTGCTGTTCACTTTGATGTTGAACCGATGAACCATTGTAGCAATGGGCATAAAATCTGGGAACAGATCATAAATGCCCCTAATCATTTTGTTCAGAACTTTCTGTGTATTTTGAAAATTTCCTCACTTGGTAACTGTACAAAACACTGAATTTATGTTTTTAAAAATAGTTGAAATGTTACAGACCAAATCCGAATTTCTTGAGCTCACTTTAGTAAGTTTGGTTTTAATTGGTTGTGGACAGATACTATATGATGGGATGCCCGTGTCCTAGTATGATAGCAATTACAGGAGTTACTGCACATCAGACATGTATGTTTGCAGCAAGTGACAATTTTAATAGCTTGCCTAGTTGTGAACCTTTCTGGAAGTGTAATTGAGTTTTGGAAGTTGGATATGGGACTACTATAGATTGTCATAATTTTCAAAGTTTTGTTTAGATAACAATTATTGTTCATCTAAGTCCCAGTACAGTTACACACAATAGTGTGTTGAAATTTTAATTCTGTATTATTGCATCACATTAATATTAATTACAAACTGTGTTTATTAACACCTATATTGGTCTCTCACATTCAGGGAGGAACATAGGGTGAGGGTGTTCAAGAATATAGGGCTGAGAAAGTTATTTGGGCCTAATAGGGATGATGTAACAGGGTAGTGGAGAAGACTACAGAATGAGGATCTTAATGATGTCTACCCCTCATGAGATATTATTTGGGTGATAAAATCAAGAATGAGATGGGAGAGGCACATGCCATGTGTGGAGAAGAGGAGAAGTGCATACAGGGTTTTGGTGGGGAAACCTGGGGGGAAAGAGACCACTTGTAAGATCCAGGCATAGATGGGAGGATAATGTTAAAATGGATATTCAGGAAGTGGAATTGGGGGGGGGAGGCCCACGAACTGAATCGATCTGGCCCAGAATAGGTACGGGTGTTGGGCTCTTGTGAATGTGATAATGAACCTTGTGGTCCCATAAAATGCAGGGAATTTCTTGACTAGCTGAGAATTTGTTAGCTTCTCAAGAATGAATCTGCCACATGCAGCTCATCAGTTCATTAACACCAGTAATATGAAAATGAAAAAGCTAAAAATTTACTGTGTCTTACTCAAACCCAACATTCTTTCATACAGATGTTAAAATTGTTAAGTTAGCATACAGTTTTGGAAATGTCCTTGAAAAAAAAGTGTCTGCTTTCTAAAACTGGATATGTGAATTCCGTCACTGTAACAAATGTCTTCCTTCTTAGCTATCAGCATACAGTTTTAGAAATTTCATATAATTTTATGTACTGTAAGTCCTAAACTTTCAAAGGAGGTGTGTATGCTGAGATTTAAACTTCAAATCTCTATTTCGATGAAATGTTGACTAACCTGACAACATGAAGAATATAACTTCTCCAACAAGAGTTTCCACAGCAACAGTTATCCCTTCCAGTAGTTTGATGTTATCCATATCACCTGTTACTTGTGCTAGATCTTCCAGATACCTTCACAACACACATTCATCTTTTAATAGCTACCAACTGAAGAAGAAGGAAAAGTAATGATTCACTGAAGATTTAGGGCATCTGGGATGTTATGCTAAGTTGACTGATGAACAGTTACTGATAATTTGAAAGAATGTTGTTTCTTTATTTAAAGGGTCAAGCACTCCAGGAATGGTAGGCCTTACAGCAGGCGCCTGTTTATCATCTGCTATGGTGTAACATCCCAGTGGACATACATATCTTCAGCATCATTGCTGTCAGAAGCTTAAATGTCATAATTATGTGTTAATACTCCTCCTTTTAACTATTATTTACAGGATAGTAGTAGTTAACACCAAAGCCTACTACAGAACATTTTTTTGAGACAGATGTATCCACCTCTCACCCTCTCTTCATTCTCCCACCAAAATTCCCTATGCCTCTACAATGACCCTCATCCAAGCAACATATTTGCACCACTGTAACTTCTGTGATTATTAAGTGTTCAGTAACAGCATTGTCAGTGACATAGTGTACTTTTTGGTTTTATTTGACTTCCAAAATACACAGACTGCTTTCTAGAATATCACACAATGACTAAACACATAGGGACACACGCACACACACAGTTTTTTTTGAGAGGCAGCATATCAGTTTTTGAATATCATTTACATGTGTTGCTCTTTCAAGGGCTCAACAGATTGGGATTATGACTGATTCACTGGTTAAATGAAAGTTTTCCTGTATGTTATGAAGGAACAACAATGAATGCAGCAATATGAACTTAAAGAGGACTGGTAAGCAGTAATGATGCCCTATTTAAAAAAATATTTTAGCATTGGCATAGATATGTCATTCACATATCAAATTATGAAAATGTTCCACTTCCGTGAATGGGGCAGGAAGTAGCTGTGATGATGTGAAGTTTAATCATCTCTTTATAAAATGATGGTGAGGATCAGATAGTGTGGTCACAGCATACTTTGCACTCATCATAATGAAATGAAGAAAGTAATGGTTTTGAAAAAAAAATCAGTCATTATTTTTCTCCTGAATTCTTTCTTTCTTTCTTTCTTTCTTTCTTTTTTTTTATTTTTTATTTTTATTTTTTTTTTATTTTTTATTTTTTTATTTTTATTATTCCATTATTCTAGCAGTTGTAATTTACTCAGTTAGTGCTATGCCAACAGCTGAAATATTTACTGCCATGTATGTGGCCACACACACATATGAAGTAATTTTTTCACCACTGATGTTAGAATGAAACATCACTGTGTTTGTAACTCCAACAGGTGTTCTACATTACACATGCAATGAATTTTGTCACTTAAATCCAATACAAACAATATCTTTTTTTACTAGAAAAGATTGTGTTTTTCCTTCTAATATAGACTAGTTGTAGTTACAACTAGATACTACAGATGGCGGATGCTTCCAGTATGTTATGTGCAAAATCTTATAGCCACTATGATATGTAGGAGTAACAAAGTCAATTTTGTGTCCATGTCTCTAGGAAATGCCTGGGTCACAGCCATGTCATGTTAATATATCATACAAAGAGTAAATGGGTACATCATCTTCACTCACCAGAACAGAAAATAGATGATGAAACTATCAATAATTCCTGCCAATGTGGCAAAAGTGAGGAAAACAACAATCTGTTTGTGCTTCAGCAGTTTTCCCACATCTTTGAGGATATTTTCAGAACGGGGAATGCGTGGCAGCTGAAACAAGAATGGGTGGGACTCAGTTCATTTTGTCTAAATTGTAACTTCCAGCACTTATGAAGTAGTGGTGTGACTTCAGTTGTATGCAGTCTTTCTATGAAGAGCATACAATTAGTGTTGAATAAGGTTATGCCTGTTACAAAAATTAAATTAAATATAATTTTCCACTGTAAGTTTACAGAGCTCTTTGAAAGGAATCCAGCAGTATACACTGGATATTGCTGAATATTTCTGCATTATATAAAATATAATTTAAGTTCAACGTAACATAAACCTGGCACTGAAAACATCAAACCTTGCCCTAGAAGCAATCATGCTATCAACTCTAGAGTCATAATTCATGAAAATGTATTTTATTTTTGTCTTTCCTTGTGAGTGTTTGTTCTGTGCATGAAGAGCTATAACTAATACAAAATGAGAGATGTACCTATTCTCAGCTTTGATCATCATAAGTGCTCAGTAGATGCTGAAGAACTTTAGTATTGGGTCTCTGCATATAAATATGTCAGGGGAATGGATTATGTTTTGGCCTATCTTGGTCAAATAATATATTTATGTAAACATGAGTGTACCCTGCATGTAAGAAGATGCCTCTGCACAATCTTAAATTCTTGGAAAATGTCTTTAAATAATGTGTATAACTTTGTCTGTGATTGCAAGGCAACCCCCATATTTCAGATGATGGATTAAGAAAAGGTTTTTACCTTATATTCAGGTTAATATGGCATGATGCCTCTGCATGAAGTTGATTAAAAATTGTAAATTTTCACATAAAAAGTGACTTACAAGCTGCAAATATTATTTAGAATGTTGTTAATATACAGCATATGTAGTGAAATACATGGGGAAATACAGAGTCCTTACTTTACCTGAACCATATCATTCATCACTTCTTGTCTATTCACATGTCACATAAAATGTAATCAACTTAGCAGCCCACACACATATGGGACTGATTTATTGAAATAAGCTTCTTAGGTATGAAGGTGTCAGCTGTCAGTTGTCAGTCATAATGTGGATCATAGTGGAGTAATATGTGATACATATGTTTCAAGTTTAAGTTTAAATTTAAACTTAAAATTATGTTTAACCCTTACTCTGCTAATGTGGAGAATATGGTGAGCTCCTAATAATGCCAGCAGATGGCAGATGGGATTTAATTCGGTGTTTAAAGGGTTAAGTTTTATTATACATCTCCTACAAGAAGTGAATTTTGTGAGGTGGCACCATCATATGGTGTGTGCTGGAGAAATAAACCCCACATTCATTGTGTTTAGCAGTGAAGCTTGGTTTTCTTTCCATGGATATGTGAACTGTAAGAACAGCAAATTCACAGTGATGTATTATACATGTTCTGACAGCATGTTTTGAACACTTGTTTGAATATGAGACAGCCCTATGCCATTTTGCAGAAAAGTAGCAGATGTGTGCTGTGTGTCATTTATAGAGCGTTTTTCATGACAAATTAATAAGCAGGGGTTGGTGGTCTCCCTGTTTACCAGATAAACATAAGCAGTTTTTACTTTTGGGGCATGTGAAAGGATAAATTGTGTAGCAATAATCCTTATATTGATTATGATGATGATGATGATGATTATGTGACAAGGCATTCAGGAAGTAGCATGTTCAATTTCACCAGCAGAACTTCAATGTGCAATGCATGACGTCTTTGTAAGATATGAAGAGTGTCTGTGAGTTGACGGAAATCATTTCCAGCACCTTCTTTAAATGTGGTAGGGTAACCTTTTCGCGCCGGAATTATTTTTTTAATTTTAGCACACCTGTATATAAAATGTGATTAATACAGGAACCAAATATGTTAGAATTATGAAACAAACTGCATTTTGAAGAGAAAAAATGGAGAGTATACACCATGTTTCAAATATTCGGTACCTATATTTGTTGAATAAATATATAAAATGCAACTTTGGAGGTTAGTGGTGCGGTATGTCAACTATAGTTTACATTAGGCGTCTAAGAACTGAACATTAACTGCAATACATTGAATTAAAACTTTTTATTCTTTATTCTGTCATTTAGTCCATCCAGTCACAAATCTGACATTGGACACGTCAAGCTCAGTCTACATTCTCTACAGTACCTTCTTAAAAAATGATCAGTAAAAAACTACTATTAACTGCAGTGCATGGAACTAAAGTGTCCAGACCCCAACTTATGGCAAATTGGAATGGCAGCAATAGGTGACCTACTACATGGATCAGATAAAATAATCACCAAGCACATTGTGTTTGGTGATTATTTTATCTGCAGTATAATGTCATCATCTTCTGTTTGTAAGATTATTTTATCTGCAGTATAATGTCATCATCTTCTGTTTGTAAGATCATATAGATAAGCAGGCAGCTATTAAATTTTGAATATTTGGGTTGCGTGTTTCAAATCATTGACATTTACTTCAAAATGATTTCACATCTAGTGAGTTCAATTCCTTGAATTCTTTCATAGGCTAGAAGCATTCATTATCACATCATAATTAGTTTTGCCTAACACTGTACTGTTCACCCCTTTGCTTATCTCCTTGTGTAACGTGCAATAAAGTTCTGGTGTTTGTTTGAACTCAGCTGTGATTTAAGAACATGTCATATTTTCTGCAGGTGTTTTGCATGTTAAAATCATAAGACATGTTTAAAGGCTTCTTATCATTCCCATTCAGAAACTTACCCTGAGTTGCAAACAGCAAATTAGATCTATGACAGCAAATATCAGCACTATAATAAATGCTGGGGTGTAGTCTTTGGTAGGACTGCCTGCAGACCACTGGTCTATAGCAAAGCCCGCAAGTAACGCTGTGATTCCAAACCCAATAGTGCCCCAAACACGTTGGTGTCCATACTTCATCTGTCCTCCACTGCCTGTAACACTTACATAATTCATGATACTGCTTTCTATCATGTACCTACACACATACCTACACATTATTATATGTAGCACAGATCAGAAATTGAAAGTAATAATAGGACGTAGAATAAGTCATGCAAAATGCAAAAGATCATGAAACTAAGACCCTACAAAATATTATAAGGATTTCATATGAAGTGTTTAAATGTTACACAAAATCTATTATATATATAGCAGGTAACGAGATATAGGTCATTTTTAAACATTTTAAATTCATCAAAAAATAAAATGGATGTGTTTATTTTAGTATTTTCTAAATGTTACTCTAAATTGATGCTTTTCATTTTGCAGACTTGTGAGTATACACAGTGAACTATTATAAATTTTGATGTCAGCAAGATTATCAGCAAATATTATGGGCTATGATGAGATATATTTTCTTGAAGGACTGTTGTGTGAGTGTGAGTGTTCATGTGTGTAATGAAAAAAGTAAGGGTCGTGGATTTGACTCTTGGGGAATGCCATTGTTGTTTGTTCCCCATTATATTGTTTACACATTCTCAGCTACTTTCTGCTGGTTCTATGCAATTTAACATAACAACTTACCTAGAACATCAAAGCAGATGGCGTCACTGACGCTGTTAGCCACATTAAAAGCAATAGTCCCTAGAGACATGAGGAGAACAAAGCCCCAGAATACCGGTGTCCCATACAGACAATCTTTTTCCATTTCTGTCTCATGCAGTACACAAGATAATTCACAATGACTGCTGTTCTTATTATTAAGGTCACAAATGAAAGAGCTGATGTTTCCCAGTATGCATGGGGTCACATTGTTACTTGTACTATTGGTGATGGGAGATGTCTTCAACAGGGCATGAAGATGTGTTTCATTGTTAAGTGCCCCACACATCCAATTGCATAGCACTCTCTTGTAATGTCCACACCGAGTAGCCTCAGACAGTTCCTGCAAAATGCTTATAAGTTACTATAAGATGTTTATTCTGTAATATTTACACTGTCACAGAAATGATGGTGAGAAATCAAAATTGTGTTCACAAGGAACTTAAGAGATGATTAAATTCTGAGAACACTTGCCACCTTTCAATTCAGAAACTTTAATATTCATATCTTCTAATGAAAAGCATAAAAAATTGAAATGTGCAAAACTATGAATTTACATTTTGTTTTATTTGGGGGTGTAATTTGATCTAACATTGTAAGGGAAGAACACCAATTGAAGGTGTGGAAGTAAAAAAAGGTACTGAGGAGAGTATATGGAACTCAGTGACAGGAATCAGCATTATGTTGGAGAAAGCTGTATAATGAGAGGCCTAATGATTTGTACTCTTTACCACATATATTATCAATATTAGTTATGAGGATGATGTGGATGGTGGGAGGTGAGAAATGCATACATGATTTTAGCCGTATATCTGATGGGCCAAGACAGCAAGCGAAACATAGGCATGTATGGAATGACAACGTTACAAGTCCTACTAGATCCAATACAAGAATGTGGACTGGATTCATTTGGCTCGATAAAGTACCCAATGTAAAGATATTTTGAACTTGGTAATGGACCTTCAAGTTCAATAAGAAGGAAGCTATTTTTTAGAAAATTACATAAATTCAATTTCATAATCATATCAAATAAGTTTATATTTGGCTCACCCAAACCACAGTACACAGGTGACAACTTTTAATGTGGACTCCAGGTGCCAAATTTCATCAAAATCCAATGAGTAGTTTCCAAGGTTAAACATGCCGATAGATAGGGCAGGTACAATTTACTAATTATGCAGTTGTTTCATTGTTTGTGCACAGAATGCAAAATAAGTATATGGGATTACTGTAATACAAAAACTGTTGCCAACTGTTTTTGAAGTTGTAAGCATTAATTGGTGTAGAATGCTTACCCAGCTATGACATATGTCCAGTTGGTCACACTGAATGTCAGGCAAGCGGTAGGATGATTTTTCTGTAATAAAGGGTCCTTCAGGTTGTGGTATGAAATACATGAGCACATAGCACATGCTCATGGCACACAGTAGGCCCATGAAAAGGCTCTTGCGTTGCTCTTGGAAGTAATCTACAATCAGGCCAAACAGTGGCTTGGCCACTAGAAACAAGATTGGCAGAACTGCTGTGATACTTCCCATCACCACTTCAGACACTCCCAGCTGCTTCCCAAACACATTCAGGAATGGTAGAATTGGTCCTACAGCTGCAAACAGAATAGTACCCGTGTCTTGAAGCTTCCCTGGTGACTAAATTGTGTAAAATTTTGTAGAGGTGAACACCCACATTAGGTTGGTCAAGTAAACCAGAATTTCAGAAACTGATTCTGTCTACAGTCTCAGGGTTCTGGCATGACTCAGTACCCAGACATCCCAAATGATACACCTGCATGAGGCTGAACTCATAGTTGGGGTTACTGGGTAGAGTTCAAGTGGCAGGTAATCAGAGTTCAGTAGTTTCTTATACTATGCAATCCACACATGTTTGTTGCTTTGTCTAGTCTGTTTGAACTGTTGAACTGTATATGATGCCCCATATTCATAATGTGCTCTGCCATGGCAGGCTTCTTTTGCTGGCCAAAGGTGCCTCATACTCTCCCCTGCTTATCTGTCCCACATATTCCTTACCATGTTTGCCAGGGACACAGTATATGCCCGGGCTTTTTAAACCTTGATGTCCCATGACTGCTGTGAGCACATGGTCATTTTTCTTAGGTGGGAATGTTTTGATTTTACGTTTAGCTGTCAATAGACAGGAAGCTTCGGAGGAGAGGGGTTTCTCCTTGGAGACATATACATTCAGTATTGTACACTGTACTTGTATGTCATTGTATTATTTTATGCATTACTGTTCTGAATTTTAAATTTATAAGTGCTAAAATGAAATGTACCTTTATCATTCTGAGATAGTAAAGTTCTCTTACCATAACAATGCAATTCTAATCACAGTAAATATTGCATCTTTAAATGGAGGAGCACTATATCAAAGACATATGAAGCATTAAAACTGTTACAGAATAATGCACAGATATTCAGGAATCTCTTTATGCTAGTTTATTTATTTGTCTTGTGGAATAAATTCAAAATCTGTGGAACTGATTTTTTTTTTATTGAAGTACACTTTACTTAGGGACTTCTTGTTTTTAAGACACTGAAACTGAAACTTAGGGTCCTTGAAGAAACCTTGAAATATGCAGTTCCTGTATTTAGGAATATAATCTTGTTGGACTCTAATCCCATTACATTGTGATATTTGCTCTCATGTTTAGAGTTCATACCATCCTTTCATGGTAGTTCCATAAAATTTTCCATATTAAACTAAACAGTGTAGATCCCCAGATCCACAATAAGGAAAATTACTAGGATTCTGATAAGAACAATACCTCTTCTACCACTACTACTGCTACTACTACTACTATTACTACTGTGAATGATAATGATTATGATAGTGGAGGTAGTAACAATAAGAACACTTTAACAGCAGTTCTCAGCTAACAGAACATGCCCCAGCCTGTTCCATCCACCTTCACCTTCACACTGTTTTTCCCACAGTACCATTTATTGTAATCCCCTTTCACGCTTCTTGTTCTTCCGAGTGGTTGCCTTCCCAGAGACCCCCTTCCCCCTCTCACCCCACAAGATGAACAACTGATAAACTGCATTATACATCTCAGTTCACTCTTTCACATGGCCACAGTGTAGCTAGCATGCGTGCTCAGGGTTGGCTTTGGGTGTAACAAGAGTATGAGGTACTTTGTAGGGGGTTCCCAGGCCTCCAAAAAGGTCCTTCGGTTGCTCAAGTGGCCGAACACGCAGTTGACAGCAACTGCCAGACCCTTCAGACGAGACACGGACTGGCTGAGCGACAGCCACTGTGGCCAAGCAGTGTTTCTCGCCTCCAGTGGCTGGGACACTTACATGTGGATGGGCCACTGGATTAACACACAGTCTTACAAGAGCATTCACACGAGCCACACAATGTCCAAGATAATGCAAGCAGTGTGTTTGATGTGGAAAGATTCATGCAGAGATCCAGGCCTGGCCTCTGACACCAGAGCCATGCGTGTTCTGCCAAACCACTTGCCGGTTTGTGGCTGGGACACTAGTGGCTCATCCACACAGTTGCCCTTGTAAAGCACTTTTTTACATTAAATTTATAGCGCCCGTTCATGTTTTTCCATGAAAAAAAATAGCATTTTGATTACTTACATGCCATAAAGAAGAAGTAATGTGCCTTAATGGGCAGTAGCTTATAGTTTATTTTTATTTTCTTTGCAGGTGGAGTAGTGGCAGGCATTATCCTGTTGTTGTCTATTGCAGTAGGTAAAGATATACAGCACTGTAACACATAATTCATGAAATTATTAATATTTGGTTATGTCAGTCGTTCAATTAGAGATTCAAGTCTTCTGGGATGTGGAGCTGTGTCAATTGGTAAGCAGTTCCTGACGTTTCGGACAGGCTTGATTCCTTTTTGTTCGGGGTCTGTGCAGGCTCCACACAGACTACACAGACTCAGACGATAGGGGTAGCTGTATCCTCCATGCATCATATCCCAGAAAACATAAATCTTCATTGTACCTACTCCCAGAACCTCAGATTTCCTTGTTCTGCTGCTGTGTACGTGCATTATCGTGGCCCATTTTCTCATTTTAACAGCATTCAACTGCATATGCTGTTTTACACTCATGCATTGTTGCGTCTCGGTTTGGAAACCACTCCCTTATTGGTGTCCTTTGCATATGAATCCAGTATGTCCAGAAATACACGATTTTACCTGAATTTGTTTTGATAAAATTTGATATTGGGTATCCACACTCAACGTTAGGCGATAGGATATGACTTTCTCACGGTGGTGACATTAAAGATTGTGGTCTTCTACGATGTGCTATCGTGTAATTTGATAGATGTGTACCGACGTTTCAGATTACCCTGATGATGTAAGCAGCAGGTTCCTTTGAAACGCTGGTACATACCTGGTAGACTTTGCGGTGTCACTTCCCAGACGGTGGTAATCTGGCGAAATCTTAGAACTAGAGGTGTCGCCTATATGACATCTATCACTAACAAATTCAACTATCATAACTGCTGATATGTTCCTCTTTTGACAAGAAAATCCTGTCCCTAATTGATGATATTCATTCCCTTTTGCGTAAAGTGCAAACCTCTGCTAGTGTAGTATTCTAACACTCTTGTCCCACCTGACTACCTGTACTCCCAATAGATCTAACCCATACTTTGCTAATTCTCTTGCGACCATTCTCACATAAATTCCCAATTACCCTGAGCTATAGAGACTCCTCACATTCCAAGTTCCAATCAACTCCAAGCCTATGTGTAATATTTCGTAACATGTTGATATTTTGCGGCGAGGATTTGTCAGCCCCTCGCCCTGCCTCCCAGCTGGAAGACACCACCCCTTGTCGCCTGTCCGTGACTGCTTATTAAATATATTCGCAGCTACCCTCCATATATGAAGGCCGTCTCCAGCGTCCACAGACCGAGGACGTGTCATGCCGTGGTCAAAGGCACCCACGTAATCGCATGAAGGTTGTGAGAGTATTTGAGAAGAGGATGAATTTTCGGCCTAAGAGGGAGGAAGTAGCAGTAGGATAGAGAAAACTGCATAACGAGGGGCTTCATGACTTGTACTTCTCATCAAATACTGTTAGGGTGATCAACTCGAGAAACGTGAGATGTGTGAGGCGTGTGACATATGGTGCAGAGTAGAACTATATACAGGGTTTTGGTGGGAAAACCTGGAGGAAAGTGACCACCTAGGAGACCAGGCGTGGGCTGTATTCTTCTGGCTCAGGACAGGAACAAGTGCCGGGCCTCTCTGAACATGACAATGACCCTGCGAGTTCACGGTTCGCGGAGAAACTGCTAGCTCACACGGACTCTATTCCGTGGGGTTAATCTGTAATCCCTGCTGTAGTTTAAGTTCGGACTATCAGTTTTCTAAAATATAATTAATCGCACAATAATTCGTGTATGATATCAAACACACGCGTCACTAAGATCACCAGCTTTTACCGGAGAGGTTTACAATGTGCTGAATGTGATATAATGGACTACGGACTGTGTACTCGGTTCTTTATGAAACCAGCTTATCTGCCAGCTGAAATAAAAGTATTCGTTCTCGGCAAACAGCCTCGTTTAATTTGGGAGATAAGTACGGAGCTCGACATGTAACATGCTTGTTAATGAGACTGACATAAGTATTACTGAGGAGTCCGACGAAGGGATAGCACTGATATCTCGTTCGCTGATACGTTTCAACACCTGTATAGTTTCTGGCTTGCTGTTGCAAAGAAGCGGTGGTTGGCAGGATCAGATTATCATGAAGACACGTATGATAACACCCCGAATGGACATGATCAAGTGCTGAAGATGTCTCCTGAACGGTACGTGATAAAGAACAGATGGAATCACAGGCTGGTCCATGTGGTATTCGTAACAAGATACATGACGCAAAGTGTACACATGAAATTACATCCATGACTGCGATGGCAAAAGCAGCATTCAACAAAAAAAGAGGATTCTTTTCAGCAGCAAATTTGAATTCAGTTTAAGGAAGAAACTGGTTAAGTGCTACCTTTGGAGTGTTGCTTTGTATGGTGCTGAAACTTGGACACTTAGAAAGTAGGTCAGAAATACTTGGAAGTTTTGAAATGTGGTGCTTGCGAAGGATGAAGCTGGACCGGTCGTGTGAGAAATGAAGAAGTACAATATTACAAAGGGCCAAGGACGAGAGGAATATCTTACAAAAAATTAAAAAAAAGAAAGGCTAGCTGGATTGGCCACATCTTGCGTAACAACTGCCTTATACAACACGTTATTAAAGGAAAGATAGGGGAGTGGACAGAAGTGATGGAAGGACGAGGAAGAAGAAGAAGTAAGCAACTACTGGATGACCTTAAGGAAAAGAGAGGATACTGGAAACTTCAATAGGAAGCACTAGATCGCACTCTGTGGGGAACTCGCTTTGGAAGAGGCTATGGACCTGTCATAAGACAGACAACAGAATTTATGAATTGCTATGTCCAGTATACATAATATTCCGTAATTATGATTAATGGTGTACCAAAATAACGTTCTGGTAGGACATTACAATATTTCTTAATGTTTCTCCCATCACCAAGACCGTCATCTGGTCTTAGAATTCAGTTACAACACTTGTCCTACACATTAATCGGAGCTGCAGCATTCTTAGGACACGACGGTTTCAACAAACATGAAAATGATGGAGAGTTAGGTTCAGGGCCGGCCCGAGACATGTGGGCGCCCCGGGCTGGCTAATAATTTGGCGCCCCTTCAAACCGATATTCTTTAAACTTTTTCCGGCCTAGGATAGGGCTGGCAAAACCTTTTGAGGGAGCGTGTGCCGAAATTGCCTATCATTTTCGGAGCATTTCTTTCGCGTATGGAACCTGAGTTTATTAGCACCACATTTCGCGTTATTTCAGTGATGTCTTAGAGCCCCCCGCCCCTTAGTCCGGCCTTGGCTTCCTCGTTATCAGTAGCGTTCCGCTGATTTCAGCGTCATCAGCTGTTCCTGCATCATATGCACTCAGACTTCAGCGGTCGGATCGTACAGGCCGACATCATTTCACAAAAATATTTTCCATTCAGTCAACTTTTCTGATTGTGTTTAATCTACCCATATCCTACATAAAGGTGTAAACGTTATCTTATGCAAAACTTTAATTTCACCTTTTTTTGTGTGTGTGACTGTGGCGTTTGTTTTATCAAACGTCGCGGTCCAGGCTTCAAACCTCGGCCCGAAGATCGGCTACTACGACTCATGTTTGTTTCTTGTTTCTATTTGTCCCTCTTGTCAGATACAGTGATACCTCGGCTAACGAAGATAATTCGTTCCGGAATCACATTCGTTAGCCGAAATCTTCGTTAGCCAAAACGTTTCCATTTCTTCATTCACAGAACTTCTTTGGGAACGTAAACAACCCAGTCGGGTTGGTGCGTCTCCCCTATATGATGTGGTCAACTCATCTCTTTGTCACACACATACAGACGGAAAAGATAAGCTCCTGGAATGGCCCGACCGTTCATGTTTGCTGCTTTATGTTAGCGCGCGCATCCACTAAAACATTCGTTAGCCGAATCCATATTCGTT
>Ga0123353_10002198_pt1 | contig 24137 bp, 22 predicted proteins | sample TergutLab28metaG_3_FD_92763 | JGI IMG/M metagenome (GOLD analysis project Ga0123353, IMG submission 92763) | Labiotermes labralis P3 segment gut microbial communities from Petit-Saut dam, French Guiana - Lab288 P3 | ecosystem: Host-associated > Arthropoda: Insects > Digestive system > Gut ... | reverse complement strand
GGACTGGGTTTACTGGTTCCGCGAGGATATCCGCGCAAAAACAGGCGGCGAGGTCATCTTCATCAACGGACTGATCGGCGGGCTGATTTATCCTCACGAGGAATTCCCCGACGACAGATTCCGCTCGACCGAGCTTGCCGGCCACCGTATCGCGGAGCTTGCGCTGTCCGTTGACGGCGAGCGTAAGCTTGAGCCAAGGATCAGCAGCATGAGCCAGGACTTCTATATCCCCTGCGACAATACGCTGCTCATGCTGGCCGGCGTCCTGAAAGTCATCCCCGCGAAGATGAACGCCACGGGCAAGGGGCGCTTCGGCGTGTCGCTGAAAACCCAACTCAGCTACTTCGACATCGGCGGCGTGCGCATCCTGACCGTGCCGGGCGAGATGTTCCCCGAGCTTGCGTACGGCGGTTATCTGGCCGAGGACGAATCCGGCAACGGCGATCCCGCGATGAATCCCCTGCCCTTGCTTGAGCTTGCGAATGACCCCGATCTGGTCATGTTCGGGCTTGGCAACGACGAGCTTGGTTACATCATCCCGCCCAACGATTTCTGTCTCGACGAGCAGAGGCCCTACTTCCAAAACGGACGCGACAAGCTCGGGCGCAAGCACTATGAGGAGACTGTGAGCGTCGGCATAGAAACCGCTGCCATCGTCGCGGACACGTTTAAGGAGATGTTGGAGCAAATTCGTACAAAATAATATGTGGTTTTTTATGCAACATATACAAAAAATTATGAAGGGAGTTTTTTGAAAATGGCAAAATCCAAAAGGCTTGCCGCGCTTTTCCTGGTCTTGGCTATGCTGTTGTTAGCCGCGGGCTGCGGTAAGACGGTCGAGACCGACGATCCCATGACCACCGACACGACGACCGAGATCGAAATCACCACCGAACCCCCCGAGACCACGACGGAACCCGCGTCGACGGAGGAGGATGTTTCCATCGAATCCTCAACCGATGGAAGCACAACCACGACGAAGCCAACTGAAGTAGTCAATGACACAACAAAGCCCGGCACAACCGCTACGACGGCTACGACAGCGACACCAACCACGAAGCCCACAACCGCGCCCCCGCCTCCTGAGGGCAAGGCTGCAATTCTCGCGGCGTACACCGCGGTCGTGAACAAGGTCAAGGTCGACCAGCCCGCGTACACCAGCAACGACTGGCAAACGATGAGCAATGTGGACACAAACCGGGTGCTGTACGCCACGCTCAGCACAATCGCCAAGAGTTTCCTGGAGACGTATGAGGAGTCCAAGCCCAGTTTTGAACAGGCCGGAAAGCATCCGAAATGGTTCGCCATGCCCACGGATACCGCAAAGGTCGGCTGCGTCCTGACTGACTTGAGCAAGATCGAGTCGGCAAGCTGCACAAAGTCCGGGAATTTCTATGTGATCAAGATCACGCTGATCCAGGAAAAGGATCCCGACTTCAACAGAGCCGACCCCTACGCCGTGAAGGGCTGGCACGGGAAATTGTTTGACGTAATCGACATCACCGAAGTCGTCGATTACGCGAAGAATATCCCCGGGGTAAACGCTGACAACGCCTATTGCACATTCAAGGGCACGGCGACGCTGAAGTACGATCCCGTAACAAACAAGTGCGTTACGCTTGACCACGTTATCGACGTCAGGGTACATCTCCTATCAGGATCGGCCAAGGTTATCGCTGATTACCGTTTCTACGATTTCAAGTGGTAAATTAGATTGAGAACCTGTGTTCATATAAATGCGCACAGGTTCTTATTCTTAGACGCGGTCGTCTCCCTCGCGTACAAATCAACGCACACATTTCTCTAACCGTGTCTAACGTCTACAATCTAATATCTAAAATCTAGAAAGGAGGTTTAAACCGTTTGGCAAATGAAACGAATGCCGCCTTAAAACAGCGCAACTACGTCGGCTCGGCAGAGTTTGCGCGTTACGTGATGCTCGATATGTCTGCCAGCATGAACATCAGCAACATGGATGGGCGCTTTCTTGACCAGCTTTTGGGCATTCCATACAAAATCCGTCCCTACATAGAATGGTTTATTGTCGGCCCGTGGGATGTCCTCAACGACGTGCTTTTTGCCCACATGGTTGACCGTACCCGTACGCGCTGGGGCAAGTTCAAGCCCTATCTTACCCTGACGCTGTTCGCCGGCGTACCCATCATGCTGTTTTATTATTCCCTTTCGGTAATTTTTTGGGGGACTCCTCCCATGCACATGCCGAAAATCGTGGGTTTTGTCCTGTTCAAGGTTCTCAAGGATCTTGTCGATACCTTCAACGGCACCGCCCGGGACGGCGTACTGGCCACCATCACGCCCGACGCCCTTGAACGCTCCCGCATAACGAAAAATACGCAGTGGATGTCAAGTATTCTGGGCGAGGGAGTGCCGCAATACATCATTCAGTTTCTCATCGCGCAATCCGACAAACGCGCGGATCAGGGTGTTCCGCTTGAGGTAATCAATCTTACCGACCGCAATCTTATACTCGTGTTTGGGACGACTCTGACCCTGATAGCGGGCATATTTGCCATTATTTTCGCGATAAAGTACAAGGAACGCGTGCAGCAAAGCGTTGAGATACCCAAGCTCCGCATGAACCTCAACGCAATCATTCACAACCGTCCCCTGCTGCTCATGATGCTTTCAGATTTTTTCGGCATATTCACGCTCAAGGGCGACTTCGAGCGGCTCTACTACGATACCGTTTTGAAAGATCCCTTTATGCAGACAGTATTCGGCGCTCCAGGCAGTATTTTAGGGTGGTTCCCGTATTTCCCGAAGCTATGGACATGGCTGCGAACGCGGTTTTCCACGAAACAGCTGTGGATCATCAGTGAACACACCATGGCGTTTGTCCGTATTCCGACGGCGCTGGTTGGGCTTATTGGGGATATTTATCTCAGTAAGTGGAAAATTTTCCCTGTAATAGCCTTGCAGGAAGCTTGTTTTACACCGGCTCTCACCATCCGCGGCGTCATGCAAAAGGAAATGCGTAACGAACTTATGGACTACACGGAATGGAAAACCGGCTTTAGAAACGAGGCTATGACCGGCGCGATGAAAGGACTTGTCGCAAAAATCTGCAACTATTTCTTCAAGGGGATTTCCGACTTCATTCTGGCAAAGCTTGGCATCAGGGTAGGCGACTTTTATCTTGATCAGTCAAAGGAAAATAAGCGAAATATATTCCTGTTATGGCTTCTTATGCCAGGGCTCACAGGCGGTATCCTTAGCCTTATCCCCAAGCTTTTCTACAACATCAGTAAGGAGGACCGCGAGCAGATGTACGCAGAACTGGCGGTCAGACGCGCGCAGGTTCGAGCTGACGCTGATGAGGTGGAACAGACGGTTGGCTAAACGCGGACACGCAAAAAGGGCAAAGTCGAGCTGTCAAACTCGATTTTGCCCATATATTTACAATCAGTTTTCAAGTGGATATGTTTGGAGGCATAAAATGACCAGCAAAGAACGCATTTCTCGCATGTATGAGCACCGCGACGCCGACCGCGTCCCGATCATTGATTCTCCCTGGAATGGCACAATTGCCCGTTGGAAACGCGAGGGTATGCCCAATGACGCGGACTGGCGCGACTACTTCGGCGCGGACAAAATCGCGGGTATCGGCGCCAATATCAGTCCCCGCTATGAGGAAAAAACACTGGAAGAAAACGACCGCTGGCGCATATTTACCACAAACTGGGGCGTTACAATGAAGCAGTTCAAGGAGGATGATTCCACACCGGAATTCCTTGATTACAAAATCAATTCCTCTGCCGCCTGGCAGGACGCCAAACGCCGCATGAGCGACATGAGCAATCGTATAAACTGGGAACGCCTCAAAAAAGACCACACCCGCTGGATAGCAGAGGGGCAATGGATCTCGGCGAATTTCTGGTTCGGCTTTGACGTTGCTCACTCTTGGGCGTCCGGTACCGAAACGATACTCGTCGCCATGATCGAGGAACCGGAATGGATCACCGATATGTTCGACACCTACTTGAACCATTCTATCGCCTTTTTTAATCAAATATGGGATGCAGGCTATGTCTTTGACGAAATCTACTGGCCTGACGACATGGGCTACAAGGGCACGACGTTTTTCTCTCCCGCCATGTACCGTGAGCTGTTGATGCCTTTCCACAAGCGGGCCGTGGACTGGGCGCACAGCAAAGGCATACCCGCGCGTCTGCACTCCTGCGGCAACATCCGCGCACTGCTACCGGACGTCTTATCCACGGGCATTGACGCGCTGAACCCTATCGAGGTCAAAGCCGGCATGGACGCGCTGGAACTCAAGCGGGACTTTGGCGGCAGGCTACTGCTTCACGGCGGCGTAAACGCCGTACTTTGGAGCGACACGGAACGTATCACTGCGGAAATAGAAAGGTTAGTTCCCCGCCTGAAAGAAAACGGCGGTTACATATTCGCATCCGACCACTCGATCCCGTCTAGTGTAAGCCTTGAGAATTTCCGCGCGATCATTGAATGTGTAAAACGTTGCGGGAAATATTAGAAAAATTTGGCCGCAAAACGCCGCTGACAGATATTGTTTCCGTCAGCGGCATTTTTTGTACTAATTCGAGTATTTTTATCCGACAGCAGCGGTGTCATCAGCCTCGGCAATACCCAAACTGACAGACAGCGCTTGGTTGACTCTATCCATGTCGTCTCTCTCTAGATTTCCCATTTTTTCCTTTAAGCGTCTTTTATCCAAAGTTCTCACCTGCTCCAAAAGCACGATTGAATCCTTAGAAAGGCCGCAGCCGTCCGCGTTTACTTTTATATGAGTAGGTAAATTCGTTTTCAGGCTTTGGCTTGTGATGGCCGCCGCTATAACTGTCGGGCTGAACTTATTTCCAATGTTGTTTTGAACTATCAGAACAGGGCGCACTCCCCCCTGCTCTGAACCTACGACGGGACTTAAATCGGCATAAAATATGTCTCCCCGCTTAACCGTCATTTTTTATCACTCTCCGCTTTTTTTAATGGCGATAATAGTCAATCAAGCCTAATTTCGGCCTTACTTGGTTGGCTATTATATTTTTGCCATTCATGAGGGAGATTAAACATCAAAAATAAAAAATGGGGAGCTTTTTATAAATTTTTATCTTCATATATTTATGATATGCGCGGGGAGCCATAAATGTCCCGGTTTGTGCAAGGTAACCTCTGGTAAAATCAGAGATTACTTTGTAACTCTGTAAAATTCGAGAACGTGACCGTCAGATCACAGCTTGGTATGTGCATCGACTCAAGAAAACCTGTCAAGTCGCTCTGCACTACAGTGATGATCTCATTGTCCTGTTCGCCGATAAGCTGATACTCCCACAAATCCATGTTTTTGGATACCGTGATTGTCATATCTTCGTTCATGCGCCGCAGCGTATTCATAATAATTTTGAAAAACGCGGTCTGCGGAAAGTTCGAGTAACTCAAATCCAGCACCAACTCGCCGAGCGTTAATTTACACAGTTCACCATCAAACTGTATCTCCATCCCCTCAAGGCTTTCAGGCGCAATAACTTTTATAGCATTAATTCCTATTGTTTCCTTTTTTAGCAAAGCTTTAATTTCCGTATCACCCTGCTCTATCAGTACCTCAGCGGAGAAAAACATCGGTATGGGGGGCGGATCGGCGGAAAGGCTGATCCGCCCGTCGCAGGCCGTCAGAGAAATCAGAACGAAAATCAAACTCAGAAAAATAGAATGCTTCATGCAAGGGACTGTTGCCCAATTCAAATAATAATTTGAATTAGCAAACTGTCCGCGTCACCACCTTTGTGATTTATACTGCTCTGCAATTGGAAACATAGAAAAGGCCAAGCAAAAAACTTTGATATATGGATTTTTGCGCAGGCTTTTTCGTGTATGTTTCTTATTGCAGAGTAGTATTATTCATATTTTGAAAGCACAAACGGCAACGCATCCAGACAGTCACCGGGCGTCATACCGCGCTTGGACAGGCGTTCGGCCGCAATATCCCCGCTCAGTCCGTGTACGTACACGCCGACCGCCGCCGCATCCGGCACTCCCTGCGCCACGAATCCGGCAACAATACCGCTCAGCAAATCGCCGCTCCCGCCCTTTGCCAACCCAGAGTTTCCCGTCGTGTTGACGTAAACGGAGTCTCCGCTCTCCTCAGCCACGACCGTATTCGCCCCCTTGAGGACAAGCGTAACTCCGTGAGTTCGGGCGAATGATTTTGCGATTTCGGCACGGTTTTGCTGAACCTCCCCAATCGAGAGCCCCGTCAATCTCGACATTTCACTCGGGTGCGGCGTGAGGATCAGCGGCGCGTGTGCTTCCTTCAATATATCTATATTACCGCAGAGCGCATTTATTCCATCCGCGTCAATAATTACTGTATATTCCGCATTTTGAAGGAGCGTTTTCACGATCTCCCTTGTGTCGCCGTTCAACCCGAGTCCGCATCCGAGGATCATAACATTCGCTTTTTTCATTTCAAGAAGCAATTCAGGGATTGCAGCAACCGAAAAGGTTCCCTGCATGTTCGACGGTAGCAAAATGAGCGGCGTGTCCGGCAACTGCGGTCCGATCGCGGCATACGCACAGTCAGGAAACGCCGCGAATACCAGCCCCGCGCCCGAACGCACCGCGCCCATAGCAGCAAATACCGCCGCCCCGGCGTATCTCCTGCTTCCGCATACAGATAGTACACGTCCAAAGTCGCCTTTGTTGGAAATCATTGCCCTGTGTGGCATCAACGCCCTAACCTCAGCCTCATTGTATGTGCGGGCGAAGCAGGGCGCGTCCTTATAAAAGCTCTCCTCCACGCCAACTTGTACGACCTCGATCTCACCGCAAAATGCCCTGGACGGATACAGCACATGCACGGGTTTCAATACGGAAATCGCCAAGGTCAGGTCAGCGTTAACGCACGCCCCGCTCACATCACCGCAGTCACTTTCCGCACCGCTCGGCGTATCAATCGCGATTTTATAGGCGGCCGACGACAACATTAGATCAATTGCCTCCGCCGCATCTCCATTCGGCACACCTTGAAAGCCAATACCGAACAGCGCGTCAATCAAGACATCCGCTTTTAAGATAGCTGAACGCGCGGCATCCCTGTTCTTGTCAAGCCGCAATACACGCACAAAAAGCTCAGGCAGCTTCGCGAGCATCTGCACAGCATCCTCCGCCACGGGGGTGCCCAAAGCCAAAACAACACAGGGAGAATATCCCGACTCGGCAAGTTTTCTCGCTATGACAAATCCGTCGCCGCCATTTTTTCCCTTGCCGCAAACTATCGTGATCTGTGGATTCTTTCTGTTTTCGCATATACGTTCAAAAATAATTTCGGCACAGGCCGTACCTGCCCGTTCCATCAGTTCCAAATAAGAGATGCCGCCCTTGACGGCCAACGCCTCGGCGTCTCTCATTTCCGTGGCAGTAAATATCCGCATAATTACATTCCTACCTCAAAAACAGCACCGCACAACAAACGCTTGCTGTGCGGTACCTGTTCATATTTTACATAAACTCAGAGTTCATTTGACGCAGTTAGTTCAGCACGCCCTTTTGATCGACCTTGGCAGTCTTCAGGCCTGACTGCAGAAGCAAGTTGTAGTCGAACCGATCAACGACTCCGTCGCCGTTAGCGTCGCCCGCAACCTCAAACGCAGGGCCAAGATTATAGGAAAGGTCAAGCAGGTTTTCAAAAGCAGCGTTAAGGACATTCGCGTCCATGCCGTCCGCCCACGTATTGCCGTCCACATCGCCAAACACCAAAACGGTATACGATCTCACGACAGGGCCGCCAAGCTCAAGAACAAGGTTTATCTTCGCTCCTGTTCCATAACCGCCTTTCAAATTCGGCTCGATCTGCATGAAGCCGTTGGCACCCTTACGAACCTCCACATAGTCGTAGAAGCCCTTAAAGCCTTCTTGGAATCCCCACGCATACCCTGAACCCCTGTCAAGAACCGTACGCGAGCCTGTAACCGGCACAAGATCCGGGATCGGGGCCAAGCTGTCGATCGCGTCTTTAACCGCAATGGCCGCCTCGTCAATGATGTTCTGGTCACTGCCGTCCCAACCGGCATTAGCGACCTCTACTCCGTACCAGTAGGCATCTCTCAGCACAAGCAACGATTCCGGGAAATAAGCGCCGCCGATAGCCAGTTCATCCTCAAGGAAAATCTGTTCAGCCGAGGCGAGGTATCGCAACAATACACTCAGGTCAGCTTCCGCGCCGAACTTCTTGAGCAGCTTCTGCGCCTCGATAAGCAAGCGCCGCGCGAAAGTGATCTTCGACTGCCGCAGGAATGTTGTACCATTCAGATTATCAAACAGCTTCTCTTCATAAACCTGAGTGGCAAACTCCAACGCGGCCAGGTAATCGTACCAGGTTTTCAGGGTGAACTGCGTCGCCGGTCCCTTGCTGCCGAATGCGAATTCATAATCGCCGGAGCCGTAAAAAGCTTTGGCGCCATTAATTTCGGCAAGCAGCTGCTTCGTGTCGGCGATACGCGGCTGCATCCTGTTGTAGTAATATTCCAGCCTGTAAGTCGTAGCAATGATGTTCTGCGCCGTGACGTCCGGGTCACCCGCGTCGATCCTCGCAAGCAGGGCCAAAGCCTCATCGCGCATATCAGTGTAGTTATAATACTGATAGAGAATGAAATCCTCGGGGCCGATGAAGAAATAGTTCGGATCGGTATACGGGATACTTGAGTTCTCACGGTCGGGTATCTGCCTTTCCAGTATGACCCGAAGCTGGGCGGCGTCATAGTACGTGCCGGGAGGCGGCTGCGGGCGCCAACCCTCACGTTCTTCATTTCCGACCATCATCGACGTCAACAGCGGCATCGCCGAGCGCAGAAGCGGATCAATGTAATTGGGCAGATAGTAAAAGAGGTTTTGAACGATCGTCCTCAACATCGACGCCTGGACGATTTGGTTCAGGTTGGTAATCGAGTTGGGGATAACCTGATTCCCTCCGAATACGCCGTTAAGAATGCGCCGGAGTATCGTGATAATGAGATCGGCCAGACTCTTGTTGAACTCGCCTGTCGGATGGGAGCGCAGCAGGCTGAACAGCTCCTCAAAGTTCCAGTCAAGTATCGCGTAAATAAGCTTATCAAAGATAAGGGATTTTGTGAGCGTGCCGTCCGGATAGTTTTGTTCACTGAAATCCGGGTGCAGCCAGTTTCTGTTAAACAAGTTTTTCCAAAGGATAATGTCGAGCTTCTTCCAAACATTGTCGGACGGGCTAACATTGGTCGTATTCAGGAAACCGCCGAACTGCGCCAACAGGTAGTTGTCAATAACCCACGCAAGCGTATCCTCAAAGCTCAGGCCCTCCGGAATATTCACCGGAAGCAAGGCGTTGATATAATACTGAATAAACGCCGCGGCGATCTCCATGACGCCGTCCCCCTTGGGATTGAGCGTGCCGTTCGCTATCATGGCATAGTAATCCCTGTCAGGATACCAGTCACCCATCATGTTGATCAGGAGATAGCACACAACCTCGCGCAGGCTCGTGACGCTAGCCGGGATGACCGCAAAATCCATCATTCCGACAAGGACGGTTCTGAGAAGATACGCCACGCTTTCCGCCTCGTCCGTTATGGCCTCGACCTCTTGTTCGGTCCTCAACTCAATATTCGGGTAAAGGCTCAACGTCGGCAGCAGACCATTAAGAACTCCCAGCAGCATGGTAAGCATATCGTAGAAAGCGGGCAGTAAGAAGAATCCTTCTTCGTTGAGCAGGATGAAGTTTCGCAGATAACCGTTTTGAAGGTCAAGGAGTCTTGACACAAACTCCTCTGTCGTGTCAGGAATCTCCTCAGGATCAATGCCGAGCACACCGAGGATCACCTCAAGGATCATCGGGTCAAGATCTTCAAACAGACCAACGAGCATCGGCCCGACAAGCTCATCCAGCGCCGCGGGTATGAGCGACCTGAACAGCGCATAGAAACTGATGTTGGCCAGCTTAAAGTTTGCTTTGCCCGGCTTGCTCATCAAGCCGTCCCTTACGAGGACCGCCTCAAGACTGGGCAGCATGCCGTTCGGCCCTACCACCAGATCGTAAACAAACTCGTCAACCATCGTGTCAACGTTCGAGTTGGGCGTCAGCGTCGAAGTCGCGGGATCGACCAAAAGATCATACAGCAGGCCGCGCACCAATGTAATAACATTGCCGCCGAGAAGATCGTTGATGTCAACGAACCAGCCTATCATGCCGAGAGAAAGCGTGTCGTCTATCAGTTTGCCGATAATGGTGCGGTTCGTTCTCAGGAATCTGGTCAGCATGTACAGTACTTGGTAATCAGGGGTGCCGGGCGTGGTCCTTCTCAGAGAAGTGATATCGCCGAAGTCAATATTCCCGATATCGCCGACCAATCCCATGCCTACCGCGACGCTAAACAGGGTCATGTTCTTCAGGTCGATCAGCGAGTTGATCATCCTGTCAATTGATCTGAGGTCGAACTTGATGTTGCCCAATATCGACAAGTCGATATTTTCGTTGATGTTCGCGTCCGCCAGCATGTTGTCAACAAAATCAAGAAGCAAGCTGCCGGCCTGCTCAAAGCTGAGATACGGCTTCTCAAGATTGTCGTAGCCCGCCGGCGTGGAATAGTCGTAAATCTGGGCACTGGCCGCTATGCTCAAGCTTGTGACGCACATGACCATAGCCAGAATTACACTGATGATTCTGGTTGATTTTTTCACAGTTAATACACCTCCGTCAAATTTACATACGAATAAAATGACCTGCGGATTTCTGATATACTGATTAATAAAGCGCACTTGCACTACTACCAATCATATATACTATTATTATATATGCCATAAACCATTCTGTCAATGGTTTTCGGCGTATTTTTACCTATCAAAAGAGAAAAAAAAGCAGTCGTTTTTTGTGCGATATTACCAAAAAAATTCCCCTGTCATGTATATTCAGTGACAGGGGACGGGTTCTTAATCCTTGAAGCCCTTGTAAATGCTCTCGTCGTAGAAATTATTTTCCTCCGGCAAATGGTTTGTATACCACACCTGCGCGAAGAACGGGTTGACTTTCGCCTCGGCGTCATAATTCCAGGGATAAGGCAGCTCCTCGGGGCACCAGTGGCCGCCCTTTAACGCGAGGTTCGGCGTCATCTCAAACTCGTGCCCGTGGGCGCAGCGCCATTTCAGCGGCGTGTAGAGGTCGCCTTTAACCATCGATTCGGACAGGCAGTCTCCTCCCCTGAACCTCGCGGCCTTCTTCATGTCCTCGAGGTCAAGCTCGGCGACAGGCTTCGTTTCGTCGTAGCCGTGGTCGAGGTAAGACACCTGATCTGTCGGGCGGTAGATTTTGAACGTATCCCACGTGCCGATGTTCTCCCAATCCTCTTTTGTGCCGTAGTAGGCCGTGATGCGCTCCATGTTATTGTTCCTGATCCAGTTCATCGTACCGTAGACTTCCTTGTTCGTTATCGGTTCCATCATGAACTTCTTTACAAGGAACGGCGGCGCGAGCTTTGACAGCTTCATGTACTTCGGAAGAAGGTCGGCTATCTTCTTGAAATATTCCTTTATCGGCATATTCTCGCGGAAGTGCAGGTAACCCTCCAGTACGTCGGAGTCCGCGTACCACTGGCCGTGGAAGTTCTTGAGGGTAAACCACTGCGGTTCGAAAATCTTCTTCGGGTTGTTAAGCCCGATTGCTTTCAGCAGATACTCCTCAAACTCGTAGTTGGTGATGCGGTACTCCTTGCCGCTGCCGATGTTGTAAAAGCGCCGCCAGAACTCCTCGGGAACATCGTCGCCGCAGACGTTGGCAAGCAGACGGCCGGAATCCTCGACAGTCGCCCATTCCAGCACGCCGTTGACCGGCACGTGGAACATGATGGGATCGAAATTATTTGTTATACCGGCATACAGGATGCCCGACTGTCGCAGCGACACCCAGTATTTGATCCCCGATTCGGCAAATGTTTTCTCCGCCAGGGTCTTGCTGATAGCGTAGTGGTCGTATATGCTGATTTTGATGGGATCGCCGCAGCGGCCCCAGTGGATGGGATCGTTACGGTCGCCGGTCTGCGCGACCGTGCCTATGTACACAACCTTTACCGCGTCGGGATCAGGCTGCGCCTTGACGGCGTCCACGATATTTTTCGCGGCGGTGGTGTTCGTCTTGACCGTTCTTTTCGGATAATAGTCCGCCGCCGGGGAAACCATGCCGCCCACGTGTAAAACGTAATCGGCGCCGGTAACACACCCCAGCACATCCTCGTAGTTCATGAGGTCGCCCCACACGATTTTGACCGACGGGTCGTTCATGTAATCCTTGAATTTCTCGCGGTTTTTCTCGCTGTCACGGTTGAGCACGACGATGTTGAACCTGTCCTTTTTCTTGTAAAGCTCAAGGAATCCCCGCCACCCCATGTTGCCGGTCGAACCGGTCAGGAAAACTGTTTTTTTGTTTGACATTTGCGCTTGTACCTCCGAATTTAGATTTTAGAATTTAGACTGTAGGTTATAGACGCGGTAACGGATAGATGCTTCGCTTAATATTATCGCAAATTTTTGCGGGTAAGTCAATATAAATTTGAGAATTCACGGAGGAAGCTCAAGATGCTCCTCCATTCAAAAAAACACTTGACATATTATGTACAATGTGTTATATTAAAAATACAAATGGTGGCGTGGCCGATAGACGGCGCGCCTCCAGGATAAACAAGTTTACTACAAAGAATAAACCGCCGACCTTGGAGAGTGCTGGCGGTTTATTTCTTTTTGTTATATCGATCAAGCGACATAACAAACAGTCCTATAATGCCGATGATCACAAGAGAAAACTGAAACAGATTCTCATATGTAACATATTGCATCGTATAGACATCCCCCCCTTCTTTGGGGAGGAGAACGCACCGCCTACCGTTTACGGCTTCCGCCACCACGCGACAGCTTTCGCCGTCAAGCAAAATTATACGGCTTGCGACGACAAATGTCAATATTTTTGTTTGAGGAAGTTCAATCAAACAAACGCTTGACATATTATGTATAATGTGTTATATTAAAAATACAAATGGTGGCGTGGCCGATAGACGGCGCGCCTCCAGAATGTGTTTGGCTTAAAAGAATAAACCGCCGACTTTGGAGAGTGCTGGCGGTTTATTTCTTTTTATTATGCTGATCACGAGCCATAATAAAAAGCCCGATAATGCCGATGATCACAAGAGAAAACTCAAAAAGGTTTTCGTATGTAACGTACTGCACTATTTTGGCATCCCCCCTTTCCTTGGGAGGAGAAACGCCCCGCCTACCGCTTACGGCTTCCGCCACCACGCGACAGCTTTCGCCGTCAAGCAAAATTATACGGTTTGCGACGGCAAATGTCAATATTTTTGTTTGAGGAAGTTCAAGAATTCATGGCCGACGTATGAAAAAAATTATTTTCCTCTGCCAAATATTTGACTCTCATATTTGCGTAGCGCCAGCAGCAGCGCCATCCCAAGCGCGCCGCAGGAAATCACCTCGCCCGCGCCAACCGTCATCATCAGATACGGCAAAGCATCGGGCAAGCCGTAGACATAACGCAGGATAAACGGCACGATGAGCGTATTGGCCAGAATCGGCGGCGCCGACGCAAGCCATATCCCCATGTTCCGCCATTTCCATTTGCGCAAAAGGTACGTGAACACCGCGCCGGTCAGCGTTGCCAGACTGCCGAACACGACGTCCCAAAGCGCGCAGCCCGTCAGTATATTCGCAAGCAGGCAGCCAATGAACAGCCCCGGGATCGCGGTCGGCGTAAAAAACGGCAGGACCGTCAGCGCTTCTGAAAACCTTACCTGAACCGCGCCGCTGGCCAGACTCAGCATATTCGCCGCAAAAGTCAGCGCCACATACATGGCGGCGATGAGCGCGCCCTGCGCGAGATAGACTATCTTATTATTTTTCATTTGATTTTAATATAAACGTGTTTTTCGGCGCTCCGCATATAGGACACACATAATCGTCCGAAAGCAGTTCAAATTCCTCCTTGCCGCCGGGATATTCATAGCCGCAAATATCGCAGACGTATTTTCCCTCCGCCGGGGCAGTCCTGACCGTCTCGGCGGCATAGCTCGACGCTTTCGGGGGCGTCTTTCCCTTTACGACGCTGTGGTAATACGCATAAGTCATGGGCGGCTCTTTCGCCAGGTTTTCCGCATCCTGCACCTCCGCTATGAAAACCGTGTGCGTAAAATTATCCACAAAGTCGATCACCCTGCATTGCAGCCAGCCCGTGACGCTTTCATTGACATACGGCAAACCGGCGGGCGTCAGGCCAAAGGGAATCTCCGCGAATTTATCCCTGTCACGGCTGCTGCTGAATCCGAAAATCCCGAATATGCCGCTATTCGCTTTTTCGGATAAAATCGACACGGCGAACGCCTTTGTCTTTTTAATACAGGCGTTGGTGTAATTGTCCTTGTTGATGCAGACCGTCACCGTCACGGGACTCGAGGTTGCCTGCGACACCGTGTTGACGACGCATCCCACATTCCTTTCCCCGTCTTTCGCGCCGATGATATACAAACCGTAGGATAGATTGAATAAGGCCGTTATGTCCAAAAAACTCACCTTTCCCTGTTTATTCAATAACTCCATTATGCTTTTTCAGCCACTGATCATTGTCAAAAAACGCGATGACCCTCACTTCGTTTGTCTGATCCCCCACTTTATATTTCACGATATCCCCCCTGTGCTTGCCGAACAGGGCCTTGGCCAGCGGAGAGTTTTCGCTGATTGTCGCTTCGTCGGGATTCGCCTGCGTAACCGTTTTGCTGTCGTAGGACGCCGGGCGGAACGGCTTTGCGGAATCCTCCGCCATCGTCCAGGCCTCGACGATCTTGAACGCCTGCTTCTCCTTTGTGTCGAGAAATTCCACGCAAACCGTGCAGCCCGTCCTGATCGCCCTGACCCTCCCGCTATAGCTTTGGCTCTGTACTTTTTCCTGCTGTCTGGGCTGTTCGCTGTTTGTATTTTTACTCTCCTTTTGTTCTCTCATCCGCTGATAAATACCGGAGGTTTTCCTGAAAAAAGAAAGGATGAGGATCGAAACCACGTTGTCGTTATAGGTGAAAGCCACGGTCTCGTTCGCTTTTTTTCCGAGAACCGCCCTGGCCAGCGAGAAACCCCGGCTGACCACGCCCTCGTCGCGCGAAAGATCCGTGAGGTTAACCTCGTCGTCGTTTTCGGCGATTGTGTAGACGGCTTGCTTGCCCGTATCGACAAACTTCAGGCAAACCGTGTCACCCACGTTGACGATTCTTTTTTGTTTCCCGTAAAGGCCCATTGCAAGCCGCCTCCTTTTTGTATATTTATACAATAGTACAAATATTATTATATATGACTCCGGGCAAACAATCAAGTGTTTTTTGGAAAGAATTCATGATTTCGTAAGGTTCACACAAAAACATTGCCACAAAAACTGTGCAATATGTACATAAACAGAAGCTTGTATCTGTAGAAAAGAGTCGAATTCATGATATACATTGACTTTTTTACGATCATGTAGTATATTTAATGAGTTGAGATATTTTTTATGGGCTTCCGCGGAAGTCTGTGGGTAAGGAGGTAACCGTAAATTGAAAGGGATCATCCTGGCGGGAGGTTCGGGAACGCGCCTGTATCCTCTCACAATGGTAACAAGCAAGCAGCTGCTTCCGGTTTATGACAAGCCGATGATCTACTATCCCCTGTCTACGCTTATGCTGGCGGGCATACGCGACATACTGATCATATCCACGCCCGAGGACACGCCGAAATTCCGGGCGCTTATGGGCACAGGGCAGCAGCTGGGCATCCGGCTTTCCTACGCGGTGCAGGAAAAGCCCGAGGGTCTGGCGCAGGCTTTTATCATCGGCGAGGATTTTATCGGGCCGGACAGCGTCGCCATGATATTGGGCGACAATATATTCTACGGCAACGGACTCGGGCACATCCTCCGCAATGCCGTGAAAAACGCGGGCAGAGCCACCATTTTCGGCTATTATGTGGACAACCCCGAGCAGTTTGGCGTAGTCGGGTTTGATGAAAACGGTATCCCCGTTTCGCTGGAGGAGAAGCCGAAAGTTCCGCAGTCGAATTACGCCGTTACGGGGCTGTATTTTTATGACAACCGCGTCGTCGGGTACGCGAACTCCCTGAAGCCCTCCGCGCGCGGTGAGCTTGAGATCACCGACATCAACAAAATCTATCTGGAAAACGGCGACCTTGACATCCACCTCATGGGGCGCGGCTTCGCCTGGCTCGACACCGGCACGGTGGACAACCTGATGAACGCCGCAACTTTTGTCAAGACCATTGAAACGCTTCAGGGCATCAAGATTTCCGCGCCGGAGGAAATCGCGTACAACAGCCGCTGGATATCACGGCGCAAGCTCGTCGATTCCGCGTCGAAGTACGGCAAGTCGCCCTACGGCCAGCATCTCCTGCGCGTCGCCGAGGGGAAAATTCTCTATTCGACGCACCCGGGCGAGCGCCCTCACTGGGGCCGCGAGGAAGAAGCTCCCGAAAGCGAGGAAAATGTTTTATGTTAGAATTCGTTAAACGCGCGGTTAGCTATATCGCGTCCTTACTGCTGCTCGCCGTCGCGTCGATCCCCGCGCCTGTACGCGACGTTGAACGCGGGAACATCAAAGAAAAGGCCCCGCAGGAAGACAAGGTTTTCGCTACGCGGAGAGAAGCGCTGGCAAACGGCGGCGGCTGGTATGTAACCATGAATGAGGATTTTGGCGGCGATGACTTGCCGGACACCTGGATCCGTTCGCCCCACTATAAACGCAATACCGAATGGTGGTGCGACGAAATGGTCCGGGTAGAGGACGGCATGGTGAAAATCGACTGCGTGCGCGACGACAGCCACGTCTGCGGCAAGGGTATCTGCCCGTCTGAGGGCGTGTTTACAAGCGGTATCGAAACCCGCGGGGTATTTGAGCAAGCCTTTGGTTACTACGAGGTTCGCGTGCTTATCCCCAATGCCGACGGCTTGTGGAGCGCTTTCTGGTTTCAATCGAGCAATATGGGGATGGTCGGGAATCAGGGACGCGACGGTTCCGAGATCGATGTGTTTGAATCCGCGTTCTGGCAGGATAAACAAAAGGTGGGCCACTGCATTCACTGGGACGGCTACGCGGATAACCACCAGTCCCACGGCACGACGGTGGACACCGGCATTGACCTTTACGAGGGCTGGCACACATACGGCTTGCTGTGGACGCCCGAAAAATACGTCTTTTTTGTAGACGGAGAGCCTACCTGGGAAACCCGCGCGCGCGGCGTCTCGAGAGTCCCCGAGTTTATGCGCCTGACTATTGAGAGCCGCCCTCCTGGCCCCGGACCTTACGGAACGGTGCTCGGCGAAATGATAAACACGCCCGATAACCCCGCGACATTCTGCATTGACAGTGTAAAGGTTTATCAACACACATGCTTCGAGCCGCGCATTCGTGCCAATGAAGATTTCATTCAGGCCCCGTGGATAAAATAATTCTAATAATTTACAAGGCGGTGCACCCACATTTTGAAAGCAATTAAAACACCTCTTGACGGCTGTGTGATCGTCGAGCCAGAGGTTTTCGGCGACCATAGGGGCTGGTTTTACGAGATGTACTCCGCGAAGAAGTTCGCCGAACTGGGCATAATCTCCGCATTCGTGCAGGACAACCGCTCGTTTTCCGAAAAGAAAGGCACCCTTCGCGGCCTGCACTGCCAGATAAATCCAAAGCCACAGGCCAAGCTCATCACATGCCTGAGCGGCGCGATTTTGGATGTCGCCGTTGACATCAGGCAGGGTTCTCCGTCTTACATGCGGTGGACCTCCGCCGAGCTGACGGCTGAAAATAATCGTATGCTTTTTGTTCCGCGCGGATTTTTGCACGGTTTCATCACGCTTGCCGACAACACCGAAGTTTTGTATAAAGTAGATGAATATTTTTCACAATCACATGATAGAAGTGTGTACTTTAACGATTCGGTTTTATCTATCGACTGGCGCATCCTTGATCCGATCCTGTCGGACAAGGACAGAAACGCGCCGGTGCTGGCGGACAGCGATGTCAGGTTTTTGTATGATTAAGTAATAGTGAATAGTGATTGCTTCACGCATAAAAATTGCTGTTACTCAACGTTTCTCTGCGCTCGCAATGACGTGAACTGCACCCCATATCTGTCATGTTTACCCATTTCCCAATACGTGATTCGCATAAACAATATTCCCCTGACCACGTCTACCGTCTACCGTCTAAAATCTAAAATCTAATATTTGAAAGAGCGAGTGAAAGAATTGCTCACCTCCACTCCCCATGTGCTCGTTACGGGCGCGAACGGCCAGCTGGGCCGCGACGTCGTGACGGAATTGCTTAACCGCAGAATCGAATACACCGCCACTGACGTTGATACGCTCGACATCACGGACAAAAACGCCGTTCGCGGGCTGATCGGACGCTGCTCCCCCGACGCCGTGATCCACTGCGCCGCATACACAAACGTTGATAAGGCGGAGGAGGAGCGCGTGGTGTGCGCGGCGGTCAACGTTACCGGCGCTTCGAACGTGGCGAAAGCCTGTGCCCTCTCTGGCGCGAAGCTCGTGTACATCAGTTCGGACTATGTTTATGGCGAAACGGCAGGGACTCCCAAAAACGAATCGCCCCTCACGCCTGACTCCCCCACAAATCCCGTCAACTGGTACGGCAGGTCCAAGCTTGAGGGCGAAAGGGCGGCCGCCGCTGTCATTTCAAAGCTGTTTATTGTCCGAACCTCCTGGCTGTTCGGCGAAAACGGCTCGAATTTTGTTAAAACGATGACCCGCCTCGGGCAGGAACGGGACATGATCCGCGTCGTCAGCGACCAGACAGGCTCGCCGACGTATACAAAGGATCTGGTGCCGCTCTTGTGCGATATGGCCGCAACGGAGAAGTACGGCGTCTACAACGCGTCCAACGAGGGCTTCTGCTCATGGGCGGAATTCGCCCGCCAAATTCTCCGGCTGTCCGGCTCCAAAGCGGTTGTCGAGCCTGTCACGGCCGCCGAATACGGCGCCAAAGCCACGCGGCAGCTCAATTCAAGGCTGTCAAAGGATTGCCTTGACAGGGCGGGCTTCGGGCGGCTCCCTCATTGGCGGGACGCGTTGGAGAGGTTTATGCGGGGCTTGGACGCATGATTTACATAGTTTTGGGAAAAGAATAACCCGTGTTTGTTTATGGTAAAAATTGTTTAACAGGCGAATCCGCACTCATAATCCCGCCGCTCCCGTAATAAGATAAAATGTGGAGAATAATCTCCCACTACGGTTGCAAAAGGATGGTTTACATGAGCGTCAGCGGCGATTTCAAAGCAGTCAAGGGATACCAGAGCGGCGTCACGGCGGCGGCCGAGGATTATCTGGAAATGATATACCGAAATTCCGAAATAAGCGGGCACATGCGGATCAATTTTTTGGCGGCGAAGCTGAACGTGCCGCCCGCGGCCGCAGCGAGGATGGTTCAGCACCTCAAGGAACTGGGTCTCGTGGAGTTTGAGAAATACGGGCTGATCACGATGACGGCGAAAGGGCGGGAGTTTATTCGCGTTAACCTGAGTAACCGTTGATTTATTTGTTTTTTCGTTTTTTTTGTAAAAAATGCTTGACAAACAAATTATTTTGTGCTATCATCAGTAAAAATTGAATATCAAAGGCTGTGAAGAGAAGGAGTAGGTATCTTTTTTGTGCATAGAGAGAAGCGGACGGTGGAAGCGCTTCGTCAAAGGGATACGCGAAGTAGTCTTGGAGCTGCGGACTGAACAAACCGCCTTTCGGCTGTTTTAGTAGGCTTCGACGGAGTATTATTCCCGCCGTATAATGGGGAATCGGCATCGAGTCATCCTTATATGATTTCCGTGCTGGTTAAGGTGCGGTTGTAGCGCTTCCGCATGAAGTTAGGTGGTAACACGAGTCATTCGTCCTAATGTATGGACGGATGGCCTTTTTTTGTGCCTCTGAAATAGGTCAAACGTCCGCTAAAAGCAAGAAACAAGAGGCAAAGAACTCTCGCCCACCGCAGAGCGGCGGGGTATCAAAAGGAATTTTGATTATAATATCCGCCCTAAAGGACGCGGTATTATACCGAGAGTTCACGAAAAAATGTGTGAAGGAGACCAACATCATGGAACTGCTTAACAGCTATCTTCCGAAAATCAACTTTGAAAGCTACGAGGATTTCAAGCAAAACTTCAAACTGAACGTACCCGAAAGCTTCGACTTTGCCCGGGACATCGTTGACCGCTGGGCGGAGCTTGAGCCGCAAAAGCGCGCCCTCGTCTACTGTGACGACGACGGTTTTGAGCGCACGTTCACCTTTGCCGACGTATCTGAGCTGTCAAAACGCGCAGCCGCCTATTTTCTGAGTCTGGGAATCAAGCCCGGCGACCGCGTCGTGACGCTTCTGCGCAGACGCGCCGAGTACTGGATTGCAACCGTCGCCTTGCATCGTATAGGCGCGGTGATCGTACCCGCGTCTATCCAGCTCAAAACGACAGATATCGCCTACCGCGTTGACTGCGCGTCTGCCCGGCTCCTGCTTGCCATCGATGACGAATTCGTTTTAAGCCAGATCGGGCCGCTTACGGAAATGTGCGAAACGCTTGAGGACATTGTGATCGTCGGTGACAATCCGCAGAGTAAATACCATGACTTCAACAGCGAATATCTCAGCTGTGACGAACACACCGATTACAGCGGCCTGCCGAACGACGCCGAAATGATCATCTATTTCACATCGGGAACCACCGGTTATCCAAAAATGGCCATCCACAACCGCACATATCCCTTGGGGCATATCATCACGGCGAAGTACATGCAGTGCGTGCAGAACAACGGCCTGCACCTGACCCAGGCCGACAGCGGCTGGGCAAAGTTCGGGTGGGGAAATATCTACGGCCAATGGATCTGCGGCACGGCGATTTTGGGCTACGACCCGATCCGCTTCAACACGAAAAACCTCCTTGAGACCATCGAGAAGCACCGTCCCACCTCCCTGTGCATTCCGCCGACGATGTACCGCTTTTTGCTGCACGACGGCCTGGAAAAACGCCACGTCGAATCGGTCAACTGGTTCTCCACCGCCGGCGAACCGCTGTCAGGCAAGGTCAACAGCCAATTCCACGACATCACGGGCATGCATATCCACGAGGGCTACGGCCAGAGCGAGGGTACGCCGATCACCTGCGGCTTTCAGTGGCTGGAGATCAAACCCGCTTCCATGGGCAAGCCCTCCCCTCTTTACGACGTCAGGCTGCTTCATCCCGACGGTACGCTCTGCAAAAAGGGAGAGGAGGGCGAGGTCGTCATTTTCACGGACAAGGGAGGCCAGCCCGGCCTGCTCACCGCCTACTTCTCTCCCGACGACGGGCTGCAAAACCCCATGGCGGACGGTATATACCACACGGGCGACACCGCGTATGAGGACGAAAACGGCTTTTTCTGGTACGTCGGGCGTAACGACGACATGATCAAATCATCCGGCTACCGCATCGGGCCGTTCGAAATCGAAAGCGTCATCAACACGCACCCCGCCGTCAAGGAAAGCGCCGTCGTGGGCTGTCCCGACGAGATGCGCGGCCAGTTGATCTGCGCCGTGATCGTGCTCTCGCCGGGCTATGAAGGCTCGGACGCGCTGACGAAAGAGCTGCAGGAACATGTCAAGGCGACGACCGCGCCTTATAAGTATCCGCGCAAGATCGTTTATATTGACGAGCTGCCTAAAACGACTTCGGGGAAAATTATACGTAAGGCTTTGAGGGACGTTGTTCTATAAGACGGATAAATCCTTAAGTAACCGCTGATTAAATCGGCGGTTACTTTAAATTGTTGACGTTGTATCAATATTGTGATACAATATAATTTACAAGGAGGTGTGTTTATATGTACAACATCCATGTCAGACCTGTAAGGGACTTGAGGAACAATTACACGGAAATAGAATCTATTCTTGACGAGCATAATTCGGTCATCATAACAAAAAACGGCCGAGGAACCGCCGTTCTTTTGAATATTGAGGATTTTGCGGACTATGAGGAATTCCTGCACGCCAAATATGTCGCTAAAAAGCTGAAAGAAGCTGAGGACGAAGCGGACAGTCCCAGCGCGGAATGGTCGGATTATAAAGATGTATTGAGTAGATTGCGGAATAAATATCATGGGATATAAGCTGATCGTTTTGAAACGGGCTGAAAAAGACCTTGAAGAAATTTTAGACTACAAGGCCGGATTCTATCTCTCAACGCCGGATAAATTTATTGACGAATTGGAAAAGCATTTTGATAGTATAACCGAGAATCCTTATATCTGTCAGGAATACATTAGACCTCCTCGGAAACTAGCCGCGAGCGGATAAACGAGGATTTTTTTCGTCCCGCAAGTAAAAAAACGCAGGAATAATTTGTTTATTGCGAGCATTTTTTACGCGGCAGGACGGAAAAAAGACCGTTTACGCCGCCGTGAGTAGTTTCCGAGGAGGTCTATTCACGACAGCCGTTACCGCCGGGTGGTGGTGATGGACTATCTGTTGTTTTACAGGGTGTTTGACAAAATACATGCCGTCAAGGTTTATCGCATATTGCACGGTAAAAGAAATATAAGCAAATACTTGTAACGATCAATTGACGTAAAAAAAGGGATACCGATGAAAACATCGGCCCCTATCACCCGCATTACCTGCGCATACCGGTTCATCAATCTGTCACCGGCACATATCTGAAATCTTCATAAATCTTATCGGCCAGAGCCTGCCCCGATTCATCGGTTACGTAAACAATGCCCTCACCCGCCCCGAAAATGGCGGCGTTCTTTTTGCTGTATCCAAATAAACCAAACTTCCCAAAGCCGTCATGTACTTCGATCTCAATCAAGAACAAACCGTCATCCGTGTTGTAATTGTAGACCTCCGCGTCATCAGAGGATGCTTCCGGCATTTTATCTTTACCGACGGATTCCATCATGGACATATACAATTCAAACTCCCACGCTTCAACACCCGGCATATAAGCAGCCCCAGCTTGAAAGCCCACATAACGCAGCCCCGTCACGGATGATTTTATAGGTTTCACATTGGAAAACTCAAGCCCAAAAAATTCTTTTTCAACGTCGGTTTGCAGCTTCAACACGATGTAATTTTTGTGCGGCTTTACTAAAATATTCGGGAGGCACAGCGTAACGTCGGCGGCGGAAAGGCCAGCCTCATTTCTCAGCCGTTTAGCTTCGGCTATAACCGCGGCGTGACCCTTAACCGCGTCGGGATGCTTTTCCTCGACAACCGAATCCAACCAATTACTCCGCTCGGACATTTCAAGCGTGTCAGCGCCGTCGTCAGGCCGCGCGTTCCTTTCGCCGCAGCCCGCGAGCGCAAAAACCACCCACGCGCAAATCAATAAACAAACTATTTTTTTCATCACATACTCCTACTTTCCCGCACATCGCCTCCCCTACAATTCACGCGGTTTTTTTACGAAAACGGATAAATCCGTTCCTTACATTTTTGCGTACAGCATTCCCTTTCCTGAACTCGCAACGTTAAAAGTCGTCCCATCCCACCATAAGCGTTATCTCAAACTTATCCCCGTCCGCAATCGGCGTCGTATCCGCCCCGGTCATCAGCATTTCGCCGTCCTTGCTGAACTTCCACCACTCCATGACGCTATCGTCCGCCGTCACACCGTCAACCATATTGATCATGCCGGATTGCGTATCCACGCCGACAAGCTCCTCCCGCGCCAGCGCGGTGCCCAGGTACGCCTCGTCGGTGCGTATGTCGAAAGTCTTTTTCGCTCCATCCTTGAACACGACCTCCACGGTGATCCTTTTATCGCCCGTCTCACCTTTCTCAAGCGAGAAATAATACACGCTCCCAAGCGCGGTAACGATGACAACAAGCGATATTACCAGTATGATTTTTAATGTCTTTGTCATATGTAACCTCTTTTCCTTATTTATTCCAGGGCGTATCGCGCCAACACGTTCCAACATATTCTAAGTAACCGCTGATTAAATCATGCGGAAAGTTTTCAAAAACATGAAACAACCGTTTTCAACAAGGATGTTGAAAGTTTCCCGTATTTTTCTGATATTCAAGTTGCCCCTGTATTGCCAGACT
>Ga0123353_10002197_pt1 | contig 24141 bp, 18 predicted proteins | sample TergutLab28metaG_3_FD_92763 | JGI IMG/M metagenome (GOLD analysis project Ga0123353, IMG submission 92763) | Labiotermes labralis P3 segment gut microbial communities from Petit-Saut dam, French Guiana - Lab288 P3 | ecosystem: Host-associated > Arthropoda: Insects > Digestive system > Gut ... | reverse complement strand
TTTCCGTTAAAAATACATCTGTTTTTCTTTTCATGTACAATTCCTCCATTGTTTCTGCGTTCGCTTCGATGACAGCATGAACGTAAACATCTATCTTTGTTTTACCATCAGCGGTTCCGCTGTAAGTTGATGTTCAGCCTCAAACGTCAAAGCATCTTTCGAATCTTCTAGTTCATGCTCTATTGCCTGTGCAAATGCCGGATGCCACGAAGTACGAGCCATGCGGGGGATTCTAACAAATCTGGGCAGTGATTGCATGAGGCGCAGATGTACAGATGTGAGCATGACCTATTGACACGTTCCCTTGTTGATGGTACCCTATGCTCATCTTAAACAACGGTTCACAATTTAACCACACAATGTCTAAACGACTTTTTACAAGCGAAGCCGTCAGTATGGGACACCCTGATAAACTGGCGGATCAAATATCGGACGGCGTTCTTGATGCTCTCTTCGCCGAAGACCCGATGAGCCGCGTCGGCTGCGAAACATTGGTCACGACTGGTCTTGCGATCATCGCCGGTGAAATCACTACCAAAGCGAAAATCGACTACGCCTCTGTGGTTCGGAAAGCGATCCGAGATGTCGGTTACACCGATGATCAATGGGGAATCTGCGGCGATACTTGCGCCGTCATGGTCGCACTGGATCGCCAAAGTCCCGACATCGCCCAAGGGGTTGACCGCGATGGTGCCGGAGACCAAGGAATGATGTTCGGTTACGCTTGTAATCACACACCAGAATTGATGCCGCTCCCCATTGCACTGGCACACCGAATCACCAATCGGCTGACCGATGTCCGATTCAAAGGGGAAGTCAACTGGCTCCGTCCCGATAGCAAAAGTCAAGTTACGATTGAATTCGACGGTTTCAAACCGGTACGGATTGATACCGTTGTTGTTTCGACGCAACATGATCCGAGCATTGACCAAAAAGGGATTGCGGATTATGTCATTCCGAACATCATCGAGCCGATGTTGCCGAAGGACTTGGACACGAGGGGAATCAAGTATCACATTAACCCGACGGGCAAGTTCGTGGTGGGCGGACCGCACGGCGATGCTGGTTTGACGGGACGGAAAATTATCGTCGACACTTACGGCGGCTGGGCTTCTCACGGCGGCGGGGCATTCAGCGGCAAAGACCCCACGAAGGTTGACCGCAGTGCCGCCTATATGGCACGTTACATTGTCAAGAACGTCGTAGCGGCGGGGCTTGCCGACTCGTGTGAAATTCAGTTAGCGTATGCGATTGGCGTTGCTGACCCGGTGAGCGTTTTGGTGGACACACGAGGTACAGGAAAAATTGCCGAAGAAAAATTATCGCAGGCTATTCGGGACATTTTCCCGTTGACTCCGAAGGGAATCATCGAGACATTGGATTTGCGTCGTCCGATTTACCGAAAGACGGCATCAGGAGGGCACTTCGGTCGCAGTGAAGCCGAGTTCACCTGGGAAAAAACCGATAAGATTGCAGAATTGAAAAAACTCGCTTGATCATCAGGGTCCGCAATCGTTTAACCGCCTCACAGGGTGAGGCGGTTAAACGATTGCGGCACCGCTCTTTTCAGGTACAATACTCTTTTCGCTATCCTCTCAATCCCCATGAAACGGATTTCGCTTACCCTTCTCCTTTTCGGCATCGCAACGCTATCCTACGCCCAAACCACTATGCAACAACCGTCCCCAGAAAAACCACACAGTGAACACTGGAAACTCCAATGGACACAACCCGTCGAAGAAATCAAGTCCACCGCCTATATGTTCCTGCACGAAAAGTCAGGAGCACCGCTCCTCTATCTGTCCAATGACGACGATAACAAAGTTTTCAGCATCACCTTCCGCACACCGCCGACGGACAGCACCGGCGTTGCCCATATCAAAGAGCACGCCGTACTTGCCGGGAGCGAAAAATTTCCTACCAAAGAACCGTTTGTTGACCTCCTGAAAGGTTCGCTCCAAACCTTTTTGAACGCCTTTACCGCCGATGACCGGACGATCTATCCCGTCGCCAGCCGCAATGACAAAGACTTTACCAATCTGATGACCGTGTATCTCGACGCGGTCTTCTTTCCGCTGTCCAAGACGGTGCCGGAAATTCTCATGCAGGAAGGTTGGCACCATGTCCTCGAAGACGGCACACTCTCCTACAACGGCATTGTCTATAACGAAATGAAAGGCGTGTACTCGTCGCCGACGAGCATTCTGTATCAGACGATTCAGAAGTCGATGTATCCCGACTCGACTTATGCCCATGACTCCGGCGGCAATCCTGATAACATTCCCGAATTGACGCAGGAAATGTTCGCAGCGTTTCACAATACGTACTATCATCCGTCCAATGCGATGATATTTCTGTACGGCGACGGTAACATCGAAGAGCATCTTGCGTTTTTGCACGATGAGGTGTTGCACCGATTCGATAAAAGCCGGAATGAAACGGAGTGTAATGACGGAGAACAGCGTGAAACGTCCATCATTGCGCTGCGCTCCATTCCGGCTTTTGTTGCGGGCGGAATCGCAAAGGTCATCCCCCAACCGCCCTTTGCCGTTCCCAAGGACATCACTGCCGAATACTCCGTCGATCCAGAGGAATCGACAGACCAAAAAACGTTTTTGAGCATGAACTATCTGTTGCCGACGGACTTGGACAATGTCGAACGCAGTTACGGACTCGACCTCCTGACGTACATTCTCGTCAACAGCGAAGGCGGACCGCTCCGCAGGGCGTTGCTCGACGCAGGCATCGGACTCGATGTCGAAGCCGGGTTCGACAGTGCGATTTTGCAGCCTTGCTTTTCGATCATTGTGCATAATTCCGATCCCGATAAAAAGGAGCAGTTTCTTGATGTCCTCAACACGACGCTCAAAAAACTGGTCGCCGAAGGGATTGACCGAAAAATCATTGAAGGGGCGATCAACCGCACGGAGTTCATCCTTCGGGAATTCCAGATTTCCGGCTTTCCCAAAGGGCTGGCGGTCAATATGCAGATTTTGGAAACATGGGCGTATGGCGGCGATCCATTGAGTCATCTGCGGTTCGAGCCGGTGCTGAAAAATATCCGAGCCGAAGTCGAAAACGGATTCTTTGAGAAATTGATAGAAAAATACCTGCTCAATAATGTGTCGCGCGGCTTTGTGATGCTGCAACCGAAGCAGGGACTCGAAGCGGAACGAACGGAACAACTGGAAGCGAAACTTGCCGAAATCAAGGCGGCAAAGTCGCCGGAGCAACTCGAAGCAATTGTCAAGCAGAAGGAAGCGTTAATCGAGCGACAAGCAACGCCGGACAGACCCGAAGATGTCGCTAAGATTCCGCAGTTGGAACTCGACGATGTCGATAGGGTAGCGGAAGATATACCGTTTAGCGTCATTCCCGCGCAGGCGGGAATCCAGACGAGCGATGTGAACATCAACTCTCTAGACCCCCGCCTTCGCGGGGGTGACGGGCAAACAATGCCGATTTACAATGTCGATGTTGATACGAATGGCATCGTTTATGTTACGGTTCTATTTGAATTGAGACCGTGGCAACAAAGTGTGGAGGCGATGTCTTTCCTTGCCGATGTTTTAGGTCGTTTGGACACGGAAAATTATACTTACGCTGATTTGAGTAGCGAAATTGACTTGCACACTGGCGGTCTCGGTACGGGATTATCAGTAACTTCTATTCACGGTGAATCGGACAAATTCAACCTGCATCTGACTGCGAGAGTCAAGACGACATTGCCGAAACTTGACAAAGGGCTTGAACTTGTCCACGAAATTTTGACCAAGACGAAATTTGATGACCTTGATCGGATTAAAGAACTCATACAGGAACGTCGCGTTGGTTTGGAGCAGTCGTTAATGTCATCGGGACATTCGTTTGCAAGAACGCGGGCGGCTTCGTATTTTTCGTGGATCAACAAGTACCGTGACAAAACTGGTGGTCTCGATCATTATGCCTTCCTTGTCAACTTGGAAAAAAATTTCGATGCTGAAGGCGAAGGAGTTACCGAAGGCGAAGCGTTTGCCAAAACCTTGCGGATACTTTCAGATTCACTTTTCTTTGCTGTGGGAAGGCAAATTTTTGTTACACTTCCAGAAGAAGATTTCGAGATCATAAAACCGATATTGAAAGATTTCGAATCGAAAGTTCAGATTCCAGAAATGAATAGACAGCGTGAACAATTTGGTGGTCCGCTTCTACCGCCACGACAGGAACGCTTCAACGAAGCGGTAATCATTCCTTCCCGCGTCCAATACGTCGTGAAATCGGCGGACTTTCATCGTTCGGATTTCAAGCACAGCGGTCGTATGTTGGTGTTGTCGAACATTTTGCGGACGGGTTACCTTTGGAATAACGTTCGGGTGCAGGGCGGTGCTTACGGCGGCGGTTTTACGGCGGATCAGAACGGTGTCTTTTCGCTCTGGTCGTTCCGCGACCCGCATCTGCGTCGCACAGTCGATGTCTATCGCGGCATTGCCGACTACCTAGAAAACTTGGAACTTACCGAAGAAGAGTTGTCGAACGCTAAAATTGCCACCATCGGAGCATTGGACAAGCCGCTGACACCGAGCGAAAAGGGGGGACGCGTGATCGGCATGTTGCTGTCCGGTTGGACACAAGAGGACATTCAACGTGAGCGCGACGAGGTGCTTTCGACGACGGTGGAGGATTTACGTGCGTTTGCCGCGATGTTCCGCGATGGCATGGAGCAGAACAACATTTGCGTCTTCGGCAACGAAGCAAAACTTGCCGAAGATGGGGATTTGTTTAAGACGACGATCCGACCGATTGAGTAGATGCTATTTTGCCGTTTTGCTCCGCTTTGCCCGTTTCGGTTGGTTGATAATTTTTCCGGCAAGGTAAGCGGGAATTGCAGGATGCTCCATTGCGTAGGCGAGATTTTCACGCCATCTGGTTTCAAATCGCAGCATCACATGGGCAGGCATCTGTGTCGCCTTTTCCACTTTTTCGGCAATCTCTCTCGTCAGCGGAATCTCATAGCGGAACAGTTGCTCGATAGTTTCGACGGGCACTTCCATCCGACATGCCAATTCGGTTACATCGATTCCCATTTCAGACATTTTTTCTTCGAGGAGTTCACCAGGCGGTAAAATGGTGATGTAATTCGGCGTATGTGGCAGGTACCGCTTCTGTTCGAGCCGTTTTTTCCAAACCTTTGCCCCATCACTCCCGAATTCTTTTCAGGCAACTTTATCATCGGTACAAATCTTTTGAATCCTGCTGTTGGCGTATGAAATGTCCATTGTGATTTGTCCCCGTGCAACATGTATATTGTGTCATACGTTGCCGCACAATGCAAGGGGTGATGCCTCTATCATCGCTTGCCGAAAGACGTAAAAACGGATACAATGCACAAAAATGGAACCCCAAAAACACCCCCCTGTGAACGGAAGGAAAATATGCCAAAAATTGCCAGCCCCCCCCCTTTTCGATGGTCTTTTCCTAAGGGCGGCGTTATGATACAATCTGTACGGTACAGTCCGTGCCCTGTAGCCGTCGGATTTGTTTCCATCGCAATCGATCATGGTGTACAATCGGAAAAAACCGCCGCCGCCCGGTGAAGCAAGTGCCCCCTTGTGGATGTGCACTTACGGAGATCTCATGTCGCTGCTTCTCTGTTTTTTCGTCATGCTCTTCGCACTCAGTGTCATTACACCGATCCGGTTTCAAGCCGTTGCTGACGCAATCACACAAGATTTTACTGGGTTTGCCAGTACGAGTACGTCAAAGGCACCGACCCCTCGGACCGTGAGCATTCCTGCGGAGTCCGCTGCCCGAAGCCGACGTACCGATGTCCTGGTGGGCGGACAGCGGAGTCCGGGACCCATGGGAGACTCCAGAGATGTCCACACGATTCAACTCACCGGTGACTCGGTCAAAGTGATTCGTTTTCATTTCGGAAGCGATGCCTTGACGGAGCAAACCCAGAGGGAGTTGCGAACGATTCTGCCAACGTTGCAGGGTTCCCCTCAAAAAATTATGGTCAAGGGGTACGTCGCTCCTACTGAAGGGGGAGGAGAAGTTTTTAAGCGGGACGTTGACCTCGCTTTGTCCCGGGCATTGATCGTAGTGGATTACTTCGTGTCCCTCGGACTGCGACAGGATTTCTTTGAAGTTGTCGTAGCCCCGGGAGAAGCACCAAGACTTAATCTCTTACCGGCAGGTACCGATCCGAGACTTGCCGGGGCTTCCGCTGAAATTCTGCTGCTCCACCAAACGCTGCGCTCGTTGAGAGACGGACGGTAGATTGCGTTGTCCTGCCGTCATTGCACTGCACAGGAAAAAAAGCACAGCATTGTTCGTGGTTGAATCAGATTGAGAACTGGTTCAGTGGGTTACCGGCGGCAGAGCCCCTTTACTTTGGGAACGTTTCTGGTTAGAATTCACACACTACGTTGTCATGTGATAATCAGTCTTTGACCGATGACCTACCCGATAGCCCCTGCACAATGGGACTCACAGTTTTTCAGTTTTCCCATCGGAAACATTGCACTGCCCGGCAATTACGACAGAGAGCAACTTGAAGCGACCCTCCAAGAAGCCCATGAGAAGTTTCGCCTTTTGTTTGTCTCCTTTAGCGGAGAAGGTCCCGATTCGCTCCCTGTGCTCGGCATCCAGTGCCCTTGTTATGCGCGAAAACTCTTTCTCAAAAAAGATGTTCCGACGAAACTCGAATGGGACGAGCCGCGTATTAGGGCTTATACCTCGACCTTTTGTACACCGGCATTGGAGCGGCTTGCCATACAAGCGGGCACGATGTCGCAGTTTCGACACGACCCGGTTTTAGCCCCGCATTTTGAGCAGTTGTTTCTGACTTGGATCAACTTTGCCGTTACCAAGGAATTGGCAGACAGTATTTGGACTTGTTACGAACACGGAAAACACATCGGTTTGGTAACGATACGCAGTGCCAAGCATGTCGATGCGGCAACGGGACAAATCGAAAAGGAGGGACGCATCGGAATGTTGGCAGTCGATGGGGAACATCGGCGGACGGGGATCGGTACGAGTCTGATCAGTGTATGCGATTACTGGTGCAGTTCCTTGAATATCCCGGTCAATGCGATCGCCACGCAGAAGGACAACGAACCTACCATTGCGCTTTGTAAAAAACTCGGTTTTCGGCAGGATCGTGAAGAATCGTTGTATCACTATTGGTCGCCGAATTGGACGTACGATGCCCGAAAGGGTTGGATAGCCGACGCAAACAAGCAAAATGGATGAGTCCAATGGTTGCAGAGTTGGAATAAGAAAAAAATGTAACGCCTAACCCCGGGTATCAGGATATTATGACAGCATCGTTGAATGAAGTTCCTTCCGCCAGTCGGGTTCACATCGGTTTTTTCGGTAAACGAAATGCGGGAAAGTCCAGTGTACTCAATGCCGTTACCGAACAAGACCTTGCTATCGTTTCCGAAATCCGGGGAACAACGACCGATCCCGTTGCCAAGACGATGGAACTCTTGCCGATGGGTCCCGTCGTGGTCATCGACACGCCCGGCATTGACGACGAGGGTGCACTCGGCGAACAACGAATCCGAAAAACGAAGCAAGTCTTGAACAAGTCTGATATTGCATTACTGATTGTCGATGCCACTGTCGGCAAAACCGAAGAGGACAGGGAATTGATCGGTATTTTTCGTGAGAAGAATATCCCTTACCTTGTCGTTTGGAATAAGAGCGATCTGCTCGCAGACGGCAGACGGCAGACGGCAGACGGCAGCGGAGAAGAGATATACGTCAGTGCGACGACGGGTTTTCAAATCACGGAATTGAAGGAACGCATCGCCGCTATGCAACCGGCGGACTTATCTCCCCCGCTCTTGAACGATTTGATTGAGCCGTCTGATGTTGTGGTTCTCGTGATTCCCATCGACGGTGCCGCTCCGAAAGGTCGATTGATTCTGCCGCAACAACAAACGGTCAGGGACATTCTTGACTCGCATGCCACTGCCGTGGTGGTCAGAGAAACAGAACTGCGGGAAACGCTGGAAAAATTGGGTCGAAAACCAAAATTGATCGTTACGGACAGTCAGGTTTTTGCCCAAGTTTCTGCGGATACGCCGGACGATATTCCGTTGACATCTTTTTCGATTCTGTTTGCCCGATATAAGGGATCACTACTTCCAGCCGTGCACGGAGTAAAAGTATTGGATCATTTAGCGGACGGCGACACGGTGTTGATTGCGGAAGGGTGTACGCATCATCGGCAGTGCGACGATATTGGTACGGTCAAGTTGCCGCACTGGATTTCAGACTACACGGGCAAGCAGATTCAGTTTGCGTTCACGTCGGGCAGAGAATTTCCTGATGATGTAACGCCGTACAAATTGGTAGTACATTGCGGCGGATGTATGTTGAACGAGCGGGAAGTGAAGTATCGGGTCAAGTGCGCTCTCGATCAAGGTGTGCCGATAACGAATTATGGCATTTTGATTGCGCACGTCAACGGCATTTTGAAGCGAAGCGTGTCGGCATTTCCACACATTGTAGCGGAGTTGAATACTATTTAGCCGGTACTCCGGTTCCCGACATTGCGCTACGCTCCATTCCGGCTTTTGCGATCATCACCGGGGGGCTTGCGTCCGTTGCTCTTGCGCTTGTTTTCTTACATCATTTCACCGGCAAATTCTTTTTTGAGAAGTTTCAATCCTTTTTCGCCGTTTGCCTCATCCACCGTTATCGCAATGCTCCGCTCACTTGTCGAAACGACATTCACGTTAATGCCGCTGTCCGCCAAGGTCTGGAACATCCGAAAAGCAATGTCCGTGTGCGAACGCAAACCTGTGCCGCGCACCGATAAAATCGCGATTGCCGGATTGTAAATCGGCTCATCACTCTTCCATTTTTTCGCCAATTTTCGCGTGATCTCCAACGTTTTGTCCAGCGACGTGCGCGGCACCGTAAACGTGATAATTGCCTTGCCATTGCGACCGCAACTTTGAACAATCATATCCACGACAATACTTCCTGCCGCGATTCGCTCAAACATTTCCGCTGCAATGCCCGGAATGTCCGGCACGTTCGCCATCGAAATCTGCGATTCCGTTTCGTTCAGGTGAATCGTTTCTATCAAAATGTCTTCCATTCCCGAAAGACGTGAAACTGCCAGTGTTGTCGTCTCGGTCAATCTCGGAACCGCTTTACATTTGGGTCTGCTCTTGATCTTCTTCGGTGCCTTTTCCAATTCAAACGCTCCGTGAACCGCCCGAAGCGTTGCCAATCCGTCATCTTTAGAAACTAACGCCGAAATCTTAATTTCGCTCGTCGTAATAATGCCGATGTTAATGTTCTGCTTCGAAATCGCTCGGAACATTTTTTTCGCAACGCCCCCTTGCTTTTCCATTTCGAGTCCGACGACCGACACTTTGGCAACATTCTCCTGATGTTCGACTTTTTCTGCACCGATTTCGTCCGCAACAACCTGCAAGACTTCCAGGGTGTTCAGCAAATCCGAAGCAGGAACCGTAAAGGAAATGTCGGTGTGTCCATCCTGTCCGATGTTCTGCACGATCATATCGGTAGGAATTTTCGCCTTGGCAATTTTAGAAAAGAGATGCATTGCCACGCCCGGCTTGTCGGGAACGCCGACCAACGTGAGTCGGGCTTCCTGTTTGGCAATGGCGGCACCTGAAACGGCAGTGTCCGTTTCAGGTGTTTCAATGATGAGCGTACCGGGAATGTCCGAAAAACTGCTCCGTACATGCACGGCAATGCCGAATTTTTTGGCGAACTCAATGGATCGACTGTGCATCACGCCTGCTCCGAGGCTGGCGAGTTCGAGCATTTCGTCGTAACTGATTTGGGCGACTTTCCGTGCTTCTGGCAGGAGTCGCGGGTCGGTGGTATAAACGCCGTCCACATCGGTATAGATTTCACATTCATCGGCACCGAGAGCCGCCGCCAGTGCAACGGCAGATGTATCGCTTCCACCGCGACCGAGCGTGGTGATGTCGCCGTTGTCGTCGATCCCCTGAAAACCGGCGGCAATGACGATGTTCCCTTCGTCGAGTGCTTTTTTCATGCGGTCGGTCGAAATCGACTTGATTCTTGCCCGCATGTGGGAGTTATCGGTTTTGATTCCGAGTTGCGCACCAGTCATGCTGACCGCTTTGTAGCCGAGTGATTCGATAGCGATTGCCATCAGGGCGATGGTAACTTGTTCGCCGGAGGACATGAGCATGTCCATTTCGCGGCTGGAGGGATGTTCGGCAATTTCGCGGGCAAGGGAGACAAGATGATCGGTCGTTTTTCCCATCGCACTGACGACGACAACAACTTGATGTCCGTTTTGGGCGGCGCGGATCGCTTTTCGAGCTGCACCGAGAATCTTTTGGGTATCGGCAACGCTGGTTCCCCCGAATTTTTGAACAATGAGAGGCACTGTTAGGAGATGTTTTGGAATGAATGACAAGCAATTATAACATACCCCTATTCAATCTAAAGAGCCGGGGACGGAGCAGTACTCAGCGCAGTCCCCGGAGACTACGCTGCGCTCCATCGCCGGCTCTGTGTGGTGTTCGTCCATTTTTTTCGTCTGCCTATTGCGTTTCCAAAAAAAATGTGGTAGGATGAGCAAAGAGTTTTCCGCCGCTTCCTCGAGCGGTTTATTTCACCCCTAACTTAAAGGACACAATTTATGACAAGACCCTCCCGTCGATCTTTTTTGAAAACCGCCGCCGTCGTTGGTAGTGCCATCGGCAGCACCGGCTATTTCGTTGCCGAATCGAACGCCCAGGATGATACGAAAAAACTTAACGTCGCCTGCATCGGTATCGGCGGCAAAGGGGACAGCGACTCCGGCAACGCCGCCCGATTCGGAAACGTCACCGCCATCTGCGATGTCGATAGCGAAAGGTTGGGCGCAAAATCCAGAAAAGAAGGATTCCAAAACGCCAAGAGTTACACCGACTTCCGAAAGATGCTCGAAGAAAACGAGAAAAACATCGACATCGTCACCATCAGTGGTCCCGACCACATCCATGCCGCCGCAACCTTGATGGCGATGCGAATGGGAAAGCATTGCTACACCCAGAAACCCCTCACCCGGACAATCTACGAAGCCCGGAAGTGCGCCGAAGTCGCAAAAGAAACCGGCGTTTGCACCCAAATGGGAAATCAAGGAACCGCACTCGATGCCTCCCGTGTTGCCATTTCTCTGGTGAAAGCCGGTATCCTCGGCACCGTCAAGGAAGTCATTGCTTGGTCGAACCGTCCTGTTTGGCCTCAGGGACCGGGCAAGCGTGTCAACATGGAGTCCTTCGCCAAAGAGGGATACGCAAAGGCACCGAACCGTCAATTGGCGGATCAGATGGTCTGGGGTAAGTTCGATGAAATCAGTCGTACCCTGCAACAGAATCTTGATTGGCGCAGTTGGATCGCCACCGCGAAGTATCGGGACTACTATCCCGGTCTCTATCACTCGTTCGCTTGGCGTGGGTGGTGGGATTTCGGAAGCGGAGCACTGGGCGATATGGCATGCCACCAACTTACCGTGCCGTTTGCCTCTTGCGGTTTGAAAGACCCGACGTGGGTTCGAGCGAAGACGACGGGACATGACTTCGACATTTTCCCGGAAAGTTCGATCATCGAATTCGAATTCCCCGCCAACGAAGAACGAGGCAAGATTCCGTTCTGGTGGTATGACCGGGAAGGAAACAGACCGCCGCAAGAGATATTCTCCGAGTACGGTATTGCAAGCGGAAGCGTAGGAAAATCGGGAGTGCTGATCATCGGCGAAAAAGCTGCGATGTACAGTCCCAGTGACTACTGCGAAAGATACCAAATTCTCGAAAAAGGCGGAAAAGAGATCACCACGGACAGGAAAACCAGAGAGATCGAGGACCCGAAGTTGAAGGAAGCCATCCAAAATACGGATCTCGCTCAAAAGCGAGGCGGCAACGACGTGGACAACATGTGGGAACTGTTCCGGGCGGTATTGGCGAACGATCCGAAGATTTGCAAGTCCAACTTTGTTGACCGAGCAGGTCCGTTGACGGAAACAATTTTGCTCGGGAACCTAGCGGTTTGGGCTGCCGCCGAAGGAGGACCAAACGGTGCGATGGGCGAATGGGGCGAAAAAGTGGAATGGGATGCCAAGAACTTGGTCGTAACGAACCTATCGAGTTTGAAGACCCCGGGCGTTGCCGATCTGGTGAAGCCGGTGTACACCGACGGATATCGACTCGACTAGAGCGTAAGGGACCGGATTGAGCCGCTACTCCGGCAATGGTAGGGGTGTTGCAACCTGCAACACCCCGCAACCAACTCTAACGTGCCGTAATTTCTAGGACTTACGGATTGCCCTTTTGGAACTTTTTAGGCGAAAATTCAGAGGAAAATCAGGAGATTTAAGCGATTTCACCCATACAGTTTAACACAGGAGGAGCAAACCCGATACCCAGTTTGGGAAAAATGTCATGACTCGCTCGCCTTTTTGAGGTACTTGTAAATCTCGACCTGCGAACGGATATGTTTGGCGTTTTTTGGAATGACAAGCCGCTCATTGGGACGCGTCGCACTAATCAAGCGAGCCTTTATATTGTCCGTAAGTTGGAGTTGCAAAATGTCCCAAAGTTCCCGGCATAGTGCAGGGTTTTTAATCGGAACAACCACCTCAAAACGTTGATCCAAGTTCCGCTCCATCCAATCCGGCGAACCGACGAAGTATTCGGGATTATCATCATTGCAGAAGACGAACATCCGCGAATGTTCCAAGAACCTGTCCACGATCCGAATCGCCCGAATGTTTTCGCTCCTCTTCGGAACGCCCGGTATGAGTGTACAGACTCCGCGAATGATCAAATCGATTTTGACTCCCGCCTCGCTCGCATCGTAGAGCCGATTCACCAGACGCTTATCGACTAAATTGTTGATCTTGATAATCATCCATGCCGGTTTCCCTTTTTTCGCATTTTTGATTTCCCTATCGATCTGTTTCAGAAAAAATTTCCGTGTTCCGAACGGCGAAACAATGATATGCTTGAAATCGGGACGCTGATACTTTTGATCGTCCAGAACATGGAACACTTTGTTGACTTCGGCGGTAATGCTTTTGTCCGCCGTGAGCAGATGTTCGTCGCAGTAAATTCGAGTCGTACTTTCGTTCGGATTGCCCGTCCCGATGGCGGTGTAGTACATACTGACGTTTTGCTCTTTGCGGCGAATCAGTAAAATTTTTCCGTGAACTTTCATTCCGGGAATACTGGGCAGTACCCGGACACCTTCTTCCTGCATTTGTGCCGCCCAGGAGATGTTTGCGGCTTCATCGAATCGTGCCTGAAACTCGACGAAGACGATCACTTCTTTTCCGTTTCGGGCGGCGTTGATGAGCGCGTTGACGATTGCCGAATGTTTCGCCGCCCGATAAATCGTCATTTTGATCGTCCGCACCGCCGGATCAATGGAGGCTTCCCGAAGCAATTCAATGATGTACTGAAACGACTGATACGGATAATGGAGCAAAACATCTCTTTGCCGAATGATGTCCAGCATCGACACGCCGGGAGGAAAATCGGAGACTTCGAGCGGCGGCATCGGTTCATAGTGCATTTTTTTCGACCCCAAATTCCGAGGAAACTGCATCAGGTCCCGCATATTGTGATACCGTCCCCCTCTTTCGACGGCATCCCGACGCTTGACACCGAATTTTTTCAGGATACTCGTCAGAACTTTTCGTGGCATCGAACCGTCGTAAACGAATCGGACGGTTTCGCCATGTTTTCGTTGGCGGATTCCTTCACTGACCGACTGGAGGAAACTTTTCGAGACATCATTGTCGATGTCCAATTCTGCGTCCCGGGTGAACTTGATGGTGTACGCATGGAAGTTGCTAAAACCATGAATGGAAAAAATGTCCGCCAGACAGTATCGAATCACGTCATCGAGGTACATGACCAGATTTTTTTTGTCCGCAGAGGCGGGTAACACAAGGAATCGAGAGACATGTTTGGTAGGAATCTCGATGAGGGCAAGATTTTCCGCCACTGGATTATTTTTGTGAGTCAAGTCGATCACCAAGTAGATCGAGTTGTCCTGCAAGTTGGAAAAATTACGGAAATGATCCAGCATGATCGGAAACAAGTATTGCCGAACCGACTCTTGGAAATATTGGCGTACAAATGTCCCTTGCTCTTCGTTCAATTCCGCTTCGTCCATGAAAAATATGTTTTCGTCAGCGAGTTCCCGGCAGATGCGTTCGTAGATGTCATCGGCTTTGGAGCGTTGTGCCATTGACCGTCGGTGAATTTCCCGGAGAATTTTTGCCGGATCATGGACGAATTCCAGATCGTCTTCGTTTTTTAGATTGGCAAGGCGTTTGAGCATAGCAACTCGGACCCGGTAGAACTCATCCATGTTGTTGGAGAAGATACCGAGAAAGTTGAGTCGTTCGAGCAACGGTACCGTTGGATCCGCTGCTTCGAGCAACACCCGCTCGTTGAAATTGAGCCAACTCAATTCCCGATTGAGGTACGGTGGTTGCACTTTGGGTGTCCTGACACTACTTGTTACAGATTTCCGCTCCATCGTATTAGCCTCTCTCCGACGTTTTCAACGTGTTATCGTTTCTGACGTATTATGACACGAATTAACAATGCTTGCAAGGTACGGGCGCAATCTGCAAGTTTGCGAGAACGCCGTCATTCCTGCGTAGGCATGAATCCAGACAGAAGACATGCCCCCTGTTTTTCTAGGTTCATTTTTTCCGTCGTGAACTAGGAATTCCTTCCGACTCTCGAATGCGCCGAACAAAGAAGACGGCAAGCGCAATCGCCAACGGCGGAACCGGCGGTAGAAGCACCGACCAAAGTTTATACTGTCCCTGGATCGCGGAAATATGTTCATTCAAATCGACTTCCGCCTTTTCCAATTTAATGGTCAGTTCACGTTGCATCCGTTCACGTACCGATTCGAGACTTTTTTGGGCAGTCATCATTGCCGCCGAAAGTTTGCGTGCCGCCTCGCCTTCGGTCATACCACCGCCTCGCAGTTCCGTCCGTAACTGTTCCATTTTCTCTTGCAACCCCTGTTCCGCCGATTCCACCATTTCTCTGAATTCCCTTTGCAGATTTTCCTGGGTCTCCCGCGTCTCTTTCCGAATGGCATCCGTATTTTCGTCGAACTTGGAAAGCGTTCGATGCGTTACCCGGCGGCTTCGAATAGCAAGGAACCGCTCATCGCCTGCCACACTGTCTATCGCATTGAGCACGAACGTTATATTGTCGAAATTCAAATTGATGCCCGAACCCGGCTCGTTGCCCAGTTGTCTCAAACGGAACAGTGAGTCCGAAAGCAAATCAATGTCTGCCACGAGAATCACATCAATGTTCGCAGGTTCCGGTTTAATCGGTGTTTCCCCTTCTTGCAGTTTCGGCGCAGGCGGAGCAGGAAGTTCTCCACGAATACGGACAGCCAAAGTCTGCGTGTCCTCCTCGGTAATCATAGAACGCTCCCAGTCATCACGCCTCCCTTGCATGATCAATCGTGTTAACACGATTCCCGACGGTTGGTGAAATGTTTCAAGAAGCGGTGTAACGGTCAAAGGATTCTCCGGCGTTTCGCCCATCAGTGGGACATTTTCCGTCACCCGACCGGGAAAGGGCATCATCATATACTGCAATGCCGAGGTTACGGCATCGTTTTTATCGAAGGGAGACTTATCCGAACTTTGATCCAAAAAGACGAAGCCCTTAGGAAGTTGTGGGATCTGTCGAATCGGTTGATACTCCTGCCACACGACTTGTTGTCCATCAATTTTAACGCCGAGTAGTTGCCAGAGGTCATCCATGACTCCCTTGGGCATAGGTCGTTGCATCATGGGATTACCGCCGGACTGTCGTGGTTCTGTCGTCCCCGGCACATCTCTTACCCAAAAAGGTAGCGGGTCTTCAAAAATGATCGTTGGTTGACCAGCACGGATCACATCAACGAAATTCTGTATCTCCATGTGTCCCATCGCCGAAGGTTGAACGGCAAGCAGGGCATCGAACGCTTCTGTAATCGGTTGCGTCGGATCAACTTCCATGACGGTATATTGCTTTTGTAATTCTTCGACAATCATCCACGGCGGTGTCATTCCAGACTGCCCCATCATAAGGGCTTGAATATCGAAACGACCGAAGAGCGGCGCATCAGTTTTCAGGATTCCGATCCGCTTTTTATTAGGATTGGTAACACTACAAAGAGCGCGAACGAGTTCGAACTCGACGGAAAGTCCCCTATCAATGAAGGGCAACACCAGCGAGTCGAGACCGCTACGGAATGCAACGCCGAGGAAAATGCTCTTTATTTCCCGCCTGCCGCGTGCCGAATAGGAAACATCCAGCGGTCGAATGTCAAACCGCTGACTGGCAATCAGAGCGGCTTCGGTGTTCGGTTGAATCTTGTCATGCAATCGGATTTTGACATTGCTCTCTCCGCAAATCGACCTGATTTCATCGAGAATCGCTTTGATGTCGCGCTGGGTTTGAACATAAGGTTCTGGCACGTCGGGACTGATGAACGCTTCAATGATAATTGGGTGTGCCGGATTGAGGTCTTTGAGCAAGGCTCTTGTTTCCGGGGAGAGGGTGCTTAACTTTTCTTCGGTCAAGTCGGCACGCAGGTTGTAGTGTTGGAAAATAAAGACTGTACTCAATCCGATGGCAAGAAGACAAACGGTGCGGATGGTGAAGTGACACAGTCCCTGATACTTTCGGGAAGCCGCCCAGTGTCGACGACCGATGAGGATCATGCTCAAGTAGAGCATCGTTGCCGTGACCATCACGAAGTAGAGAACGCTTGAAAAGTTAACGATGCCGCGACCGAAAAGTTCAAACTGTGCGGCAATGCTAAAACTTTTGAGGAAACCGGCGACTTCGGCGTTGATCGGGGCGGTATCGATCCATTGCAGAGCGATAAAGGGAGCGCAACAGATTGCTCCGAGAATGTAGGAGACGGTCAGGTTGCCTGTCAGGAAGGAAGCGACCATACCGATGGAAATCATGGCAATGCCGACGAGCCAGTATCCGATGTAGGTACAGAGGAAAAGTCCGATGTCAGGCGTACCGAGATATTTCAGGATGAGTAGGTTGCAGACGAGCGAAAAGAGGAGTGAAATCGTGTAAATGCAAACGGCGGCTTTGAATTTTCCGAGTACGATGTCGAAATCGCTGGCGGGAATGGTGAGTAGCAGTTCGTCGGTTCCTTGCCGTCGTTCGTCTGCCCAGATTCCCATGGTGATGGCGGGAATGAAGACGAGCATAATGAGGGGAAACCATCGATTTAGTTGGTCGAGGTTGGCGAGGTTGGCATTGAAAAACTCGTCCGGCAGAAAGGCGGCGATGGAACTGAGCAGTACAAAAACGCAGATAAAGACGTAGCCAGTCGGATTGGAAAGATAACCGACGAAATTGCGTTTGAAAACGGAATATAAAACTTTCGTGTTCATTATTCAGGAGTTTAGCCGCCGCACCCTGTGCAGCGTATTTGCATCATTGTTAACAAAAAGTTCTCCTGATTATCCCTTGTTTGCGATTGGTTTTCAAGTCCCCCCGCTCTTGTTCTTGTACAAAACCTCATATCTCCTCGACTGCCAGGAGAATACCTCTTGCCCTCAAAGTTAAAAATTTCTATACTCCGCAAGTACACCGCGCAGGGCGCGGCGGCTAAACTCATTTCGCCATGCTCCTCGTCAAAGGAATCACAAAATCGTACTCCAAAAAGCGTTTGACCATTCCTGTCTTGAAGGGGGTCAATTTTTCCGTCGGTAAGGGAGAGTTTGTCTCGATTGTCGGACAAAGCGGCTCCGGGAAAAGTACACTCTTGCATCTGCTCGGCACGCTTGATTCTCCCGATTCCGGGGAAGTCTATTTCGGCGGCGAACGGATCGACTCGCTTCCTTCTGTCAAAGGGGATTTATTTCGGAATCGCTCCATCGGTTTTATTTTTCAGTTTTATCATCTCTTACCGGAACTGACGGCACTGGAAAACGTCCTCTCGCCGCTGATGATTCGTGCCGGTCTTGTCGAATATTGGTTGAAACGGCGACAATTTCACGAAAATGCCCGATTACTGTTGGAACAGGTGGGGCTGTCGCATCGTTTGAAACACAAGCCGAACGAACTTTCCGGCGGAGAAATGCAGCGGACGGCAATCGCCAGAGCGTTAATAGCGGGTCCGCAACTATTGCTTGCAGACGAACCGACGGGCAATCTTGATGCTGCATCGGCAAAGGAAGTCATACAACTGCTCCGGCAATTATGTACGTTGCACAAACTGACCGTAATTATGGTGACGCACGACCACGACATTGCGGCGATTGCAGACCGAACCGTCCAGATGGTTGATGGAGTGATTGTCCCATCGCCCACTGTTCCAGTTTTGCAACGTAGAAAAGCACTAGGGCTTGTCAACGGCGTTGATTCGGCTATAATTAACACTCTAACATCGCTAGGAGTTCGAGTATGGCTAAAGGTAAAAAAGGCAAAAAGAAAGCGGAAACGGTCTTCCTGGTCTGCACAGAAACAGGAGAATATAACTACGCAATCCGAAAAAAGCCGGGCGGAGAAAAACTACAACTGAGTAAATACTGCCCCAAACTTCGGAAACACACCATTCACAATGAAAAGAAGAAATAACCGTTCTGCGACGGTGCGCAGGAAGTACCCCCTCTTATTCCGTTGACTACGTCAAAACGTTGGACAATCCGTCAGTCTAATCAAGATTTGGAGCAATTTTTGGTCAAGGCGGCAGGTGTTTCACACCTCGTTGCTACGCTTCTCGTTGCGCGAGGAGTAGACTCCGTAGAAGCGGTGAAAGATTTTCTCAACGTCAGTCTGAAAACACATTTGCGGGAGCCCGCCCTTTTGCCGGGTTGCAAAGAAGTTGCCGAGCGGCTCTTTCAGGCAATTCAGAATAACGAAAAAATTGCCGTGTACGGCGATTACGACGTGGACGGCATCACAGGTATCGTCATTCTCCAACAAGCCATCAAAGATTTAGGCGGAACCGTCACGTACTACATTCCGAGTCGGCTTGACGAAGGCTACGGTCTCAATTCTGCCGCCCTCACCACACTGGCGAAAGACGGCGTTAAAGTCGTTGTAACGGTCGATTGCAGCATCGGAAGCTACGAAGAAGCCTTCACGGCGAAGGAATGTGGTATTGACCTGCTCATTACCGATCATCATACACCCAGTGCGAAACTTCCCGATGCAGCGGCGATTGCCCATCCGCAACTCGTCCGCTGGGAAGGCAAACTCGTTTCACCGGCGGCGCTGACTGCCGATGAACTGGACAAGGCGGAAAAATATCCTTTTCCTTTCCTGTGCGGCGCAGGGGTGGCGCTGAAAGTCGCTTGGGCTTTGGGACAAATCGCTCACGAGGGGCTCGGCAAGCCGGTCTCCGAAAAATTCCGAAAACGACTTACCGAAATGCTCGGGTTGGCAGCGATGGGAACGGTTGCCGACTTCGTTCCGCTTCTCGACGAAAATAGGGCGCTGGTTCGCGGAGGACTGCAATTTTTATTGCCGCCGACCGCCTCGCTGGGACTGCAAAGTTTGTTTGCGGTAGCGGGATTTAACGAAAAACAGAAGTTTTTGACCCCGGAATTTGTGGCGTTTCAACTGGCTCCTCGCCTGAACGCCGCCGGTCGACTCGGACACGCAGGATTTGCCGTCGAACTGCTGATGAGCGATGACCCAAAACGCACGAAAACGCTTGCCGAAGAAGTTGACCGCTTGAATAATGAACGCAAATCGATGGAACGGAAAATTTTTCAAGACGCTGAACAACAGATTCTTGAACATTATGATTCTGTTGCTGATTCCGCATTTGTGTTGGCAGGCGATTGGCATCGTGGCGTGATCGGTATCGTGGCGAGTCGGTTGCTGGATCGGTATCATCGTCCGGTCATTCTGCTGGGAAAGGATAAGATGGGACTTTCGCCGACGGTCGGGTCGGCACGCGGCGTTCCCGGTTTTAGTATGTTCGATGCTCTGAAAACGTGTGAAGAGTATTTGGTTCGTTTTGGCGGACACGAAGCGGCGGCGGGACTAGCCGTCGAAAATAAGAACATTGAAGCATTCCGGGAGGCGTTTTGTAAAGTAGCCGAGGAGCGGATTCCGAAGGAGGAACGGACTGCCGAATTGTTGGTGGACGGCTTTTTCCCCTTGTCGGCTTTTACTCCACACTCGGTCAGACAAGTGTTTCAGTTGGCTCCTTTCGGCAGTGCGAATCCGAGTCCGCTCTTTGCGGCGGAGCGGGTGACGGTCCATCAGGTCCGTGCGATGGGACGTGAGAACAATCATTTTTCCGCCGAGTTTTATCAGAGCGGCGGTTCGTTACGTGGAGTGGCGTTCCATCGAAGCGAGTGGGTCGAAGCCATGAAGCCGTACAGTGCGCCGATGGACATTGCGTTCAGAGTGAGGACGAGCGAGTACAACGGACGAGTGGAACTCGATATCCTCGATTGGCGGAAAAGCGAGGGGTAGGTGTTAATGAAAGCAGTCCGGTAGCCGACACGCTTGCGATTTGCCGAACGATAGTATAGAATCTCCAGCATGGCAAAGATACGTATTGGAATCAATGGAGCGGCAGGACGGATGGGACATCGGCTCATCGCCCTCACTGTGGCAGACCCCGATTTAGAACTCACAGCAGCACTCGACGTTGTCGATCACCCTCAAATCGGGAAAGATGCCGGTGAAATCGCAGGAGTCGGTACACTCGGCGTTGCCCTGACTCCCAAAATCGAAAAGAATGTCGATGTACTGATCGACTTTTCTTCTCCGAAAGGAGCGGACGCTCTCTTTGAACAGTGCACCAGATTGCAAATACCACTGGTCTTTGCAACGACGGGTTTGTCGCGGGAACATTTAACACGTCTTTTTGAATCCGTCCCAAACATTCCGATTCTTTGGTCGCCGAGTATGAGCATGGTCGTCAATTTGGCAATGAAACTTTGTGAATCGGCAGCCGCATCTCTGAACGGAAAAGATGCCGACGTGGAAATCATCGAAAAACATCATCGGTTTAAGATCGATGCTCCGAGCGGGACGGCATTGAAATTCGGACAAATCGTTGCCGAAAAAATGCACCTTACGGAGCATTTGCATGGTCGGCAAGGAGAACTCGGCGTGCGGAAACGGCACGAAATTGGTTACCATGCCGTTCGGATTGGGGACAATCCGGGAGAACACACAATCCTCTTCGGCTTGCCGGGGGAAACGTTGGAAATCACGGTCAAGGCATCGAATCGTGACTGTTATGCATTGGGAGCCCTAGCCGCCGCCAAATTTTTGCACGGCAAACCCGCCGGACTCTATGGAATGAATGATGTACTGGAACTGTGAGAGGGGTTTTCAAACATACGGGCGAGAGGATTTGAACCTCCAAGCCTTTCGGCATCGGATCCTAAGTCCGAATCCGACATTATTTCGCTCTTGAAATGTAGACACTTTAGTGTATCATGCAAAATAACCGCACTAAATCCGCACATTCGGAACATTCGGCACTCCCGGAATTATGAGAATCAAGCACAAAAAGTTAACCGATTTGATCCCCTACGCCCATAATCCACGAATCAACGATGGGGCAGTCGAAGCAGTCGCAAACTCTATCCGAGAATTCGGATTTCTCGTCCCCATTGTCATCGATAAATCGAACACCATCGTCGCCGGGCATACCCGATACAAAGCGGCAATGCTCCTCGGACTCACCGAAGTGCCGACCGTCGATGCCGGAAACCTGACCGACCAGCAGATTCAAGCGTTTCGGCTTGCCGATAACAAGACCACCGAACTCGCCGAGTGGGACTTTGACAAACTGAAAATCGAACTGGACGCACTTGCCGACTTCGACATGGAGCAGTTCGGATTTGAATGGGAGGAATTACAGGAAGAGGCAACCCCTGAATTGGAGCCCGTTGAACCAGCAGAAGTAGAAAAGCACTTGATGAAACACTTGCAAGACGTGGAAGTGTTGGCAGTGCAATTTAGCGGTGGCAAAGACAGCGTTGCGGTTTTGAATTGGGTCAAAACCGTTAACAGCACCCTTAACAAAGAGATGGTCGCATTGTTCGTTGAAACGGGGGCAGAGTATCCTTGCGTAACTGCCCATGTGGTCGATGTGTGCAAGAGGATGGGAGTGCCGTTGAAAATCCTCAACCCAAGACGGCATCTTTTGCAACACTACGCAGAAAAGGAAAAGTTCCCCAATGTTTTGTTTCGAGAATGCATGCATGAGTTCATTCACGAGACAACGGACATTTACCTGCATGGACTACAAAAGACTGTTGCCTTGATACGCGGCGGTCGAAAGGATCCGCAAACGAAGAACAGCAAAAGCCGAACGGTTACAGAAAAAACGTACAAAGACATGACCTTTAACATCATCGCCCCCTTCTACGCAATGTCAAAAGAAAACTATGCGGCAGAACTGGAGAAGGTTAAGGATTTCATGTGGAGCGGCTACGAAAAAAGATTTGTCAGAACCGCCTGTTGGATGTGCCCCTTTCAAACAGACCAGCAATTTGAGGCACTGAAGAAAAACTACCCTGTGCTGTGGGAAAACATGGTGACCTACATCAAAACATGGGAGTTCACCGAAGTGAAGGGCTGCGCTTATCGGAAACGGCTGGACAAATACAAGGGAGAATAGCAGGGATGGGCTTTTGTGCAAAAAAGGAAATTTCTAGGAATTGTTCCACTTGTAGGGGGCATTTTTGGAAAAAACGGAAAATTTTTTCTATTTTGCCTATCCCCACCAGAGTGAATTTTCCGAAATAAAGTGCAGGAAGGGGATAACCCCCAACCGAAAACGGGACTCGCTAGTGCTTACTACACTTTCAAGTCCCTGACAGCAAACCTAACTAACTAGATTTACTGCTTACTTCCGATTATACCCGATTGGTATGTCTTGCAAGCGGTTCATCGCAATCCCGAAAGGGGAAAGGAAGTGTCCGATGAAAATAACAGAAAAGTATCGTCCCCGTAACTGGTTGCCATCTCTACCGCAATGCGATAGAATACCTTCTGATTTGGGTAGGGGATTGATCCCCCCGTTGTTTTGCCCGTTCGCTGATACTGCACCGGACGGACAAAACTGCCCGTCAAGGTAACAGTATTTCACACAATCCAACCCATACAAACTGATGGCTTGTGGTGCGTCATAATACCGTCCATTTGCACGATCGCCCAGTGTGAGGGCGTTGATATTTGAAAACTAGGTGATGCAAATTTTGTCCCCGCTCCCCGGAGGTATAACGGGACTCCGGGGGGCGAAGCGGAGACACTTACCCCATTTCCCCGATATTGACGTACCAGTTCCCGTATCGATACGCCCCATTCGCAATCCGGGAAAAGTTCGCCTCACTGATCCAACATCCCGGTTGCCGACCGTCATAATAGACCTGTTCTCTAACCTTTTGCGTGTCTGTTTTCGTTGTTTCTTATGGCACAGATGAGGGTCATCCGCAGTTTGTGCCTTCTTCTGCGGTTGCGATAACGGTCAGCCATGATTCTGAATATCTTGATCTCACGGTTAACATGCTCAATGGCAATCCGCTCACTCGCCAACCGACGATTAAACGCCTTCTCTTCCGACGACAATGGCTTGTTCTTGCTCTTCTTGAAAGGCAACTCGCTATTAGCATGATACGCCGCAATGCCCTGATAACCACTGTCCACTTTTGCCAGCACATCAGGACATAAAGCACTGCCCGTGCTGGACTTATAAAGAGTGAAATCGTGGACACTGCCCGGTGCTTGAGCAATGAAAAGAATCAAAAGTGTATCCAAGTCGATCACTACCTGCGTCTTTATAGTATGCCGCTTTTTCTTGCCGGAATACCACTTCTTCTGCTTTTTTTAGGACGTTCAATCGGACTCTCCGTCACGTCGATCACCGCGATCCGTGGTTTTGTATCGGCATCAGTCAGTGCTTTTTTGCCCGGCAAACGAAAAGTGCCTTCACGAATCAGGGTATCTTCGACCCAAACGATGGCACTGTGGATGCGACTTTTCACGGTGTTATACCTTACCTTGCCATAATTTGGTTGTTTTTGAAAGTTTGAAATTTCGGTGCCATTAGCGATTCGACTTGTGGTTTGTATTTTTGATCAATGTCCTTCAAGCCGGTTGCAATGCTCGA
>Ga0123353_10002195_pt1 | contig 24146 bp, 12 predicted proteins | sample TergutLab28metaG_3_FD_92763 | JGI IMG/M metagenome (GOLD analysis project Ga0123353, IMG submission 92763) | Labiotermes labralis P3 segment gut microbial communities from Petit-Saut dam, French Guiana - Lab288 P3 | ecosystem: Host-associated > Arthropoda: Insects > Digestive system > Gut ... | reverse complement strand
CCTGAAAGGGCAGAATATCTTAGCCCAATGGCATCGCCTTGGGTTAAAAAAATCGCCAAACCATTTTCGCCCTGAAAGGGCAGCATAATTTGGTTTTTTAAACCATTATTTTCGTCGCTGTGGTTGGAAAGACGAGGAGATTCCTCACTGCGTTCGGAATGACTCTGTGTCGAATCATATAGGGAAGGGAAAAAGCAGCGGCTTCGCCGCTGCTTTTTCCCTTTCACTCTCCACCAGCAAACGCCCGTCATTCCGACCGTAGGGAGGAATCTCATCCAAAAATACGTCATAGAAAACGAAGTGAGGAATCTGCTGAATAAGCCAACTAAGGGTTTCATAATTTATTATTGTTTCACAATTTTAATTGTTTCATTGGCAATTTTTAGGAAATATATGCTGGATGGTAAATGGGAAATATCAATTGTGGCGTGCGGTAGAGACAGGGCATGCCATGTCTCTACGACAACGCAACGACCCATCATATCATATATTTCCACTTCGACTTCGCTCAATGTCCGATTTCGTAATTCATCCACCCCCTTGCCCCCGCCAGCGGGGGATATTGTTAGCAGACCGTTTGTTGGATTCGGGAAAACCCGTAATTCGTAATTTTTAATTCGTAATTGATTAATCCCTGATGTGTTGACTGTTATGCCATCAATCGGGATGAAACCGGTGTTGGCGCCGTTGGTATATTTAATGCCGCCGGTTGCGCTTTGGATTTGCCATGTTACGGTTGCGGCTTCGGGGTAATTAAAAATATCATTGCTTGTGCCGGCATCATAGATGGTTGTTCCTGCCGCTTTATTCCATGCAATTAATACGCCGTCTCCTCCTGATATATCATAAACTCCACTAATAACATCAGTTTCATCGATACCAAATGCAAATACTACTCCGTTATTGAATGCGACTACATTTGTGATGTCATTAACAATGGCATACCCCTCCTTGGCAAGTATGTTGCCGCCGTTAATGTTTATATCGCCATAACTGTTGTTAATTGCATCCCCTGTGGTTGCCGAAACTGTGCCGCCGCTGATGTTTAGCGTTCCCTCCATAGCATTTCTAATGGCTATGCCGGAGGTTGCCGAAACTGTTCCACCGCTGATATTTATCTCTCCAAATGAGTTGTTGAAAATCGCATTGCCGCCTTCTGCCGTGTTTTTTACTGTACCGCCAGAAATTTCAAGACGATTGCCGGTATCCATATCTTCGTCAACTAAAAAGATTGTGCCATAATAGTCAGACGAGTTCTCAGATAATATCAGCGCATTCCCCGAAATGGTAATTTTGCCAGTACTTTGGTTGCTGATAGACATACCGGTGGTTGCCAAAACCACTCCTCCACTAATGTCTATATTGCCGGTTGAATAGTTATAAATTGCGTTTCCGCCGGTCGATGTGCTTTCTACAAATCCGCTACTGATAATTATCGCTCCGGATGAGTTGTTGGAAATTGCGTTGCCGCCGGTTGCGGTGTTTTCTACAATACCGCCTGAAATTTCAAGACGACAGTCAGTATCCGTACCATAATTTCCCAAATAAATCGTGCCGGATGAGGGAGATTCATTTGCAGAAGTTACCAAAGCATCACCTGATACGCTAATTTTTCCTTCTTGCAAATAAATAGCATTGCCGTTGTATGCTGAAACTGTGCCTCCGCTGATGTTCAACAATCCGTTAATTAACTCAATTCCTGAGTTGTCAGCGCCGGTTGCCGAAACCATACCGCCGCTGATATTTACCGAACTGCTGACGCTACCTCGAATTACAAAGAGGGAATTTGCAGACACAGTACCGCCGCTTATGTTTAGTGTACTTCTTAACATAAAAATAGCTCTGTCTGAGTTGCTGCTAACCGTACCTCCGCTTATGTTTATCGTACTTCTGGTAGCATTGATAGCGGGTCCTTCGCCGCTTTTTGATAATGTACCACCGTTAATGTTTAGCTCATCAACGTCTATCGTATAAATAATACTTCTACCATTACCGGTTGACGACAGAATACCATCATTAATAGTTAGCGTTGCTCCTTCATCACATCTAATTAGATAAGTATTATCTGCTGATGTAGTAATTTCTGCCTCACTTATGACTGAAATACCGTCTTTCAATCGTATAATACCTTCTTCGGTACTACTTGTCGATGTTGCTTTTCCTTTAAGGGTAATTTCTCCCCAATTACCATCAAAAATAATCCGCGATGTTGTACCGTCGCCAAGGTTTAGTTCGGGAGGTACTAACCCGAACTGAATGATACAGTCCTCACCATCTGCATTCGTTCTAACATAATTAATAGCGGCTTGTGCTGATGATAAAATACCAGAAGTCTCGCCACCTGTAACATTAGACGCTATAAAATTTGTACCTGATACATTTACGATGACGTATGTATCTTGCGCAAAAGCGCTTACGCTCAAGCCCAGAAAGGCGAGCAAAATCATAAAAAGTTTTACTGTTTTCATAAAAAAATTATTTAAAAGTTTAAAGTTCAATGTTCAAAGTTCAAAGTTTTTTGTCCACAAATTACACTAAGAGATTCCTCCCTTCGGTCGGAATGACATCTTACTATGTTTATAGTGAGGGAGAAAATTGGCGGCTGCGCCGCCAATTTTCTCCCTCTTTTCCCCCGTAAACGCTCGTCATTCCGAACGTAGTGAGGAATCTCATTCCTATCTTCCATACCAATGTCCGTCCAACCGAATTCATTATTAATTTCCCAAGGCGTTGCCGTTGGGCTGGGGTATATTGCCCTTATCCAATTAATTGATTGATTGATTAATTGATTAATTGAATAAAAAATATTCCATTTTCGCCCAAGGCGTTGCCGTTGGGCTGGGGTATATTGCCCTTTCAGGGCGGAAAAAACTGCATTCCATTTTCGCCCAAGGCGTTGCCGTTGGGCTGGGTTATATTGCCCTTTCAGGGCGGAAAAAACTGCATTCCATTTTCGCCCAAGGCGTTGCCGTTGGGCTGGGGTATATTGCCCTTTCAGGGCGGAAAAAACGCCAAGCCTTCTTCGCCCTGAAAGGGCAGAATATCTTAGCCCAATGGCATCGCCTTGGGTTAAAAAAATCGCCAAACCATTTTCGCCCTGAAAGGGCAGCATAATTTGGTTTTTTAAACCCTCATTTTCATCGTTGGGGGGCGATTCCTCCCCCTGCCCCCTCCAAAAGAGGGGGAGAAGAAACTCCGTCCGGTTGGAAAGACGAGGGGATTGCGGGTCGAGCCCGCAATGACGCTGTGTCGCGGGGGAATGGGATAGGATTGGCGTTCTTCTGTGCCCAAGGCGTTGCCATTGGGCTCGAATATCCTGCCCTTTCAGGGCGTAAGGACGAGTTGTGTCTTGTGTCTTGTGTCTCATGTCTCGTGTCTTGTGTCTCATGTCTCGTGTCTAACTCTCACCTCATCTTAGCGCTTACCGGATCATCGGTTTTGCTTTCCTCGCCGCGATTATTTACAGTTACTATATAATAAAGGTATAGAATATCTTTTTTAACTGTTTTATCTTCAAAAGAGGATTGATTTGCCGGTAGTTCTTTGAGGAGGGTTGATTTTCCGTCAGATGTCGCGCGATAGATACGTATGTTCTTCAAAGTCGGGTCTATTGGATTATCCCAGCGAAGAAGGATACGATTATCTGATGCGATGGCTGAAATCTGTCCGGGAGGCAATGGTCGTTGCGAAGGAACGAGCACGCCGGCATGGATGCTTTTACCACTCGTTTCTCCGTTAATTCCAATAGATTCAAGCACATAACGATAGTGTGTGCCCGGTGTCAGTTCGGTATCTATATAGAGGTTTTCAAAATAATCGGTTGTGGCAATTAATTTGAACTCTTCTATTGTAACACCCTCTTTATTTAAGGCGCTTCGCCATACGTTGTAACCTGTTACAAAAGCGTTTAATTGCGTTACGTCTTCCCAAACTACTATAATTGAGTTATCACGAAACATGGCTTCCCGAATCATCGGAGCAGGCAACATACCTCCGCTGAACTGAATTGAAACACGCTCGCTCAACGGGCTGATATTGTATGATGAGTTTATATCTGCTACCGCATAACTGAAAGTTTTTGGCTTGCCTGACAGTTGAAGCGTATCGCAAAAAATCATCAATTTTGAACCTTCAGCGGTGGCAATAGCATCCTCAGCAGATACCGAAATTGCGGCAATTTGGAACAGTTCACCCGTATAGCCTTCGGCGCGGTAAATCTGATAGCCCCGCGTATCCCGTTTTATACTACCGAACATCAGTCTTACCACATTGTCTTCCAATTCAATAATCACATCTTGCGGCGGCAGGAAATTTTCCCTTGTTCCTTCCAATACTGCCGGAGTTCTGGCGCTGGGTACATTATTGCCATAGCCGTTATTGACGGTTACATAGTAAAAGTAGGTTTCGCCCGGGTTGATGTCAATATCATCGAAAAAAGATGTAACGTTTCCCGGAAGGGTAGCGATGCATTTATAAGAGCCGTCATAGTCTTGTGAGCGATAGACTTCGTAACCCATTATGAAAGTGTTGCTTGTCATTTTCCAAGTCAGTGTTACCCCTTTTTTATCTTTATCGGCAACAACTTTAAAATCACTAAGTATCCCTATATCAGCCATATTTGACATATTATAGATATTAACAGGCGTTGAGGGGGTTCCCATATTTCCGATAAAGTCGTAAGGAACAGCAATATAACTGTAAGTCATACCTTTGGTAACACTTTCATCGCTTACAACGATTGCATCCATATCATTTACAGATGTTAAAGCAGTTTCAGAAGGAACTTCCTTGTAGTCGTTTTCCAACAGGCGGCTTCGATACAACTTCACATTATATGTAAATGAAGACGGGTCATTCAAATGGTAGTATATTTGAATTATCCCACCATCTGGATTCGGGGTAAATTTGAGGATGTTAAGCGTTCCTTTATATAAATTTTCGGGAAAGCGCTGACGTAATTCGCTCAATATCATAGAATTTGACTTGTTTACGCGAGAGACGCGATATTGATAATCACCTTCTGTTTTCAATCCGTCATCAAACCAACCGCAGCCGAGCGCAACCATAATTTTCGGGTCATAAGAATATGCATACAGCGAGTCTGTGTATGGCGACAACTTTTGGCGCTCCCACAGAAAGTCTGCAAGTTCTATTTGTAAAGGCATCGTTGAGCGGAAAAAAGCGGGCATATTTAGCATATTTGCTTTTAACTCGGCGGCGTTTTTGGGCGCGCGGAGTTCTGCTGCTGATTCCCATTCTCCTGAAGCTCCTTTTTTCTCTACTAAATAGTAGAAATTACGCGGTATCTCCATTCCACAAAAAACATAGATACCATTCGGATATGCCCTGGTTGTCGAGCTTTGCGCATTTAGCGTATTGCCGCATAAAACGGCGATTGTTAGAATTATTATTATTCGTTTCATTTTTCTATCATTTTATTAATTAATCATTTAATAATCAATATGGACAATCATTAGTTGTAGGTTCACTTCCGAAACTAAAGCTAAAACCACTGGTTCCTGCTGACGCTTTACATCCAACAGTTTCATTCAATAAAGTAACCCCAAATTGTTTTACTTTCACATGTATATCCATTTTCAATTTTGCATCAGTTGAAAAATTAGCATTTTGCTGTTTGAAAGTAAACGACCCGTACAGGTCTGCCCTGCCATCAACGCTTGTTGCTGTAATAGAGCGAACCTGAGCCTCCAAATACAATCTTGCTGCGGCAGAAACGCCAACAGTAATATCGTCGCTGAAATTTGCCCAAACATCTGCTCCGATGGCTGCTTCCCCGTGTATTTTACCCCAGGCTACAATAAAATTGTAATTCAATTTTGAACTGAACAGATTACGGTCGAGGGTCATAAAGATACCTGCCAGATTGTTTTTGATATATTCAGGATAACAATTATTTTTCAGCAATGAACTTTTATATTTCGTTACAAGTGGCCACAATCTGGTAGTCATCACATTATCATAATTGGGATAGTATCCGATCATAAATCCCATGTTGTAATTTCCCTGTATAATCGGAATAACGAGATATGTACTGAAACCGCCTGCCAAATAAAATCCATTCGGGTCGCAAAGGAACTCAACCTGACCGCTTATGATGTTAACAGGACCAAAAACAAGCCCATTTGCCGAAAGGCTACCAACAAACCTCTTTTTGGAAAAATCATAAGAGGTGTTAAAAGAGCCGAATGGCGTATTAATACCGTTAAGCGAAAAACTACTGCTTGTCGCCGTTATATCGCCTAACACGGTAAAGGTAATATATGGGTCTTTTATACCGTTGGAGTTCTTGTTATCGTGCATAATTCCCGAATAGGTTAGTAAAGTCCACTGATTACTGTTATCCACATTCATACCTCCTTTATCAATATTGAGGCTGAAACCTTTGTCAGACGTCGTAGGGTCAATCGTGTTGTTGGTTGGTTGGGATAATTGAGTAACCCAGCCTTTTGGAATCTCTATCTTGTACCTGTTGGGATTCGTTTTTGTGGCGTCTGCTATCAGTTTCGCCGGCATTGGGTTGAATGTCGGATTAGGATGTTCTACCAGAAAACCTTCAATCACAATTTTATCTTGCGACAGGAATATATTAGGCTTAACATTCTGTGAAACAAAATGTACCTGCGCTTTTGCAATAAAATCCAATTTAACGTCTTCATATTCCATCCCTTTTTTGGTGTAGTTCATTGTGAGCGGTATGTTGCCCACGTTTGGAGCGCCAATATTAAGATTACCGGTTAAACTGACATAATCTGCTCCGTTAGAGATGGAGAACAGTGTGTAAGATGCCAGCGAGTTTTTAAATAATCTAAGGTTTGGATTGCTCCCGAGTTGTACCCTGCCCATGTCATTGTCCAACAGTTGTATGTACTCAATATTTAACGGGACAAGGACGTTTGAAGAATTATAAATTCCGGTTAAAGTACCTGTTTTTGCAGCCGGAAGGTTTGGATTTTTGCTTGTAATGCTAATTCGCCAGTGTCCCGTCATATCAACACCCACTTTGTCATCCCACATGAAAGCTGCGTTTGCAGTAAGCGTGTCCACAATAACGTTAGTAACTCCGCCTCCTAAGGTCAGTTTTGTCAGCTGAGGTTTTAGCATCTCAAAGAGGTCGTGGCGCAGTATGAATTTTTTCATCGGAATATCTACTGCTGAGGTGCGTATTAGGGCATTTTCGCTGTAAATACCACCTTCTTTTGTACTAAACTCCCAATCTCTCACTTCGAGCGTCCATGAGGTTCCGAGTTTTAATTCTAATTTGCTGCCGCTTGCCGGATATACTTTATTATTATCCAAAACCATATCCTCAATATTTACAATAAAGTCTTCAGGCTTGGCATGAGGAATTTTGCAAGTTAAATCCACGTTCAGATGTATCTTTCCATTCTGGTCAATAAAACTTTTCTGCGGATTTGCTTCAGCATTAAAGTTAAGAAGCTTGAAAAGTATAGAATATCCATTCTCATTCGACAGATTGTAAATATTCCTGACAAAACCGGGCTTATATTGTGCCACCAAAGCCGGATACAATATTGTCTGCCCTCCTGCGTAAGATTGTATCCAGTTTTCTTCGGTAACGGGACTGATAACAGTTTGGATATTAGTATTTATTTTTCCGTCAGATTCCTTAATTGCAAAATAAAAATTATCTTTACCTTCGTTGAAGTCTAAGTAACTTGATGTGTAATTAAACGAGTTATCCACAATATTCATACGTCCGCTGATGCTTCCTTTACCGTCTCCGACACGTTTGATAGTGAGAGGTCTTATTTCCGCTCCTCTCGATGGTCTCGGACTCTTCAAATCGACGTTGTATTTTCCGTCTAAATATTTCAACTTCATACCGAAAACTGCCAGTTCAACGCTATCGGGTACAGCAACGGCAACATTGCTATCTGATGAGGTTGAAGGTTTAAATACTACATTTTCAACGCGTAACTGCTTATATGCTTCTCGCATTTCGAAATCGTTAAGCCCTTCACTCCAGTGTATCAATCCGGTTATTTTAGCATTATTACCCTGAGGGGTTAATTTTTCGATTGTGAGCGGGAACCCGTACAGGTTGTTGATAAGCATGTTATCGTATCGTGTCAGATTGAGGTCAACGGTTGCCGCCTTATTCCTGATATTTGCATGTTTTCGGTCTCCAATCACGGTAAATTCAGGATTTTCAAGCGTTGCAATTACGTCTATTTTAGTATCATTATATGGAACTCCGCGTAATGTGTAAACTCCTGCTGAATTGGTATATGCAATTAGCAGGTCGCTGTCAGTTTCTGTATCTAAAGTTATCTTTGAATTAGGTATGGGGGGTGTAGTTCCTGTATTCGTTTGAAATCCTCCTTCTATCGTATATCCGCCACCTTCGAGACTCATATTGCCTCCTAAAATTGGCGCAAGTTCTCCGCCGCCTCCACTCTGAAATATTGTCTGTGTTGATTCGTCAATATAAACTTTTGCGTTTTTCACAGGTTGCCCGTTGAGTTTGACTACGCCGGTAATTACGCTTCCTTTGGAAAGATAGACATTGTATTTGATCATCTCCTTTGATTCGTAATTCTCTAAATTACAGACAACGGGAATGTAATCCGACCCGCTTGGTCCGCGAAATATAAAGGTATAGTTATTGACCGAAACGTTTTCAAATTCATACTCAACCTTTCCGTTACCTTCCAAATCTCTTTTTTCTACGTCTCCCAGCGATACTCTGGCTCCTGCAATTGGCTGTCTTGTATCTTCATCTAATATATTAAACTGTATTCTGTGTTTTTTGCGATAAAGAGACGCTATAAAGTAATAATCTCCATTTCCTTTTGTTTCTATTTCAAAGGTTTCGCCAAAAAAAGCCAGGTCTTTTGGAATAACGTGGATTTTAGTTCCTACTTTAGCCGGCACGGGGTGATCTTTCAATATTCCAAATTGATTAGTTTCTACCACATTTGCCGAATCAACCCGTATGTAAGCCTCCACAGCTTTGCCAATCATATTTGAAAGCCCCGAAAAGTCAAACGGTCCAAAGTTTCCAAAGTTTCCAAACGATCCGGATGATCCGGAAGACTGAGTTGCCCTATCTTTTGTATGACCGCTTGTATTTGTATTTGACTGAATAGATGGTGTTTCGGGCTTGAAAAATAACATTCCTGAGGGAGTATTTGAAATAATTTCTAATCCGCCACCTAACATTTGTGCTATTTGGGTTGCTGAAGGGGGGTCAGATTTTAATTCTTCATATTTTTCATCACTGTAAACATACATAGAAAGTTTTCCTGCCGGTAACATCATTATATTTTTTACAAATTGAGTTCCATTAATGTAAATTGAGCCGTATGACAGATTGTACTTATACCCTTCGGCGCTTGCTCCTATAAGAAATTCCACATTTTTTTTATCGAGATCATACACTATTTTCTGGAAATATACAAGCCATGAATCAATCGGTTGTTGATATCTACTTATTTCTACATAACCGTGCTGGTCGGTAAAATGAATTTTTTGCTCGGAAGGTGGTGGCGCTTCCGGACAAACCAATCCTATTTTGACGTCTTGCATGGGTTGCTTTGTTTCATTATCCATAGTACGTAAAAAAACGCGACTTTCTAATGCACACATGTGAATTTTATGATCAATAACAGGAGGCGGTTCTTTACCAAACCATCTATTCGGATCAGCCTCCCATTTTACATTTTCAGCTACTTTAAGTTGCATAGTACCCGGAACACCCAAATTTAAAACATGATTAATATCGAATTTTCCAAGACTTTTAAAGGTTGCCTTATAACTTTTGGTACCTCCATCAGGATTGCTGCACGCTTCAACAAAATAATCTTCACAGTTTGCTAAAAGTCCTGTGAATGTAGCAATTGATGCATCAGTTGGATACCATATATAATCAAACTCTTTAGTAAATAAGTATTCTCCTTTTACATAACCTTCTTCCTCCTTAATCCAGCTCCAACGAAAATTATCCAATGTGTTTTTATTGTATTGAGGGTTTAGCAGTTTTTGCCTGATGGGTTTATTATCGCCTTCTCCTAACGGCATATCGTCTTTTCGGTCGGCAGGATCGCGGAAAACAAGTTTCATTATATCGTAGTTAAGTTCTTCTCCCGCTTCCCAATGATATGTTTTTTTACTTCCATCACTTCCATATTCCAAATTTTCCTCTCCTCTAACACGTGTATAAGCGCGTAATTTTACTGTAACTTCCTTAACATAAGAGCATTGAGAAACAGGTATTTCGGCAGTTTCAAATGGCTGAACTACAAAATGGTTCATAGATGGATATAAGTGCTGGTTTTCGGGAACGATTCGGAATATTCTTTCAAGTTTTACGGAATTTCCCGGTTGTGATTGGTTTCCGCCGCCAAAATATGGAATATTACCTATCGTAACAGGAGTGAATAAAAACCCTCCATTTCCATCGGGAGTGAGCGGTGAATCGTTATTGTTCAGAAGTTGCTGAATTCCCATAAGTTCAAATTCATAAAATCCGAACATTCCAAAATTTCCTGCTTCCTGCTGCCACCCCGGCGTTGTCAGATTTCCCGAATATCCAGTTTGAACAGTTCCGGTCTTTAAATCCCCTTTCATATTGAAATTTTTAATAGAAATGGAGAAATTTCCCTGTTCATCGGTTCTTCCTGAGCCTGCTATTTTGCCTTTATCGTATAAAAATATACCCGTTCCATCCTCATAATGAAATGAATATGCATGAGTATCCCTAAAATCGTAATTAGTTACATTGTTGTAAGTCGAATAATCATCGCTGTTATGCAGAAGTTTTCCATCCACTAAATAGTCCACTACTACGTTAAAGCGGGTATTTGCCATCGGGCGCTGTATTCCGGCTGGGTCGCTATACCATTTGTAGGACAGATTTCCCTTAACTGTAGAGCGCGGTGGAGCGGTTGAAGCGATTTCGTAAGTTGCAGTAACATTTCTGTATAGCGAATCCTCATGAAATACTGCGGGAGCTGCCAAACTGAACACCATTTCTTCGGCAATAAAACCATCTTCGGAGAACCATCCTATATTCGGATGCGATATATATCCCTGACCGGTATTTCCCTGCATTATATTTCCCTGACCGGTATTTTCCTGCATCGTATTTCCCTGACCGGTACTTCCCTGCCCGGTACTTCCTTGCATTGTATATCCATGCCCTGTATATCCTTGAATCTCATATCCTTGCCCCGTAAATCCTTGTATAGCAGGCCCCTGTGATCCCGATGAAAAATTGTTTGATCCGGATGGATTATCCTGGGCTGCTTCCGATTTAGTTAAGGCTTTTATGTAATATTCTGCCCCAAGAACTAAAAACGGGGTATTTCCGGTAATTGGATTTGTTTGCTCTGTTTGAGAAGTACTATTTGATGTACCTCCTGAACTTCCTGAACTCCCTGAACCTCCTGAACTCCCTGAACCTCCTGAACTCCCTGAACCTCCTGAACTCCCTGAACCTCCGGTTCCTCCGACAAATAATGGATTGTTTAGTGTTGTCAATCCAAATTGTCCGCCAACAAACCCACCAACTACGTTACTTTCGGGAACAGATAGCAATCGGTCAAATTTCACAAAAGCGGTTTTTTTGCCGGATTTCGTTTCGATTTGTGTTTTTGCGCGGGCTACTTCAACGTAACCTGTGAGGTGTTTATAGTCGGTGATATTCCCTTCAACGGGAGGCATCCAATCCATTTTCACCTTTCTGTACAGCGCTACATCTACTCCTTCGGGAAATTCTGTCAGGGTTTCGGTATCAGATTTATCTCCAAACTTCTCAGTATGAGTGTATAGTTTTTTGACGTATAATTTCAACGAATAGCCATACGTTTTAGCAATAAGTTGCCCGAAATTAACATTAGAGGTATTTCCTTCTCCTATCCGTACCCCTTTTTCTTCAAAATGATTGTCTAAATAATATCGGCTATCGGATTTTACCTTAAATACAATGGTATCTCCTTCCTCTATTTCCGGTAATTTGAAATTTACTTCAAACGCTCCGTTTGCATCAGTCATAGTGGTTATTTTCGCCAAAAATTCCTTTTTAAAAAATGTCGGTTTGTTTTCTGCTTCCGGATCGGTAAATCCGGGAATTCCGATAGGCTTGTTAATGTTCGCCATTCCTTTATATGAATCCTTATAAGCCTCAATCGTAACAGGGGTATTTGTAGCATTCCATAATCCCGGTTGATCTTTATATTCATAACTTAACGCGCCATTTATCTGCACTTTTGAATAAATTTCTTCAGGTAAAAGGGTGAATGTGAAATTTTCCTCTATAGCGCTGATAGCGGAGTTGCTGCTGTTTATAGCCTCAACTTTAATCTTATACCGGCTGCCGCTTAACAAACCTATTTCTTCGGCGTCTTCCATAGTAAGCGGGAACTGGTGCGAGAGAAAAGGTCTGCCGGGGTCCACTTCGATTTTATTCGTATAAGTAATCGGAGGCGTCGCCGGATTAGCGCTTTCAATGATTATCTTGAAATTTTTCACATCTAATCCTTCGAGGAAAGTACTTAAATATTCATCGTTTATATTTGCGACAAAATCTGTTAATCTGGAATGAGACATAGATCTGGGTGAATTTCCTAATGTGTAGGACTCAAAGTCGAGCCACTGCCATTTAAACAGGTAAGACGATTCGGAGTTCACTCCAACGATGTTATCTGTGCTGTTAGGATAAACGAACTCCATTTGATTTGGTTCAGATTCAGGCAGTTCCATTTCGAAAGTATGAACCTCGCTCATTCCGTTATTCCGGAAATAACTATTTGTTACCGGATCTGAAGCAATAACGGCAAAAGCATATTTTTTACCTATTTCTAATCTGGGCGCTGCATTGGTATAAAGAAAACTGTTACCCGAAGTTGTGGTTTCAAAAAACCTTCTGGGATAATTATTTGAGCGTAAAGCGTCGTTAGGATTCACACCTCTTATCACTTCCACAATCCGCAGGGTATAAATTGTCCTTGGGGGCGCCCCTGGGGACAACGTCCAGTTAAAAAGCACTGTTTGTATGTCCGAATACTGGATTTTACTCTCGTTAAATGGTTGAATTATTATTGGCGGTTCCAGTAGCGTTACGTTAAATGCCGGACTGCATGTTTCTTCAATCAACACTGCGTTTGTTCGGAAATCCAAAGTTTCGATACAAAACTCATAGATATCTTCGGGCATTCCGTATTGAACTATCTGGTCAACGGTTATACCATTGTAAATTAGATTATTCCAGTCAAACAAATTTCTTATTTCATCAAACGGAACGCGGTATGGAATTGGCAGTCCGCCTGCTCCAACCGGTATATCGACCGGTCTCTGGGGTTTAAAACCCGGCTTTGTGGCAATTACAATATCTCCGGAAAGGTTTCTTAAACTACCGCGAAAAAATACTTTCCCGCTGAAATTGGGCGTTGTCGCTCCGTTGATTGTAACCATGACCAACACTTTATTTGGCGAATTTGAATAATCCGTCAAACGGTTGGTGTATGGTGGAAGTACTTGTACTACTAATGAATTTTGGGCATTCGCCAAAAGTCCTGCCATAAAGGCAATAAACAGGAATAATATCCTGAATATCTGTGTTTTAAAATGTGTATGCATATCTTATTTCTCCTCTTATTTCATTAAACGATGATGAATTGTTCGTATTTGAATATTTATTTGAAATATAATTTAAACTTAGACTAAATGTATGTTTCAGAAACGGGCGGAAGTTTGAAGAGAGACTACTGTTAAAGGTAGTTCCGTCATTTCCGCCTATCTGATTTAACATGAAGGTATTATTCCAATTCAATGATAATTTGTCTTTTAACATTGATTTTGAGGCTCCTAATGAACCTCCGGTCATATTTCCCTGATACATGTTATTTTCAAGGGTTGTGTAATTCAGTCCCATTGTAATGTTCATGCGACTTTTCAGAAAACCCAGCGAATAATTTGCCATAATTATTGAAGTTATCGTTTCCGTTTGCGAAGCGGTAGATTTGTTTTTATCATCCAATTGCATCCGGGAAAAGTTCAGCATGGCAAAATGTGAATGATTTGACGTTACTGTTGTGAATCTTGGCATAACTGAAAAATTGTGATTGACCTGAAATAACCTCAAAGAATCAATTATTGCTATCCGCCCTGAACGCTGATTTGTCGAAAAATTGCTGTAATTGGCGTCAACACCCCATTTTTGATTTATATTGATCGTACCGGCAAGTGAGCCTACCACACGATTGGATGTGAATTTTTTCGTTTTACCCAAATTATCATGCTGCATCCCCAATGAACCGCGTACTATCAATTTGTTTTTCCACAATGCGGCATTTGCATTTACAGTAATCAACTCAAGGTCATTATTGCAAAAATAGGCGCCCAAAGATTGATATTCAGGATCAATACGCCGATATTCGAGCGATGTTCCTATCTTATCGGTAAATTTGTATGCAAGCGCTGTTTTAAATGCCGTGTAATAGGTTGATGTCAGGTTTATATCAATCATTTTCTGTATTAAGGAAACTCCAAACCCTGTCAGTTCGACCTCAATGGAGTCTTTCGCATTTTTTGTGAAGCAACTTACAGCGCCGTCAATCAAAAAACTCAATTTTGGCGTTATGGCTACTTTTGACGTAAGTCCAACAGCGAGGTTTTGCGCAGGTGTCGGAGCAGCAGGATCTAATGATGGCACATAGTTCTTTGTATCATCTCCGATTCGCAGTAACGTTACGTCAACAAAAGTTTTTTCCGTACCATATCCTACTTTTGTAGCCCATCCCTTTCGTGAAAAACGCGGAAAGGAGTCTGCCATATAAGGGTCAAAATCAGAGTTTTGGTTGAATTTTCCATACATCGCAGCAAAGCGGAATTTTCCGGGCGTCAGCTCCACGCCGGCGCCCAGAAAAGTATGTCCGTTTAACGTATATTCCGATAATTGCATGCTGCGATGTCCGAAATGACCCGTAATCCACTTATACTTAGGACTTATGCCAAACCTGTTGAAAGACGGATAATTAAAATCGGACGACTGCTGATTATACCACACAAAAGAGAATGGCAATGAAATATCATAAATCGTCATCATCAGGTTGGCATTTATACCATAAGAAAAGGGTGATTGTCTGTCCTCAATACCACTTGCATTGTAAAAAACAGAACTTACACCGAGGTCTCCGCCAATAGTAAATGGCTTCATATCTTTAATATTCGTAAAGTCCTGTGCTTCTGTATTTAAAGTAGAAAAAACTAACCATAAAAGAAGGCAAAGGTATTTCAAAGAATAAGTTCGTTTATTTTTCATACTTATTATGTATCTTAATAACCAATTACTTACTTTTTAAGGGGTCCATCAATGGTTAGGGCGCCAATGTTGGATTCTACACCCTCAATAATTACACGGAAAAAATAGAGGTTTCCTGATGCTTCCATTCCAATGTACATTGTCAGGGTTCGGTTTATATTTCCGGTAGTTACATCCGGGAAAATGCCGGATGGAGCGTCTGTCGGGTAGTAATTGTCATTTCCTAACCGATACCACTGAATTGTTCCTTTCGACTCAGGATTAATATTCACTGTTGTTACAGGGAATGTTACACTTCCGGGTGTTCCTTCATTAACCGTACCTTCCTGATCATCAACAAATACCGACTTTCCAAGAGGCTCTTCAATGATGAAGACGCCAAGGTTGGATTCTACGCCCTCAATAATTACTCGGAAAAAATAAACTCCTGCTGATGCTTCCATTCCGATGGCCATAGTCAGGGTGCGGTTTATATCCCCGGTAGTTATATCGGGGAAAATTCCGGAAGGAGCATTTGTCGGGTAGTAATTATTATCTACTAACCGATACCACTGAATTGTACCTTTCGACTCAGGATTAATACTCACCGTTATTACCGGGAATGTTACACTTCCGAGAGTTCCTGCATTAACCGTACCTTCTTGATTATCAACAAATATCGACTTTTCAAGAGGTTCTTCAATGATGAAGACGCCAAGGTTGGATTCTACGTCCTCAATAAATACGCGGAAATAATAAACTCCTGCTGATGCATCCATTCCGATGGATACAGTCAGGGTGCGGTTTATACTTCCGATAGGTAAATTTGTATCTACACCTGACGGAGGTTCAGTCGGGTAGTATTGGTTTTCTCTTAACAGATACCACTGAATTGTTCCTTTAGAATCAGGATTAATGTTCACCGTTCTTACGGGAAATGTTACACTGCCGGGTATTCCTTCGTTAACCGTACCTTCCTGATTATCAACAAATATCGACTTTTCAATAGGTTCTTCAATTATAAAGACGCCAAGGTTGGATTCTACGCCATCAATCGTTACATGGAAATAATAAACACCTGCTGAAGCATCCATTCCGATGGATACACTCATGTTGCGGTTTAGACTTCCGGTAGTTAAATCAGTACTTACGCCTGACGGAGGGTCTGTCGGATAGTATTCGTTTTCTCTTAACAGATACCACTGTATTATACCTCTCGCATCAACACTAATATTTATAGTTCTAACGGGGAATGTTACACTTCCGGGCGTTCCTTCGTTAACAGTACCTTCCTGATTACCAACAAATACTGTCTTTTCATTTGGATCGCCAATGATTAATATGCCAATGTTAGATTCTACATCGTCAATCGTTATGCGGAAATAATAAATCCCTGCTGATGCGTCCATTCCGATGGATACAGTGAGGGTGCGGTTTGCATTTCCGACGGTTAAATCGGTACTTACGCCTGACGGATCGTCAACCGGATAGTAATAATTATTTCCAAACTGATACCATTGAATTGTTCCATTTTCATTAGGATCAATATTCACCGTTCTTACGGAGAAAGTTACACTGCCTGGCGTTCCTTCTAAAACCGTACCTTGCTGTGTACCAACAAGAACTAATTTTTCAGAACTTGCCTCAATCGTGAGTATTCCAACGTTGGAAACAACGTCGTCAATTGTTATACGAAAATAGTATGTTCCTGCAGCGGCAGGAGAACTTTCCGTGTTGGTAAATGTCAGGATACGGTTTGCGTACCCTTTGGATAATGATGCGTTTATGCCGGCCGGCATGTCTGCGACGGTAGTACCTTCAAAATCGGCATAGTAAACAATCGTGCCTTCCTGTTCATTGTCTATGTATGCTGTTGATACAGGGAATATTACCGTTCCTTCAACACCTTCTGTGAGTGTGCCAGCCTGAACGCCGATATATACTACAGGCTCGTCCGGCAAATTAACCTCCCAGCATGATGTTATTAATACAGCGATAATTAGGACTGCTGATAATTTAAAAAATGATGTTTTCTTCATAATATAAGTTTTTGTATGTGTAATTAAAATTCGCTACAAAGATATATAAAAAAAAAACATTGTGTTACCCCTTTTTTAGGGTTTTTTTAAAAATTTTTTCATGCTTATAATGAGCACATTACAAATTTCACAGAAAAAAGTATGATTTTTATCAGTTTTAAGGGTAGGTAAAATACCCCCTTTTGGGGGTAGTCATTTCTTAATGAAAAATTGAAAGATAAAATTTTAAGTTCAAAATTCAAAGTTTAAGGTTCAAGAAAGGGTTTCACTAAGGAACACAAAGAAAGAATAAAAAAATTATAAAAGGATTGATTATTAAAACTTTTAAACTTTTTCTTACCTTTGCGCAATGAAAAACCTTCCACAAATTATCGTAATTATGCTGATAACCAGCGTGTTTTGTTTATCAGATGTTTTCGGACAGGCGCCTGAACGTATAGATCAGAGCGGACTAAGACCCGGTGGATTCTCTCCCGGAGCAGATGAAAGGGATTCATTGGGAATCAGACCTCAAACAACTATAATTTCTACAATACCTCAGGAAGTTCGTAATTGGGTACTTGCAGATTTATTTAGCAGAGCCGATTCAATTCCGGTAGATACGATGCCCGATGGTTTTCAGATTCATAATTATGCTTACAGACAGGCAATAGCAAACGTTCAACTTGGAAATCTCGGCGCGCCCTCAAAAGCTGCAATGGTATCCGAAATGCCGATTTATACCCGTTTTTTATTTACCGAAAATTATACGAATTATTTCACCACGCCGGAAAAGTGGAAATATTACAATACGCGAACCCCTTATACTAATCTTTATTATCAACTTTCAACGCCAAGAGCACGTTCTGAAGAATCAATCGGTATTTTGTTCACTCAAAATGTATATAATAATTGGAATGTTGGTTTTGAATACAATTTAATATCTGCAATTGGAAAGTATGCCTATCAGACTGTTAATAACCGTCATTTCAGGTTTTTTTCTTCATATTCGGGAGAAATATATGAAATACATGGTTCGTATGTTTATAATAAGGCGGATCAAAATGAAAATGGCGGACTTCTTAATGATTACGATATTCTTGACCCAGAAACAAGCATAATTTCCCGTCCTGAGCAACTGCCGGTAAAATTTCAGAATAAAAGGGCAAGTAACCGCACAGATAATAATCAACTGTTTATAAATCAATCATTAAACATCGGAAATATTTCTGTTTCTTCGGTAGAAGGAACAAAAACTGACCTCCCTGTCGGAACAGCAATTCACACATTGCATATTGACCGTTCACGCAGAATTTTCAGGATTAACGGCACAAATTTCGGAGATGAAATTTTTTATCCTAAAACATTAGTTGATAGCATGGTTACCCGAGATTCCGTTTATTATACATTAATAAAAAACATTATTCAATTGAAATTCAACGAAGAAGCAAATTCATTGTTACGATTTGGATTGAGGGCTTTTATCGGAAATAACTATGAAAATTTCAAATATCCCGCACCGATTATCTATTTTAAGAGAGATTCCATGTTTTATCAGCGTTCAAATACATCTTTTGGAACAACATATTTTGGAGGACAAATTTTTAAAAATCTTGGCGAATCATTTCGATGGAATGTAGGCGCAATCATATATTTTCAGGGTTACAGAATGGGAGACAGCGAAATTACGGGAGGTTTTGACAGTCAGTTCAGGATTTGGAAAGATACGGCGGGAATATTTGCAGATGGCGGATTATATCTTGTTACCCCCGATTTTTTTACAAAAAATTATTATTCAAATCATTTTGAATGGAAAAATCAATTTTCAGCAGTCAAGACAGTTAAAGTAAGAGGCGGGATCAGAATACCGACCCGAGAATTTGAACTAACCGCAGAATACCGTTTAATAAGCGATTATGTTTATTGGGGAACAGATTCAATGCCGAATCAAACTTCGGAAATCATTAATCTGATGGAATTTAAGTTGTACAAACATTTTCAGTTATGGCATTTGCACAGTAAAAATACGGCGCTATATCAATTAACAGGTAATCAGGCTATTATTCCACTTCCAATGTTTTCAATTTACAGTTCTAACTATTTTCAAAATACGCTTTTTAAAGTATTATTTTTCCAGTTAGGGATCGATTTACGGTACAACACAACTTGGTATGCACCTGCTTATGAACCTGCTACAGGACAATTTTATATTCAACAAGAGCGTCAGGTAGGCGATTATCTTTTTGCAGATTTATTTATTAATTTTCAATTGAAAAGGTCAAGATTTTTCTTTAAGATGACACATATCAACGAAGGAATGTTTGGCAATAATTATTTTCATACAATAAGATATCCTGCAGGTCCACGAACCTTTAGATTCGGTGTATCATGGAATTTTTATGATTAATTTAAACTTTGAACCTGAAACTTTGAACCTGAAACTTTAAACTTTATAATATGTTATTGTTCGACAAAATAGTATTCGGTCCCGTAACAAGCCGCAGATTAGGCAGTTCTCTGGGAGTAAATCTTTTGCCATGCAACAGAAAAATTTGTTCTTTTAATTGCGTCTATTGCGAATGTGGATTAAACCCTGAAAATGAACCTTCTACATCTATATTTCCTGATGTAAATGAAGTAGTTACACAATTTGAGATCAAACTTAAAGAGTTGTCAGAAAACGGGAAAAATCCCAATTCAATTACATTTGCAGGTAACGGTGAACCTACCCTTCATCCAAAATTTGCAGAAATTATTGATAAAACCATTAATCTCAGGAATTTATACTGCCCCGAAACTCATGTTGCGGTGTTGTCAAACTCCTCCCGGATTCATATTCCCAATGTTTTTGAGGCTTTGATGAAAGTGGATGATTGCATTTTAAAATTAGATTCCGCATTTCCGGAAACTGTTAAATTATTGAATAACCCTGAAAAATCATACGATTTAAGCAAGATAATCGATTATTTAAAAAAATTTACAGGTAAAGTTATAATTCAAACACTTTTTGTAAAAGGAACGGTAAATGGTATTCCAATAGATAACAGTACTAATATTGAAGTAGAAGCATGGTTAAAACTGATAAAAGAAATTTCACCTCGCAAAGTTATGATTTATCAACTTGACCGCTCCACTCCAATTGAAACACTTGAAAAAATCCCAACAGAAAGGATGAACGAAATAGCAAAAAAGGTAAAAAACAACGGGATTGAAACAATTGTGTCAAATTAGTTTAAAGTTACGAAGTTTAAAGTTCAAAGTTCAAAGTTACGAAGTTACGAAGTTCTAAGTTACGAAGTTCAAAGTTTAAAGTTCAAAGTTCAATATACAAACTAATGTTATGTCAAAGAAAAAAAGTCGAAAATATCCTGTTACTTATAGTCTTGAATTTATTTCAGGATTGGTAAAAAAGAACCTTTTGCGAACAGAGCGCCGTCAGGTACGCAATGTTTCACTTATATATCTTGTCCCTAACGGGACACCTTATATATCTTGTCCCTAACGGGACACCTCTGGTATGGCGTGGATACGTTTTCTACCAATATTGTGTCCCTACGGGACTATGGAGAAGACATAAGACATGAGACATGACACTATAAACTTTAAACTTTGAACCCGAAACTTTGAACTTTAAATTTTGAACTTTAAACTTTAAACTATGCTTTTCCTAATCTGCCCTCTAAATTGGGGACTTGGACACGTTTCAAGAGACATCCCAATTATCCGAAGACTGCTTAAAAAAGGTTTTCGGGTGATAGTTGCCGGAGACCAACCTGTGATTGATTTAATTCATTCCGAATTCCCTGATATTGAGACTGAACCGTTGCCGGGTAAAAAAATCACTTATTCAAAAAGAAACAGTCAAACAATACATCTTTTGTTACAACTCCCCTCGTCGCTATTTTGGGTGTGGCGTGAAAAAAAACTTGTTGCCCACCTTGTGAAAAAGTACAATCCTGACTGTATTATTTCTGATAACCGTTATGGCGTACGGCATCCGAAAGTAAACAGTATTATTATAACTCATCAATTAATGCTGAAATTGCCTAAATCGCTTAATTGGTTTGAAAAACCTGTTAACAGTCTGATTAAAAGGCTTGTTTCACGATTTGACTTATGCCTGATTCCCGATAATCCTTTACCAAACAGTTTAGCGGGCGACCTTGTGCATAAATATCCTCTTCCCAAAAATGCCTGTTTTATAGGTCCGTTATCCCGTTTTATTGACGAATACCCAGCTCATCAAACTGATTGTAAATATGATTTGCTTGCTATACTTTCAGGACCTGAACCTCAACGAACAATATTACAACAAAAACTGACTGAAAAATTATTAACTGAAAACCTGAAATGCCTGATAGTAACAGGAACCCTGAAAATGAACTCTGCTCCTGAATCTATCAAAAATATTACTTTCGTACCTCATCTTGAAAGTTCAATATTAGCCGATTATATAAAAAATACGCCAATAGTAATCTCACGAGCAGGGTATTCTACGATTATGGATTTATGGTATCTGAAAAAGAATGCAATCCTGATTCCCACGCCGGGACAAACTGAACAGGAATATCTTGCCCAAAGAAGCGCTTTACGGAATCATATATTTATTTCTCAATCGGAATTGGATTCAATTATTTCATTTTCCCGTTATGGATAGTCCTGAATTTATTTCAGGATTGGTAAAAAAAACCTTTTGCGAACAGAGCGCCGTCAGGTATGCGATGTTTTCCTTATAGTATTTTGATTGAAATATGTTGGGCAGACGTAGAAACGGTTTATTTCATATATTTATAAACACCTCCCCCAGCCCCTCCGAAGGAGGGGAGTAAGGAAGATAAAATAGTTTTTTAATACTTTCTGCATTCATGCTTTTGCTTTCTGCCGTCCATTCGTGCTTCTTTTCGTCTTCCGTTTTTTAATGCGATAATTTGGTACAAATTGCAGGCTAATATCTTTTCAATCGCTATCTAATTCATCATCTTCCTTTCTATCATGCGAAAAATTTACCAACGTTGTAGGAAACCACCTCCTTTCACGCCAATAGCTTACGCCTTTCATGTATTGCTTAAATACCTTTTCCAACCCTGACGGATATAATAAACTGGTAAGATACAGTACCTCGCCTGATTTCATTATTATTTTAGCATAATGGTAATTATCAAATGCCCAAAGACGAAAGTCTTCTCTATACTTTGGTGGTGTTACATACATGTAAATATCAGCTATATCTTCAAAATTATAAATAATATCCGTTCCTTTTTTTCGTCTGATTATTTTCTTGTTTCCAAGTTCGTACTCTTCTTTTCTGTTCCTTACCAAATATTCTATATGAAAAAACAAAGCAGGTAAAGTAATAAATGCCAAAAAAGAAATAAAAATTAACACTATAACTAAAAATTCTCTTGATCCATCAAAAAAATTGACATCTCTAAAAATATAATAAAAACTTCCTATCCAACCAAAAAAAAATAACAAAAAGAAAAATAAAGATCTTAACTGTTTGAAGAAAGTAATTTTCAAAATAATTATTGACTTGTTTTTCATTTCAACTGTCTTTTTTTAAGCAAATTACAATTAATATCTGAATAGTCTACTTATAAATTCTGGATCATAAAATCTATTTTGAAGATCCCAATAAGCCTCGTGTAACGGCTTAATTAATAAGTTGAATAATAATCCATAACTTGCAACTGTTGCACCTGCTGCTACTCCGGTAGTAGCCCCTAACGTCCAGCCTATTCCTTCAACAACTCCAAATTTTGCAGCGCTATATATAAATTGCTGTCGTGATATATTACCAAGGTGTAACTGTCGCGCATCAAGTGCTACAAATATTCCTCCAACAAAAGTGCCAACTCCACTTACATTTCTTCCTAATCCTGCCACACTTTTTGTACTTACCCACTGATTGCCTCTCCAACCTGTAATATATAATTTTAAATCCCACTGTCCTTTGCTGTTTGTAAACCTGAAAGTGTGTGGCATTGTTTGCAATCTAGCGCCTGCAATACCAATTACTGTACTTCCAAACCCTAATTCACTCCCTTTCGGCTCCGGGAATGGGTTGCCGGTTCTTACCCATACACGATCAGCGCCAGTACCTTGATTGTTTTTAGACCATTTATAATATCGATATGCCCAATAACCTTCATCACTATCACCGAAACCTAAACTTTGTGCTACATAATACATGTGCCCGTTTACATACGAATACCATGAACTTGAATTGTTCAATATTCCCATCATGGTATAATATGCCATATTGCCTGAGCTACCAAATCCTCCCCAACCAAATATATCTTTATTTCTATGCATATCATTCCAGTTATATCCAAAAAAGTCGTCATCATTGTTTTTTAAAGGGTCTCTTGAAAATTTCCAATTCCCATCACCATCTTGATACCAATAGATTTCACCCGTTAAATCAACATATTTAAGCGGATTATTAAGGCAATACGAATAACGATTAAAATTTTGTGAATTAGTCGGATCCTGAATGTAATTGTCAGGCGAGAGAAACCTCCCCACCGCCGGATCATACAACCGCGCATTCATATTTATCATCCCAAACCACGGCAAATGCTCATGCCCCTTTTCAAATAATTGATTGATTGAATAACTGATTAATTGAATGAATGATAAAGCTTTCCATTCCTGATTTCTACTTTCACTCCTCACTACTTTGATAAATGAGAGTAGTCGAAGTTCTGCTTTTGATATATCTGTTTTTATATCCATAATTGAGCGCAAAGGTAACTTTTTTTCAGTTATTCAATTAATCTGTTATTCAATTAATCAGACTTTCTCTACTCCAAAATTTCATCTCGCCGCGGTTTTAAAGGTGT
>Ga0123353_10002194_pt1 | contig 24149 bp, 20 predicted proteins | sample TergutLab28metaG_3_FD_92763 | JGI IMG/M metagenome (GOLD analysis project Ga0123353, IMG submission 92763) | Labiotermes labralis P3 segment gut microbial communities from Petit-Saut dam, French Guiana - Lab288 P3 | ecosystem: Host-associated > Arthropoda: Insects > Digestive system > Gut ... | reverse complement strand
TGATCTTCAGGCTTGTACCCGCATGGTACATCGCCACGTCAGAGCTAAAGCCCCGGCTCATCGCCGCCGCCCGCAAAGTCCGCTGGGAGCCCGAATCCGGCGGCCGCCGCATGGAGGACTGGCTGACCAACATGGGCGACTGGAACATCAGCCGCAAGCGCTACTACGGGCTGCCGCTGCCGTTTTACCCCTGCGAATGCGGGGAGCTGACGGTCGTCGGTTCAAAGGAGGAATTAGACCTACTATCCCAGGGAGCCGCGAAGCGCCTAAAAGAGCTGCACAGGCCCTGGATCGATGAAATTGAGATCACCTGCCCCAAATGCGGGAGGAAGGCCAGGCGCATCCCCGACACCGGCGACGTGTGGCTGGACGCAGGCATCGTGCCCTTCTCCACCCTGGGCTATTTCAAGGACAGAGAGCAGTGGGCGCGCAATTACCCCGCCGAGTGGGTCGTGGAGGCCAACGAGCAGGTGCGGCTGTGGTTCTACGCTATGCTCTTCATGAGCGTGGTGCTGGAGGACCGCCCGCCCTATGAGCGGGTGACGCCCCACAGCATGGTGATCCGGGAGGACGGCGGCAAGTTCAGCAAGACCGGCTATATGATCCAGTTCGACCAGGCCGCCGAGGAGATCGGCTCCGATGCCATCCGCTACCTCTACGCGGGCGCGCCGCTGACCAGCGACGTGCGCTTCGGCTTCACGCTGGGGGACGAGGCCCGGCGCAAGCTGCTGGGCTTCCGGAATATTTTCACTTTTTTTGACACGTATTATACAATCGATCAACCGGACCTATCGGTTACAGCGTCAGAGGCAACTGCCGCGCCGCAGGCGCCGCTGGATAAGTGGCTGCTGCTGCGCACGAACCGGTTCGTTGAAACAGCCACGGAACTGATGGAAAGCTACAAGGCCTATGTTCTCGTGAAGGAATTCGAGGAATTCGTAGAGGACGTGTCGAACTGGTATATCCGGCTCAACCGCAGGCGCTTCTGGAAGAGCGGCGACGCCGAGGATAAGCGCGCTGCCTATTGCAGCCTGTATTTCGCGCTGAAATCCGCCGCGCAGGTGATGGCGCCGATCATCCCCTTCCAGACGGAGGCGATCTGGCAAAAGCTCGTCAGAAAGGCGGAGCCGGACGCGCCGATTTCGGTTCACCTCGCCCAGTGGCCGCAGCCCCTGCCGGGCATCGAGGACAATGGGTTGTTGGAGGATACCGCGCTTGTGCGCGAGGTAATCGCTACGGCATTGCGCCTGCGCAACGAGCGGCAGATCAAGGTGCGGCAGCCGCTGCAAACGCTGTATCTGGTGTGCGGCGGCGAGGCCCGCGCGGCGCTGGAGCTGTTTGAGCAGCAGGTGCTGGGCGAGCTGAATGTGAAGGAGCTGCGGCTCCTGAGCAGCGCGGAGAAGCTGCAGGTCAAAATCCCTACGGTGAATTTCAAGCTTGCCGGGGCGGCGCTGAAATCGCAGGTGAACGCTTTCAAAAATCATTTGTCTAGCCTGCCAGCAGATGAAGCGCAGTCCGTCGCGGCGCAGATCGAAGCGGGGGGGCCTGTCGCAGTACCCGGCTGGGAAGGTAAACTTGACGCCGCGCTGTTCCTGTTGCAGACGCAAACGAGGCCCGGGATCGTGAGCACCGCCTGTCTGAACGGCGAAATCACCGTCGCGCTGGACATTAATATTACCGAGGAGCTGCGGCAAGAGGGTGCCGTACGCGACGTGATCCGGCAGATCCAGATCCTGCGCAAGGACGCGGGCTACGCGGTGGAGCAGCGTATCAAGCTGGCGCTCCTCACGCCCAGCGGCTTTTTGCGGGAGGCCCTGGAGGCCGCGGGCGCGCACCTGGCGGCGGAAGTGCTGGCGGACACCCTGCAAACCGGCACGCCCCTGGAGCGCGCCGACCTGACGCGTGCGCTGGAAATCGCGGGCGAGCCTATGGAAATTCAAATCGCGAAATGAATATTCATTGCATAATTATACAGGAGGACACGCACATGACCATCACGAAGGACACCATCATCGGCGATATCCTGGACGCCGACCGCAGCACCGCGCCCTACTTTTTGGAGATGGGCATGCACTGTTTGGGCTGCCCGGCTTCCCGGGGCGAGACCCTGGAGGAGGCCTGCGCCGTGCATGGCGTGGACGCCGACGAGCTTGTGGGCAAAATCAACGCGCACCTGAACGCGTGATCCGTCCGCGTTTGGCGATGACGGCGGCCCTCGTGCCGCCCGGCTCGGTCGCGGCCGATATCGGCTCCGACCACGCGCAGCTGCCGATTTATCTTGTGCGGCAAGGGATTTGCCCCCGGGCGATCGCGGCGGATATCGCCGAGGGGCCGCTGCGAAACGGGCTGGAGGCAGTGCGCGTGGCCGGTCTGGAGGACAGGATCGAGCTGCGGCTTTCCGACGGATTTAGCCGCTTCGCGGAGACGGAGGCGGTTGGTTGCTGGATACTGGCGGGCATGGGGGGCACGCTGATGGCACGCCTGCTGGACGCGGCGCCTTGGCTGCGGCGGCCCGGCGCGGTGATTATCGCACAGCCCATGCGCCGGGCCCACGAGCTGCGGCAGTGGCTCGCTATGCACAATTTTTGCATAAAAAGTGAATGCGCCTGCTATGACGCGGGGCGGGCATACAGCGCGCTGCGCGCGGAATATGATGTAGACGGGCGCACGTATCCGCCGGGCTACGCCTATTACGGGGAATTGCCCCGCTGCGAACACCCCGCCGCCCGGGCGCTTTTGCGGCGCGGCGAAGCGCAGCTGCGGGTGCGCATGGAGGCACTGAAAGAATCGGGGCGCGCCGTGGCGGAGCTGGCCTCCCTGGCGGAGATTTACGATGACTACCGAAAGCGGTTGTGATGAGGCAGGTCTATGATGACTACTGTGCGCGATGTGTATGATTTTCTCGACAGCATCGCCCCCTTCGCGGGCCAGGAGCCCTGGGACAACTCGGGCTTGCAGGTGGGCGACTGGGACAGCTCCGTGGAGCGGGCCATGGTATGCCTGGATGCGACGCCTGAGGTGACCGCGCAGGCGGCGGCCTTCGGCACGCAGCTGCTGGTGAGCCACCACCCTGTTTTATTCAAGCCCCGCAGGCAGCTCTTGGCCCGCGACCCGGCCTGGCTGCTGGCGCGGCAGGGCATCGCGGCCATCGCGAGCCACACGCCGATAGACGCCATGCCCGGCGGCGTGAACGATACACTGGCCGAGCGGCTGGGCATGCGTACCAGCGGGATGCTGAACGGGATCGTCCGCCTGGGCAGCCTGCCGGAGCCCGTGCGGGCTGCGGATTTGGCGGCGCTGGCCGCACAAAAGCTGGAAGCGGAAGCCCGGTTTTGCGATGCCGGCGGGTTCATCGCAACAGTCGCGATTTGCGGCGGGCAGGGATGCCATTTTCTGGAGGAAATCTACGGCAGGGCGGACGCCCTCGTCACCGGCGACGCGGGGCACCACGACTTTTTGGAGGCCCGGCAGCAGGGCCTGAGCCTGATCGCCGCAGGGCACTATGAGACGGAAATTCACGTAATCCCGGCGCTTATGCGGCTGCTGCAGGAGGCCTTTCCCCATGTGGAATGGCGTGCGGCGCAGGAGCAGGGCACGATACAATATACATAATTATTGCATAATTAACCATTTGGAGGACGCTATGCCGACGATTACCGCCCACACGGGCGCGCTGAACACGCCGCCGAACAGCCTGGAGTCCGTCCGGGCGGGCCTGGGCTGCGGCGCGGACGCCATCGAGGTGGATGTGCGCTTTTTGCCCGACGGCAGGCCCGCCCTGGGGCATGACCGCGTGAGCGGCAGCCGCGCCGTTTTGCTGGAGGACTGCTTCGCCCTGATGCAAAGCGGCAGCGCTGCCATCAATCTGGACATGAAGGAGACCTCGGGCGCGGCGGGGCTGGCTGCCCTGGTGAAGGCCTATGGGCTGGAAGAAAAAGCCTATATGACAGGTATTACGGCTTCCGATATGCCTGCGGTGCGGGACTGCGGCCTGCCCTATTACCTCAACTGCTGGCCAAACCCCCTGGGCTTCGGCGTGCGTAAACTCGCGGCGCGGGCAAAGGAGCTGGGCGCGGTGGGGCTGAACATCCACTACCGCGCCTGCGGCGCGGCGCTGATGCGGCGGGCGCGGGAGCACGGCCTGCTGGTCTCGGTCTGGACGGTGGGCAGCACGTCTATGATGCGCAAAATGCTGCGGCTGGGGGTGGACAACATCACCACCCGGCAGCCGGATCAGCTGCTGGAGATCATGAAGAATGCCGCTTGACTGCATATTTATACATCATTTATGCAACGAGCTGCGGGAGCGGCTATGCGGCGCGCGCGTGGATAAAATCCACCACCCGGCAAAGGAAGAGTTCGTGCTGCACCTGCGCACCCGAGCGGGGAATCACCGGCTGCTGATCTGCGTCAACCCGGCGCGGGCGCGGGCGGGGATCATTGCACAGGCCGTGGAAAACCCCGCGCAGCCCTCCATGCTGTGCATGCTGCTGCGCAAGCGCCTGACGGGCGCGCAGCTGACGGACGTGCGCCAGCAGGGCCCGGACCGGGTGATTTGCTTCGATTTCGCGGGCACGGACCTGCTGGGGGAGCCCGCGCGGCACGCGCTGTGCGCGGAATTCACCGGGCGGCACGCGAATCTGATCCTGATAAACGAGGACGACGTGATCCTCGACGCGGCGAAGCGGGTTCCAGAACAGGCGCTTTGGACGGAGCACAGCGAAGCGACGGAGCCCCACCGCAGGTGGAGGGCAGTGCTGCCGGGGATTCCCTACGCGCCGCCGCCGGACAACGGGTTCGTGCCGCCTGCAATCGAAGGCGAAGCGCGGCCCATGCTGCTGCGGGACGCGCAGGGCGTGCCGATGAAGTTCGGCTATGCGCCGCAAGGTGGCAATGACCAGGGCTGGGAGGAGATCGAGAGCTACTCCCGCCTGCTGGAGATTTTTTACCGGGAGAAGGACCAGGCGCAGCGGGCAAAGCAGCGGACCAGCGAGCTGCTGAAGCTGTGCGAGACCCGGGCGCGGCGGGCGCGGCGGCGGGCGGAGGCCCAGCGCCTGGAGCTGGCCCGGGCGCAGGACCGCGAGCACCTGCGCGTGTGCGCCGAGCTGATCTTTGCCAACCGGGCGCGGCTGGAAAGCGATCCCGGGACCAAGGGCGGCGCGGCCTACCTGCTGGAGAATTATTACGACAGGGGCAGCCTGCTGTCCATCCCGGCGGACCCGGCGCTGAGCCCCGCGGCCAACGCGCAGAAGTATTATAAGGAGTACCGGAAGGCCAAGACGGCGGCAAGCCTGCTGGGCGAGCTGATCGAAAAGGGCGAGGCGGAGGCGCAGTACCTGGAAAGCGCGGCCGATTTGCTCGCCAGGGCGGAAACCCAGGCGGAGATCGGCGAGCTGCGCGCGGAGCTGGAGGAGCAGGGTTACTGCAAGCCCAGGAGCGGGCCGAAGAAGAAGCAGCCAAAAGCATTGCCTCCATTGGAATATACATCGGCCGAGGGGCTGCGCATCCTGGTGGGGCGCAGCAACGCGCAGAACGACCGGCTCTCGCTGAAGATTGCCAGGGGCGGTGACCTATGGTTCCACGCCCACGAAATGCCCGGCTCCCACGTGATTTTGTGCGCGCAGGGCGGGGAACCCGGGGAGCGGAGCATCGAAGAGGCGGCTATGCTGGCGGCCTGGCACAGCAGGGCACGGGGCCGGGCAGCGCAGAACGCCGCCTGTGCGGTTGACTACACCCCCGCAAAAGCCCTGAAAAAGCCGCCCGGCGCGCCCCCGGGCAAGGTGATTTATCACGCATACAGGACGATCCTCGTGACGCCGAACCGGGAAATGATCGAGATGCTTTCGGGGGAAAACGAACGCTCTTTAAGATGACTGTATTGGTTTTCTACATCCGGGACGTCCGGTGGCCGTCCCGCACGCAGAAGGAGGGTATAAATGGACGCATTGGATATCAGGATCCTGCGCAGCCTTTCGCTCAACGCGCGGCGCAAGGCCTCGGCCATCAGCCAGGAGATCGGTCTTTCTGTCTCGGCGGTGATCGAGCGCATCCGCAAGATGGAGGACGGCAGCATCATCCGGGGCTATACCACGGTGCTGGACCAGAAGCGCCTGGGCAACGACATCTCCGCCTACATGGAGGTCTCCCTGGAGCACCCGCGGTATTGCGAGGGCTTCGCGGCGCGGGCCCTGGCGCTGGAAAACGTGCTCGCCTGCCACTACCTCACCGGCGACTTCGACTTCATGCTCTACATCGTGGCGAAGTCCTCCGAGGCCCTGGAGGGCATCCACCGGCAGATCAAAGAGATCGAGGGCGTGTCCTCCACGAAGACCCACTTCGTGCTCAGGGCGGTGAAGGAGGGCGCGTGTCTGCTGCCGGAGGCGTGATGGCTTTCTTTTACCTGGGGCGTCATAAACGGCCCTGGCGTCGGGGACGCCGCCCCCTACAGGTTCTGTTGTGATCCCGGGTGGCTTGCAAGCCATCCCTACAGACAGCATCTACCCCCTCTGCCGCTACGCGACATCTCCCCCAAGAGGGCGATCCTGACGGTGCAGAAAACGCCGCGATATGCGATGGGTCTACCATCTAATGTCTACTGTCTATTGTCTAGTATAGGAGGCCACCCATGTACTGCCAATATTGCGCCGCGCCATTGGAAGAGCGCGCGCTGACCTGCGCCCGGTGCGGCCACGCCGTAGGCGCCGCGCCTCCGCCGCCGCAATATCCATACCCGCCGCCCTATCCCCCGCCTTACCAGTACCATCCCTATCCGCAGCCTGCGGGCATGAATATCTTCGCCGTGCTGGGGTTCATCTTCACACTGGTACCCTTCGTGCCCCTCGTGGGCTTCATTCTGTGCATCGCGGGCTATTCCGGGTGCAAAAAGACCGGCCAGCCGGGCAGGGGCCTGGCTCTGGCGGGCATCGTGATCAATGCCGTCGGCTACGCGCTGCTCATCGCGGGCATCGCCGCGTTTGTCGTTTTGGCGAACAGCGGCCACGAATTGCTCCGGGAATGGAGCGAAGAGTATTCATATATAGTGTTTACATTATTATAAACAGGAGGCACATCGCATGAAAGAACAATCGAAAGCGCTCGCGGCGCAGCTGACCCTCGACGAAAAGCTCTGTCTCATCCGGGGCGTGGGCGCCTGGCACACCTACGGCGTGGAGCGCTTAGGGCTGCAGGGCATCATGATGTCCGACGGGCCCCACGGCCTGCGCAAGCAGGAGGGCGGTATCGGCGACGCCCTGGGCATTGGCGCCAGCGTCAAGACCGTGTGCTTCCCCACGGCCTCGGGCACGGCGGCCTCCTTCGACCGGGCGCTGCTGCGGCAATTGGGAGAGACCCTGGGGAAGGAGTGCCGCGCGCAGCGGCTCAGCCTGCTGCTGGGCCCCGCGGTGAACATCAAGCGCTCGCCCCTGTGCGGCCGCAACTTCGAGTATTTCTCCGAGGATCCCTATCTGGCCGCCGAGCTGGCGGTGAGCTACACCCAGGGCCTGCAGGAGCAGGGCGTGGGTGTATCCATCAAGCACTTTGCCGCCAACAACCAGGAAAAGCGCCGCATGACCGTGGAATCCCTGGTGGACGAGCGCGCCATGCGGGAGATCTACCTGCCCGCCTTTGAGCAGACCGTCAAGCGCGCAGACCCCTGGACGGTCATGTGCGCCTACAACCGCCTGTTCGACGGCATCTATTGCAGCGAGAACAAGCGCCTGCTGACAGATATCCTGCGGGAGGAATGGGGCTTCGGCGGCGTGGTGGTCTCGGACTGGGGCGCGGTGAGCGACCGCGCGAAGGGCGTGGACGCCGGCCTGGACCTGGAGATGCCCGGCAGCGAGGGCCTGCACGACAGCAGGCTCCTGGCGGCGCTGGAAAGCGGCGAGCTCACCCAGGCCGCCCTGGACGAGGCCTGCGCCCGGCTGATCCATTTGATCCTGCGGGCGGCGGAGGGCGCGCTGACGGAGGAAGACGGCATCCCCTTCGACCTGGACTACAACGAAGCCGACCACGCCCTGGCAAGGGAATATGCCCGGGAGGCCATGGTGCTGCTGAAGAACGAGAAAGCGATCGACAGCGAAGCGCTTGCGCTTCCTTTGAACAAAGAGCAGAACGTCGCCTTCATCGGCGGGTTCGCCCGGCAGCCGCGCTTCCAGGGGGGCGGCAGCTCCCACGTCAACGCCTTCCGGGTGACCTCCGCCTACGAGACCGCCGTCGCCGCGAGCTACCCCGTGGAATACGCCGAGGGCTTCAGCGTGACGGACTACGAATATGACCCCGTGAAGACCCGGCAGGCCGTGGCCCTGGCGCAGCACTGCGACGCTGCGGTGATCTTCGCGGGGCTGCCCGAGAGCATGGACAGCGAGGGCCAGGATCGCAAGCACCTGGACCTGCCCCCCTGCCAGAATTCGCTGATCAGCGCGGTGGCCGCCGTGCAGCCTAATATCATTGTCGTGCTGAACAACGGCGCGCCGGTGCGCATGCCCTGGGCCGGGGAGGTCGCGGCCATTTTGGAGAGCTACCTGGCGGGCGAGGCCGTGGGCGAGGCCCAGATCGACCTGCTCTACGGCGACTATTCCCCCTGCGCCAAGCTGGCCGAGACTTTCCCGCTCAAGCTCCAGGACACCCCCTGCTACGGGAACTTCCCGGGCGGCACCGCCACGGTGGAATACCGCGAGAGCATCTACGTGGGTTACCGCTACTACGACAAGGCCGAAAAGGAGGTACTCTTCCCCTTCGGCCACGGGCTGACCTATACCCGGTTCGAGTACAGCCGCCTCAGCCCCGCGAGGGTGAACCTCGCCCAAGGGGACAGCGTGGACGTGAGCGTCACGGTGCGCAACGCGGGCGGCGCGGACGCCGCCGAGATCGTGCAATTTTACGTGGTCCCGCCTGCGGACGGCATGGCTTTTCGCGCGCCGAAAGAGCTGGGGGGCTTCGCGAAGGTCTTCCTCAAGGCCGGGGAGAAGAAGCGGGTCACCGTCACCTTGGACAGCCGCGCCTTCGCGTACTACCATACCGGCATCAGCGACTGGTATTGCGCCCCCGGGGAGTATACCATCCTGGCCGCAGCCAGTAGCCGCGATATCCGCCTGCGCGCCAAGGTGCGCCTGCGCGGCGAGGAGATCGCCTCCCCCTACGAGGGCCTGGAGCTGCCCTCCTACGAGAGCGGCGAGGCGCATGGCGTCAGCGACGCCGAGTTCGAGGCCCTGCTGGGCCGCCCGCTGCCCCCGGCGAACCTCGAGGTGCCGCGCCGCCTGAACTGGGATGCCACCCTGGAGGACGCCCAGCAGAGCAAGCTCGGCCGTTTGCTGATGAAGATCATCACCAAGGGCCTGCCCATCGGGCAAAAGCTCCTGGGGGACGCCATCGGCGACATCAGCGGCGCGGTGGAGGGCTTCCTCGAGATCCCGGTGCGCTCCATCGCCGAGTGGTCCGGCGGCCTCTTCACGGCCGACATGCTGGACGCGGTCGTGTCCATCTTCAACGAGGAGAAATATTTGCAGTCCATCTGCGCGCTGGCCAAGGGCGGATATCAGGCGGTGAAGAAGGTTTTGGGGAAGAAGTAGGTGGGGTGCTCCGCACTACCCCTCTGTCGCTGCGCGAAGCCATCCTCAGTCGGCCCGAGGCCGACAGCTCCTTCCACGGGAAGGAGCCTGGGGGCTTGCGCAAAAGCGACTGCTCAAGCCGTTATCCTGTTATCGCCAAATCTCCAGGAGAACGAATGGCAAATCCACAAGGAGGGCCAACCATGAAACAGCCCGCCCGTTTCCCCCTGCCCTACCGCATATGGATTGGGGCAAGCGGCGGCGTTTTTGCCGTGGCGCTTGGCTTGCAGCTGTTCCTCAGCTTGACGGACTACGGATTCCTCAATGATTACCTTTTGTTGGTTTGCCTGATCAGCTTCATCAGCCTTCTTGTCAGCCTGACTGTGCTACTGTGCCGCCGCGTTTTCAAGCGGGTATGGGCGAAGGTGATCGCTTCCATCCTCTGCGTGTGGCTTTTGCAAGGTGGTGTCTTTTTTCTGTGTATGTTCTTCTCCCCCATGGTTGGCGTCCCTCCACCGGGGGGTTAGCGGGAAAGGGCAATTAAAATGAGTGAAACCTACGACCTGGCAATCGTCGGCGCGGGGGCCTCGGGGATGGCGGCGGCCATCGCGGCGGGGCGGGCATTGGACGGCTCCCCCCGGCCCTTCGGGCCTCCCCCCTCGCGAACGAGGGGGGCTTGCGAAAACCGTATCCTCCTCCTGGAGCGCATGCCGCGCACGGGGAAGAAGCTCCTCGCCACGGGCAACGGCCGCTGCAACCTGGGCAACCGCCATGCCGGCGGGCACGAATACCACAACAAAGCCTTCGCCGCCCCCGCGCTGGAGCGATTCGGCCCGGCGGCGTGCGAAGCGTTTTTCGATTCCCTGGGCCTGGCAATCTACGAGGACGCCGAGGGGCGGCTGTACCCCCGGGGCAACACGGCGGCCTGCGTGCTCGACGCCCTGCGCTTCGGGGTGCTGCGTGCCGGGGCGGAAATCCGCTGCGATTGCCCGGTGGGCGGCATTGCGCGAATGCCGGAGGGCTTTTTGCTGAATGGGGTGATACGGGCTCGCAGGGTGATCCTCGCCGCCGGGGGCTGCGCCGTGCCCGCCCAGGGCTCCGACGGCTCGGGGTTTGCGCTGCTTCGCGCTTTGGGGCATAGTATTGTGGAACCGCGCCCCGCGCTGGTGCCCATCACGGTGCAATCGCCTCTGCTGCCTATGCTCAGGGGATTGCGGGTGCGGGGAAGCATAGCGATCGAAGACGATGGGCCAGGGAACAGCGAAGCGACGGAGCCCCGCCGCAGGCGGCGGGCACAGGGAGAAATTTTGTTCGCGCAGGACGGGCTTTCCGGCATCGCGGCCATGGAGGTCAGCCGGGAGGCGCGCGCGGGCACCCAGGCGGTGCTGGATCTGCTGCCGGAATATTCTCTTGAGGAAATAACTGCTCGATTACAGGCGTGGGAACGCGCCTGCCCCGGGGCATCTTTCGCGCAGCTGCTGGCGGGGTTTTTGCCGAAGCGCGTGGGAGAAGCGGTCTTGCAGGCGATAAAAGCCCTCCTCGCAGGTGAGGGGGGTAGCCGCAGGCTGGGAGAAGCAGAACGCATCGCGAAGATGTGCAAGCGCCTGACCTTCCCTGTGACCGGCACAAGAGGGTTTGCCCATGCGCAGGTGACGGCGGGGGGCGCGGACGTGCGCGAGTTCGACTCGCATACGATGGAGTCCCGGGTGGCGCCCGGCCTTTACGCCTGCGGCGAGGCCCTTGACGTGGACGGCGGCTGCGGGGGATTCAACCTGCACTGGGCGTGGGCGTCGGGGGTAACGGCGGGGGAAGCGGTTGTCGATAAATAGTTGTCCCTGCAAATGGCTGGGAAAATAGCTGCCTGGAATTTGCCGAACTGGCTATTGCAATCATCCTCCGCGCATGATATAATGGAAAGGATGAAAAGAGCATCACAAATGGAAGCAGTAAGGCAACAGTTATTTGATGTAGTCGAGCATATTTCACCTAAGCGAATCGCGACCTTGCTGGAGTTTGCGCTGTATCTCCGGCAAAAAGACGCCGACGATTTTACCGCTCTGGTTCAGGCAAGCGAATCCAGTCTGGCGTTCTGGGACAATCCGATAGACGACTGATGCACTCATATCCTTACCAGAAAGGACCTAACCCATGTCCGGCCATTCCAAATGGAGCACCATCAAGCGCAAAAAGGAGAAGACCGACGCCCAGCGCGGCAAGATTTTCACGAAGATCGGCCGCGAGATCACCGTGGCGGTGCGGGAGGGCGGGCCCGACCCGGCCTCGAACTCGAAGCTGAAGGACGCGATCGCCAAGGCCAGGGCCAACAACGTGCCGAACGACAACATCGAGCGGATGCTCAAAAAAGCCGCCGGGGAGAGCGGCGGCGCCAGCTACGAGGAGATCGTTTACGAGGGCTATGGGCCCTCGGGGGTGGCGGTGATCGTGGAGGCCCTCACCGACAACCGCAACCGCACGGCGGGAGAGATGCGCCACTACTTCGATAAATACGGCGGCAACCTGGGCCAGAGCGGCAGCGTGGGCTTTTTATTTAGCCGGCAGGGCCTGCTGTTGGTGGAAAGCGAGGGCAATCCGCACAGCGGGACAATCGACGAGGACGCCCTGATGGAGGCTGCCCTGGAGGCTGGAGCGGTGGATTTTTTGGCCGAGGGCACCGGGTTCTTCGAGATTCGCACGGAGCCAAACGATTTGAGCGCGGTACGCGATGCCCTGACGGCGCAGGGCTACGGCTTTGTCTCAGCCCAGGTGGAGTACATCCCCAATACCCAGGTGGCACTGAGCGCCGAGGGGGACATCAAGAACATGAACCGCCTGCTGGAAATGCTGGAGGACAACGACGACGTGCAGGAGGTTTGGCACAACTGGGAGAACAGCGAGGAGGAATAGGCGCATAGAAAACATCCCGCATGGCCGGCGGGATGTTTATGTATTCTGTTCCGCCAACAGCGCAAGAAATTCTGCGGGCGGACACAGGGACGTTTGTGTCAATCGCAACACGCATCATGCCGATTGCTCCATTCTTACCGCCTTTTCTGCCCTCGTTGCCGATATGGCAGCGTTGATCTCATCCAGCGAAATGTTGGCCATGCCAGCTTTTTCGGCAGATTCCTGCATGCGGCGCATAGCCCGCAGGGCTTTGGCCTGGCGCACCGCGTCCATGACGTCGTCGAACGTGTCGTTGGAAATGTATTTTTTCTTGGAAAGAGGTACACTTATGCAGCGCATCACAGTCCGGGGGCAGCGCTTTGTGGACGAGCAGGGGCGCGAGCGCGTCTTTCACGGGATCAACCTGAAATGCGACAGCGGTTCGGTAAGGGATAAGCCCCCCTATGGGCGGCTGGCCCAGCTGGATGAGAAGTTCTTCCGGCGCAGCGGGGAGCTGGGCTTTTGCCTGCTGCGGCTGGGGATTAACTGGGAGGATTTTGAGCCGGAAAAGGGGCAATACAACGAGATTTATCTGCGCAGGGTGGACGAGATCTTCGGCCTGGCGGAGCAATACGGCATGTATGTCTTCATCGACATGCACCAGGACCTCTATTCCAGCTTCGGCGGCGGCGCGGGCAACGGCATGCCCCTGTGGGCCTGCGTGCCCGACGGCTACAGGCATACACCCGTGCGGTTCGTCTGGGGCGAACGGTATTTTTGGGGCAGGGACGTGCACCGCTCCTTCGACCATTTCTGGAACAACGACGACGTGTTGGGCAAGGGTCTGCTGGAGCACTTCGCCGAGGCCTGGCAGATGCTGGCCCAGCGCTACGGGGAGCACCCCGCTTTCTTCGGCTTCGATCTGCTCAACGAGCCCTTCCCCGGCACAAGCGGCGGGCAGGTATTCCGCAGGCTGGTGGGCAAGCTGGCGCTGACGCTTGCCTTCAGCCCCGCCGTGAGCCGGATCGAATTCCTGAAGAACGCCTTTTGCAAAGAAACAAGGGGCAGGGCTTTGGACGTGCTCTCCCCCGCCGTGATGGGCAAGGTCACCCGCGCGGCATGGGGCCTGGTGCGCAGGTTCGACACGGAGAAATACACGCCCTTCGTGGCGCGGATGCAAAAGGCCTTGCGGGAGGTGACGCCGAACGGCATCCTCATGATGGAGCACAGCTATTACTCCAACCTGGGTATCCCCTTCAGCGCCGCGGCGCCGGAGGGCGAGCCCGACGTGTGCTATTCCCCCCACGGCTACGACTTCTTCGTGGACACCCCACTCTACAAATACGCCAGCGACGCCCGCGCGGGCTTCATCTTTGAGGAAAGCCGCCGGGCGCAGCAGCGCCTGGACCTGCCCGTGATCGTGGGCGAATGGGGCGGCGGCGGCGAGGGCGAGGATTTCTTCCCCCACATCAAGTTCATGATGGACCTGTTCGACAGCTTCAACTGGAGCAACACCTACTTCGCCTACAACGAGGAATTTTACGACAAGCCGCTGCCCCGCGTGATTTCGCGGCCCTATCCCATGGCGGTGAACGGCGAGATCGAAAAGTTCCAGGTGGATATCGAGGCCAAGACGTTTGCTCTATGGTACACGCCGGGCAATGCTGATTTGCCTACGGAGATCTACCTGCCCGACGGCTATGAGAGCGTGGAGGCGGGCGAGGGGGCCGAGGTGGAGATGGAGGGGAAGGTGCTGAAGGTCAGGACGGGGGCGGGGAAGATTGTGGTGGGGTATAGGTAGACTCTACACCGCAGTTGGGCTCCGCCGCTTTTGTGCACTGATATTTTTTGCGCAGGTCTTGCAAATGTCAAAAAACCATCGTATAATATATGTGGCACTGCGCAGCAGCGGCGGTTATTCTCCTTCCCTCCGATAGGAGGTGAAAAGATGGGGATTGAGTGGTACATTCTGGCGTTCTTCGTGCTCGCCACTGGCTATCTCATGACTATTCGGGACAATAAGAAGTAACCGCCCCCTAAGCTTGGCAGCGAGGGCGGTAACTCCTATTTAAGCAATTTACGAGGGTTGGGAGTACCGTCTGTCGTGCGGTGCCAACCCTCGTTGATAGTATACTATATTGAAACTGTTTTGTCAAGGAGGATTTTGAAATTGTCTCAACACGATACCCAATCCCTTATCACCGCCCTGCAGGGCCTGAGGCCGCAGGACTACGACTGGAAATTTTGCCTTTACAGCGCCGGGAAGAGCCGCGACGGCGTGACGCTTGGCTTTAATGCCTGCGAAATGCGGGATATCCCCCGCTGGACGGAGCAGATCATCCGCTTGCTGCTGGAAAAAACCCTCGCCGAACGGGTGGTGACGGAGTATTCGCCCCTGTGCCCCCGGGAGGAGATCGGCGCGCTTGCGCAGGGCGACCCGCAGATCCGCGACCAGATCGGGGACATCCTGCTGGGCATCGCGGGGGCGGAGCGGAAGGCTCCCGAGGATTTTGCGAACGGTGCGGCGGCGAAGCCGGTGGGCTATATTTTCTACGGCAAGCAGGAGGCGGAGGGCCAGCCGCCCGGGGAAGTGCTCTTCCTCAGGCGTGCGAACCCCTTTATCAGCGGGACGAAGGCGCTGCTGTGCACGGGCCAGGGCGATGCCGTGGCCGAGGCCCCCAGCCCCCTGCTGAAGTTCACCCCGCAGGTGGATTTTCTGCTCATCGGCGGCGCGTGCTATTTGCTCAGCGAAAGCGCGGCGAAGGATCTGGAGCTGGAAAGCCGGGCCAGCGCGGTGGCCGGCAGGCGGCTGGGGCAGATCGCCGAGGCCGACGTGGTGGGCAGCTACGAGCAGCTGGAATTCTGCGCTTTGGGCGGGAAGCATACCAAAAAATTCCTGGATTTCGACAAGGAGATCCTCGACCATATCGCGTCGCTCTCCATCGAGGGGCGCATGGACTTCCTGGGCGCCTACGGCATCGCCCTGGACAGCGGCGGCAAAATGGACACGAACGACCCCGAGCAGTGCGAAATGATCATCGACCTGCTGTGCGGGCGCACCTGCACCGACGTGCTGGGGCGGCTGTCCGTGGGGCTGAATATACGGCCCAGGGAGTAGGCAGGCGTTGGGACTAGGAGCTAGGGGTTACACATTGTAATCATAGATCGCCGCTCCCCCGCATAAAGTAGCATGAAAGACTATGCGACGTGCGGGGGCGGCAAAATGGTGATAAGAATCACAAAGGCGATGCGCTTTTTCTTCGTATGCGCGCTGCTGCTGGTGACGGCGCTGATCAGCATCGGCACCCGGAGCATTTCAGTCAGCGCGCCCTACAATGCCCAGCCGCTGCCGGGCCGGCCGCTGCCCATTGTTGTCTATCATGCGGATACGCCGACCTCGCCCTCGCCGCGCGAGGTGCGGGAGGATCTCGATGGGTTGCTTTCCGGGGGCTACGCCGCCCTTTCGGAGCGGGATCTCGTGGCCTCCCTGCGGCGGGAAAGCGCCCTGCCGGCGCGGAGCGTACTGCTGCTGTTTGACGACAGGGCCCCGGCTTTTGGGCAGCTGCGCCCCCTGCTGGAGGAAAGCGGCCTGCCCTGGCTCCCCCTGGACAAGGCGGGCCTGCTGACGCAGGAGCTGCGGGCGGCGGGGTACGCTGTGGTCCGGGTGGAGCGCGTGGCGGGCTTCACGCTGGTGGAGCAGCTGGGGTAGGGAGATAACCACCCCGGCCTGCGGCCACCCCTCCAATGGAGGGGAATTATCCTCTACAAGCAGTTACCAATTCCCCTCCATTGGAGGGGTGGCCGCAGGCCGGGGTGGTTTGGATAAGAATTAGGAGTATGAATTATGCTTGTTTCTCCCCGCGATATATTGATGCCGGCTTTCCGGGAGGGCCGAATTATCGGCGCGTTCAACACCGGGAACCTGGAAATGACCATGGGCATCCTGCAAGCTGCCGAGGAGCTGGACAGACCCATCCTGCTGCAGATCGCCGAAAAGCGCCTGGGACATTCACCCCTGCGCCTGATGGGCCCCATGATGGCGGCCGCCGCTCGCAGTGCGAAAATCCTCGCGGCGGTGCAGCTGGACCACGGCGAAAGCGAAGCGGTCATTGAGGAAGCCCTGGCCTGCGGCTTCACCGGGATTATGTACGACGGCTCCGCCCTGCCCCTGGAGGAGAATATCGCGAAAACCCGCAGCCTGCGGGCGGCGGCCCCCGTTTGGCTGGAGGGGGAAATCGGGATTCTCTCCGGCAGCGAGGGCGGCCCCGAGGCCGGGGCCCTGCACTCCGACCCGGCCCAGGCGGAGGAATATGCCCGCCGCGGCGGCTGCGACTGCCTGGCGGTATCCATCGGCAACGCCCACGGGCATTATAAGGCCGCGCCGAAGCTCAATTTCGCCATACTGGAGGAAATTCACCGCCGCCTGCCGGAGCTGCCGCTGGTGCTACACGGCGGTTCGGGCATCCCAAAGGAGGATCTCGCCCGGGCCGCGAGGCTGGGTATCTGCAAGGTGAACATCGCTACCGCCAGCTTCGACGCGCTTTATCGAGGCGCGCGGGGTGAAGCGGGGGACTATTTTACCCTCAGCCGGGATATGGTGCGGGCGGTGCATGAAAGCACGCTCCGGCAGCTGCGGTGGTTCGAGGAGATTTGATTCGCCACCCCCTCTGTCGCGTAACCGCCCCTCCGGGGCCGCGACATCTCCCCCAGTCATTCCGCCTGCGGCTCCGTAGGAGACGCTAGCTCCATTGGGGGCGATTCTGACGGTTTCCGTGAGCCTTGTTTAGGCCTTAGTCGGTTTTGGATACTGCCAAGTGGTTTATAGATTCACGTGCGTTTAGTGTTTTCGTGAAATTCACAAGCCTTTCGGCAAAAAAAGCCTTGCAAATTTCGTCGCTTTATTGTATGATAATAACATGCAATAAAAGAAAGGATGCGATCACAGTGGTAAGACATAAGCCGGGCAAGGAGGGCGCGAGCCTTTCGGCGGCGCGCTCCACCATGGAGTACATGATGGGCGGCGTGCGCCATGTCTGCGAAACCTATAAAAAGCGCCTGCCGGGCAGCCAGGCCGAGCGCGACGCCCAGGATTTCTTCAAAGCGGAGCTGGAGACCTACGCGGACGAGACGCGCCTGGAGGAGTTCACCCTGCACCCCCACGCTTTCATGGGCTTTATCCCTATCGCGGCCATATTCTGCATCGCGGCGGTGCCCTGCTTTCTGCTGAGCAACGGCAATATCCCCCTGGCTGTGCTGGGGGCGGCGCTGCCCTTTCTCAGCACGCTGATGTTCCTGTTCGAGTTCCTGTTCTACCGCGACTTCGTGGACTTCCTCTTCCCCAAGCGCCAGAGCTGTAATGTATACGCCCTGCGCAGGCCCAGCGGGGAGGTGAGGCGGCGCATCATCTTCGGCGGGCACACCGACGCCGCCAACGAGTGGCGCTATTCCTGGCTGGGCGAGAAAGCCGCCGTGGGCACGGCGATCATCGGCGCGGTGCTGGCCGTCTTCCTGAGCATGATCGCGAATATCGTCAACGCGGTATACCACCTGGCCGCCCACGCCATCGCCCCGGGCGTGCCCCTGGCCTCCAAATGGGAGGGCGGCTGGCTGATCTGGTCCATCGCGGTGCTGCTGACGCTGCTCCCCGCCGTCGCCATCATCTTCTTCATCAACTACCGCATCGTGGTGGACGGCGCCAACGACAACCTCAGCGCCAACTACGTCGCCATGTCCGTGCTCAAGGAGATGCATGACAGCGGCCTGCGCTTTGAGAACACCGAGGTGGCCTGCCTGATCACCGGCGCCGAGGAGGCCGGGCTGCGGGGCGCCAAGGCCTTCGCCAGGGCCCACAGGGAGGAGTTCTCCGACCCCGGCGTGGAGACCATCTTCATCGCCATGGACACCATGCGCGAGGTGGAGGAGTTGCGGGTGCTGAACTTCGGCTGCACCGGCACCGTGTTCAACGACTACGCCGTGGGCGACCTGCTCCACGATGCCGCGCGGGCCTGCGGCATCGAAATGCCCGACAGCGAGCTCTACCCCGGCGCCTGCGACTGCGAGGCCTTCTCCATGTACGGCCTGCGCTCCAACGGCTTTTCCGGCGTGAGCCACGACGCCAAGCGCTACTACCACACCCGCATGGACACCCCCGACAACATGGATCCCGACTGCCTGGCCCTTTCGCTGAACATCTGCAAGGAGGCCGCCAGGATATTCGACAAGAGGGGCATGGCGGGCTATGACGAGGCACGGGCGGAATAATGCTGAATGAATCTAAGGCCAAGCCCCTGCTCGTTTTCACGGCAGGGGCTCAGCTATAGACTAATTCAGCATTCAGCATTCATAATTCAGCATTGCGCCTACGCGCCTGCCTCTTCCCCCAGCGCACTGTGTGTCTCGGCCGCGGCGGCGCGGCGCTCGGCCAGCTCGACGTACATCCGCTCGCGGTCCTTCTGGCTGATGTTGTACAGCAGCTTGGGGAAGATGGAAATGAGGCTCGAAAGCATGGGGACAATGGTGGCCAGAGCGAACACGCCCCTGGCGGTTTTTTCGGTCTGGTTATTGTAATTTTCACCGGTTTGGAAGCCCATGATTGCGAGAATGGCGCTTTCCAGGGTATGGAAGAATGTGTGGGGGAGCTTTTTCGGCAGAGTGCGCAGCATGCCCGCCGCGCCCTCGGTGCGCAGGCCGTTCTTCCACTCGCCGTAGTCGATGCATTCGCTGCGCAGCTCGTCCGGGAGCATCCTGCGCCCGGCGTAAAGCGTCATGGATACGGCCTCCTGGATGCCGAAGGCGACGAGCATGGGATTGAGATCCAGGAAATAACGGGTGACGCCCCCGGCGATTTTCGCCGGGCTGCGCACCTTGACCATGCCGAAGGCATAGACCAGCAGGAGGAGGGGCTTGCCTATGACGCTGGAGGCGATCCAAAGGGATTTGGTGGAAATGCGCTGGCGCAGCTTGGGGATCAAGTAATAGCCGATATAGGTTGCGGGTATGCCGGGAATCCCCGAAATCAGGCCGAAGCTGGAAAAATTCAGGATGGCGTTCGTGTAGGTGAACATCTCGCTGCGGATTCTGTAGCTGTCCAGGATATCCGACAGCGTGAGCATGAGCAGGGGGCGGTTGCCGGACAGGGTACGCAGATATTTGACCAGGCCAGGGGGCTTTTCTCTCGCAGTTTCGGCGCTCGGCGCGCTTCTTTGTTTGCGGGCGATATGCAGCGCCATCCCCACGGCAAGCAGCGCCATGCCGATGCCCATCACGGTGTAGAGCGTGCGCAGGCCTTCGTTGATTTCCAGGGCCGATTTTTCCGGGGAGCGGGAGATGATATCCCGCAGGATGCCGAATACCTGCCTGGGCAGGTCCCCGACGAAGCCGCTGAAAAAGCTCGTCCAGGCGAGCATCGAAAGCCGCTCCTGGGGATCCTGCCGGATGTTGGCCAAAAAGCCCGTGCGGAAGATGTTGCCGGCTGTTTCGGCCAGCTCGCCGCACACGCTGGCCAGGGCCCAGACCGCCGCCTTGGACAGACCCGCACCGCCGGCATCCCGGAAGATGTAGGGCAGCAGGTATAGCAGCAGCGCCGCCGGCAGGGCTACGATGGGATAGAACATGAGATACGGCCTAAACCTGCGAAAAACAGGCCGGGTCAGGTCCGCCAGCGGCGCCGCGATCAGGTCGTTGAGAAAGCTCCATCCGGAAATAACCATTCTCAGCAGCGCTTGCATGCCCCTATCGATGTTGAGAATCCTGTCGGTCCATTCGCCGCTCATCGGCGCGTAATCCCGCGCCATATCGAACAGCACGAAGCCCGCGATCTCCCCGGCGTTCACATACCTGCGCCCTTTTTGGGCCTGTATCCTGTCAGCCATTTCAGCACCTCTTTTCCGGTTTACTGCCTATGCGTTTACCTCTTCCCCCAGCGCCCCGTGGACGGCCGCCGCGGCGGCCCGGCGCTCGGCCAGCTCGACATACATCCGCTCGCGGTCCTTCTTGCTGATGTTGAAGAAAAACTTGGGGATCATGGCGACCATGGCCATGACCGCCGGGATCAGCGTGGCCATGGCGAACACGCCCTTGGCGGTCTGCTCCGTCTGGTAGAGATAATTCTCGCCCGTCTGGAAGCCGATGAAACTGAGCAGGAGGTTTGTAAAGAATCTGCCGACCATATCGGTGAGCTTTTTTGGCATGCCCCGCAGCACGCCCGTCATCCCCTCGCTACGAAAACCGCTGCGCCACTCGCCGTAGTCGATGCACTCGTTGCGGATTTCGTTGGGAATGACCTTCTTTGCGCCGTACATCGTCATATCGATGGTGTTCTGCACCGCGTAGGCGCCGAGCATCGGCCACAGGTCGAAGAAATTATAGGTGATGCCCCGTTTGCGTTTTTCCGGGTTTTTCACCTTGATCATGCCGAAAAAGTAGATCAGTATGTACATGGGCTGGTTGATAAAATCGCCGAGCAGCCACAGGAATTTCGTGGAGAAGCGCTGCCGCAGCTTGCCCACATAGGCGAAGCTGATGTAGCTCACGGGCGAGCCAGGGATGCCGGAAACCAGGCCGAAGTTGGCGAAGTTGAGGGTGGACTTTTTGTAGGTGTCGCCCTGGCTTTTAAGGGTAAAGCCGTCGAGCACCTCGCCGAGCATCAGCATGAGCAGCGGGCGGTTGCGGCGCAGGGCGTTCAGGGATTCCATTACGGTGGGCGGCTTTTCGCGGTGCGTTTCCGCGCCGAACACGCGCTCTTTGGATACCAGCGCGAAGTAGAGGGACATGGCCCCGGCGATGAGCGTGGTGCTCAAGCCGAACACCATATACATCGTACGCATATTCTTGTTGACCTCAAGCGCCGTTTTCACCGCGTTGCGCGAGATGAAGTCCCGCACGACGTCGAATATCTGCTTGGGCAGGTCCGCGCCGAACATTTCGAGGAACTTCGCGCTGGTAATCAGCGAAAGCCTCTCCTCCGGATTCGGCGTGAGGTTGGCCATCATGCCCGTGCGGGCGATGTCGCTGATGGTCTGGGTCAATTCGTTGAACATCCCAAGCATGAACCATGTGGCGACTTTGGGGAAAAATGCGCTGTCGGTGCCCCAGAAGAAATAGGGCAGCAGGTAGACCAGCAGCACCATCGGCAGGCCGTAGATGGGATAGAGCACCAGGTAGGGCCTGAATTTGCCGAAGCGCGTGCGGGTTTTATCCGCCCATGCCGCGCAGAGCAGGTCGTTGACGATATCCCACACGGTCCCTATCGGACCAAGCGCCGCCTGCACGCTCTTGCTGATGTTGAGGATCCTGTCCGTCCATTCCTCATTGGGCTTGATCGGGATCTTGCTCGCCACGTCGAAGAGTATGTAGCCTGCCGCTTCCGCCGTGCCCACATATCTGCGGTTCTGGGACTGCGCGCTGCCCGCCATCGAAACACCCCTTTTCAGTTTTATTTAGATGCTCTTATAGACGATTACAGTGACTTTTATGTGCCCTGCACCCCCCCTCGGTGCCAGCGTCTCCTGCAGGGGCCGGTGCATGCGGCTCCCAAACGGCTCCCGCAGGAGACGTTGGAGACGCTGGCACCGAGGGGGTGGTGCGGAATACCCTCTATATCGCCAGAATAGTCTATAAGCGCAACCTTTTTTATGGAGTACCAGGGGACGCAGCCGTCTATTCCATCCCCCGGGCAAACATCGCGTCCGCATCGGCCTCATCCACCAGGCCGTCGCCGTTATAGTCCGCGGCGGCCAGGAAGGCGGCCATGCTGTAGTCCGGCGTCCATTTGCCCGCCATATAGCGCCGCAGCAACTGGGCGTCCAGGGCGTCCACGCGGCCGTCGCCGTTGAGGTCGCCGGGCACCGCCAGGGTATAGACGGCCTGCGCGCCCAGCGGCGAGGTGACGAAGGCCTGCTGCCCCGTGCCCAGGAAATGCCCCTGCGCGCTGTGGGATAATTCGCCGCCCCAGGCGTCTACCAGGGAGGCCAGCGCGCCGGGCGGGGTTTTTTCGGGGATGCCGCCCACCAATAGATCCATCTGCGACACCAGGGCCGGGGAGCCGGGCGCGGGCTCCAGCAGCCGCGCGGGATAGGCGGCGTCCATGACGCGCTTGCAGTCCAGCATGCGGTAGGCGGGCGCGCCGCCGCCGGCGGGCCGCACCGCCATGGGGGATACTGCGTCCATCTTCAGCAGCTGGCCCACCTGCCCGCCGTCCAGCGCCGGGTTGGCGGCGAACATCCAGGCGGCGGCTGCCGCCACCTGGGGGGCGGAAAAGGAGGTGCCCTGGGTGATCTGATAGCCCGCGCCGGCGGCGGGCAGGAACATATCGACGCCCGGGGCGCACAGGCTCACCTGGCTGCCGACGGCGGAGAAGCCCGCCATTTCATACTCCGCGCCGCTTTGCCGCAGCGCCCCCACGACGAGGATGCGGTTGCATACCATCTGCGCCATAGCGGGCTCCAGCTGGCAGTTATTGGGCGTGACGCTGGCGAACAGCCCGTTGCGGATGGCCTGCGCGCCGGAGGCCGAATTCCCCGCCGACTGGGCGATCACGAAATCCCCGTAGCCGTACCCGATCAGGCCGGACAGAAGCAGGGCGGCGTCCCGCGCGTGGCGGGCGATTCCCTCCTCGTCCAGGCCCTCCGGATATGCGCCGCTGCCGAACACGCCCAGGGAAATATTCACCGCGTTGGCCCCCCGGCGGATCTCCTCCGCGATGGCGTTGTAGACCATCTGCGTCGATCCGGCGGCGCCCGCAGGGTTCATCGCATCGACGGAAAACACCTCCGCGTTCCAGGCCACGCCCGCCAGGCCCGCGCCGTTGCCGGCCCTTGCCGCCATGACGCCCGCCACGCCCGTGCCGTGGTCCGTGGGCTGCTGGGGATAGCCCGCGCCGCCGATGTTCGTGATGGCCTCCACAACGCCGCTGAGTTCCTCATGCGCCGTGTTCACGCCGTGATCCACCAGGCCGAGCATCACCCGGGCGGCGACGGCCGCGTTGTATTCCCAGGCCTCGGGCAGGCGGACCGCCTGCGCCCACCAGCAGTTCTGCGCCGCGTCGGTATGGCCCCCGCCGGTCCAGGGGTCGTTGGGCAGCGCCTGGGCCGCCAGCTCGATCACATGGTCCGGCGTGGCCGCCGCGACGCCCGGCCGGGCTTCCAGCAGGGCGCACAGGGCGCGCAGCTCCTCCAGGGTCTCCCCTGCCCCGCCCGCGACCCGCACCTCCCATTTGCCGATCATATCCGCCCGGCCCGCCACTTCGCCGCCCACGGCCTCCAGGGCGGCCTGTTTTTGCTCCTGCGTCGCATCGCGCCGGAAGTAGACCACCACGATGTTTTTCACGAAGCCCGTGCCGGTGGCCTCGTCTTCGGCGAAATCGGCGGGGGTTGGGTTATAGCCCTCCACCGGCGGCGCGTCTCCGGGCGGGGGCGCGAACGCCAGGGGGTCGGGCGCCGGGAATTTATACAGCGCCGACGCCTGCGGCGGGTCCGCGCGCCCAAACCAGGACGGCGCAAACCAAAGAAGATTCCCCCCGACGACCAGCACAGCGGCCGCCAGGACGGCAATCAGTATTCTCCAACGCTTTTTCACGTTTTTGTCCTCCCGCATCCTACAAAAGACCTGTTCTAAAACCCTAGCTCGTAGTTATAAAGCCCGCAGACGAGAGAAAAGCGAAGCAGGTGCCTGCGTTGCTTATTGCGGTAGCGGTACTGGAAGATTTTGAAGCGCTTGATC
>Ga0123353_10002193_pt1 | contig 24154 bp, 18 predicted proteins | sample TergutLab28metaG_3_FD_92763 | JGI IMG/M metagenome (GOLD analysis project Ga0123353, IMG submission 92763) | Labiotermes labralis P3 segment gut microbial communities from Petit-Saut dam, French Guiana - Lab288 P3 | ecosystem: Host-associated > Arthropoda: Insects > Digestive system > Gut ... | reverse complement strand
TGACCGTTATACTGCCGTCATAATTCGGTGATGCTTCAACCCGAATGCCCATCTTTCGTAGTTGCTGATATACCTCGTCCGAAATACCTTTGCTGGGCTGGACAACAATATGCGGATCAATCTCTCCTGTGTGGTCACAGGCAGACGTTTTGACGGCTTCCACCAGAACGGCCTCTATGCTCGCACTTCGCCGCAGAATGGTCTCCGTACTCGCGTTTGGCCGCAGAACGGTCTTTTTGCTCGCGATTGGCCGATCATCAATATCCGTCGAAATCGGCGGAGCTTCCGACCGTTGGCCAATCGCTACAAACAATAACCATGCACATGCCAGAATGAAAACTATGGCCAAAGGCCAAAGCCATTTAATTACCCAAGTCACAACATCGGAGTTCTTCATAATCGGGATCGCTCAATTTCATAGGAATAACCTGCCCAGGATCGATATTTTCTTTTGCAACACCCGCGGATATCAGAGCACAGTACGTGCGCCGGCCAATCCTTGTGTCGTGGAACGGCGTGTGTCGGTAAAGAATCCCCTCTTTATCATGCCAAGGGTCTTCAGAGATCGGTGGGTTCGGAATATTCTTCCCGATAATATCGTGTAAAATTTCGTGAATAACCACATATTGGTCATGCACACTCGTCTTTGCCAATCCAATCCCAGTTACATAATACCCATGGGATTCTGCCCATGCGACTCCACCTGCGGCAGGGTTTCCTTTATATATGTAACCCGGAGCAACAATGAAAACTCTTTTTCCCGGCATTTTATTGCTGATATACGCCGTATCGGCCTCTGACAAACTTCCAAAATCCGCCATCTTGCCACCACCGTCTTTGTACAAAAATTCAGGCCAGAGGTCAGGGCCTCCCAATCCGGTCAAATCGACGCCGATCTTCTGAAAATACTTTTCCGCCTGGCTCCACGTAGTTTGAAAAGATATCCATCTCATAAATTGAACTGGATACGCTTCCACATTTACTGTCACACCGAACCTCTTTTTTCCTTCGTCGGACCTTGATTGGTCAGGCCAAACCCAATACCCCCCTTCAGACATAAAACGGCCAGATTCGTCCAGGTTGGCCTTAAGCCCTCCCACGACAAATCTTCTATGATACTCGATTTTGTACCTTCCACCCACAGCCTTCAAGCCGGTCGGATCAAGACCCACGATGGGATTGCTTCGCACGTACTGGTAGAGGCTCATCCCGTCCGTATACTGTCCACCGAGGCCGGCTTGTCCGGCTCTTGGCGGCGGCTGGACTCCTGGCATGTCCAGCCCTTCAGGGCCTGGGTCGCGCATGGCCAGGGTTTGGTTGGCGAAGGCGATGGTGGCGGTCATTGTCACGACAACGGCTAGTCGTGTTGTGCGTTTCATGTTCGTGCTCCCTTCATTGTTCAACATTCATGGTCTTCTGGGTTGGTAAGGTTGTTGCGGCCCGTACGGGTTGTTCGGTCCGTTGGGACTCGGTGGCTGCGGGACGCCCGGCTGTGGCCCGTGCGGGTTCGGCGGACGGTACGGCTGAGGCGGTCCGGCCACCGGCGGCCGATAGGGCTGCGGCGGCGACATCATTCGTTCCGTGTGCGCCTGATTGATGGCATTGATCAGTTCAGCTTCGGGGAACGAGGTAGAGTATACCATCGGCGTGCCGAACTCGTCGACCATAAGTCCCCGTGGCCTCCGGGCCGATACCACGGGGCTGGCGTAGGCCGGAATCGCATTACCGCCGGACGCAAGGATGATCTGATCAAGACCCAGCGGGTTCTGCGGAGCAAGCTGGTAACTGCGAACGTAGGCGACGCGAGCTTCTTCATATCGCTCATTGTCCATGAGGCAGCAGCCGCGGTTCAGCAGGAACACGGCCATCTCTTCCGCCGGCGTCAACGGCTTGAGATACCAGCCTTCTTTGAGTTCAGCCTCGCTGATCGGGTAAGGCCAGTTCCGGTAGTGAGAGTCGGGGTAGTCATTGAATCGCGGGCCGGTACCCTCGATGTTGAACTGCTCATGGCCGTCGTCCCATCGGGCAAAGATGTGCGTCTTGGCCAAAACAAGCTTCATCGGGTAGCCCAGCCGCCGGCCAATGGCAACGTACATCGCGGGCATCGACGCGCAGGTGCCGCCGTTGGTGTCGTCGATCATGCCGTGAAGAAAGGCATTTTTGGAATCGGAGAAGTCACAGTTCCGCTCGCCTCGATCATTGTAGTGGACGCCGAAGTCCTGCCGGACAACCGAAATCAGCAGCAGCACACGAAATTTGGCTTCGGAATTCTTGAACTCGCCGGGGTTCTGCCGGAAGTCCCACATGCTCTGCTCGGTCCAATAGCGGACGCGGTCGGCATAGTCGTTCAGGCGAGCCAAGGCTTTGCCGACGTCGAGTTTCTCGGCTCCCTGAAGACCTGTGGCGCAAAGCAGGTTCATTTCGGCGATGTCCACGTCTGCAAGCTGCTCGGGCGTCATCTGGAGAAGATCGTCGAGCGACTTGACCTTCTGCACGTACGTCAGTGGCGGATACCCGCGTGGCCGGGGCTGGTTTGTGCGAGAAACAGGCTTTTCACGGAAGAAGGCCAAATAACCTGTGGCAATGGCAACGATAAGAACAAGGAAAATGGCGAGCGGCAACACGTTCCTTGCACGATGCAACGTAATCGGTCTCTTGGCCGGCTTCGCCGTTCGCTCCGTCGCGCGCCGTCGTTTCGTTCGTTTTCCGCTCATAAAAACATCCAACGGAAGATAAAGACAGGATCGTGGGATTTTCATCTCACATGCAACTGGTTGTCAACAAGATTTTCCAATTCACGTCCTCCTTTCCGAATCCGCCCGCCGTCTGCTACCATATACCACAATGCCCAAGCGGAATGTCATTGTGATTTTCGCCATGCTGGCGGGGGCGAACCACTGCGGTTACCACGTGGCCATCGCGAAAGGTCACGCAAAAATCTGACAAATTTTCTTGCATTTATCCGAGAAAAAAACTTTTCTTCGCTTGTAAAACGTACAAATAGCCGATAAAGTATATACATTAACATCGCGGCCTTGGGTGTGGGGTGGATTGTAGTGGTCCGCAAACCTTCCCGGTGGCGCGTGTTGAGTCGGTGGCGCCCGAAACGTATACCGGGCGCGTCGATGGCGGGAACGTCAGGGTGTGACGCTCGCCTCCGAAGCCCGGTGCGGCAAATGACCCCGGACGTGCCTCGTTGCATCTTCGCCGCCCCCGGTCGAACTTTTATCTTTTGGGGTTGTTTGAGGTTTGTCTGTGTCTGATTCTATGGAAGCGACGGCCCCTACCGCCGTCACCACGGCCAAGGCCGTCACACGGTTTGCGGAGTTCCCATTCCACGACGCGATTTTCGCGGACCTCGCCGACGCGGGGTTTGAAACGCCCACGCCCATCCAGGCCGCCTGCATCATGCCCGCGATGGAGGGCAAGGACCTCATCGGCTTGGCGCAGACGGGCACGGGAAAGACGGCCGCCTTCGCGCTGCCGATCATTCACCGCCTCGCCCGGCGCATGGAACTGGGCGCCCTGGTGCTCGCGCCCACGCGCGAGCTGGCCGCCCAGATCACCGAGGCCTTCGAGATGCTCGGGAAATCCAGCGGTATTCGCGTGGCCACGCTCGTCGGCGGCGTGCCGATGAACGAGGACGACAAGGCCCTGCGCAGTTGGCCCAACGTCATCGTCGCCACACCGGGGCGGCTGAACGACCACATCAACTACGGCACGAAGTTTCTGAGCGACGTCGAAGTGCTCGTGATCGACGAAGCCGACCGCATGCACGACATGGGGTTCATTCCGCAGGTGCGGAAAATCCAGGCCGCGTTGCCGGTCAAACGGCAGACGATGATGTTCACGGCCACCATGGACAAGGAGATCGAGTCGATCGTCCGCCAGTCGATGCGGAGCCCGGTTCGGATTCAGGTGGGCACGGTCGCCCCGGCCCAGCGGGCGAGGCAGCAGTTGTTCGCCGTGTGCGAGGAAGACAAAACGCCGCTGCTGGTGTCGTTGCTGAATGACAGCGTCGGCCGAGTGCTGGTGTTTTTGCGGACCAAGCGTGGCGTGGATCGGCTGCGGCGGAGTTTGTCGCGCAGCGTGAAGATTCCGATGACGGCGTTGCATGGGGACATGGAGCAGGAGCATCGCGACCGTGCGATGGGCGGTTTCCGCGACGGGCGGTTCCGCGTGCTGATCGCCACGGACATCGCCGCCCGCGGCATTGACGTGGCCAATATCGAGCACGTGATCAATTACGATTTTCCGCAGCACGCGGAGGATTACGTTCACCGGATCGGCCGGACGGCCCGGCAGCAGGCCGAGGGCGTCGCCAGCAGTTTCGTCACGCGGATGGACGGGTTTTACGTCCGCGGCGTGCGGAAGCTGATCGGCGACAAACTGCCCGCCACCGTCCCCGTGATGGTCAAACACGGCAACGTGGAGATCCTCTCGGCCGAGCAGGCCAAGGCCCAGGGCAACTTCGTCACCGAACCGAACTACGACAAGCCCAAGCGCGAACCCGGCCACCGCGCCGGCAGCCGCGGATACGGCCGCGCCGGCAAAGGCCGACACGGCGGACGGCGACAGGTCGCCATGGCGCAGGCGTAGACCTAACGCAAGCCAAAAAAAAATGTAAGGAAGTTGTTCTTGACAGCAAAAAACGAATCTCGTACTGTTTCGCCATCTGACCTTGGTTTTGTTGCGTGGATAGAGGGCTGATGAGAGAAGCGTATATGAAAGCAAAAGCCGGGAAAGAAGAACGTTCCGTCTACGGTAAGGTTAGCCGGGAATTTATGCGCAAGTTGACGATGCGGTTTGCGCGAGGAAACGTGCGCCTGATGCTGGGGCTCTATGTCGACGAGGACGATGTCGAACAAATGCGAAAGGAAGTCCTCGCACATGACTTCGCCCGCATCTGACGAGCAGACGTGTCTTGACCTGACGCCAGTCTTTGTGATGTTCCGCCGCGCAAACGAAGCCCTGAAAAGCGCGGAATTCGCCTGCGGAAAATTTGTAGCCCCCGTACTGAATGAGTTTCGCATGGCGTTCTACCACGTCATAGAGGCGCATAAGGATGGAAACGCCTCGGAGGAACTACTGACCGCGTTGCGGCATTGCCAACGTGCCTACTATGACGCACGTGAAGTCGAGGTTCTGGCAAAGCTGCAAATCATTGTGGATTTCGACCGCGCATGCTCCGGACATCAGGACATCGTTAAAAGCCACATCCTGGACTACGCAAATAAGCGAAACGCAATATTGGAAGCACAGGCCTCCATACGAGAAGCCGCGCTGATTCACAACACGCGCGAGGAACAGTACGAAAAATACGATCCGCACTGTGAGACCTTGGAAGCATATTGCAGGGAAATCCTCGCCATGCAACCGGCGATTTCAACGGCCATTCGCAAACAGAAAATAAAGTCATTTTGGCAATGTGTCGGCGGGATTGCTGCCATTGTGATCGCTGTTGGAGCGATTATCAACTGGCTCCGTTCCTAGCCACGTTAACTCAATAAAATCTGAAGCAACGGCCAAACGCTTACGCCATGTGATAAATCGCGTGGCGTAGGCGTTTGAGTTTTGGGATTTGTATAGTAGAATTTGTTTCGAAATTCGTGTTTCGGATTTCGGATTTTACAACATGCTCGCATTCGCGGACAAACTTGGGTCGCATGTGATTCGTCGGGTTGGCGATTTTGGCGATTTTTGCCGGTTTTCGGGGCGGTCGCTGGGGTGGCTGGTCGATCCGCAAACGCTGCGCTGGCGGAACGTGCGGCTGTTGTTTCCGCAACTCTACCTCGTGGGCACGGCGAGCATTCCGGTGGTGGTGATCATCGGGGTGTTTGTCGGCATGGTGTTGGCCGTGCAGAGCGTGATGCAGTTTCGCGCGATCGGGCGCGAGGGTGCCATGGGCAGCCTGATTATCCTCAGCGTGCTTCGCGAACTGGGCCCGGTGCTGGCGGCGGTAATCCTCGCCGGCCGGGTCGGCGGCGGACTGACGGCCGAGTTGGGCACCATGCGCGTCACCGAGCAAATCGACGCCCTCCGCGTCATGGGCAGCGACCCGCACCGCGTGCTGGTCGTCCCGAGGCTGCTCGCCTGCGTACTGCTGATCCCGGTCCTCACCGTCTACGCCAATTTCATGGGCATCGTCGGCGGATATGTCGTCAGCGTGCACGTGTACGGCGTGAGTTCCGTCAACTTCTGGGAGGGCGGAGCGGCCACCGTCACGAACTTCGACCTGCTGTACGGCCCGGTAAAAAGCCTGTTTTTCGGCGGCGTCATCAGCCTGATCTGCTGCTACAAGGGTTTCACCTGCCGCCCCGGCGCCGCCGGAGTAGGCAGGGCCTGCACCGAGGCCTTCGTCGCCAGCGCCATGGCCATCGTCATCATGGACTTCTTCCTCAGCGCCATCCTCAACGACGTCGCCGTCCTCATCTACGGCCCACCGAAGGCGTACGTGTGACGTTCAAAACAGCCTACCGCGGGTGGGGATTATCCCGGATTGGCCCTTTTTCACCTTTTTCCGCGTGGACAAATCACTTTTCTCGTGTTAAAAAGTAAATTGAACGTTTCGTTGTTTTTGTCGCGATTTCAACGGAGGGCCGCTTGGAATTGAGGCAATCGGAGGTGCACGTGGTAATGAACAAAACATTTCTCACCAGCCGCGAACTGGGCATGATTCTGGGCGTAAGTGAATCGTCCGTGAAGCGCTGGGTCGACCAGGGACTTGTCCCCGCCAGCCGAACCGCAGGAGGCCACCGACGCATTTCCCTCGCCGACGCCGTCAGCTACGTCCGCGAAAACCGAGTCCCCGTGCTGAACGCGGGGATGCTGGGATTCACCGAAGCCGAAACGCTTCGCCCCGATCTGCTGGACGAAGTGCAGCTCGAGGAACGGCTCTATCACGCGCTGGAGCGCGGCGATGCCGTCACCGCCTACGCGATGATTCACGGGCCTTTCCTCGCCGGCAGGCCGTTGACATGGATTTTCGACAACCCGGTCCGCCGCTGCATGCACCGGCTGGGCGAGTTGTGGCGAATCCGCAGCGACGGCATTATGATCGAGCACCGCGCCACGGACATTTGCGTGCAGGCGGTGATGCGGCTGCGGTCGATCCTCGAACTCCCGCAGAACACACCGGTCGCGCTGGGCGGGGCCGCACCGGCCGACCTGTACCTCCTGGCGCCTCTGATGGCCTCGACCGTGCTGCGCGAGGCGGGAATGCAGGACGTCAACCTCGGTCCCGACACCCCCATCACCGCCATACGAGAAGCCGTCAAGGCCAACCGGCCTCGCGTGGTGTGGTACTCGTTCTCCTGCCCCGACTCCAGCCGCGAACTCGAACACGAACTGCCCGACCTGGCCGCCGATCTGGCGACGATGAACATTCCCATCATCATCGGCGGCCGCGAACTGGGCAACCTCAAACACCTCCGCCACCGCAACATCTACATCGGCCAGTCCATGACCGAACTGGTCACCCTGACCCGAGGCCTGCTGGCGTCGTAAGCGGATTTTCTCCTACCGTGGTGTCTTGAGCGTCAGCACGGCGGAGTTGCTGAAGGCGGCCGCGTCCTCGCTCCAGATCGAGCGGACGTAGATGTAATACGTCTTGCCCGCCCCCAGGCCGGTGAGCGTGACGGCGGTGGCGCCGGTGAATGACGCCACAATGCCCTCGCCTTCGCCGGCGAGCGGAATCGGCGTCCAGCCGGCGGCACCGGGCTTGAGGCCCTTCGTCTCGGTGTAGAACAACTCGTACCGAACCGTGCCGGGATTCGTCAGCGACGCCACGGTTTTCGGCAAGGCGGTGGCCTTCCAGGTCAGGTTGGCGGCGGCCGAGGTCAGCGAACCCTTCACCAGCGCCGGCTTTTTCGCGGCCGTGAACTTCAGTGTCGCCACCGATTTCTTCAGTACGGCCGACGTCACACCCGGCGGCAGCGAGTTGTTCAACGCCACAATCGTGTATGTGTACTTCGTCCCCGGCGACAGGCCCGTGATCTCGAACTCCGTCACGCCAGCCGCCACCGTCTGGCTGTCCAGCGGGGTGGTCAGTTTTTTGTCCTTGGCGTCATACCAGGTAATCGTGTAGCCCTCGTCGGCGAAGGCCTGCGTCTGCCACCGGACCGTCACGCTCATCAACTGAACATCGCCCTTGACGGCCTTGGCCGCCTTGGGCGCGGCGAACGCCAACGTCTTGGCCTTGGCCGTGACAGATTTGGAAGACACAATCTCCGCCCCGGTGGCGGTCCTACACACAGCCACGACGCGGTAGGAGTACGACGTGCCCGACCTGAGATTTACGCCCGGCCGCGAATTGTTCACGGTGAAGGAATAGACCTCGTCGAAACCCTTGTTCGCCAGAACACTGCCGATACGCGTGCCCTTGTCATCATAAATGTCATACCGATACACGGTCAACCATGTCGCCGAGTCTTTTTGGGCCTCGTACTTATACTTCCATGTGAGCACGATCTCGCTGATACCAGTCGCCTTCGCCTTGACCGATCCTGCCACCGTGTTGGTGGTTATGGGGGTCGGTGTTACGTCATCAGCCAGAGTTGTCGCCGAGGCGCTGGCGTAATTCGCGGATGTGTTACTGCCCGCCACGGTGTACACACGGAACGTATAACTCGTCGACGCCGACAGGCCGGTAATCTGCGTGGACAGCACACTGCCGCCCGTCACGATCTTGCTACTGACCAACGTGCTGCCGACGTACCATTCAACCCTATACCCGCTTGCCCCCGTCACCGATGTCCATGACACCGTGACACTCGACGCCCCCACCCCCGACGTCGACGCTGACGCCGGAGCGACCAGAGGGGCGGCCGACGTTGTCGTACTGACTGAACCTGAATACGCCGAGTTGGTATAGCTGCCCGTGCCGGTCGCCATGACACGAACGTAGTATGTCGTGTCGGCGGACAGGCCCGTCACGTCAGCGGAGGTCGCCGAGCCGCCAGAGACGCTCTGCGTTTTCACGTTCTGGGTAAACCCGGCATTCGTGGCATACTGAATGGTATAGCCCGATGCGTTGGCCACGGCGTTCCAGCCCACGGTGATTGTCGTGCCGTTCTTGCTGTTGGCCGTCACGCCGGTCGGAGTGGCCAGCGGCGTTGTCGGTGTCGGGCCGTGTTGGTATTCATACGCACCGATGTCGATGGTTCCATTTCCGATACGCGAATTGCCGGCCAGGTCCTTCGAACTGTTCGTCAGTCCCGCACTCGCGGCACGTGCATTATCCCCTTTGTCAATGGCCTGCGAATTGGCGGCAAGACGATAATCCCCCGCCGCCGCGTTGACAAACAACAGCAGACTGGGGTTGTACACAAGGTTACCCGACGAACTGTTGCTCCATCCCGTAAAGGTAGTGAGGTTGTTATAACCCGTAACGGACCTGTCCTGGCCAATGTCGGTTAAACCGTTGCCAACGATAATCGTATTCGCCAACATCACTGTCCCCGTTTCGGCAAGAAGAGAGGTGATGTACATTCCGTCGCCTTCGGCGCGGACGCCACTGGAAACCGTATTTCCCGTGATGGTCGAATTCGTCACCCTCAACCCGTTGAAACTAAAACGGAGGATAGAATATATTCCACCGCCTTGGGCGCCTTTGGCGCCGGAGGCCGTATTCCCCGTGATGAGCGAATTCGTCACTGTCAATGAGGAGATGCTGTATATACCGCCGCCACTGGCGCTCCTGTTAGTGGAGACCGAATTTCCTGCAATAATCGAATTCGTCACCGTCAAGAAGTTGTTACTGTATATTCCACCACCACAATTGAGGTCAGAGGATGTGGAGAGGATGAGCGTATTCACGATGACCGTATTCCCTGTGATAGCAGAATTCGTCACCGTCAATCCGCCGTTCTCACCGTTATATATGCCGCCTCCGCAGTGGCCAGTCGTCCCGTCACGTTGGGCGGTCACAGTATTTCCTGTGATGGTCGAATTCGTCACCGTCAAACTGCCTCCATTAGATATTCCGCCGCCACAGGCGCCGCCGTTGCTATATTCTGTGGCACGGCCGTTCGTGATCGTCAGTCCGGCCAGGGAGACAACCGGACTGGAGGTGTCCTCGGGGATGTCATCATAGGCCCCGCCTCCGATCCTTAAAACTCTGGACTGGTTTCGCGCGTCAATTGTCAGGGGCACGCGGGTTTCGCCGGCCGGGCTGAGGGAGACGATGGTGACGGTGCCGCGGGAGACGACGCCGAAATCGATGACGAGTTCACCGCTGAGGTAAATGGTGTTTTGCGCCGTGGTGGTTCGTACGACGATGAGGTCGTTAGCGGCGGTTTCGCCTGCCCTGGCGATGGCGGCGCGGAGGCCTGCTTCGGTGAAGGCGAAGGAGGATACGTTGTCAGGAATCCGGATATCGCCGATCTCAATGATGTTATAACTGCCCGAAAGGTTCAGGTCAGGGTACGCCGCACGAACATCGTCGAGGACATCCAGCAAGAGTCGGGTTTCCATGCCTTCGAAGCACGGTTCGGTGAAGGCCGGTTCGATGGCCGCTGTCGCGTCGTGGCCGGTCGAGGCTTCGCCTTGCCAATTTCCACCACGCGGTTTGGTGGTGATTCGTGTGAAAACAGACTCCGTGCTTCCAGAACGATGGAACAGATCAAGCATGGGGCTCTCCTTAATTTCCCGGACAGTACACGTGGAAACCTTCCACGAATACTGTCATGCCAGAAGTACCGTCGCGCGAGGTGGGTTCTCTGACCGGAAACCCCGTCGAGGGGTGGAATGAAAGAGAACCCGCCAGCTACTTCCTCGCAAGGAGGCCCGTGAAAGCCTTGATAAGAGGATTCACTGGCGGGCTCCCAATACTACGGGAGCCCGCTCAGTACATCGCCTCTTATCACAGAAAATTCACGGTTTCCTTGCGAGGCCAATGTATCGAACAGACAAAAAAAATTGTCGTGCAGCGTCCAAAATGATGCCGCGCCTGGCCGGGACTGTCAAGGGAGAAAATCCGGGGATGAAAATCCGTGGGGGGAAATCCGGTGGAAAATCCGGTGGGGAAAATCCGGGGGAATCCGGGAATGGAGATTCTCATCGGGCAGGACCGCAACGTCGTAGGATCGTGGATATGGCCCTGCCCGTTGGCGCTGTAGAACGTTCCTGACGTCAGGAACGTCCTACAGCGCCAACGGGCAGGGCCATATCAAACTCTCGTCGTTTTCCGTTTACCCCGTTCATCCTGCGCGTTATTTCGCCACGAATCTCGCGTCTTCGATTTTTTTCTGCAACGCCGCCACGTCCGGGTCGTCGCCCCAGAGGGGGCGGGCCTGGTCGATGTAGCGCATGGCGCGGGCGTAGTGACCGAGGTCGTGGTAGAGTCGGGCGGCCGCGAGGGAGGCCTCCATGGCGGCGTTTCGATAGCCGGCCGCCTCGGCGAAGGCATCGGCGGCCTGTTGTTTTTCACCGCGGGCCTCCCGCAGTTGGCCCAACTCCAGCCACAACTCGCCGTCGGGCCGACCCTGTAACGCGGTCTGGACGGCCGCCAGGGCCTGATCGTCGCGCCCCATCTGGCGGAACGTCTGCACCAGCAGCAGCCACAATTCAGGGTTGTTTTTTTCCTTCTCGACGGCCGCTTCGAGCAACTCCAACGCCCGGTCGAATTCGTCGTTGTCCAGGGCGAATTTCCCCAGAACCCGCAACGTGGCCGCGTCACGCAGTCCCGCGTCGTAGGCCCGTTGGCACCAGTCGCGGGCCTCCTGTTCCGGATCGGGCGAGGGCGGGTCCGCGTCGCGCCACCGCGGGCGATCGCGCTCCAAAAGCTGCCCGTACCGCGACCAGAGTTCCGGTGTGACGTCGGGCTGATTGACGGCCGACTCGAAGTGCGGCATGTATTTCTTCGGATCGTTCAGGCGTCGGCGGACGAGTTCGCCCTTGAGCCAATGCAGTTGGGCCTTGAGCGGCGCCTGGAGCGAGAGGAAAATCTTGTCCACGGACTGTTCGGCCTGATCGTACTGCCCGACGTCCGAGAGCGCCTGGGCCCGCAACAGTTGGGCGTCGACGTCGTTGGGATTGGCGCGGGTGTAGGTCGTCAGCAGGTCGATCGCCGGTTTGTGAAGCCCGTTCTGCATCAATTTCCGGGCCTGCTCCTGAACGCGCTGACTGTCGGAGGGCGGCTGCGGTTTCGTGGGGGTCGTGTCCGGCGTCGTCGGCCGAAACGCGACAATCACCCCCGCCGCCACCAGGCAGACCGCCACCGCCAACATGACCAGCCGCAACGTCCGCTGGGCGTTGGCGTCGCTGGGACCGGGACCGCTTTTATGGACGGACGAATCATGTTTCGTCATGAATTTCTCCAGAAGGCTGCAAAACCATTCCACAGTTTACTACTACAACGCTCCGAAAGCTCATGAAAATCGAGACGGTCGTGTTGAGGGGGTGGAAACCCCGGCTTTGCGCTTGGTTTTGCGCCGGAACGACCATATAGTCCCAAGTAGATATGACGTCAAACGCATGGGCATATACGATGTTGGCGGAAAGTCAGTCGACCACCGGGCCGGCGACGGTTCCCGCGGCGGAAACGGAGATGGGCGAGTTGGGCGTGCTGGCGCCGCTGCTGATCGTCGGAACGGTACTGCTGGTGGTGTGGATCGTCCGCCACGCGAAGTCGCCGGGGACGCTCGCGCTGCGCGACGCGCCGCCGCGGCCGAATCGGTTGACGCCGCTGCACGTGTTCGTCGCGTTTGTCGCCTGTTTTCTGTTGCAGGCCCCCGCCGCGATGCCGACCGTGCAAAACTACGCGTACGGTGAACTGCTGGTGGCCGTGTTCTCGCAGGTCGGCTGGTTAACGGCGACACTGCTGGCGGCCGCGTGGGCGTTTCCGCAGGGGCTGCGTGGCGGGTTTGGATTGACCCTGCGTCACGGGCGTCGCGACGCCTGGCAGGCCGTCCTGACACTGCTGACCGTGCTGCCGGCCGTGATGGGCCTGCTGCTGGTCAGCGGGCTGCTGGTGGACTGGGCCGTCCATCACGGACTGATGGCGCCCGAAAGCGACCGCCGCCACGCCATGCTCGACCGCCTCCAGACCGTCGGAATGCTGGGCCAGGCCCTGATCATCCTCTCGGCCGTCGTGCTGGCGCCGCTGGCGGAAGAGTTGTTTTTCCGAGGCCTGCTGCAATCCCTGCTCCGCAATTTCATGTCGCCCTGGGCGGCCATCGTCATCAGCAGCTTTCTGTTCGCCCTGATGCATTTCGCCGTCATTCGCAGCGTCCCCCCCCTGCTGCTGTTTGGCCTGGTCCTGGGCTACACCTACGAACACCGAGGCCGGCTGCTGGCGCCCATCGCCATCCACGCCCTGTTCAACGCCGCCATGCTCGCGGCAACGCTGGCGGCGTAGCCGCCAGTCCTCGATCCTCAGTCCTCGGTCTTCAGTCGCGTCGAGCGTAAGTCGAAAAACGTTGTGATAATTACGCAAGCATCGATCAATCGAATACTTGCGAATCGTCGCCCGACGCACTCACCGCGAAACTCACCGTGTGGGCGGCGAACGTAGCGGCGGTCGATTCGCACCTTGCCGCCGTGCTGGCGGCATGGGATTTGTTGCCCGAAGCTGTCCAGGTCGGTATTGTGACCATGATTGCGGACTTTCCACGATACGGGTAACACCACGCGTTACCGGTTACAGCGGTTGGTCGAATACGGTGTCGTCGAGCCACGCTCTCTGGCTGGGGCGTGGCTCGGCTTGTTTGTGTATCGGCATGGCGGCGACAAGATCGTAGTGCATCTCCACGGAGTATTCGGTCCGCGGCACGCGCGGCGGCATCTGCAATTGAAGGGCGGCGAGTCCGTCCGAAAGGCTCATCGGTTCTCCAGATCAATTGTTCGTTACATCAAGTGTTCGTTCTTCTTCTTCTCGAAAAATCACGCGTTTTCGCGTGCGAAACATACCATGTAGATTTTCCCTGCCTTCGTGGGGAAGCGGGCGACATCGTCCGCCGTCGGCGATCGTGAGCGCGAGGCGGGTGTCGGTCGCGCCCTCCACCGCCAAGCCGTCCGGCACGCCGCGTAACTCGCCGTTCGTGGCCACGCGGGCCAACACGCAAAAGGAAACGCCCTCCACAAACGAGCCGACAAACCCGAACTCCGCATTGTCCGCGAACGGTTCCACGCGACAGTCGGGATCGACAATCCGCGACAGCGACAGGAACAGCCCCGGCCCCCCGGCGGTCGTCTTCTCCGTGGCGCGAGCATCTTGCCCGCGAGTCTCGCGGGCGTCCCGCCCGCGTTGAACTGGCCATAACGGAACAATCATTCGTCATTGATTCGTCATTCGTCGCCGTCATTTCTTCTCCGGCGTCCAGCGGAAGAAGTGGTTTTTGCCGCCCCAGCCGCTGTTTTCGGTGAAGATGAGGTATTCGCCGTTGGTGCGTTTGAACGCGCGGAGGCCCATGGAGGCGTCTTCCCAGGCGCTGCTGCCGGCGACTTCCGGGCCCATCGACAGCATCTCCACCATCTCGCCCGTTTTCGCGTCGTACACATGCACCTCGCCGAACAGGTACGCGAAGAACACATAGTCGCCCGCCAACTGCATCCCCATGTAACCGGCGTAGGGGAAGAGGTTCGTTTCGTACATGAAGTGATGGGCCTGTTCGGGGTCGTAGGCCGTCACGGCGTCGATTTTCCATGTGGCGTCACGGTTGCCCTTGCTCCAGTTGTCGTAGCGGGCGAGTTTGTATCGTCGCGGAGACTTGTCGTCCTCGCCCGTGCGGGCGACACAGGGGAAGTAGAGGATCATGATGTCGCGGTCGGCATCGTAGTCCAGCCGCACGCCCATGCTCCAGGCGCTGGTTTTGTCGCCTTCGTCGGGGAAGCGGAGGTCCTCGTAGTCCTCGCCTTTGCGATGGCCGTAGACCGGCACGCCATGCTCATTGAGGCCCTTGAAAAAGAAGTGCCGCATGTACGAGCCGCTCGTTGTCGGCACGCCGACCCACATGTCGCCGCGCGAGTCCACGCACAACGCCGTGTGGCCGCCGTAGCCGCCGCTGTCCATCTTCATCACCTCGTCGGGCGATTCCTTGCCGTCGCCGTCGGCGTCGATCCACATCGTTCCGTCGCGGCGGATGGTCCCGCACGGAATCGCCAGTTCGCCCTCATAGCGGAAGATGAATGTGTCGAGCATGTTGCCCTGGCCGCTGGTGAACATGATGAGGTTTTTGCCCTCGCCCAGACGGCGGACGATGGCCTGCGAACTGTGCGCCCTCGCCAGTTGCGGGCCTCCGAAGCGGCGCTGGTCCCAGTTGTAGCTGACGTACGTCTGCTCCGATCCGGGCAAGGGTTTGTCCAGGTCCAGGCGGAGGCGGTTGTACGTGCCGTAAATGTCCGCGCCGTCGCTGGCGGGGTCCACGTCGTAGGTGGCGCAGAACATCAAACTGTTGAGCATCCAGCCGAATTGGCCGTCCGGCGCGAACATGCGAAGGTCCGATCCCTGCCAGCCGCCGCCGACGTACAGATTGCCTTTCGCGTCCACGCCCAGGCCGTTGATTCCCGCGAACCGCGCGTAACCGCCGGCGGCGGGGTCGTACACCAGTCCCGGATGTTCGCCCGCGTAGATGCCGCCCTGTGCGCCAAACGTGCGGGCGAGTTTCGGCTCGGTGTCGAGTTTCTCGTAGAACCGCACGTTCACGTCCGGCAGATTCACGCCCACGAGCAGTTGGTCCTTGGCCGCGTCGTAGGCCAGGGCGTGAGGGTTGACGACATCGGTGATTTCTCTGCCGGTGAATTGGCCGTCGGTGGTGTAGCACTTGACGGCGGCCCTGGTGCCGGGCGTGGCCTCGGTGGCCTCGACCTCGCGCTGGATGATCCACAGATGGCCTCGCTTGTCGAAGGTCATCACGCCGGGGTTGGCGAAGGCGAAATTGCGATCGAGCAATTCGGGGCACTCGCCCTTGAAGCCGTCCGCGTCGGGCCCGCCGCAGTTGACCGCAGCGATGCGTTTGCCGTCGGCGTCGAGCACCTCGATTCCGCACAGGCCCGGTCCGCCGTAGGCGCCGAAGCGGAAGCGCAGACTGCCCTTGTCATCGGCTTTGAAGTTGGGGAAATCCTTCGCGAGGGCCTTGTATTCCCCGCCGGCCTCCTGTGCGACATATACCCGCGGCGCGTCGTTTCCGCTGCCGATGGTGACGTAGCGGTTGCGGTCATCGACGTTTTCGGGCCGCTTGACGAACTCGGCCAGGTGACAGCGGACGGTGTAGGTGCCGCCCGGCGTCAGGCCTGGGAAGTTGTACGTCACGTTCTCGCCGGCGCGCTGGCTTTGATAGACCATCGCCGGGGCGAAGGGCGGCGCGTCCTCGGGGGCGGCTTCGGGCACCTCGACCGGCGTGACCGTCAAATACGTCTGCGCGTTGCTGGATTCGGAGGCCGAGAACGCGCCTTCGGGCGGAGACAGCGACACGACGCGGATGAGGTTCGCGAGTTGGTCAGCCACGAAAAGTTCCTCGCCGTTGGACGCCATGCCGCTCACGACCGAATGGTTCGTCTTGCGGTCGAGCAGGTCCAGGGAGAGCGTAATGAACTTCGGGGCGTAATCAGCCGCCGCCGGGTCCAGCTCGGTGATGTTGCCGAACGCCAGCCTGTTGTAGCGGAAAACCGAGGCCACGAACACCCGCTTGTCGTCGCCGGTGATTCCGCCCTGGGCCGTCTGCGGCGTTCCGATGGGCAGCGGGCGGAGCACCTTGCCGTCGCGGTAGGACTTGACGGGTTGGCCGGCTTCGTCCCAGTAGGAACTCGTGTAGCAGGTTCCGTCGGCGGACACCCACATCGCCGACAGCCCGTTGGACACATGGCCGTCCTCCGTGCGGCAGCCGAAACTGTTGCCCACCCAACTCGTTCGGTACCGCATGTGCTGGTCGCCGACCCGGATCGAATCAAACGTCGCCGTCGCCGTTTTGTCCGCCGCTCCGCTGGTGCAGAACACCCCCACGCGCAAGGGGCCTTCGAGGGCGTGCGGGCCGCCGCTGTTGTTGGTAATCATCGACCACAGCCGCCCGTCGCGCGATTTGTAGACGGCGAAATTCGTGTCGATGCGGACCAGCCTCAACCAGAGCGGCGCCTTGTCGGCAGGGCCTTTCTGGGCCAGCACGCTGCCGTTACCGTTTCCGCGCATGATCGGGAAGCGGTTGGCGGGGGTGGCCTTGCCGGCAGGAATGCGGGAGCGCATGGCGACGGCGTTCCGGCTGGGGTCGTAGTACAGGGCGACCACGGCGCCGCCCGGAACGTCGTCCTGGGCCTGGCGGACCATGATGCCGGCGAAGGCGTCCTTGTCGCCGGCGAAGTCCGTCAGCCGGACGACGATTTCGAAATCGCCCGCCGGGCGGTCGATGTAAACGAACTGGCACTGATCGGCCTCCCTGGCGTTCAGCCCCACGCCGGACCCGGTGAGCACCATCGTCCCCGCCTCCGCGTTCCACTCGTGCTTGCCGCCCGCCGCGTCGCCCATGGCGGCGGCCTTCCACGCCAAGTCCGTCTCCCACGCGGGCTCACCCGCCATGGACGGCAACACCAAACCACCGGCCAGGACAATCGCCGTCACCATCCGCGCGGAAATCATCCGTGCGGAAACCCATCTGCCCATTCGCTGAATACGTTTCATCGGATTCTCCATATCTACAGTGTCACCTTTGTGTCGGTTATGCTCTTTGTGGAAAAAATGGCGAAATTCGCGGCGAAATCGAACATCACTCCGCTCCCACGTCGTACACGTACAGCGTCTCTTCGCCGCGGACATATAGCCTGCCGTTGGCGAGGGTGTGTTGTTGGGCGGCCAATTTGGCCGGCACATCAAATCGGCCCCGTTCGCGGTACTCGGTTTTGTTCGCCTCGGCCAGAACCATCGTCGAGCCCGAGCGAATCAGCAGCAGGCCGTCGGCGAGGATCAGGTGGCTGACGATTTCCAGGCCGCCCAGCGACTTTTCCGACCACAGCAACTCGCCGGTGGCCGCGTCGCAGCACTCCAGGCCCGCGTTGCCGAATCCGTACACCGCGCCCTCCCACACCGCCATCGTGGCCGAGTAGTTGCTCTGCCGGTCGGTGCGGGCGAACACGGGTATCGCCATCACCTTGCCGTCCTTCGCGAACAGTTGGTAACACGCGAAAAATTCCTGACCTACCTGTCCGCTGGACACGTACACCTTCGAGCCGGCAATCACCGGCGAACTGCACAACCCCCAGCCCATCGTGATGGCCTTGCGGAAGAACACCTCGCCGTCGGCAGGGTTTACGCCGACCAGTTCCGCGTCACCGGCGTTGCCGAACCCCGACACGATCACCGGCACACCGTCGATCTCCGTGTACGCGGGCGAGGCCGGGTTGTGGACGCGGCGGTCCTTCGGATCGGGCGGCGAGGTCCACAGCAGCGTGCCGTCCATTTTGTTCACGGCCCAGAGCGATTGACCGGGGATGTAGAGCACGTCGCCGAGGAGGATCGGGCTGGGGAAGGTCGGCGTGCGGTATACGTCGCTGCGCCACACGTCGGAGCCGTCGGCGACGTTGAGGCAGGCGGTGGCGCCCATCGGGAAGAAGTAGACGCGGTCGCCATCGACGATCGGGCTGCTGGCCGTGCCGTAGTTGGGCTTGCCTTTGCCGACCGGGATTTTCCACAGTGGCGTGCCGTCGGCGGCGTTGAAGCAGTAGGCGTATTGGGTGTAGAGCGTGCTGACGCCCTTGCCGTCGGCGGTGGGAGTTTCGACGGATTCGCCGCCCATGACGAACGTTTTTCCGCCAGCCTCCACCGCCGTGGCCATGACCCCCTCGACGCCGATGCTCTGCCGCCACAGTTCCTTCGGACCGCCGGCCGGCCAGGTGCGGGCGAGTTTGCCGTCGTAGACGTGGTTGTTGTCCAACGGCATCAGTCGCGGGAGGTCGGTGTTGACGGATTTGGCCTCGCGCCGCAGCACGGTCGTCGGCTCGGCGGGCGGATCGACGCGGTACTCCAGCAGTTCCAGCGGCGGTTGAACGAACACCCGCATGGCCGCGAGCGTGGCCCGGTCGCCGGGCTTCTTGGAGGCCGACAGCGCGGCGAGTTTTTCGTCAAACCGTTTGCGAAACGCGACGGCGTGCTCCTTCTTCCCCACCTCCACCAGCGCCCGTGCGGCGGAGATGGCAACGGTGGGGTCCTCGTGACGCAACAGGGCGGCCAGTTTGTCCGGGTCGCCGGATTTCAATTCGGCGGCAATCAGACACGCGGCCACCAACGCCCGATGCGTGTTTTGCTGCGGAGCCTCCAGCATCATCGCCGACACCTTGCCCCGTATGTCGGCGTCCTGCGACGGGCTGAGCATGGCCTGGGCGAGCAACTCCCGCGAACGCGGCCAATCGTGGTCGGCGGCGGGTTCGTAGTCAATGCCGTTTGCGTAGAGCACGTAGGGAATCAAGGCGTCCTTGTCGATTTTCACACCGTTGCAGGCGGCCCAGTAGAACAACTCGCCGTACGATTGCGGCGTCATCCGGGGCGTTTCGGGAACCCGAAGGCTGTCCAGATGCTTCTTGATTTCCTCCGCCGTGCCGCCGAATTTCGACGCCAGCGTGACGGCGGGCAGTTGGTCGCCTTTGGGCGGCAGGGGTTTGGTGTTCGTTTCGCCGTTGCGGAGCGGGTGGGCAAGGGTCAGATAGTCGCCGAAGATGCGGTGGTAGCCGCGATGGTTTTTCCATCCGCCGGCCTCCAGCAGCAGCGGATAGTCCACGGCCTGGATCACCGGCTCGATGCTGATGACCTCCGGCAGGCCGTCCAGACCGAGGTTCTTGCAGAGGGCCTGGCCGTCGATTTTCAATTCATACGCCACGCCGCCGACGACGGGCGTGGAGACGTACGTGATGTTCCAATGCGGCGAACTGGCACGGTCGTACGTGCGGGAGTGCAACAGCCGCTCCGGTCCGAGCGGCGTGCGGGGCAGCAGGCCGATTTGTGCGTATGCGGACGGGTTGTTGTAGGGTTCGGTCGAGTTTTGATACCGTGCCGGCTGCGTGGCGATGGCAGGATCGGCGGCCAGCCGGGCCTGGCGGTAGAAGTCGAAAAATATCTCCACGTTGTCGCCGAAGGTCCACGCGGCGGACTCGTACCCGAACACGCAACGGTCCTGAATGACGATCAGAATCATCAGGTCGTCGGTTCCCTTGATCCGGCCAAGATAGAACGCGGGCGAAAAATCGTCGCAGGGCGTGATGAGCTGGTTGTTGTCGTTGTGCTTGAACCAGTGCGCCGACACCGCCGGCGGCACACCCCGCCACTTTTCAAGGTTGCCGTCCGCCGCCGAACCGGCCGGCAGTTCGTAACAGTGCAACACCGCCGTCGCCGCATCGAGCGGGACCGTCGGCGCCGAGGTCGTCGCGGGGAAGATGTGCCGCAGGTCAGTTGGCGAACCGTCTTCCTGCGCCAACGCCCACGCCGCCGCCAGAAGTGTCACCAACGACATCGTCAGAAAAAAACGTTTGAACATCAGAAAATCCTCGTCGGAATATTTTCGCCGGCTCGCCTTTTTGCGATGTAGAACGTTGTCCTGCAACGCAAAAAGGCGAGCCATCGCGAAACATGTTTCGAAACCTCTTTACGCCCGGAACGTGCCGTACTCCACGAACGCTTTGCACGCGATGTCCTGGATTTCGGGGGGCAGGCCGATGGCTTCGTTGCTGGGGTAGCACCCGGCGACGAACCCGCCGCCGAAGCGGCCCAGGGTTTCCACCAACTGTTTCGCCTCGGCGCGGATCAGCGTGGCGTCCTTCGTCTGGAGCGTCTTCTGAATGTCCACCGGGCACCAGAACGTCACGCGGCCGCCAAAGCGTTGCCCCAGCGTCTCGATGCCGTGCAGCGTCGGCTGATCGAACTGGAGCAGGTCCACGCCCGCGTCGATCAGGTCGTCGATGATCTCCGTGATCTTCCCGCAGGAGTGCATGAGCACCTTCATGCCGTGCGAGTGGGCCCGGGCGCACAGCGTGACGAAGTACGGTTTGAAAATCTCGCGGAACATGGCCGGCGAGATCATCGGGCGGTCCTGTGTTCCCCAGTCCTCGGGGAACATGATTCCGTCGCAGCCGGCGGCGCCGTAGCAGTCGATCATGGCCAGCAGTTCGCGGGCGACCATCGCGTTGAGGCGGTCGACGTTTTCGCGTTCCACGACCAGGTCGCAGAGGTAGTGCTCCAGTTTGCGGATGTAACGGGCGCAGTTGAACACGAACCCCGGCACGCCGCCGACGACGAATTTGTCGGCGTGTTCGGCCCGCTGGGCGGCGATGTGGGCGTAGTCCTCGGCCCGGCCCAGCGAGGGCGGCGTGTACGCGTCGAGCTGCGACCAGTCGGTGATGGCGCCCTCGATGACCTCGCCCTTGTCGAAGGTCGTCAGTGTCGCCCAGGTGTTGCCCCAGTTGTCCTTCCAGCGACGCAGTTCGCCGCCGACGGGCGTGAGCTCGACGTTCTCCACGTGACTGGGTTTTCGTCCGACCCAGGCCATGTCGCTCGGATACGGCGGGGGCAGCCCCATACCGATCCTCGGCGGGTGTTTGAATTCCAGAACGGCTTTGAAAATCTCTCGCGATGCCATGGTTGTCATGGTGTCTCCGTGTGATGGCCGCAGGGCAATCGCTTACTCCAGTCCCATCGCCCGCAAATAACGGTAACTGATCGCCAGGGCTTCGAACGGGTCGATGCCGTGGCATTCGTCCTGTTCGACCAGGGCCCACTCGACGTTGGCGACGCGGGCGGCGGCGAGAATGGCGGGCCAATTCAGGTTGCCTTCGCCCACCGGCGCATCTTGCGGCTGCCATTTGCCCGGCGCCATCGCGTAGTCCTTCAGGTGCAGCATGGGCTGGCGGTTGGGCAGTTTGGCGATCCACTCCTGCGGCACGCCGCCGCCGGCCTGAATCCAGTAGGTATCGATCTCGGCCTTCAACTGGGCGGGGTCGGTTTTTTCGAACAGCAGGTCGAGCATCAGCCGCCCGTCGAATTTGATGAACTCGATGTTGTGATTGTGGAAGGAGAAGTCGATCCCCTCGGCCAGCAGTTTCGGCGCGACGACGGCCAACTCGTCGAAAAACCGCTTCAGGCCGTCGGCGGTGTAATACTCCGGCGGCAGCGCGCCGATGGCAGAATGGACAGTACCCCACGCCTTGTGCGTGGCGATCACCGCGTCGATCTCATTCAGAAACCGAGGCCAGGCCATGTGCGTGCCGGCGACTGTTAGTCCTTCGTCTTTAAGGGCCTTGGCCACTTCCATCGGATCGACCGGCCCGATGCCGGAAATCTGCACGGCGGTGTAGCCGATCTTCCGCACTTTTTTCAGCGTCTGCACGATGTCCGGCATCGTTTTGCAGAACTCTCGCAACGTAAACATCTGAGCGCCCAATCGCATCCCATTCACCTGATTCCTTTCCGTAGTCCAATAGTCTAACAGCCTGATAGTCTAACAATTTATTTCATCGTCGGGACAACTCCTCGTAGCACTGGTTGTAGTACAGTGCGTTTTCGACGGGTGTGTCTGGCGGAATATCGTTGCTGATGGTGATGATTCGCTCGCGAGTCTGGTTAACGCCAACCGGCTGTTCTTTCTCATCCCGATTTTCCCAAACGATTTTATGGCAGCGGAAGCGTCTGCACGGTTCCGCGGCTCGGGGCATTCAGATTGCCGTCCGTATAAAAATAATTCTTGCATCCGGCAGGCCTGTCGAACAAGCCCAGATACGTGAAAAACGAACCTTTGGGAATGTTCGATCCATTGCCGAAATAGCCGGTGGCGTCTTCATTGGCGCTCCAAAGGTCTCCCCAGGGCAGCCATTGGGTGCTTCCGTCGATGCGCGTGGCGTTTCCGCCCTGCGGTCTATTGTCCCTGCCCCAGTGATTGGTCTGAATCAACCACGCGAACGAGCGGGATACGGAACCGATAAATTGCACATACTCGTGCGGAACGACCATGTCCGACAGCAGCGTCTGGCCGGGCGCCTGCTTGTCCAGCGACACGAGGTAGTACGGCCGCGTGTTCGCCACGGTGGCATACATCTGAACACTGCCGCCGGTGTAGTGGTAGGTGGCGTTGAACATGTTCCAGTTTTGATTGTCCGTCGCGCCGACATAGAGCCGGGCAACGCCGCTCGGAATGTCCACCGGGTAATGATCCGTCCGGCTGGGGCAGCGCATGAGTTCCTTGCTGTCGAGATACCCCAGCCCCTCTGGATTCGCGCCTGTGCCGCTGGTGGTCATCGGCCACAACTGCCTGATCCATAGTTTCGGGCTTGGATCGGACGCCCACGACCACTGGCCGGGCTGAGTGTAGGCGGTCGGCAGGATCGAGTCGTGATCGTTCGCGAACATGAGCGACCCCTGGTGGATGCTCCGCTGCCCAAGGGCACAACTCGCCCGGCGGGCGATTTCCTTCGCCTTGGACAGGCTGGGCATGAGAATGCTCACCAGAATCGCAATGATCGCGATGACCACCAGCAACTCGATTAATGTGAAGGCCCGGCGATGGGACATGATGGCTCCTAATGTGGAATCGTCGGCGTGGCGCCGAAGCGTTTCAGGTTGAACGGGGCGACGTGGCCGTCGACGTACCCGACGTTGGCGGTGTAACCGTCGTTGTGCCGCGGCGATTTCAGCGTCTGAAATTCGGAACTGGAATCAACGCCGTCATACCCGATGGGGGCGATGCCGTTGCGATTGTCCCAAAGCAGATGCGATTGGGCCGGCGGAATGCCGACATTGCGCCGGGCCCAGGACCCCGGTTCGTAGTCGCGTTGGGTGTCGCCGCGATGTCCCGACAGCGGGGCCGGCGGCCAGAAGAGGGTGGTCATCAGGTCCGTGGGCCCGCCGTCCGTCACGCAAAATTCGCCGCTGGTGGCGTAGTCGATCAGATTGCCCTGGTACCGCTGGCTGGTCATGACGCGGTTGACGCTGGGCGTGGTGGTGCGGGTGATTCCCGTGGACGCGAAGTTGTCCTGGAATTCGAACGGCGGTCCTGAACTGGGGCAGGCCAGCACGCCGTCGCTGCCGCCGAGATAGCCCTTGACGAACTCGCTCCGGGTACTCGTCCAGACGATCCCGGCGGTGTTCCAGGGAACGGCGTATTCGTTGTTGTCGGCGGCGTAGGTGAGGATGTTCAGGGAAATCGCCCGCAGATTGGACGCGCAGGCGGCGGTGTGGGCGATCAGCTTCGTT
>Ga0123353_10002192_pt1 | contig 24155 bp, 24 predicted proteins | sample TergutLab28metaG_3_FD_92763 | JGI IMG/M metagenome (GOLD analysis project Ga0123353, IMG submission 92763) | Labiotermes labralis P3 segment gut microbial communities from Petit-Saut dam, French Guiana - Lab288 P3 | ecosystem: Host-associated > Arthropoda: Insects > Digestive system > Gut ... | reverse complement strand
GTCGGCGCTCCGCCGGCTTTTGCCGCAAGCGTTGGATATCCGTCTTCATCCACGCCAACCGGCGCGAAGTCTATGAGCAACTCTCCCAGGGCCGTAACGTCAAGCATTGTACTCACTCCCGTAAATCAGATACATATAATCTTTTTACCATGCAGCAGGTAAATTTTCAAGTATGTTTTTAATGTGATAGAGGCTCCGTCCAAAAATGAAGGAGCCTCATAAGCAAGCTAATACAGGACTGCAACTCTGCAGACTAAACGAGTTCAAAGTCAATGCCGATCAACTCAGCGAGAGCCTCAAACTGCTTTGCGTGATCTCCATAGACCATTACGAAGTGATGTGAAGCCCCCGCCCTGGCAAATGTCTCAATACCTTCGTCAAACCCGTGGTTGCGGAATTTAACAACAATCTGCGGGCATCTCGTTGGGTAAGGAGGGACGTCCATGACGTCAACTTCGGTAGCGATCATTTTGTAGCCATAAGGCGCGTTCACAAGCGACAGAAGAACACCCTGTCCGGGCTTCGCGGTGAACTCGAACCCAAGGCCCATACCCAGACATCCGGGGTAGGTCGGGCATCCGCAGCCTGTGATCGGGTACTTCGGATTAGCGTTCTCTGTCGGCGCGTAACCGCAGTGACCGCAGAAAATCGTTTCCTTTTCCATATCCATCATATAGAACTCAGTAAACCATGCATTACCGGCAATATCCGTCGCGATTGCAAGAGCTACCGCTACCAGGATATCACACTCGCAAGAGCTCTGCATACCTTCGTCAGCGAGCTTTGTCATTGCGTAACAAGGGGCGAGGCCGATTTCTTTTTCAAGGATCATCAGATTGCATATATCGGCAAGTACGTCGATATCGCGCCCCTTCAACAATTCCTTCATGCCCAGATAAATCTTTGCAGACTGCCTTACTTCCGCTTCGTTAACTTCAATTATCGGATACTTATCCCTTATGAGTTTCGCTTCGTCGTCTATAGCTGCCTCAGGAACGTTCTTTATCGCTTCCACGACGTCCACCATCGTAATGTGATCCACAGACGGGCCTATATGGTCGCGAAGAGCCGCTTCGTTTACAGAACAGGTTATCATTCCCGGATACTGATTCCCGATAGATCCGACGCGCATCTTACGCAGGTGCTTCGCCGTGCTGACAACTGTGAAATAATCCTCGAACTTTTTTACCGCCTTAGCGTCATTCTGCGAGCCGGTTACGACTTTGAAATCCTTTTGGCGCTGGAAGAGGATATTAGCTGCGTGCGGCAGGGTGGATATACTGTTGTTTGCGAAAATCACGCCGATGTTAACCACCCTTTCATCCATCGGGAGGAGCTCCTGGGTGTTCCAGAACACAAAAGGAACACGCTCAAGCCCGTCTATAAGGGCTGTCAGCGTGCTGCCCTGAGTGAACGTGTACTCATGGAATACAAGAATGTCAATATCTTCCTTTTTGAACAACGTGTTGGCAACCGAAGCTGACTTTATCGCGCCGACATAACCTCCGTATACGACGTCGCCATACTTCTCCAAAAAAGCCTGAAGATCATTGAAATACGCCGGGGGGCCTGAATCCTCTTCTCCCTTGAGGTCGGGTGCGGGTAATATTTCATCAAACTTCTCCATACCTGTGGTAATGAACCCAATCTTTAGCCTTTCCATAATGAACCTCCTGAAAATTTAGTTATGTTAGTTTAAATGCGGGTAATAGTGAATCATACACAAGAAGGAATTTCTGATATAGCTTCTGATAATCCAGTACCCCTTCGCTGTCCGGGGTGTAGCTTTCTGATATCTTCACTGAGTCACTGCACGCTTCTTCTATGCTATTGTACCAGCCGTTGCTCACAGCGCCAATGATCGCGGCGCCTAACGATGCTCCCTCTCCCTGCGCAACGCCGATATCTTTATTTATTACGTCCGCTTTTATTTGGTTCCATAATGCGCTCTTTGCGCCTCCGCCGGTTGATATGACCCTGTCTGTTTCTCCGCAAAGGTTATATACTGTCTCGAGATTTTCCCGCAGCATACAGGCAATCCCTTCCATGATCGCTCGAATGAAATGGCCCTTTGTATGACCCAGTTCGATCCCGAAGAACACTCCGCGAGCGCCTTCGTTATAATCAGGGCTCAGTTTGCCCGCAAACATCGGCAACAACAATAAACCGTCAGACCCGCGCGAAACGGCCTCTGCAAGTGTGTTCAGCCGATCATAGGCGTCCAGACCCGCGGCGTCGCTCTGCTCCGTCTCGGCCTTGCAAAACACATCCTTAAACCATTTATATATTATTCCCGAAGTAACTGAGTATGCCATAACGATAAACTTGTTATTAACATGCCTTGAGCAGGTAACATTGTATAGGTTTTTTTCAGGCATTTCATCAGCTGTGCATATGATTGCAAGAGCCGTACCCGTGGTCTCGCTGACCACCCCTGCCGCAATGTTACCGGTACCAACCGCACCGCACATCTGATCGTTCGCACCCGTCGCAACAACAGTCGTTGTACTTAGGCCGGTTTCTTCTGCCGCACAGGGCAAAACGTTACCTATGATCGTGCCGCACGGCACGACCCAGGGTATTTTGTCCGGGTCGATTCCCGCTTTTTCCAGTCCCTCGGTCCAGATCGTGTTCCCGCGGGTATTAAAGTATCCTGACGATGACATGTTTGTCGGCTCTGTGACAATATCTCCTGTGAACTTGAAAATGATATAGTCCTCAAGCAGCAGGAACTTATATGTCTCATTATAGATATCCGGCGTGTTTTTCCTGATCCACATTAGTTTGCAAATAGGGTTCGCCGACCCGAACTCTGGAAGCCCTGTTACCCTGAATAACTCATCGTCACCGATGCTTTCCTTAAGCAACGCGGTTTCTTCTGTCGCCCTTGAGTCTATCCACACTATCGCGTTTGAAAGCTCATTGCCGTTCTTGTCGATTGGGATCAGCGTTTCTCCCTGAGTAGAAATGGATATCGATACGATATCCGCCGGGCTGACTCCCGACTTAACCAACACTTTTTGAATCCCGTTAACGCACGCGGCCCAGTAAGTCTGCGGTTCGAGCTCGACGATTCCTGATGAAGGCGTGAGCAGCTGGTACTCCTCCGTGTTGCTGGCCGCGATGTTTAATCGCCGGTCGAATATCGACGTCTTGACGGACGTCGTACCCAGGTCAAGCGTTATTAGGTACTGCATCTCTACGACCCTCCTTGTAAGCTTTCCGTATAGCTAAAACGGCTATTACAACTTCCTCCGGGATGTATAATACTTCCTTTTATTTGACAAAATCCGTCATTTTTGCTACACTGCGACTAAACTAAAAAACATGGCGGCCAACCATGATATCTGCGCGGTTTATTATATCAATCGCAGGCTTTCTTCACAATGTATGTAGAGGGACAATTAATGGATGATTTGGTAAAAAGTCTGATCAAGAACCTGCAGGGCAATCTTCCATTCACAGGATGGACCGGGTATAATCACCCTTCTGACATTCAGAGGAAATCAAACCTTTGGGTCGTAAAAGCCGGGGCGCGCGTTTTCAGCGAAGGTTTCTCATACGACCCGAAAATCATGGCACACACTGAATGGGGCGCCGTCGTGAATGGCCAGCTCGAGCTTGATTTCGAGCGCGGGCGAGTCACTGTGGATGCAGGCATGTTCTATATAATACCGAGCGGTGTAGAGATTTCCGCCAATACATCGGGAGATCCGCTCATCGTGTGGGTAGAGTTCGAGGGCGGCATATCCACCGACGCTCTGGAAATCATCGGCGGGAAGCCCGGCGAAGCGGCTTCAGGGAGATATTTTCCCGAGCAGATCAAAGATATTCTGAACATCGCCTATTTGCTTCACAACCACCCTCCGGGGTACAACCTCTTCACCCAGAGCATTTTCTGGAAGTTCATTGCCGACTCAAGCGGCGCTTCTTCGGGTGTAGAAAAGCTCAGTCCGGACATCCAGCGGGTACTGGACTACATCCACACAGCGCCTCTCAACGAGAAGATTTCTGTCCTGCAGCTTGCTACAATCTCTCTGCTCTCAGTGGAGACCTTCAGGAAGCGTTTTCTCAAAGAACTTGGGGAAGCGCCTATACAGTACCTGCTCAGATACAGGATATCATGTGCAAAGAGCTTGTTAAACGACCCCAACAAACCGATAAAGCAAATTGCCATGGAAGCCGGGTTTTCAGATCAGTACTACTTCTCCCGCTTGTTCAAGAGGTGGGAAGGGGTGAGCCCGATCATATACCGCAAAAAAATGTCGCAGTTATTTTCAGATAAGTAGCGGGCAATTGCGGCAATGTACAGCGTAAAGCATGGCGGCACACGGCGCGCCGCGCTCTACGCTGCATTCGTATTTTTTGTCAATGAGCTTTCGCAACTGTCACGGCCGCCTATAGAAACTTGACTATTCCGCCGTCTATCCTTATCGACGCCCCTGTCGCCGCACTGGCAAGCGGGGATACATAGAACGCTACGGCGTCCGCGATTTCTTCGACATTGAGGAATCTCTTCTGAATGTAAGTCGGCTCGTATCCATCAAAGAAGCTGCTGATATAAGCATCCAGCTCCATTCCCGCATTCTTTGCCATATTTGTGATATGTTCGGCCTCGCCGGGGGTCCACGCAGGACCGGGAAGCAGGCTGTTGACTGTCACGTTCGACTCCCTGGCGATTTGGGCCAACCCGCGGGAAAGCGCTATTATCGCTGTTTTAGCTACGCTGTAATGCATCATGTTTGTTAACGGTTTATATGCTACCTCGCTTGATATGTTTAAAATCCGCCCGTAGTTGCGTTTCAGCATCGCCGGCAGACAGGCGCGGCATACGCGAACCGCTCCGTAAAAATTGACGTTCATAAGCCTGTCCCACTCTTCGTCGGTAATGTCTACGAACTCGCATTCATTCCAGGCTCCGACATTGTTGACAACGATATCCAGGTCGCCGATTTCATAAATCTTGTTTATCATATTGTTGACGTCTTCAGTGACTGTAACGTCTGCCTTTATGAAGTAGGCTTCCCCATACGACAGCATTTCTTCCCGCACAGGCTCAAAGCGTTCTTCGGCAAAATCGTTGATGACGACCCGCGCCCCCTCTTGAAGAAGCCTTGCCGCAATCCCCTTGCCGATTCCTGACGTCGAGCCAGTAACCAGCGCCAACTGACCCTTTAATTTAAGATCCACACAGAACAACCCCTTTTATAGTATTTGTCATTTTGCTAAAGGTTTCCGACCATTGTTTCAAAGCGCTTGATCTCTTCCATCCCCTCAAGGATGCCTATACAGATCTTATAGTTTATTTCGCTGTAGCCCTTCAACACCGGCAGCGTACCGTTCCTGCGTTCCCTTCGCGCCCCATGATATATGTATTTCCCGGCTCGATTGCGACGACATAGTCGTGCGCTTGCAGGTTTTTCCATTGCACCGCGATTGGAAGCGTCCCAAGCGTATACTTAACATATGCGCCAACTCCGAGTTTTTCGTTAATGACGCCAAAGTAAGCGTTTCCGTTTTTATCGGCCGCATTATCGTGGAAGAAGCACTGTTCCTCATATATATCCTGCGGCGCTTGGACAGTATCCCATTCGTGCAGTCCGGTACCGGCGTGCTCAGTACGCGGCTTCACCCCGCCTCTGCCCTTGACCAACCTGGCGCCCTCATCTACAAGAGGGTAGCCAAAGTTCACATGGTAAAGAAACATAAACTCTTCGTCTGTCGGCTCAAGATTCGCGAGCACATCGACGACGCGAACCTCCTTCGAATCATGTTCTGTCTCGATACGCCTTGACAGTTTCAGGCTGGATCCGCATATGATAGACTCGGTTACATCACCCTCGATGCTGAGTATATACCTATCGTCTTCCCAATAACACCCGCTTCGCACATTATCCGCAGGGGTCATGCCGATCCTTCCGTGCTCGGTGCGCCACAGCCCTTTGTCTACACACGGCGGCCCGGCATTTGCAAGCCCGCAGGTATAAAGCATTCCCGCTCGCCAATAATATGCAAACTCACTGTCAAGCGCATTAAAAGCCGCGCTGTTCTGGAGCCCGTTTTTTGCGGGAAAGCCTATGTTTAGCCCTTTGAACCTTAAGTCGTATATATCCAGGCATTGGTCCGGCAACACGGAAAAGGACAGCCCCGCCTGGTTGTACACCTCAAATGCTCCGCACCCTTTTGCTTTCCCGCTTGTATACTCCAGGCTCTTGATACCGGCGAGCTGCGACATACACGAAATCTTCTTTTGCGACGCCCTTGACTGATCCATAAAAACCTCCTGTATCCCCTGTGCCTTCAATCCTACCTGACCAGAATCGACGGCCTTTCCAACGAAACGCCTTTATACGTCCCCGTGACTGTCGGCCAACCATCGATCATTGTCAGAAAGTCCGGCCCGCTATCGGTTTGAATGAACATATCCTCTATTTTTGTTCCCTTTATGGTTGGATTCCAGGCAAAGCACCAACCTGGCCGGATGACGTCCTTTGTGAGCTCCGACGCTTCGATATCCCTGAGCCCGTATCCTATCGATCCGCCCTGATAGTGCAGTTTCCACTCTCCCGGATAACCTTGCGCAGCATACTCTTCCGCGCCGAACTGAAGAACCTGATCCAAAGTATTGCCCGGAACGGAGTTGTGGATGAACGCAACGTCGACACAGGCAAGTTTGGCGATTTTCGTCTCAAGCTCCTCCGGGAGCTTTCCGAAATGCACCAACCGCGACGTCGCGCAGACAAGGCCGTGCCTGCGGGCGCAGACAGTCATAAGGAAATACTTCTCGACAGGAATATTCTTTGTAAGGCAATGCCTGTAATCGAAGAGGCGCTGGTCGGAGCCGATGAAAAGGACCGGCGCTTCGATCTGCCTAGAAGTCAGCTTTCTGAGCATCTCCCCCTTGATCTCAAACCCGGTCATTCCCGGCTTGGATTCATAACAAGTGTCAGCCATGGCGTGCGCTACGTCATGGCACAACTCCCTCATTCTGCCAATCTCTCCGTCAGACAAGTCGAAGCGCAGCCCCATGAGGTCCGCGTTCACGTTTTCAGTACCGGCAAAGTCCACGTCGGCGCCGACTCTCTTTCCGTCAAAGAGCCTGGCGTAGAAAGAATCGATTTCACCATGCCATGGATAGTCCAGGGATTTGAACCCCATGCCCCTGACTTCTTCGTTCTGGAACCGTTCCTTCTCTACATTCGCGGAAATGATATAGCGTTCGTCGCGCGTAAAGTACAGTTCACCCCATCCAAGTTCCGAGCCCTCGTCGATCGTGTTCGAAAATCCGCAGGTCGCCCACGAAAATGAGTCGCGCCGCTTGATAAACAAGCCGTCCAGATTGCTTTCTTCGATGAACTCGTTGATTTGATTAAGCCTACAGGCGAATTCGCTGCTCATAATAACTTCCCCTTCCATAACATGTCGGAAAATCCGATTTACAATAACCGTTCTGCCGGCGATCCGTAACCGGACTACTCGCCGATGATCTGGATCTGGACCTGCCGGGTGCGGGGCCTCGTTTGGTCAAAGTCAATGAAGTAAATATGCCCGAACTCTCCCATATCAAGTTTGCCGTCCACTATTACCACAGTCTCGCTCCTGCCGATAATAGCCGAGCGCAGGTGGGCGTCAGTGTTAAGGGCCCAGGGTTTGATTTCTCCGATGCTTTCAGCATACTCCGTCAGAACCGGGCCGGGGTGCATATACTGATTTTCAGCTTTGCAGGTTGGAACGAGCTTTTCCATAATATTCAGGAAATCCTGCTGAACGAACTCGTAGCCATTATATGTCTTGTCGAACGAGTTCTCCTGTGTTATTACCGAGCACGTCGTGTGATGTGAGTACACCACGCAAATCCCGTTTTTCACTCCTGACTCCTGTACGATTTCCCTTACTCTCGGCGTCACCTGATAGAACGTGGGACGTATTTCTCCGGATTTGACCTCTATCGTTTCTCTGTGAACAATCATAATAACCTCCTAAATGTAATTTATTAAGCGGTCTTCAGCCGCTTTTTTTACGCTGATAATCATGTCTTCAAACATTTTGGCGGGATCGGGCGCGTTATGGATCCCCGAACAGGCGCCGGTCCCGTCCGCCCCATAGAAAATATTTCTATAGACGTCTTCCGCCGTGGAAACGCCTGCGCCAACCTCTACAATGATGTTCGGGTCTACCGCCTTGACCGCTTTCACCGCTTCAAGAACGTAGTTCAGGTCCGTCGTCTGCCCCGATCCAATATACTCCGTGGGTTCAGGCACGACGATGTCAGGGCGAAAATGCGCAAGCGCGACCGCCTCCGCAACGCTGTCCGCGCAGACTACTGATATAAGGTCTATCTCCCTCGCGATCTCTATTGCCAGCTTTATGTTCGCGAGGGTCATAGGACACTCTACATGGTTAAGTATGACTCCGTGCGCTCCTGCGGCTTTTATCGACTCCGGAAGTATCGATCCCTGACCGCGGCCATGCGGACGCAGAGTGTCCATATAGGGCGCCAAAATGATTACCCGTTCTGTGTTTTCGGCGATCCAGCGAATGTCTACGAACGGCGTCGTCATAGGTATGTCAATATCATATTTCTTAGCCAGCTTATCCGCCAACAGCGCTATTTGCAAGACGTCGTCGCCATAGATATAATATTTGACTCCAAGCTCAAAAAAGGGTAACTTTATTTTGCGTTTCATCTGAATATTGCATCCTTTTCTACATAATAACGAGATTATATTGCATATGGCAACTCATGTAAATGTAATATGTGGTAGTAACGATTAACAAAAAAGCAATATGTTTTACCCGGAAGGAGTATACCTCATTAGTATCCGGATTTGACATGTTTTGCCTGAAACCGTATAATGGCTTTCAGATATCAGCGAGTATAGTATATGAAAGGCGGTAATGGAATGGCTGACCAAAAGGAGTGCGGATTTATTGATCTGGTAGGAAAGCGGATCGTCCCCGATGAGTTGGAAATACTTTACTCCGAACCTTTTTCGGAGGAAACCCTAACAAGAGACTTTGACATACGCGGCGGCGAGTGGACCGTCTCAGACGGGTGGCTTACAGGGAAGAACCCGGAAAACGACGTAAAGATGATAATTTCCAGGGCTGAGTACTTCGGCGACGTGTTTCTCGACTTTCGCGCCCGCACGGTCCTGCCTTCGACGCACGATATTTGTGTTATGTGGAATGGGCAATGGGACTATGAAACCAACCAGCAGGGCGCATCATATGTGGCGGCTGTCGCCGGTTGGTGGGACGGAAAGGTCGGTGTGGAAAAGTCGCCGGACTTTACGTTCAATGCGTTATCGGGATTATTCTCATTTGAGCCCGGCCGGATTTACCATATTCAGTGCGGATGCGTAGACGGCGTCGCTTTTCTGGTAATAGACGGGAAGCTTGCTATTGAGGTAAACGACCCCGATCCTATTGATACTTCAACGCACGGACTGATTGGTTTCGAAGCATATGCGAGCACTTCGCAGATTACTGATCTCAAAATAAAGAGAGCTGTGTACACTCCAATACACAAGGAGTATCCGCCGGAGTTCTAACAGACGGCGTCCGGACGCCCTTACGCCCATAAGCTTGCAGCCTTGCACCAGCAGCTTTGATTAAGCCCTGGCATGCGTCCTTACATCAAGGAACACAGCGGCAATTATGATCAAGCCCTGTACTATCGTCTGTACGAACGAAGACACGCCCAGAATTTGCAATCCATTCAGAATGACGCCGATGATCAGCACTCCGATTATTGTTTTCCATACTGTTCCGACGCCTCCCGAAAGGCTTACCCCGCCAATAACTGAAGCGGCGATCGCGTCCATAGCAATGTTTACTGCGACGGTGGCGTTACCTGAGTTTATCCGCGACGCCATCAACACCCCTCCAAGGCCCGCAAGCAGCCCTGCGATCAGGTAAACAGTCATTTTTACGGCCTTGACGTTAACGCCTGAAAACCTCGCCGCTTCTGCATTGCCTCCGACGGCGACCATGTTTTTCCCGAACACGGTCTTGTATCGAAGAATACTACAGATAATGATCGTCCCTATCAGGAAAAATATGACCGCCGGCACTTTTACATCGCCAATCTGGAAAACGGAGTAGTTGACCAGGTCGGCAAACTCAGGCGCCAGATTGAATATCGGCTTACCGTCAGTGATCAGGTTCGCGAAACCGCGAATACTGATCATTGTTCCAAGGGTCACAATAAAGGGCGGAATTCCGCCATATGCAATACAAAATCCGTTGAAAAGCCCAACCGCTCCGCCGACAGCTACAGCGACTGCAATAGCCAGGATCAGCGGGTAACCGGAGTCGACCTGACCTATATATGCAGCGCAGATTCCCGACAAAGCGATAATGCTGCCTACCGACAGATCGATCCCTCCGGAAATAATCACGAACGTCGATCCAAGCGCAACGATCCCCAGGATGGATATTTGTTTCAGAACGGTGACTATGTTCAGCGGTTTGAAAAAGTTGTCGGACAGCAAGCCCAAAATGATGCACATCCCAACCAGCGCCCAGAGGATCCCGGCGTTCTTCAGAAAGCCAACTACTTTTTTCCTGCTTATTCTTGATTCGTCCATAGTATCAACTTCCTCAAATCTGATTGATTAGAAATAAAGGTTCACGATGTTCTGTTCAGAAATCTCCGCCTCTTCAGCGCTGTCCCTGAGTTCCCCGCGCATCTTTCCCTCATGCAATACATATACCCTGTTACACAACCCTATGATTTCCGTCATTTCTGACGAAATCAACAAGATCGCCTTGCCGGCGTTTGCCAAGCCGGCAATTATCCTGTATATTTCAGATTTTGCGCCAACATCGATACCGCGCGTCGGTTCATCGAATATGATGACGTCCGGTTTAGTAAGCATCCACTTGCCCAGAACTACCTTTTGCTGATTGCCTCCGCTGAGGGTAACAACCTTTTGGTCGGTCCCTCTCGCCCTTATGGAGAGTTCGCGTATCATGTCTCTCGCCGAACCTCTAAGTTTTCCTTCGGACACAAAACCTGCACTGCTGTGATTTTTCATACTCGCCATGCCAAGGTTATCCGACACTGTACTGGTCAGGTTCAGACCATACTTCTTTCTGTCTTCAGTAACAAACGCGATTTTCTTCGCGATAGCGTTCCTTGAGTCCCTTATCTCGGTTTTGTTCCCATACAGAAACAGTTCTCCCGCGTCTATCTTTTTTTCTCCAAACAGGGCTGTGACATACTCCGTCCTGCCTGCGCCGGTCAGCCCGGATAGCCCGACTACCTCTCCATGCCTCACTTGTATAGAGATATCTTCGAACTCTCCTTTTTTTGTGAAACCTTTCGTCTCAAGCGCTACATCTCCGAACGAGAGGTTCTTCGGCAGGAACACCTCTTCCAGCTCGCGGCCTATCATATGCTGTACTATATCGTCCTTTGTAAGCCCTGAGTATTCTGCTGTCTTTACCACACAGCCGTCGCGAAGGATAGTAACCCTGTCCGCGACTTCAGCCAGTTCCTCCAACCGGTGGGTAATGTATATAATCGATATCCCCTGGCTCCTCAGTTGCTTGAGAATCTCGAACAGCCGCTTCACCTCACGAGCAGTAAGGGACGACGTCGGCTCGTCCAGTATCAGGACCTTTGAGCCGTACGACAGTACTTTGGCAATTTCAACCATCTGTATCTGCGACACCGTGAGAGAGCCCATCAAAGCGTTCGGGCTGATAGTAATATTGATATTCTCCAGCTGCCTGACCGTGTATGTTGTTTTCTCCCTGTTGTTAACAAAGCCGAATCTGCCCGGCATACGGCCAAGGCATATATAGTCGGCAACGCTCACATACGGCATATAATGCAGTTCCTGATGCACCATAGCGATGCCTTTTTCGAGAGCTTTAATTGGCGAATCTATGGTGACAGCCTGGCCGTTGTGAATTATTTCCCCGCTGTCCGGTTGGTGCTCGCCCATGAAGATCTTCATAAGCGTAGACTTTCCCGCGCCGTTCTCTCCGAGCAGTGCATGGATCTCGCCTTCATTCAGTTCGAAATTCACCTTCGACAGGACTTCGACTCCCGCAAAAGTCTTTACGATATCTTTGGCGCAAAGCATACCGTGCATATGTTGGTCCCTTTCTCATTGCAAATACACGAACCGCATAATCAACCCGCAGGAGAGAGCGTCTCCTGCGAGCAGATTGTAAGCTCTCAGCTATGCGCCGATAACTCCGATCCAGTAGTCGATGTTTTCCGGAGATATTACGACTACGTCGATTATATTGACTTTCTGTACGGTTTGTCCGTTCAGAAGCTTTCTGACCAAATCGACCGCCGCGTCAGCTTCCGCATTGAGATCGATCAGGATCGTCGCCGCAATGCGGCCTTCCTTTATCATCCTCAAGACTTCAGTCTGCGCGTCAAGCCCGTATATGAGCACGTCGTTGATTCCGGCGGCTTCCAGCACATAGATAATACCAAGTGCGGCTGCGTCGTTCATCCCAATGACCGCGTCCAGGTGTTCTCCGGTCGCTACCCACGTCTCCATTATCCTTATGGCGGGTTCGGTCGACCAGTCTCCCGAGTCCTCAAATATGACCTCTATATCAGGGTACTTATCCAGAACGTCCTGATAACCGCCGCGGATATGCGCGGTTGCGAGCTGCCCCTGCTGCCCGTTGATGATAGCAATACGTCCTTTGCCGCCAAGATCGTCGGCAACACGCTGCATTTTAAACACGCCCGCCTGCCTTAGGTCGCTGACCGCCGACGCGTCTGCTGAACCGTCAGAGACGTCCTCATGCATCGTAACGATCGGCACACCGGCTTCCTGTGCGTAGCGGATACCCGGTATCAGAGCGTCTGAAGCGCAAGGGTCTATTATGATAGCGTCAAAACCCTGGTTTACCGCAGTCTCTATTTGACCCATTTGCTTGACAGGGTCAAGGTCTGCAGAGAAAGTCGTTACTTCGAACCCTGCCTCTTTGCCTGCCCTGTGGACCGCCGCATTCAGGCTCTGCATAAACTCGTTGCTCAACTGTTGGGTAAGGTATGCGATGCGGATCGTCTTGCTTTCCTCAACTGTCTCAGCCTGTTTATCATCGGACGATGAACAAGCGGCGATAGAAAAAACCATCGCAAGTATAAGCAGTCCGGCTAATATGATCTTCTTCATTGTGTTCCCCTTTCATTTCTGTCGACGTCAGCATGCCTGCCTGCGCAACGCGGAGGCCGGCATACCGACAGTCTTTTTTTGGAGGACTTGTCCCCTGAGTCAGGCTCTATCGCTATCGAAACATATCCGGCGTCAGGAATATATGGGGAGAGTTGTAATAAATGTGGTCGTCATGTCGTGTGGCATTCGGGAACCCTGATATGCCGAGATTGCCGCCCTGCGGGATATCGACGCCTTCGATAAACTTCACGGCGACGCGGACTGAGAAGTCTGCCCACTCCGCGGTATCCCATGTATAGACGGAGTCGCCTACGCCGAGTTCAAAGAAGGGAGGCACCATGTCCGCAAAGCCTTCTCCGGCTACGAAGCACTTACCAACGAGTCCAAAGTCAACGACCGCCTGCGCGGCCGGCATCAACGCCGACGATGTGTTGACAAGGATCGCGTCAACGTCAGGATGCAGCGTCAACAGGTTCTGGGCGACTGCCAATGCCTGGACAGAGTCTTCTCCGGCAATCTCCCTTGCAAGCATGGTAACGCCGGGGTACTTGTCCTGGATATACTTTACGATGTAGTCTCCGCGGTCAATAATGATCTGCATTGAAGGTTCGCCGTCGATCAATACATACGTCCCTGAATCCCCGATGTTGTTGATCAGGGACTCAGCGATTCCGGAACCCGTGAACGGTATATAGTCTCCCATCGCCGTGTATGCTTGCCTCGCGGCAGCATCCTGAAGGTCTACGTCCCAGGTTATTACTGTGATCCCTTGCGCCTGAGCCTGCCTGAGCAGCGGGGACACCGAGTCGTCCAACGCTGCGACGACAAGCGCATCGACGCCCTGTGCAATAAAGTCTTCCACCAGATTCAGAAATCTGGGCGTATCAACGTCAGCCGTCCCCGAGTAAATGACTTCATACCCCAGTTCCGCTCCCGCGGCAATTGCGCGGTCCCTTGCGGCTGTAAAATACGGATGCGCGTTTACGTAGTTCACAAACGCTATCGTGCCCTTTACTCCGCCCGTTGCGGCGTCGTTACCAGTATTTCCGCCGCCTGTTTGCTCCCCGCCTGTCGCCGGCGTTCCAGTGTCTCCGTTGCCGCAAGCGGCAAAAAGGAACAATGACGCCATCAATAGTGCTGCAAAAGCTATTATTTTCTTCTTTTTCATTATTCTCCTCCTAGTTTTTTTACGATAACGCCTTCTCCCAACACACCCGATCACTTTGAGATACGACGCTCACGCCATATGTTTACTGTCAGGACAAATAACAGTATTGAACCCACTATTATTAACTGGGTATACTGGCTGACACGCATCATGTTCAGCCCGTTTGATATTATTGAGAATGTCACTATACCTATTGCCGCGCCAAAAATACTGCCCTTTCCTCCGTAAATCGATACCCCTCCGAAAACAGCCGCGGCAACAGCAGGCATTACCTGAGTGTTCAAGACAGTCGCGTGTCCCGCTTCCATTCTCGACGAGATAACGACTGCAGCCAAAAACGCAGTAAACGATGAGAACAGATATACCTTCAGAAGCGTTCTTGGAACGTTGATACCGGAGTATGAGGCGATATCCCTGTTCGTCCCGACCATAAAGACCCGTCGTCCCCATTTCATGTGATTAAAGAGGATCACCGCGGCAAAAATCATGACCAACAGGATGATAAACTGGAAAGGGAGGTAGCCCCCAATCCGAAGTTTCCCGAAAAAGTACTCCGGATTGACAATTCGAATGACCTGCCCTCTGGAAATCCCCAGCGCCAACCCGTAGACGACCCCCTGCATACTCAACGTAGCAAGCATCGGTACTATCCTAAGATAACCGACTAATACCCCGTTGATGAACCCAACCCCCAGTATCATTAGAAGGACCAGAAGCATACTCGTGTATATATCAAGCCCTGCATTTGTTATCAGCACACCCAGCATAACAGTACCGAAGCTCGCTGTGGCGCCTATCGACAAGTCGAACCCTCCCGAAAGCAGCGCCGCAGACATGCCAAGTGTCAAGAGCCCTATTTCAACCATCTGTCCGGACACATTCATAAGATTTGCTACGCTGAGAAAACGGTCAGATGACAGCGAAAAGAATATGAAAAGCAATCCGAGCATGACGAGCAGCACAAAATAGTTACTCTCAATCAGTTTCTTCAACTTAACACCCATGCCGCCCTTCGTGTTACGCATTTTTCTCACCTCTGCCCGGCACATTCGTTTTTTCGGGCTTATACCTTTCTTTACGCCATGTCTCATTACTTGTAAGACCGGAACTCACTACCGCAATCAAGAGTACGGCGCCGACAGTCATGGACTGCCAGAACATAGAAACCCGCATCAAAGTCAGCGTATTGTCGATAACGCCCATAAGCACTACGCCGCAGAAAGTACCTAACAACGAAATCCTCCCGCCTGCAAAAGCCGTTCCGCCTATTACGACCGCCGCTATGAGCCTCAGCTCGTACCCAACGCCAACAGAGGCGTGCATGGTCCCTATCATAGCGGTATAAAACACTGCAGCTATCCCTGTCAGTACTCCCGACAACGCAAATGTAATTATATAGATCTTGCGTTTATCAATTCCGATCCTTTCCGCCGCAGTAAGATTGCTGCCCACCGCGAGGACTTCCCTGCCGAAGCGCACTTTGTATACCAGAAAAAACACGATCAAAGACACAATAAACCAAATCACCGTCGGCAGACGCGCCGGTCCTATAAGAGTTGTCGAAATCCGTGTGAACGGTCCCGCAAGGTTCACCATACGACCGTCTGTGGCAACAAGGACTATACCCCTGAGTACGCTCATCATCGCCAGCGTGACGACGATCGCCGGCAGTTTCAGGAACGAAATGATCACAGCGTTGAGAGTACTGACGCAAAATCCTACCGCAATGCCTATGACAATGATATACGGTATGTTGAGGCCTCCCCACGCGACGCATAGATAAGCTGTTATAGCACTTATCATGTAAAACTGCGAACCGACCGAAACATCGATATTCCCGGTCGCGATGATCAGCGTCATTCCAACCGACATTATCCCCATGACAGACGCGATAAAGAAAATATTGGATATATTCGCAACCGTCAAAAACCGCGGTTCTACTATTGTCGTGACAACTCCTACCAGTAGAATCACGGCAATAAGTATTATTTCGCGTATCCTTGCTTTTATTATATTCAAATGCAGACGCCTCCTTACCCCATAATGCCGTGTTCGATAATCTCTTCCTGCGTCGCTTCATTAGAGGCGACTTCAGTTACGAAATTACCGGCGCGCATTACAGCGATCCTGTCGGAGACAGCGAGAACCTCCGGCAGATCGGACGATATCAGAATTACCCCGACGCCCTGATCCGCCAACTCCCTCAGAGTCTTGTGGATTTCAAGCTTTGCGCCGACGTCTATACCCACCGTCGGTTCATCCACGATCAGAAGCTTGGGATCAGTTTCCAGCCAGCGCGCAAGCATAGCCTTTTGCTGATTTCCGCCGCTGAAAGTCTCAATGTTTACATGAGGCCTTTCCGGGCGGATCTGGAGCTTGGAAATAGAGTCTCTCGCTTTGCCCAACTCCTTATGCTTGTCGAGCAACCTGAACTTGTTCAGCGACTTGTCAAGGGACGCGATAGTGATGTTCTTTGTAACGGACTGCCCGAAATACATGCTTTGCGACCTTCTGTCCTCCGGAAGATAGGCGATTCCAGCCTCAATCGCATCCTTTGGTTCTTTGACGCGCAACTCCCTGCCGTTGAGAAACATAGCGCCGCTTTGCAGTTTGTACATCCCGAACAACGTCTGCGCAAGTTCGCTTCTTCCGGCGCCAACCAGACCGGTAAGTCCAAGGATCTCGTGTTTCCTGACCTTGAGGGAAATATTCCTGAAGTATGGTTCACAGGTCATATCCCTTACCTCAAAAATCACTTCGTCTGTATCGCCTCTTTCATTATGCATAGGGACGAATCTGAGATCTCTGCCGACCATAGCTTTAATCATTTGCTCGTGCGTAAAGTTTCCGATGTCGTCGTTAGCGACGACCTCCCCGTCACGCAGAACCGTGAATCTGTCGGCTATGGCAAAAACCTCCGCGAGTTTGTGCGTTATATAGACGATCCCTACGCCTTCTTTCTTGATTTTTCTGATCGTATCAAGGAGGGTATCGACCTCCGAAGAAGACAGCGCCGAAGTCGGCTCATCCATTATAATAACTTTTGCGTTGACCGCAAGAGCGCGTGCGATTGCCACCAGTTGCTGCTTGCCGACAGAAACGCTTCCGAGCGTAAGGCCTATATCCATCTCAATGCCAAGGGAGGCAAGCATCTCAGACGCGGTTTTCTTAATACCTTTCCAATCCACTACCGAAAGCCGCGAAACCGACTTTGAGATGCAAATGTTCTCGGCGATAGTCAGATTAGGAAACAGGCTTATATCCTGATAGATGACGCTTATTCCGTGAGAAATTGCGTCTTCCGGCTTGACGTTGTTCTCCAGGCGGCCTTCATAGTACATTTCCCCGCCCTTGTCAGGCGCCTCCACCCCGGCGATTATCTTTATGAGCGTGGATTTACCAGCGCCATTCTCCCCGACAAGCGCGTGGACTTCCCCCGCCCGGATATCAAAGGATACGTTCTTTAACACCGTAATGCCGGAATAGGTTTTTGACAGATTCTTTGCTTCGAAAACAACGTTCCCCAATAATATCCTCCTCTTTCTAAAGCACTAAAACTCCTCGTTGGCTTCCGGCTCATAACCGATAATCGACGGGTCTCCCAAGACCCTTGCCGTTATGGGCCGCAGTGGCGCCCGGACAGTAAACGGCTTGATCTCATCCGGATCCCTGCCTGTTTCCTCCCGGATAAGCCTTACGATGATCGAAGAGCATATTTTTGACTGGCATCTACCCATACCCGCGCGGGTGCAGCGCTTTATGCTGTCAGGGTCATGGCAGCCTGCTCTTATAGCGGCCCTTATCTCCGATTCGTATATCTCTTCACATCTGCAAACGACGCAGCCTTTCCTTTCAAACATATCCTCATCTCCTCACTCGCCGCATACCGGCAACCTGCGGATGCCGCGAACATTTTCAATATGCTCCGCGGGAAACCTGATCGTGATCACGTTCGTCAGGCTATATTGCTTTGTGCTTATGACCTTAGTAACTTCTGCATCGCAGACGTCTCTGCCCGCCCGGTCGGTAGCGGTGACCTTGCTTCCCTTAACGGGAGTCGGCAGGTACTCGTATGGAAAGGTAAGTTCTGACATTCCCCCGCCAACGTCGTGATTGACCAGAAACACCGCCAGTCCGGGGCAGATAGCTACGCATTGCCCGCATCCATTGCATTTTTCAACCGCCACAACTGGTGTGTTTGTTATAGGTTCGCCTACTGTTATCGCGCCGAATGGACAGACTGTTTCGCATGGATTACAAGGGATATCTTCGTTACACTCTATAACCACAAGAGCCCCGTTGTGCTTCATCGCCGCGTCCATGGTGTAGCCGGTGGACCTGCGCAACTCCTCTTGCGTCAAAACGCCGGCAAAATGATCTGTCATACCCATGATTACAGCTCCTTTCCGCAGAGCTCTGCTTTGGCCATCGCAAACGCCTGGCCATGCGAGCCGCTCCTGAGATCGCGAAGCCTGTCATAGCACACCCGCCTCAGCGCGTCCCCTTCACCCTTTGTAAGGAAACCAAGCGACTGCGAAGCGCTTATCCCCGCCAAACGACCTTCTTCCATTGCAACTGACGCCTCTTCAATTCCGGAAATGTCGCCGGCAACATAGAGGCCCCTTACTGTGGACTCCATGAACTCATCGTGAACCGGAACAAATCCACCAAGATTTCCTATGTTTCTTGCCTCGCAACCCATCATCCAACAGATATCAGACATCGGGCGAAGCCCTACTGCCAGGCATACAAGGTCAACATCCAGCGTTTCAATGCTGGATTCTATTGGTTTGCGATTCTCATCAAGTTGCGCGATAACGGCGCGCTCTACAGTCTCATTACCTTCGACCTTGAGTATCGTGGAACTTGTGTAGATTGGGACTCCCGCACGCCTGATTTTGCTTGCGTGCACCATATAACCGCCTATATCAGGAAGCATCTCGACGACTGCGACTACGTCGACGCCAGCCTGAAGAAGCTGGTAAGTAACTATCAATCCAACATTACCGCTGCCGACCATAAGCGCCCTCTTTCCTGGGCGTACCATATGGATGTTTGCCAAGGTCTGGGCAGCTCCCGCGCCTATAACACCGGGTAGTGTGCTTCCCTCCAGAAGAATGGTGTTTTCGGCTGCGCCCGTGCAAACGATTATTTTCGGCGCCCTGATCTCGATGCTGTATTCATCCCTTATAGTGACGCCGACCGAAAACCCGGGGAAAACGCCCCATACCGCGCTGTCCACCAGGACATTGACCCCTGCCTGCTTGACTTGCTCAACTAAATCCTTTGCAATGTGTATCCCGCGAACGCCGGCTTTATGCTCCTTTGAACCAAAAAACTTGTGTATCTGTTTAAATAACTGGCCGCCCGGGGTGTCGTGCTCATCAATGAGAATTACCCTTGCTCCGCTTTTCGCCGCTTCAAGCGCGGCTGATAAACCTGCCGGGCCGGCCCCCACGACCACCACGTCCGTGTTGACTAATTTCATTTGTGATCACCCCATTTCCCAAGTCCATGCTGCCTTTCGACCCTCATGCCGTCTTTAACGAAGGTAACGCAGGCTCGCACGTCAGGTTTACCATCGACAATCATTTGGCATTCGCTGCAATATCCAATTGCGCAGAATAACCCGCGGGGTTCGCCGGTGTGCCGCGTATAGTGGGCTACCTTCTCGCCTGCGGCGTACAGCGACGCTGAAATCGTCTCGTTTTCATAGGCGATAAGAGGGTTCCCTTCAAAGTAGAGGGTTACCTGCTTACCCTTGTCCCTTTTCCCTAGGATCGGATGCTCTTGAATCCTCATTACACTCACCCCTTCTCCTGCATTCTTCTGATAAGCGCCTCTGTTGATTCCTTTTCGACCTCAAGGACGTCGCCAAGCAAAACGCCGAGATCATGAGGCTCAGTCCAGCTCGTACCCTCAGGAAGGAATCGGCCGACTTTGAATATTTCCATATCGACCGCCTGCGGTTCGTTGCAGATGAACTGCGCTATTGACTGGCCGACAGCCGCCGCCTGCGACATCCCCGCGCCAAACCCCGACGCAATATACATACCCTCGGTTATATGGGAAGGGCCAATGAGCTCTATCCCGTCGGGCGCTAATGCGATAGTTCCCGCCCAGGCGCGAATGATCTTTGCGTCGCGCAGGATCGGGAATATATTTGCAACGTGGTTTGCGAGTCTGCCCACCTCGGAAATGCGCATCCTCTCGTTGAAATAACCCTGATGACCAAGCGGGAATCCGCTCCCGCCCATTACTACGTTTCCGCCTGAGTTGCAGAAGTTCGCGTAGGCATAGTCGCCGTTGAACGGGAACTCAAACGTAGGCGTAGGTTTTGGCAGGGAAAGCGGTTCTGTGACACATACGATGCTGCGCGTGGGCATAACGTCCCTGCACTCTTCGCTCAGTTGGTTCGACCAGGCGTTCATACAGTTTACGACATACTTCGCAGCGATATAACCCTTGTCCGTCATAACGCCTTTTACCCTGTCATTCTCTTTAAGGATCTCTGTGACCTTCGTATGCATGAGTATTTCGGCGCCGTTCCCCATTGCATGCCTTGCAAATGCGTATGACAGCTTATACGAATCTATCGTGCCGTCATTCGGCCTGTATCTCGCTCCAAAAGTCATATCAGCATTGATGGCAGGTATTATTTCCCTGATCTGCTGTCTGTCAAGGAACTGTACGCCATCATCGTCCTGAAAATGCTGAAGATCCACCGTCAGCTTGATTTCCTCGTACTCTTCCTCTGTCGCCGCAATATCCAGACAGCCCGTTATCTGGTAATGGTAATCGACCTCGCATTCATTCTGTAGCTCGATATACAGCCTCCGGTTTTCCTCGGCCAGAGCCTTTCTTGGCTGCACGAGACCGATCATCGCCATTCTGCCATATAACTCGCAAACCATTCCGCCATTTCTGCCGGTCGCTCCCTGGCCAAGGTTCCGCATCTCACAAAGTATGACATGCAATCCCCTCTTTGCAAGAAACAGAGCACAGGCGGTTCCCATGCACCCACCGCCGATAATGACGACGTCAGCGCTTTTAAAAGGTTTCATGAGCGTCACCCCTTTCATAGTTTGTATGTAGAAATAATGGTGAAAATGTCGATTGTTGCCATGGTTGATTATAGAACTTTTGTGCTGATTACACAATAAACAATCAAAACAATTTGATGGATGAAATGGTAAAACGAAATGTTAAAAAAAAAGAGTCCCGCAATGCGGAACTCTATTTTCTCTATCGTTCTATTTCAACTCAAAAAACCGTATTTCTGCGGTCGTACCTTTACCGATCGGCGATTGAACAAGTACCCCAACTTTTATCTTTTTTGGAATGTCGAGATAATACCTTCGGGTCAGAAAGAAGTCCATGCCATTCTCCGAATACTCATGCACAAAGACGTTTCCAACCCTGCTTACCCTGAGCCAGAGCCCGTCTCCTTCCATTATAACCCCATTGGAATCATCGGATAATACATTAGTGACTACATTAACGACACTTCGCGTACCAAAATCCGTTCCTTCATAACACAACTTGGCAAAAAGGCTTTTGTCATGCCAAACAAGGATTCCGTATGCGTCATACATTTCTGTGAACCCATGCTCGCCGAAAACAGTGCAAGCAAAGTCGCCCTCAGTTTCTTTATAGAGAAACGGAGCGGTATCATTGCTCAGATTGCCTTGCGTATCCTGAAACATATCCACCCTTGGTCCGCAGGAAAAGCGTATAGCTCCTCCTTCAAGCTCGGTGACGTCCGGGTTGTTCATTCGTCCAAAGCCGCAGGCATTAAGGTCCGTCAGTAGATTGTTCATAAAGAAAACCTCCAAAAATTTAAAGTAACATGAATTTTGTCACTATATGCCGCTTATGTCAAGACTTTCACTGTAAGGGGCTGTCGCAAAATGTTTTTCGAAATCATAAGTGACTGCCCCCTTTTTCTGAGTAAAACTATAATTGAATTGCGTATTACACCATGATTATTGGCACAAATCACGCGTAAAGTACGATTTTTTCGCGATTATTTGCGAAATAATCAGTTTTTACATGCTTTATAAGAAAGAAATCGTACTTTGTGCGCGTTTTGTGCCAAAATCCTTGGGTTTTTTCCAAAATCACTGTCTGCTGGGGCTTGTTACACCAGTCTGCAGGAGCGGGTGCTATAAAAAGGGACTATCGCTCACGATTTCTAAGAATCATTTTGTGACTGCCCCCTTAAATAACACACTTTTCTTGACAAACAGATTATCTGCTGATACGCTGATGGGCAGTACAAAACCCGGCAGGGGCAACCTGTTCCGGAGGATGGAAAGGATGGTCGGCGCATGGCGGCAGCGGTTATAATGCCAAGGCAGGGACAATCTGTCGAAAGCTGTATTATAAGCAAGTGGTTTAAACATAAGGGTGACAGGGTGTCTGTCGGCGACCTCCTGTTCTCCTACGAAACGGATAAAGCTTCCTTCGAGGAGGAGGCAAAATCCGAAGGGGTATTACTATGCGTCTACTTTGAGGAAGGCGATGAAGTCGAATGCCTGCAGACGGTCTGCGTTATCGGCGACGAAGGCGAGAGCGTGGGGGAATTCGGAATTCGGAATTCGGAATTCGGAATTAAGGATTCGGTTTCTCAATCTCCGGTTCGATGCACGACAATAGCGGACTGTGCAACTGTGCCATCAGGCTCATTAGTTGGTTCTGCCGATAACCAAGATACTTCCATTTACTCAAAAATATACGGTGATTCCTCTGGTTCTGGTAATTCGGAATTCCTAACTCCGAATTCCGAATTCCCCCTCTCTCCCCGTGCCAGGGCTCTTGCTGCCAAAACCGGCGCCGACGTCAGCCTCGCCACACCCACAGGCGCGAACGGACGGATCATGGAGAAAGACATTCAAGCGGTTATCGACTCGCAAGGTCCTGTTGAGCCGCAAGGTCCTGTCGAGCCGCAAGCCTCTACCGAACCACCTGCCGCGCATAAACCCACGTCCGGTTACGAGGAAGTAAGGTTATCAAACGTTCGAAACGTCATTGCGAAAGCTATGCATGCTTCGCTCGCAAACTCTGCTCAACTGACAAACCACTCCACATTTGACGCCACAGACCTGCTCAACTTCCGGAAGAACCTGAAAACGCTCGAAAACCGTACGGAACTGCACGGAATCACAGTCACCGACGTGATGTTATACGCGGTTTCGCGCGTACTACTATATCACAAGAACCTCAACGCCCATTTTCTGGGCGACAGAATGGCGGTTTTCACCGATACTCATATCGGAGTGGCAGTGGACACGCCAAGAGGGCTTCTGGTACCGACGTTGATGAACGCCAACAAATTGTCGCTGACCGCCATCGCCGCGCAGTCAAAGGTGTTATTCGAGAAATGCAGACTTGGTGAGATCGAGCCTGATTTGCTGAAAGGCGCGAGCTTCACCATCTCCAATCTGGGGAGCTTCGGCATAGAAATGTTCACACCGATACTCAACCCGCCTCAGACGGGGCTGCTTGGCATATGCTGCGTCGTCGAACGGACGCGCAACGGCGTCCCCTACCCGGCAATGGGTCTGTCGCTCACATACGACCATCGCGCGGTTGACGGCGCCGACGCGGCAAGGTTCCAAAAAGACCTCACAGCATACCTTGAAAATTTTTCCGCCAACATCTTCCTCGAAAGCGGGTTGTAGGTACTAAGAACCAAAACTAAAGAAATCGAAAAGCTCCGTCATCCCGGGCTCGACCCGGGATCCCCAGGAGTGAGCGCTGTTAAGGGGATTGCGGATCGAGCCCGCAATGACGATGCCTTCGGGTGCAATAGATTGCATCACTCACAT